>WUUC01071696.1_pt1 | contig 10106 bp, 7 predicted proteins | sample 6278441 | NCBI WGS metagenome assembly WUUC01 (sample SAMN13675441, study PRJNA597444) | soil metagenome | isolation source: soil | place: USA: Washington | collected 2017-10 | reverse complement strand
AGAATGTCATCGTCGGCCGCCTCATCCCGGCGGGTACCGGCGCCGGCATGAACCGGATGCGGATCGCGGCCACCAGCCGCGACGTCGCCCTGCGCGCCCAGCACCGCAAGCTGCAGGAGTCGCTGGTCGCGGCTAATTCGGCGGCGGAAGAGCATGCGGCCGAGCTGGCGCAGGGCCCCGAAGCGGCGATCGGCGACGATCCGCTCGCGGCGGTGGCTCCGGAAGGCCACGGCACGGACGCCGACGCCGGCGAGTATCTGCAGAGCTAGTCCGTCGGGATGACGGTTGACGACGAGCGGCCCGCCGGAGAGATTCGGCGGGCCGTTTCGCTAAGGAGCTGCGGAATGAAGCCGGCTTTCACGCTGTTCCTGGCGGCTCTGACGTGGCCGCCGATGGTCGCCGCCAAACCTTCGGCAGCGACCCCGGCCGAGATGGATCGGGCCGCGGCGGAGGTGCGTACGAGCGGCGGGGCCGCGGGGCCGCTGAGCCGGGGTCTGGCCGGCCGCCGGTTCCAGTTCACGCTCGCTCCGCGGGAGCGGGGCCCGAAGAACGAAATCTGCACCGGCTATCCAAGCTGGGGCTGGTATCCCGCGCAGCGCCTGTTCGAGCTCAGCGCCTCTCAAGACGGCCACGATGCGGACTATTTCCTCGACGCCGCCGGTCGCCGGGCGATCCCGGCCAAGGCGCATATGTCGGTCCAGATGGTCGCCTTTTCGTGCCGCTATACCCGCGAGCCGAAGCGCTCCGTGCTCAACATGTACGGCGAAACGGTGACTCACGAGCCCACCCGCGAGGAGGTGACCGCGATCGCCGTCGCCCGCCCGCCGGCCATCGAAAAGGTCCAGATGGGCTCGTACAGCGTCACGACCGACGAGGCCGGAGCGCGGCGTCTCGGAGCCTCCATGGCGGTGCGGATCAGCGGGAGGATAGGCGAATGGGCGCCCGGACGAACGATCGTCTGCGGTGCCGACGATTATTCGGCGTTCGACGTGCCTGTTCTGGTCGGCGACTTCAGCGGCTGCCTCGTCAACGGCCGGGTCGAGCGAGTCGAATATATCGATTCCGCCACCGGCCGGGTGCGACTCGACGTCCGGGTGAAAGCGAAGGGACGGCGCGCCCGGTGAGGCTGGATTGCTTCGTGGAGTCTCTCTTCGCAATGACGATTGCTCCCGATCCGGCCGGAGGCTAGCGCTCCGTCAACTTCCTGGGAGAGCCACATGGGCAATCGTATCGGTCTCGAGCTTTTGGCGGGCGCCGCGCTCGCCTCCATGGCGGCTTCCGCCCCCGCCGCGCCGGATTCGCAGACGCGTTCCCTCGACACCTTTCTCGCCGCCACCCATCTCAACCCGCGCAGCCCGGCCGAATTCGCCGCGGCCTGCGACGCCTATCTGGCCCGCGCCGCGGCGATGCGGGCCGACCTGGAGAAGGAGAGCGGGCCCGCCCGTCTCGAAACCACCTTCCGCAAGTTCGACAATCTCGCGCTCGTCCTCGGCGCGGCCTCGGGCGACGCCGGAGTGGTCACCCAGACCAACCTCGACCCGGCGACCCGCGACGCCGGGCGGACCTGCAGCCAGAAGATCGACGCCCTCGGGACCGAAATCTCCCTCTCCCGGCCGATCTACGCCCGGCTGAAGGCGATCGACCCGAAGGCGGCGCCGGCACAGGAGCGGTTCCTGCTCGAGCGGGCCATCGGTCAGTACGAGCGGGCCGGAGTCGGTTCGGACGATTCGACCCGAGCGAAGATCAAGGCGCTTCAGGACCGGATCAGCGAGAACAGCATTGCCTTCGAGCGCAACATCGCCGACGGCCGCAAGGAAGTCGCCGCCACCCCTGCCGAGCTGGCCGGCCTCCCCGCCGACTATATCGCAGCCCACAAGACGGGGCCGGACGGGAAGGTCCGGATCACGACCGACTATCCCGATCTCGGACCGGTTTTGTCCTACGCGTCCGACGAGGGGCTGAGGCGGCGGCTGTTCGAGGCCAATCTGGAGCGCGCCTGGCCGGCGAACGACGCGTTGCTTCGCAAGGTTTTCGCCGACCGGGCCGAGCTTGCCGCACTGCTCGGGCGGCCGAACTACGCGACCCTGATCACCGAGGACAAGATGATCGGGTCGCCCGCCAATGCCTCCAAGTTCCTCGACGAGATCGCCACGGTCGTCGAAGCGCCGGCGAGGCGGGACCTCGGCAAGATGCTTGCCCGGCTGAAGGCGATCGACCCCAAAGCGACGTCCGTGCCGGCCTGGAGCACGGGCTATCTCTCGCAGCTGATCCGCAAGGAGCAATATGCGGTCGACCCCCAGGAGGTCCGCCAATATTTCGCCTACGACAATGTCCGCGACGGCATATTGAAGCTTACCCAGGACCTGTTCGGAGTGCAGATCCGCCGATGGAACACGCCGCTCTGGGCTCCCGGCGTCGAGGCCTACGAGATGGTCGAGGGCGGCAAGGTCGTGGGCCGCTTCTACATGGACAACCATCCGCGCGAGGGGAAATACAGCCACGCCAACGTCATCCCGATCCGCACCGGCCTGACCGGGCGGCAGGTCCCCGTGGGCATCCTCGTCTGCAACTTCCCGGCCGGGGACCACAGGACCGGGCTGATGGAGCATCGCGACGTCGAGACCTTCCTCCACGAATTCGGCCATTTGCTCCACCTCATCTTCGCCGGGCGGCAGCAATGGGCCCAGCAGGGTCCGTTCGGACTGGAATGGGACTTCGTCGAGGCGCCGTCGCAGATGCTCGAGAATTGGGTCTGGGATTACGACACGCTGAAGAGCTTCGCGGTGAACGCCAAAGGCGAGCCGATCCCGCAGGCGCTGGTCGAGCGGATGAACCGGGCGCGCGGCTTCACCGAGGCGTTCGGCGACGCGCGCCAGCTCGGCCTTTCGTCGGCCTCGCTCGCTTATCATCTGTCGCCGCCGGGCGAGGGGGACCTCAGCCGGGTCTACCGCACCGCCTACGATCGCTATTCGCCCATCCCGATGCCGGAAGGGCTGCATCCGCAGGCGTCGTTCGGACACCTCACCGGCTATTCGGCCATTTATTATACCTACATGTGGTCGAAGACGATCTCGACCGACCTGTTCACCCGCTTCGAGCGGGAAGGGCTTCGCAACCCGGCGACCGCGCGCCGCTATCGGGAGATGGTGCTGGCGCCGGGCTCGTCGAAGCCTGCGGCAACGCTGGTTTCGGACTTTCTGGGGCGGCCGCTCAGCCTCGACGCCTACAAGGCGCGGCTGGCGAAGGGCGAGTAAGTGGAGGCCAGAGACGCCTTCGCCCTTCTGCTCGTGGCGCTGATGATCCTGCCGGCGGTGGGCGTGGCGGGCTACAGGTTTCGACGGGCGATCCGGGAGCGGGACAGGGGGAAGCAGGACGCTCCCTAAACCCTCTCCCGCGGAAAGCGGGAGAGGGGTCAGAAGGCCGACGCGGTCAGCTGCGTATCGGCGTTCCGCCAGGCCTCCTTGAACCGCGCCTTCTCCGCGTCCGCTTTCTTCCCCTGGGCCTCCAGCGCCCGCGCCAGCCCGTGAAGGGCCCAGCCGTTGGCGGGATTGCGTCGCAAATCCTCGCGGTACACCGCTTCCGCCTCCGCAGGCCGCTTCGCATCGAGCAAAGCCGCGCCGAGCAGGTGCCTCACCGGAAAGAATTCGTCCGACGGCTCATTATAGGCGAGCCCGTCCTCCTTCTTCACGGCTTCGCGCAGAGCGATCCGGGCGGCCCCCTGCTGCCCCTCGGCAAGCGCGATCCGGGCCTTCGCCTTGAGGGCGGCGATCTCGTAGATCGGCCTGGCGGCGTTCTGGCCCTGGGTCGCGTCGGCCGGAACCGCGGCAATGGCCCGATCCAGCTCCGGCAGAAGTGCCCTGGCCTCCGCCACCCGGCCCTTCGCCGCAAGCGCCGTCGCCCGCGCCTGCAGCCAGGCGATGGTGAGGCCGGCCAGCTTCGGGTTCGGCGCCGGCTCGGCCAGGATGTCGTCCCACAGGCCGAAGCGGGCCATGCCGTCGTAGAGATAGCCGATCGACCAATCGAGACCGGGCATGGCGAGCAGCATCGAGTCGGGTACCGCCGCGCGGGCGTCGCGGAGGGCCTTCACCGTCTCCGTCCGCCGCCCCTCCATCGCCGCTGCATAGCCGAGGAACTGGTAATTGTGGATGAGGTACATCGGGTAGTAATCGGGCGCGGCGGTCAGCTTCAGATAGGAGACGTCGGCGGCTGCGCCCTTGCGGTTGGCCTCGGCGGCTTCCTCGTAGCGGCCGACGCGCTGCATGATATGCGCGGGCATGTGCTCGAGATGGCCGGCGGACGGCATCATCCCGACCAGCGCCTCCGCCGAAGGAACCGCCGAAGCGGGATCGGTCGAGGCCTCGACCGCGTGGATCCAGTAATGGTTGGCGCCGGGATGCTTCGGATCCTTCGCCAGCACCTTGCGGAGCGCCGCGAGGATTGCGGGGGTGCCGGGGCCGGGCTTGCCGTCGGCGGTCCACAGCTTCCAGGGATTGGTGTTCATCAGCCCCTCGGCAAGCATCGTCTGGACGTCCATGTCGTCGGGGAAGCGGCGGGCGACCCCCTCCATCGCCGTGACGTAGGCGGCGAGCAGCGGGGCGCTATTGGACGGGTCCAGCGGCTTGGGACCGGCGAAACGCTTCGCCAAAGCGGCGATCAGTGCCTGCTCGACCGGGCTTGCCGAGGCGGCGTTCGACTGGGCCTTGCCGAGCGCTTCCCAGCCGGCGCGGGCCCGGGGCTCGGCCATCAGCGGCATGTTGTAATTGGGGCCAAGGGTGAGTGCGACGCCCCAGTAGCAGGAGGCGCATTTGGGATCGAGCTCGGCCGCTTTGGCGAAGGAGCGGGTCGCCTCGTCGTGGTTGAACGCCCAGACGAGGCGCATGCCCTGGTCGAAATAGGTTTGCGCTTCCGGCGAGGCGGTCGTGATCGGGCGGTGGAAGGTCCCGAGGCCGTCGAAGAGCTGTGCGCCTTTCGCCCAGTCGGCGACGGAGGCGCGGGAAGGCGGGGCGTGGCTTTCGTGCTGGGCGGACGCGGGTGCGGCCAGCGCCAAAGCGGCGAGCGGAAGAAGACGGGTCAGGCTCATGTCGCTGCACCCCCATTCGAGCGGAAGGCGGCAGCTTAGGCGTGGCGAAGGCAGCGCTCAACCTCCCGTCCCTTTCAGGGAGGAAAGCTTTCCGCTATCGCGCCGGCCACCATGGACTCCACCGGCCTTCGAATCGCCTTGTTCAGCGGCAACTACAATTACATCCGCGACGGAGCGAACCAGGCGCTCAACCGGCTCGTCGAATATCTGCTCCGCCAGGGGGCGGCGGTCAGGATCTACTCGCCGACGGTTGCCGAGCCGGCCTTCCCGCCCAATGGCGAGGTGGTGCACATCCCGAGCCTGTCGATTCCCCGGCGCAAGGAATACAAATTCCCGTTCATGCTGCCGGGGCGCGTGCGCCGCGACATCAGGGCGTTCAGCCCGAACATCTTCCACGTCGCCAGTCCCGACGTGCTGGGCCACCGCGCGGTGACTCTCGCCCGTCGCCTGGAAATCCCCGCCGTAGCCTCGGTCCACACCCGCTTCGAGACCTATTTCCGCTATTACGGCCTCGCTTTCCTGGAGCCGGTCATGGAAGCGATATTGCGCCGCTTCTATCGGCGCTGCGACGCCATCTTCGCGCCTTCGGATTCGATGGCGCAGCTCCTGCGCGAACAGCGGATGAGCTACAATGTCGGGATCTGGACGCGCGGCATCGACCGCGAGATCTTCAATCCCGGCCGGCGCGACCTCGCCTGGCGGCGCGGTCTCGGCCTGGGCGACGACGAGCCGGTGATCGGCTTCGTCGGCCGCCTCGTGATGGAAAAGGGCCTCGACGTCTTTGCCGAGACGATCGACTGCCTCGAGCGGCGCCAGGTCCGCCACAAGGTGCTGGTCGTCGGCGAGGGCCCGGCGAAGGACTGGTTCGAGCGAAGGCTCCCGGACGCGGTGTTCGCGGGCTTCCAGCAGGGGCCGGACCTGGGTCGCGCCGTCGCCTCGATGGACATGCTGTTCAACCCTTCCGTCACCGAGACCTTCGGCAACGTGACTCTCGAGGCGATGGCCGGCGGGCTTCCGGTGGTCGCGGCCATCGCCACCGGCAGCCAGAGCCTGGTCGGGGACGGAGTCACCGGCCGCCTCGTCCGCGCCGGAGCGATCGAAGGCTTCGCGGCGGCGCTCGAAGCCTATTGCCGCGATCCCGCCTTGCGCCGCGCCGCGGGCCGGGCCGGCTGCGAAGCGAGCCGCCGCTACGGCTGGGACGAGGTCAACCAGGCTTTGGTCGACGGCTATATCCGGGTCATCCGCCAGCGCCGCGGCGGGGCTCGACTGCCACTTAACAGTCCGGTGCCGTAAAGCCCCTCTCCCGCTTTTCGCGGGAGAGGAGGGGCCCAAGCCGAAGGCGTACAGACCCTCACCTCCCACCGCTTCGCGGCGGGCCCCTCCTCTCCCGTAAAGACGGGAGAGGGGCTTGAGTCCGCCGGAACGCGCTTCCGCCGCGCCGGTTATGGGTGTGTGAGGAGGCTCAGATGGCGGATTTCGCCACCGAGCGCGAAACGATGGTCCGCGAGCAGATTGCCGGCCGGGGCATAGCCGGACCGCGGCTGCTCGACGCATTCCGGGCGGTGCCGCGCGAGCGCTTCGTGCCGGAAGGCGTTCGCGAGCTCGCCTACGAGGACGGGCCGCTGCCGATCGAGGCGGCGCAGACCATCTCGCAGCCCTATATCGTCGCATTGATGATCGAGGCGGCCGGGATCGCGCCCGGGGACCGGGTTCTCGAGATCGGCGCGGGCTCGGGCTACGCGGCCGCGGTGATGAGCCGGATCGCCGGGGAGGTGATCGCCGTCGAGCGCCACGCCGAGCTTGCCGGCCTGGCCCGCGAGAGGATGGAGCGGCTCGGCTACGCCAATGTCAGGATTCTCGAGGGCGACGGCACCGCCGGGCTGCCCGCCGAAGCGCCGTTCGAGGCCATATTGTGCGCCGCGAGCGGAAGCCATGTGCCGGAGGCCTTGCGCCGCCAGTTGTCGGTCGGCGGCATATTGGTGATGCCGGTGGGAGAGCCGGACTCGGTTCAAGATCTGGTCAAGGTCACTCGCCGCGGCGTCGAGGATTTCGTTGAGGAGGAACTGGGGCCGGTACGCTTCGTCCCGCTGATCGGGGCCCATGGCTGGTCCGACGTCCAGGGAGAGAAAAGATGCCGGTCCCCGAGCTGATCGCCGCCGCGGCGGAAGCGTTGCCGGAGCTGGACGACCCGGCTTTCGCCGAGGCCTTCGACCGCTTCGCCGACGCCCGGGTCGTGCTGCTCGGCGAGGCCAGCCACGGCACGTCCGAATTCTATCGGGCGCGGGCCGCGATCACCCGGCGGCTCATTGAGCGGCACGGCTTTACCATCGTCGCGGTCGAAGCCGACTGGCCCGACGCCGCCAGCATCGACCGCTACGTTCGCCACCGGCCGCACCGGGAAGGCGAGGAAGCCGCGTTCCAGCGCTTCCCGACCTGGATGTGGCGCAACACCGACGTCGATGAGTTCGTCGGCTGGCTGAGGCGCCATAATGAAGGACGGCCGCATGAGGAGATGACCGGCTTCTACGGCCTCGACCTCTACAATCTCGGAGCCTCGATCCGGGCCGTCATCGACTTCCTCGACGAGGCGGATCCCGAGGCGGCGAAGCTGGCGCGCGAGCGCTACGGCTGCCTGCGGCCCTGGGCTCACGATCCGGCGGCCTACGGCCGAATGGCGGTCACCCGCGGCTTCGCCTTCTGCGAAGTCGGCGCCGTCGAGATGCTGACGGACCTGATGAAGCGCCGGATGGACTGCCTCTCGCCCGAATGCGACGAATGGCTCGACGCCGCCGCGAACGCCCGCCTGATCAAGAATGCGGAAGCCTATTACCGGGTCATGTATTACGGCTCCGCCGAGAGCTGGAATCTGCGCGACACCCATATGTTCGAGACGCTCTGCCAGCTTCTCGACGCGAAGGGCCCGGACTCGAAGGCGGTGGTCTGGGCGCATAACAGCCATATCGGCAACGCCGCCCATACCGAGATGGGCCAGGTCCGCGACGAGCTCAACATCGGGCAGCTGGTCAAGGAGAGGTTCGGGCGCCGGGCGCGGCTGATCGGCTTCGGCACCCATAGCGGGACGGTTGCCGCCGCCACCGACTGGGACGAGCCGATGGAGGTGAAGGACGTGCGCCCGTCGCTCGCGGAGAGCTACGAGCGGCTATGCCACGACAGCGGCGTTCCCCGCTTCCTGCTCGACCTTCGCGAAGGCCTGGACTCGAACGCGGCGGTGGTTGAGGCTCTGCTCGAGCCTCGCCTGGAGCGTTATATCGGAGTGATCTACCGGCCGGAGACGGAACGCTGGAGCCATTATTCGGAGTCGGTCCTTCCCAACCAGTTCGACGCCTGGGTCTGGTTCGACGAGACCCAGGCGGTGACCCCGCTCGGCGGGGAGCCGCGGACCGGCGAGGACGAGACCTACCCGTTCGGGCTTTAATCCTCGCCGCCATGCGATGGGGAGGGTGAAGCGCGGTCTAGGGCGCCGTCACCAGTCGGCCCGAAAGCCAGAAGCGACCGGTGACCACAGTTCCGGGCGTGGGGCGAAGCTTCACCTGCGCCGGGTCGAGGACCACGTCGATCGTATGATCGCCATAGGTGCGGACAAGCGCCCACCAGAAACGGCCCCGGCCGGCGGCGTTGGTACGGAGCTCGGACTTGAGCACCGTGCCGGCGAAGTCGGCATAAGCGGTCGGCCGTTCGGCGTCCGCCATTCCGCCCGCTTCGGCGGTGAACGTCCCGCTCGGGATGAAATGGTTGGCGGCGAAGGCGATCTTGGAGCCGTCCTTCTTCTGGGTGGCGTAATAGCTCTTCTCGTTTCTGAAGACTCGCGCATCGAGGCTGAAGCCGGCCAGCGAGACCGCAACCGCCTTGCCCGGCCTGGCCTGAGCGGCCTGGCGGGGATCCGCGAGGTCGAAGACGAAGGGGATTTCGTCGCCCGCAAAGGTGGCGCTCACCGCGATCTCGAACGGCTTCCACTCGGGGTCCGACACGTCGCCGACGATTTTCGCCTTGGCCCGTCCTTCGCCGGCAAAGCCGGGATTGAAGCTGGCCACTTCGATCTGGCCGTTCGCCGGCTTCCGGAGACCGATCCACAGCTCCGCCCCGGACGAATCGTGCACGAGGCAGATGAAGCCCGCGTCGGCGAGAGCTTCCGGGGCGCATTTCTCGGCATAAGGCTGGATGAACCGCGACGTGGCTGCGGCGTCGGTCAGCTTCAACTCGAAGCCCGCCTGGCTGAAATGATTGATGTCCGCGTCCATCGGCTTACCTCCGCTCGGGGATGTGCCCCAAGCCGCCGCCCGCCGCAATCGCACCTTCACATCGTCACGCCGCTCGCTACATGGCGTCTTCCTCCCGCAAGGTTCTTCGATGCAACCCGATTTGGCTCTGCTCTACGAGCACCCGACATGGTTCGAGCCCCTGTTCGCCGCCCTGGAACGGCGCGGCATCGCCTATGAGGCGATCCGCGTCTCCGATCATGTTTTCGACCCTGCCTCGACGGCCGTCCCCGCCCCGGTCGTCCTCAGCCGGGTGGCCATGTCGAGCTTCCTACGAGAGGCCGAGCACGGCATCTTCTATACCGAATCCCTGCTTGCCCACTGGGCCGCGAACGGGGCGCGGGTGCTGAACGGCGCCGAGACGATCGCGATCGACAGCTCGAAGGCGCGGCAGCTCTCGCTCATTTCCCGGCTCGGCCATCAGGTGCCCGAGACCCGGGTGGTCCACCGCCGCGAGGACCTGCTCGCGGCGGCAGGGACGATGCGCTGGCCGCTGCTGGTCAAGGCCAATATCGGCGGCTCCGGCGCCGGCATCGTGCGTTATTCGAGCGAGGATGAGCTTGCCGCATCGATCAGGGACGGTAGCGTTCCCCAAAGCGTCGACAGCGTTCTCCTCGTCCAGGATTATGTGCCCGCGCGCGGTGGAACGATTGTTCGGGCCGAGACCCTGGGCGGCAAATTCCTCTACGCGATCGAGGTGGAGAGCGGCGGCGACAGCTTCGACCTCTGCCCGGCCGACGCCTGCCTGG
>WUUC01193020.1_pt1 | contig 10107 bp, 8 predicted proteins | sample 6278441 | NCBI WGS metagenome assembly WUUC01 (sample SAMN13675441, study PRJNA597444) | soil metagenome | isolation source: soil | place: USA: Washington | collected 2017-10 | reverse complement strand
GCGCCCGCGGAGGCGCTGCTCGAGCACCATGGCCGACGGCGGCAGCACGAAAATCCCGACGGTCTCGATACCCCGGCTGCGGACCTGTCGCGCACCCTGGACGTCGATGACCAGCACGACGTCTTCACCGCGGGTCAGACAGGCGTCCGTGTCTGCCGCCGAGGTGCCGTAGTAGTTGCCAAAGACATCCGCCCACTCGAGGAACTCACCCTCGCGGGCCATCTGCTCGAAGCGATCCCGTGTAATGAAATTATAGTCAATGCCGTCGTGTTCCCCGCCGCGGGCGGAACGCGACGTGTAGGACCGCGACATTCTGAGGTTGGGTACGGCCTGCACAAGCCGCTCGACGAGCGTGGTCTTGCCGGTCCCCGAGGCCGCCGACACAATGAACAGCAGTCCGCGGCGCAGTCCAGACCCCGATGACGGGCTACTCGACATTCTGCACCTGCTCCCGCATCTTCTCGAGTTCCGCCTTCGCCGTGATGATCAGCTCCGAGATGCGGATGCCATCGGCCTTCGACCCGATGGTATTGATTTCGCGGTTCATTTCCTGCAGCAGGAAGTCCAGCTTGCGCCCACACGGCTCTGCGCCGTCGGCAAGCGCGACCCAGTGCGCCAGGTGGGCGCGAAACCGTGTCACCTCTTCCGAGATGTCCGACCGCGCGGCGGCACGCACGATCTCCTGCGCCAGCATCGCCTGATCGACCGGCAGCTCGGCGCTGATCTCGGCGACCCGTTCGCGCAACCGTCCCTCGACGGCCGCCCGTCCCTCGTCGGCCGCTCCACGTAACCGCTCGATGAGGTCGGCGAGCATCCGCCGCCGCCCCTCGAGGTCCGCGCGCAGATGGTCCCCTTCCCTGACGCGCATCGCATCGAGATCCGCAAGCGCCTGCTCGACCGACGCCGCGACGCTCGAGCCGAGCTGCGCCTCGACCATCGGGTCCGCCTCCGCCGGGCGATCGCGCACCGCAATCGCCTGCGGATGCCGCAGGAGGTCGCCCGGCGTCAGCATGCCGCTCACCAGCCCGCGCTCGCGAGCCCGCTCGACGGCAGCGGCCAGCGCGTTGGCAAAGTCCTCGTTCAGCTCGACGGACGGCATGGCCGGATTCCGCATCTGCACCGAGATCGCCAGCTCCACGCGTCCCCGCGCCAGCCGCTTCTGCAGCAGTGCGCGAACGCGCGGCTCCAGATCCGCCAGCGACTGCGGGACCCGCAGCTGCAGGTCGAGAAAGCGGTGGTTCACCGATCGGAGCGTCACACCGAGCGTGGCCCGCTCGTCCTCGTGAGTGAGCGAGGCGAAACCGGTCATCGACTTAATCATGTGGCGTCGGGCTCGTCGAACAACTGCAAATCATAGAGTCTCTTATAGACACCGCCGCGGGCGATCAGCTCGTCGTGCGTCCCCGTTTCGACCACCGCGCCGTGTTCGAGAACGACGATGGCGTCGGCGCGCCGCACCGTCGACAGGCGATGGGCGATCACGAACGAGGTGCGGTTCAGCATCAAGTTCGCCAGAGCGTCCTGCACCAGCATCTCAGACTCGGCGTCAAGCGACGAGGTCGCCTCGTCCAGAATCAGAATCGGCGAATCGCGCAGCAGGGCGCGGGCGATCGCCAGCCGCTGCCGCTGCCCGCCGGACAGCCGCTGGCCGCGTTCACCGATGAGCGTGTCGTAGCCGCGATCGAGCGTCACGATGAACTCGTGCGCATGCGCGGCCCGCGCCGCGGCCTCAATCTCGTGCGGTGCGGCGGCCGGGCGCCCGAACGCGATATTCGCTGCCACGCTGTCGTCGAAAAGAACCGTTTCCTGTGTCACGAGGCCGATCTGCGATCGCAGAGACGCGAGCGTGACCTCGCGCAGATCGTGGCCGTCAATGGTAATCACGCCTCCCGTCACGTCGTAAAACCGGGGGATCAGATTCACCAGCGTCGTCTTTCCCGCCCCGCTGCGGCCGACGAGGGCCAGCGTCTGGCCGGCCTGTACCGTGAAGGTCACTCCGCGCAGCGTCGCGTCCTCCGCTCCGGCGTACGAAAAGCACACGTTCCTGAACGTCACAGCCCTCGCGAACCGCGGCAGTGTGATCGCCCCGGACGCCTCGGTCACTTCGCTGTGCGTCTCGAGCATTTCGAAAATGCGCTCGCCGGCCGCCTGCCCCTGCTGCAGGTCCGCGTTCACCCGGCTGAGCTTTTTCGCTGGACCGTACATCATGAACAGCGCGGTAATGAAGGCGACGAACTCCCCGGTGGTCAGCCGCTGGGCCGCAATGGATTCGCTGCCGTACCACAGCGCCGTGACGAACGCGATCCCGCCGATGAACTCCATCAGCGGCGGCAGCACCGATAAGGCACTGGTCACCTTGATGCTCGTCCGGTAGTAGTGATTGGATGCGCGTTCGAACTTCGCCGTCTCGCGGTCCTCGGCGCCGAACGCCTTGACGATGCGGTGCCCGGTGAACGCCTCGGCGCTGACGTGCGACATCTGCTCGAGCGCTTCCTGGCTCCGGCGCGTGGTCCGGCGCACGCGCTGACCGAGCCGGACCAGCGGGTAGACGATCAGCGGCGCGCCCGTCAGACACACGAGGGCGAGGCGCCAGTCGTAGTAGAACAGCGCCGCCGCAAAAAACAGCAACGCGAACGACTCGCGAAGCAGATCGCCGATCGTCTCCGACACCGCCCGCTGGACCTGCGCCACATCGTTCGTGATCCGCGACAGCAGCCGGCCGCTGGTATGCACGGAGAAGAACGCCGCGGACTGGCCGAGGATGTGCCGGAACAGACGATCGCGGATGTCGCGGACGATCCGCTGGCCGACGTCGGTCATCAGGTAGCCGGAGATGTAGGCGCCGAGACCTTTGGCGAAATACAAGGCCAGAATCGTCACGATTGTCGCGACGAGCTCCTCCTGCCGCGGCAACACGGCGTCGAGGATCCGCTGGATCTGGCGGACGAGGCCGGCCGAGGCGGCGCCGTACACGAGCATGGCGGCGACCGCGGTCGCGATGCGGCCGCGATAGGGACGGCTGAACTCGAGCAGGCGGAAAAAGACCGTCACGATGACATGCAAAATGCAAAATTCAAAATGCAAGCCTCGCAGCGCCCCGTCCATGAGCTGTTTGCATTCCGCATTTTGAATCCTGCATTACGCGGCACTGTTCATTCGTGCCGGTCTCCGTACCCGCGAGGATGCGCCTCCTGCCAGCGCCAAGCGTCGGCGACGATCGTATTCAGGTCCGCTCTCTGCGGCACCCATCCGAAATCGGCGCGGATTCGTTCCGCAGACGCGTATAGAACCGCCGGATCGCCCGGCCTCCGCGAGGCAGACCGCCACACCACCTTTCTGCCGGTGGCCTCCTCGACGGCCGCGATCACCTGCCGTACAGACGAGGGATGCTCCGTCCCGACGTTGTATGTGCCGGAGACGCCGCCGGCGGCCAGCCAGCGCAACGCACGGACATGCGCGTCCGCCAGGTCGGTCACGTGCACGTAGTCGCGCAGGCACGTCCCATCAGGCGTCGGGTAATCCTCACCGAACAGCTCCAGCGGGCGTCCGCCGAGGGCCGCCTCGAACGCCCGCGGGATCAGATGGATCTCCGGCGCATGGTCCTCGCCCAGCTCGCCGTCAGGGTCGGCGCCGGCGGCGTTGAAATAGCGCAGGCAAATCGACCGCATGCCGTACGCGCGCTCGAAATGCGGCAGCGCGTGCTCAATCGCCAGCTTCGACTGTCCGTAGGCATTGATCGGATTGGTCGGGTGCGTTTCCCGAAGCGGCGTCTCGATCGGCTCTCCGTAGACGGCGCACGTTGAGGAGAACACGAACTGGCGGCAGCCTTCCGCGGCCATCGCTTCGAGCGTACCAAGAGTTCCGACCACGTTGTTCCGGTAGTAGCCAGCCGGGTCCTGAACCGAGTCCGGGACAATCAGCCACGCCGCGAAGTGCATGACGGCGGTGGCCCGCGTATCCCGCAGTGCCTGGCGCACGGCCTGGACGTCGCCGATGTTGCCCTCGATCAGCCTCGCGCCGAGCACGGCGCCGCGATGGCCGGCGGAGAGATCGTCGTAGACGACGACCTCATGACCGGCCTGACGCAGCGCCTTGACGGCATGGCTGCCGACATAGCCGGCGCCCCCCGTCACGACGATCACGTCGCGGTCACCGCCCAATGGAGTAGTAGCTGAACCCGCTCTGCTTCATCTGGTCTGGCGTGAAGAGGTTCCGGCCGTCGAACACGACCGGCGCGCGCATCAGCGTCCGCATGCGACTGAAATCGGGACGGCGGAACTCATTCCACTCCGTCACGATGACCAGAGCGTCCGCGCCTTTCAGCGCGTCGTAGTTGCTGGCGGCATACGAGATGCGATCGCCAAAAATCCCCTTCGCCACGCTGGTCGCCTCCGGGTCATAGGCCTGCACGCGCGCGCCGGCCGCGACCAGCGATTCAATGAGCGGAATCGACGGCGCCTCGCGCATGTCGTCCGTCTTCGGCTTGAAGGACAGTCCCCAGACGGCAATCGTCTTCCCTTTCAGCGACCCGAGCTGCTTTTTCATCTTCGTGAACAATTGCGTCTTCTGCTTCTTGTTCACATCCTCGACGGACTGCAGGATCCGGAACTGGTAGCCGCCGTCGGCGGCAAACCGGATCATCGCCTGCACGTCTTTCGGGAAGCAGCTGCCTCCGTAGCCGCAGCCGGGAAATAGAAACGAGGTGCCGATGCGCCGGTCGGAGCCGATCGCTTTACGCACGTGATCGACGTCGCCGCCGACGGCTTCGCAGAGATTCGCAACCTCGTTCATGAACGAGATGCGGGTCGCGAGCATGGCGTTCGCCGCGTATTTCGACAACTCGGCGCTGGCACAATCCATGACCATGATCGGTGCACCGGTGCGCGTGAACGGCGAGTAGAGCTCGAGCATCAAATCGGTCGCCCGCTGGTCCTCCGCGCCGATGACGACGCGATCCGGCTTCATGAAGTCCTCGATGGCGGCGCCCTGCTTCAGGAACTCGGGGTTGCTGACCACGCTGAACGGGTGCGTCGTCTCGCGGCGGACCACGTCGTGGACCTTGCGCGAGGTGCCCACCGGCACGGTGCTCTTGTCGACGATGACCTTGTAGCCGTTCATCGCTTTCGCGATGTCGCGCGCCACGCTCAGAACGTGCTGCAAATCGGCCGACCCATCTTCGTCCTGCGGGGTGCCAACGGCGATGAAAATGATTTGGGAATCACGGACGGCCTTCGGCAGCGCGGTCGAAAACGTCAGTCGGCCTTCCTGCACGTTCCGGCGAACGAGTTCCTCGAGGCCCGGCTCGTAAATCGGGACTTTCCCCTTCTGCAGCATCCGGATCTTGGCGCTGTTGTTGTCCACGCAGATGACGTCATTACCGCTTTCCGCGAAGCAGGCACCCGCCACGAGGCCCACATATCCTGTGCCGACGACCGCAAGTTTCAATCGATCCCCCTGGAATAAGACAGCAGCGTCACTGCGTTCAGGCCGAACGGATCTCCGTGATTTTTTGACGAAACGTTGAAGCTATCATCTCATGGAGCCGTGCAGATCCTCGTCGACTACCGTCCCGCGCTGCGCGCGCGCACCGGCGTCGGCGAGTACATGCACGAAGTCATCCGGGCCTATGCCGCGGCGCACGACGATGACGTCGCCGCGTTCACGAGCTCATGGCGCGACCGGCCTGCAGGGGAGACCGCCGAGCGTCTCGGCGCCCGCATCGTCGATTGCCGCGTGCCGGTCCGGGTGCTCAACTTCCTGTGGCACCGGCTGGAGTGGCCGCCTGTCGAACTGCTTGCCGGACCTGTCGACGTCGTGCACGCCGCCCATCCGCTGATGATTCCAAGCCGGCGGGCGGCGCGTGTCGTGACGGTGCACGATCTGTATTTCCTCGATCACCCTGAACGGACGAGCGCGGAGATCCGGCGCGACTATCCGGCGCTGACGGGACAGCACGCGCGCGCCGCAGATGCCGTAATCACGCCATCGCGCTACACGAAGGACCTGGTCGTCGCGCGACTCGGCGTGCCGCCCGAACGCGTCTATGCGTGTCCGTTCGGCGCGCCGGCGTGGCGCACGCTCGGACGCCAGCCGAACACGCCATCCGGCGGGTACTTCCTGTTCGTCGGCACGCTGGTCCCGCGCAAGAACGTGCCGGCACTGCTCGACGCCTATACGAGCGTGCTCGCTTCCCTGCCCGACGCTCCGCGTCTCGTCATCGCCGGCAGCGAGACACGCGAGTCGGACCCGTGGATCCAGCGCCTGCGACATGCGCCGCTCGCCGGCCGTGTCGATCATCTCGGGTACGTGCCGGAGTCCGAGCGGGAACAGTTGTATGCCGGCGCGCGGGCACTCCTGATGCCGTCGCTGGACGAAGGCTTCGGTGTTCCGGCGCTTGAAGCGATGGCAGCCGGCGTACCGGTAATCGCCTCCAATAGAGGCGCCCTGCCCGAGGTCGTCGGCAACGGCGGGACGCTCCTCGATCCGGACGACGTAGCAGGGTTTGCACGGGCGATGCTGCGTGTGGCGCGCGATGACGACTGGGCCGCCGTTCAGGGGGCCGCCGGGCTTGCCCGAGCGGCGGCCTTCACGTGGCACGGCACGGCGCAGCGCCTGCGGGAGGCCTACCTCGACGCCGTCGGCCGGTGCCGGGCCCGCAACCAGGGACGGAACGAGACCGTCTGAATGCGAATCGCCATTGACGCGCGCGAACTGGCCGGACGCCCCACTGGTGTCGGCCGGTATTTGAACGAAATCCTGCGCGCGTGGGGAGATCTCGCAGGCTCACGAACACATGAGTTCGTGCTATGTGCACCTGGCGCCGTGCCGATACCCGATGAGCTTGGCGCATCAGCCGTCACGATGCCGGGTACCGGAACCGTCTGGGAACAGTTCGCGTTGCCGCGGCTCGTCGCACGCGCCAACGCCGACGTCCTGTTCGCGCCCGGCTACACCGGGCCCCTTCTCACGTTCGTCCCGACAGTCGTGACCGTGCACGACGTGTCCTTTGCCGCGCATCCGGAGTGGTTCGGCTGGCGCGAAGGACTCAGGAGGCGCGTGGTGACGCGGCTGACCGCGTGGAAAGCAGCCCGTGTCATCACGGTGTCCGACTTTTCAAAGCAGGAGATCGTGCGCCATCTCGGCGTGCCTCAATCGAAGGTGGAGGTGATCTACTCGGGTGTGACACACCTTCCGGCGTCAGGACATACGCACGCGACTGATCAGGCGTCCGTCCTGTTCGTCGGGTCGCTGTTCAACAGGCGGCACATCCCGGAGTTGATTGCGGGGTTCGAGCAGCTTGCCACCAAGCACGCTTCCGCGCGTCTCGATCTGGTCGGCGACAACCGGACACGCCCCTACGTCGACGTAGATCAGCTGATTGCCCGTAGCCGCGTCGCCGATCGGATCCGCGCGCGCGCCTTCGTCTCGGATGATGAGCTGGCGTCGCTGTATCGAAGGGCACGCGTATTCGTGTTTCTCTCCGGCTACGAAGGCTTCGCGCTGACACCCCTCGAAGCTCTCGGAGCCGGCATCCCCATCGTCCTGCTGGCGTCCGACGTGGCGCACGAGATCTACGGGCCTGCGGCGACATACGTCGATCGCCCGGAGCCGGCGCTCATCGCCGCGGCGCTGGAGCGGGCGCTGTTCGACGAGGCCGAGCGCGAGCGCGTGCTGGCCGCCGCCGGCGGGCAGTTGGAGCGCTATTCGTGGCGCGATTGCGCCCACCGGACGCTGCAGGTGCTCGTCGCTTGTGCCCGCAGACGGTAATGCAGGAGCCTGCCTGAGTGCCGCGGTTGTCGATCATCATCGTCACCTTCAATTCGCGAGCGGACATCGATGCGTGTCTGCGCTCGCTGACGGAAGGCATTCACATCGATCGCGAGATCGTGGTCGTCGACAGCGCGTCGACGGACGGCACGGCCGCGCACATCCGCGAGCGCTGGCCGGGCATCCGCCTGGTTGCACTTGGCGCGAACCTCGGCTTTGCGCGTGCCAGCAACATCGGCATCCAGCAGACGTTCGGCGATCTGGTTCTGCTGCTCAATCCCGATACGGTCGTACGCCCCGGTGCCATCGACCGCCTCGTCGCGGCCCTCGAGCGCGATCCGCAAACAGCGGTAGCGGGTCCTCGCATTGTCGACGATGGCGGTCATGCCGAAATGTCGTTCGGACCGATGGTGTCGCCTTTGGCAGACGTCCGGCAGAAGATCCTGACGCTGGGAGCCACGGGCCGTCTGCCGCTGATCCGATTCGTGGTCGAGCGAATGACACGCCGAACCCGGTATGTCGACTGGGTCACTGGCGCCTGTCTGCTTGCCCACCGCGCGGACCTGGAAGCGGTCGGGTTGCTGGACGAACGCTTCTTCCTCTACCTGGAAGACGTCGACCTGTGTACGGCCATTCGTTCCAGAGGGCGCCGGATCCTGTTTGTCGCCGATGTCGAGGTCGTGCATCGCCGGGGTGCCAGCGCGGAGCCGGGCGCGCGCGACGCCGCGTACCGGCACAGCTACCTCGCCTTCTATCAAAAGCATCATCCGGGCTGGGTGCCGGTCGTCCGAACGTATTTACGGTTGAGGCGACAATAGGGGGCGAGAGGTGCGAGAGGTGCGAGAGGTGCGAGAGGTGCAACGGCCCTTCTGGCTTGTTGCGGCGACGAGTGCCGTTCTCGTGTCGGTCGGCATTGCAGCTGTTTCCGCGCAATCGGCCCCACCGCGGCCACCTGCCCCGGTGGAACCGGTTGCTCAAATCCTGGCTGCGTTTCGAACGCACAACGTCGTCACCATCAGCGACCCGCACGGCAATGTGCAGGTTCAAGCATTCATCCTGTCCCTGATTCGTGATCCGCGGTTCCGCGAAGTCGTTGACGATATCGTGCTTGAAACCGCCAATTCACGGTATCAGGACGCGATCGATCGCTATGTGCGCGGCGAAGCGGTGCCGAGAACGATCCTTCGCAAGGCGTGGGAAGACCACACCGTGGTCAATAGCTTCGGGGCACAAGCGCAAGAGCTCATTGAGGCCGTCCGGGCACTCAACCGGACTACCAACGGAGCAGGAGGATTACGGGTGCTTGCCGGCGATCCGCCAATCGACTGGGAGAACACGACGTCGAACGACCGTCACGATCGATGGTCGGAGTTTCGCGACAGCTATCCCGCAGATCTCATTCGACGCCGGGTCATCGAACGAGAACGGCGGGCACTCGTCGTGTATGGCCAGGGCCACCTGCAACGGCGTCAGGTCGCCAGCAATTACGACATGTCCACCTGGCAGGCGCAGACGATCGTCAGCCTGCTGGAGCGGGATGCAGGTATTCGGGTCTTCAACATCTGGACGTGGCTTGACCGAGAGGTCGAATTAAACGAGCTCGCCTCGTGGCCCGTACCGAGCCTTGCGGTTCTCCAGGGAACAACGCTCGGGGAACGTGATTTCGGAACGTATGCGCGGGGTCTCCTCGGCGGAAATCGGTTCGCCGTGCAGGACGGCCGACTGATTCCGCTGCCTCGCGACAAGTGGCGCATGATGCGGATGGAAGAGCAGTTCGATGCGCTGTTGTACCTCGGGCCCCCATCGAACATGACGTTCGTCGGGATGCCGGCCGCTTTGTGCCGCGACCAGCAATTCGTGAGAGAACGACTGCGACGGTTCGCACTCGCCGGACCTCCACCCGAATTAGCGAATTTCAAGAAGGCCTGTGGCGTATGACGAGGGTAAGGGCAGCGCCGTGACTGCAGGCGCACGTCCGCGGCTTATACGAAGCCGGTCGCGTCCAGGTCCGACAGCACCATGAGCTCCTCCGGGTTCTTCACCGGCTCGAAGCCGAACGCGGCGTAGAGGCCGTGCGCGTCGCGCGTCCGCAGCAGGAACACCTGGATGCCCTGCAGATCCCCGTGCTTCAGAATGGCGGTGACCAGAGCCTTGGCAACGCCCTGACCGCGGAATTCGGGCACGACAAAAACATCAGACAGGTAAGCAAACACGGCCCTGTCGGTGATCACCCGCGCAAACGCCACCTGCTGCCCCGCCGCGTACACGCCGAAGCAGATCGAATTCGCGATCGACCGTTCGATGACATCGCGCGGGCGTCCTGCGGCCCAATACGAACCG
>WUUC01038916.1_pt1 | contig 10107 bp, 5 predicted proteins | sample 6278441 | NCBI WGS metagenome assembly WUUC01 (sample SAMN13675441, study PRJNA597444) | soil metagenome | isolation source: soil | place: USA: Washington | collected 2017-10 | reverse complement strand
TATTATATTGCTATATTCTGGTATCATAGGATATGATAGTTTATATGTAACATATTTAGATACAGGGATAGGTGTATATAATGGTTTATTCCATTCAACAGCAATAACACATAGCTTTGATCTATTTATATATATTATAGGAGCTATAATATTATTATTAACTGCATTTTACCCCAGACGCATAGAACAACCGATAATAAATTATAACCGGGGTGAATCTAAAAATAGATTATTATCAAAAGGTTATGTGAAAGGCTATAAAAATGCGGTAATGGGTAGAGATGCCCCACAATTTACAATCTTAGAGTACCCATTAATCATATTATTTATATTAATAGGGGCTATATTATTAATGTCTAGTAGTGACTTAGTATCTATGTTTTTAGCAATAGAGTTACAAAGTTATGGATTGTATATATTTGCTACATTATATAGAGATTCCGAATGATCAACGTCGGCTGGTCTTACTTATTTTTTATTAGGAGGTTTATCTTCTTGTTTTATATTATTAGGTTCTGCATTATTATATGCAAGTTGTGGTCTTACAAGCTTAGATGGTATCTATGTTTTCTATAATATCATTTCAGAAAATGGAGAGTCTATTACTAGTACATATCCTTTTTACGCGAAACCTGAGATATTTAATATGGGATTTTTAATTATGTCTGTAGGATATTTATTTAAAGTATCAGCTGCACCTTTTCATTTTTGATCTCCAGATGTTTATGATTCTCTTAATACTTTAGTGACTACTTTTATAGCCAATCTTCCAAAGATTTCTATAATTATATTCTTGTTAGAGATAGTTCATCATAGTAATTTATCTACGGCCGATTTTGGTTGAACGAATATTTTCTTAATTAGTTCATTCTTATCTTTAGTTGTAGGAACTGTGGTTGGGCTAGTTCAGTTCAGAATTAAGAGATTATTGGCCTATAGTACAATTTCTCACGTAGGTTTCTTATTGTTAGCTTTAGCAATAAACAGCATAGAATCTGTTCAGGCTCTGATCTTTTATTTGATGCAGTATTCCTTACTTAATATTAACATATTCTTTATCATAATCGCTATAGGTTATTCTTTAGCGGCAAACACTAATCTTGAAAATAATGCTAAGTATGAACTATTAGATTCCCAACATTCACCTTTACAGTATATTGATCAACTTAAAGGTTATTACCATGTAAATCCAATCTTGTCTACAAGTTTAGCAATTTCATTGTTTTCTTTCTTGGGGGTTCCTCCATTAATAGGTTTTTTCGCCAAACAGTCAGTTCTTTCCGCGGCTTTACAAGAAGGTTACGTATTTTTATGTTTTGTCGCCATATTAACTAGTGTAATTGGAGGAGTATACTATCTATTTATTGTTAAAGCAGTATTCTTTGATAAATCTGATTATACTTTTGATCAAAAGTCTCGTAATGTATATTTATCTTCGGCTTTAAGTTTACCTATCTCAATTTTAACTTTAATAACATTATTATTTATACTATCACCAACAGAATGATTAAGTAGCGCAAATATATTTGCATTAGCTTTATTTAACACTTAATGAATAGTACTATTTTCTTTATAATTTTTACCGTGTTCTTAGCTTTCGCTTTATTATTCTTAAATTTATTATTATCTCCTCATAAACCTTATTCTCATAAGGACTCTGCGTTTGAGTGTGGATTTAGCTCTTTTAGAGGTCAAAATAGAACAGAATTCAGTATTTCCTTCTTTATTTTCGGGCTTTTATTTATGCTTTTTGACCTAGAAATTTTACTTGTTTACCCTTATACTGTAAGTTCTTATAATAACTCATATTACGGGTTATTCTTTGTTATCGTATTCCTATTAATATTAACAGTCGGGTTTGTATTTGAGTTTGGCCGTGGAGCCTTGGAGATTAATTCAAGACAATCTGGTTATCTTAAGTCTTCTGATATATCAATTTCTTCAACAAAAAGGTAAAATGGGTGGTCTAACCCATTTAACCTTTATCAATCCTCTCCTTCAGATCGGGCTCCGGCGCCCTCCATTTTTTTTATTTTCCGTGAAGATAAAAAAAGAATGGGGCTATTAAAAAAGTTTTAATGTTTGAACTTCTATAAGAAGAATGAATTTATACATATTTGAATGGAAAATTGACAGTGTGGTCTCTTTAAGACACGAATTTAAAACAATAAATAGGGTAGCTTTTAATATATTGCAGTTATGTGGGGAGAAACTACAGTCTGAGGGTTAGGGTGGGTTTATCCAAAAACAAAACATCTTGAATTTATATAGACCTCTTTTTACTTTATTGTGGAAAGTCTCTATGTAAAAGTCTTATTTGTCCCTCGGTAATTATACCGTATGGGAAATATTAAAAAACAAACCAACTAAGTATAGACATACTGGACCTTTCAATCGCCCCGTGGCTAGCCCTCGAGTCTTAATGCTAAAGCAAAACCAGTCTAACAATTCAGGGAAGTTCCGATGCGAAGTTTATCATAGAGAAACCGATAGGTTTAAATATGAGTATCTAAATTCGCGTTCGAATTCTCAAGCGAGATTCGTATCCGCGTATCCGATATAGCATTGACCACTATTTTGCTCAACAATAGCATAAATACATGAAGCACCTTCCATCTCGTGATGAATCTGGGCCTGGACTTGTGGTTGGTGACCATTAGTATAAATCTTTTGCGCTGTTAAAGCCGGTACTGATATAAAAGTCACCAACTCTAAATTAGTATCTAAATTATAAAATAAACCTATCATAACTTCCCTTCGGGATGGATATAAAAAAAAGGAACGGCAGTTTATAGCCAATAAATTTAAAGGTAAGTTATAATCAGCTTGAATTGTTTTCGAAAGATAGTTGCCTATAATGAAATTAGGATTAAAAACAGGCACATAGCCTGAGCTCCTTCTGGTTATAAAATTATTATTATTTTTTATCATTGTCATTGTAACTTCTTAATTTTAATAAATATAATGTCGACAGCATTGTGTTTGTCTCATACCAAACGTGGGTCAAGGTATTAATACCTAGCTCACTTCACGGTTTCGGAGGAAGATTATTTAGTTTGCACACTTAAACCTTTTCTCGTAGCTTGGCTCTCACCAAGTTCCGGCTCTCTTACCAGAGTAGCATGCTGATTGACATCGCTTCTTGCAGTACCTCATCCCTATTAACATCGTTACGTGGGGTGTTAGCCCAGCCGCAATTCGATTTACCCTTCGAAAGGTAGTTGCCTGTCGGTAATGAGTCTTTTACAAGAGTCGACTTGGTAATTCATAATAGAACAAATTCTTATTTTTAAGTAAGATATTTTTCATCAATGGTTTAAATAAACTGCTGATACTATTACAACCATCCAATTAAGTTAATTAGTAATAGCGTATCAGGACTTCTCATGGTATAAAGTGTAATACAAAAGTATAGATAAAGGTTAAGCAAATTATATATTCATTATTATTTAAAGATACTTTGATGTAGTTATAGTAGGTATGCCTGAAGAGGTATTAGGGTAAACATATGCCTCTCTATTAAAAGAATCTCCAGATACGTTCATATCTTTTTGAGAAACATAGTCAAGAGACGATCCTTCATTAGCAGGCGCATTCTTTTTGGTCAAATTTAACCTTTACAACAGATCAGGATAATGAATAAGGGTTATTAACCTTATTCATGTTTTACTTATATATATAAATATTGTATACTAATACTTGCATTTTCTTTTTCTATAAGAAAATAATAACAATTATTATGTTTTTGGACGGAGTTTAGCTCAGTTGGTAGAGCATTCAACTTACACTTGAATGGCCGAAGGTTCGAGTCCTTTAACTCCTATTAATCGTGTAATAAACTTGAGTATTCTTTAATTAAACACTTCGGCTCTGCCAACGTATATGTGTTATACTTAATAGTAATTAGCCCAATTCAACTCTTGCGTATTTAAAGTTGAATTAGAAAATAAAATAGGTAAAAAAAAAAAAATTGATAAGTTTTTACTTATAACCTATTTATAGGTTATATCTATATCTATAACTGAATTTATTACAACCTCCTAATCAGTCTTGTAATAAAAGTCTTATTTGTTTTTTACAAAAAGCATTCTTTTTGTAGAATGTTATGGTTAATAAATATAAATCATTTATAGCCACACCCTTCTGGGTTTATAGCTAGAGTGCGAAAATTTAGTATTAAAAAAAAAAGTTTCTATTTATATAATCCTAATTTTTAATAAAACCAAAATATGTGAAAAAAAAAAATAATCTAAAATGAGAATTTTTAAAAGCCATCCTTTATTAAAAATTGTAAATTCGTATTTAATAGATTCACCACAACCATCTAATATAAGCTATTGGTGGAATTTTGGATCATTACTAGCTTTGTCTCTGGGAATACAAATAGTAACAGGTGTTACTCTAGCTATGCACGTGCGCTGTGGTAACAGCGTCCTATCGTGGGACATTTACGTCTCGATCGTTCCTTTAATGGCGGTCATGTCATCTGGGTTAGGTATTGCCGATAAGGGTAATGCTGAACATAGCATCCCAGCTAGAAGCGGGGACCGAAATAAACCGTTAAAAGCGGAAACCGCAAGACATTACACATATGATGAGAGCTATACTACTCGAATAACATTAACCACTGGTCTCAAGCTAGGGGCAGCCCGCGACGGAAACAGGGGTCTTACTTCATTAGAAAATTGTAGTGCATGATTTTCTATGAAAGGATGAAGTACAGGTTGGACAAGAAGTCTAATAAAGGTTAAGAGTGTTGCATCTAAGTGTGTTGAACGAATAGGCGTACTGAACACAGGATTACCTAATGGAGGTAACTCCTATGGTAACAGAGTAATCGTAAAAGCCGCCTCGATCACGAGATACTCTCCAAGTAATGTTGGAGGAAGGCGAAGGGTTACAGCATCGGTAGTATTCAAAAGATCATACGCGAGCGTAGCTCGTACGGGTCACGAACCCAACGTAGGAGCGCAATTGAATACACTTCATGAGTGATCGAGAACAAATCCGGAAAGAACAGTAGATAGAAAATTATACAATAAAGTGTGCAGTAAAGACATGCTTGCATATGCATATGACAATATTAAAAGTAAACCGGGTAATATGACCCCCGGTGTGAGTCCAGACACAATAGATGGAATATCGGAAGAGAAAATAGAAAAATTATCGGAGGAGCTAAGAAGCGAAAAATTTAAATTTACTCCAAGTCGTCGTATAGAAATAGATAAGCCATCGGGAGGAAAACGTCCGATAACAATTGCATCTCCCATGGACAAAATAGTCCAAGAGGCCTTGAGACTTGTATTAAACGCAATATATGAACCGTTGTTTAAAAACAATTCACACGGATTCAGACCCAATAGAGGCTGCCATACAGCCCTTAAATTCTTAAAAGAGAATTTCCAACCCACACAGTGATTTATAGAGGGGGACATTTCCAAATGCTTCGACAGTATCGACCACAAAAAACTTATGAGACTCATAGAGTCCAAAATTACGGATCGTAAATTAACCAAATTGATATGGAAAACATTAACAGCCGGCTACTTTGAATTCAAAGTATATAAAAACAACGTGGCTGGAACCCCTCAGGGATCAATAGTCAGTCCCTTACTAGCCAATATCTTTCTTCACGAACTTGATGTCTTCATACTGGACCTAAAATCGAAGTTCGATAAGGGAACCAGACCCAAGAGAATAAAGGCAATTCGTTACTATGAATATCACATCACAAAGGCTAGAAAGAACGGAGACTTTGAACTCGAACGTAAACTGATCGCGGAGAGATCACAGAATCGAGCAACTGAAGTAGAATACCCTGGATATCGTAGACTATCATACGTTAGATATGCCGATGATTGGGTCGTAGGAATAAGAGGAACCCATAAGGAAACCCTCGATATTCTGAAAAAAATTAAAGAATTCTGCGAACAATTAGGGTTGAAGGTAAGTGACCAAAAGACCAAGGTCACAAACATAATAGAACAAGACGCACTCTTCCTCGGAACTAAAATCACTAGAGAGAAACATAGAAGTTACAGCAGTATAGGCCCAATGAAAATGTTAAGACGTAACAAACTGGGCTTAAGATTCGAAGCACCCTTGGACATAATCAGGAAGAAGTTATCCAACGCAAGTTTCATGAAAAACGGAAAATCGGCTCCAAAATTCTTGTGGCTACATAACGACCACGACCAAATTATTCTCCTGTACAATTCAGTCCTTAGAGGATTCCTAAATTACTACAGCTTCGTACACAATTATTCAAGACTGGCAACCTACCTAGAATACATCCTAAAACAGTCTTGCGCTAAACTTCTCACAGCAAAATTCTCCCTAGGTACAATGATGAAAACATACAAAAAATTTGGAAGTTCCCTATCTGGACCTAAAGGAAAAGCCTTCCTGAAACCCTCGTATAAGGTTACAGGAAAATTCCTAGTTAATCCTAGCCCGATGGTGGGAGCCTATGTCAAGAAAAGACACAAGCACTCTCGGTCCTCGCCGCGGAGCGGAGAGATATGTTAAAAGCAAGAAAGACAGAAGAGGTCTTTGATAAAATATGTCAGATATGCGGATCGACCCATAAGGTGAAATATCACCACATCAGAGCTATGAAAGACCTAAATCCCAAAAAGGGCCGTAGGCCTGATAGGCTTATGGTAGAAAGAAGTCGGAAGAGGATATCCCTCTTCCGCCCATGTCATGAAACATAGGAAGAAAGAAACTGTATTCGACTAGACCGGATGACCAATCGAAAAATAACATGAAGCATTATCGATGTGGAGAGCCGTATGATGGGAAACTATCACGTACGGTTCGGGAAAGGGGCAGCGTCCCTCCTCCCTGAAGAAATGTGGGTTAACCGCATAAACCTTTAGCGGAATCGCTGTTCTAGTTCATTATAATCCTAGTGTATTAGAGGCATTTAATTCTGTAGAGCATATCATTCATTCTCTCTAGATGTGCTCTTTAAACATGGCTATATGCTGGAAACCCCTAAAGCCTTAAGTACTAGATCTAAACAAAGATCAGTGAAAAACCATAAGGATAACGCAATGGGCAATCAGCAGGAAACCAACGGAAAAGGTTTATTATAATATATGTTTACCGATTAGGATCCTCAGAGACTATACGCCAATGGGTAGCATTTTATGCTGCTATGGTATAGCCCAACCATTTTTGAAAAACTATGGTTTAATTGATTTATAATATTGTAGATTATACTGGGATAGCCGTAATGCTTAATTGTGAGACGGTGAGTAAGGATAAACCATCACATGGAATTTTAAAACTCCCACATGTTTCCACTGAATTTTTACAACCACGCCCCTTAATCCAACAGGTAGTGGGGAAAACTAGTAGATTGTTTGATTAACTCTCCTTTTCTTTGCTTATAACTAACTATGGAAACAATAATAACCAAGTTTCCCCTGACAACGCCCCCAATTACGGGGGGCGTTGTGGGTAAAGATCCCAAATTCAATGAGAGAGGTACAACAAGGGACGTAAAATCAATTACAAATAAATCAATTACAAATAAGGATCATGAGAGGACCCGATTTGTTAATTATTCCCGCTATTATAACTAACTTTTTTAATAAATCTAAACTTCCTAACTTTTCAGATAACAGCGCGAAAGATTTACCTCCTTATATTACTAAATTATTGCCTAATGTGACTAAAGAATTTGTACATTGATTTGTAGGTTTTGTAGACGCAGAGGGTTGTTTTTCTATTCAACCTAATAGTGTTTGAACTGTAGTCAATTTTTCATTTCGTATAGAGATTCATATAGATGACATAGAAATTCTGCACAAAATAGCTAGAATATTGGGTGTAGGAGAGGTAAAGATAGTAAAAGGTCGTAATTCTGCTGTTTTTTCTGTAAATAAACTTAATGATATAATTAAAGTCATTTTACCTATTTTTAAGGAGTTCCCCTTACAGACTACTAAATATTTAGATTTCACTTCTTTCTCGAAAGCTGTCCAAATTAAATTTAATTCGCAAAGCTTCGGAACAAAAAAAAGAATAAGTAAAACAGATTTAATAAAAATCAAAAAATTAAGAGAAACTCTGAATAGTGGAAGATTGGCAATAGATAAAAATCAACTATTTACTTTAACTAATAAACTTTCTATAAACATGTGGTGATTATTGGGATTTGTAGAAGGAGAAGGTACATTTGGCTATAAACACCTTGTACCATACTTCCAATTAGCTCAACACAAAAAAAATCTCTTTGTTTTAAATGCTATAGAATCATTTCTATTGAAGTTACCTGCACAAAACATTATAGGTAACCAGCAATTTAATATACATTATGCCTTAAACTCTAAAACAAATGTTTATAGTATGTCAGTAGTGAGTATTGATACACTTTTTAGCTATATTGTTCCTTATTTTTTATCAATGTCATTTTTCACTAGAAAAGCTTTAGACTTTCAGTATTGGGTTATTTCTGTGATAATGCATAAATTTGGTTATTACTATCTACCTGGAGGAAAAAAAATTACTTTACAGATATCCTCGGCTACTAATAAATATCGTTATACTAGAAATATAGCAAATAAAATAGAATTACCTAGTGATGATTCTATATCTAAACTTTTAGCTCTACCGGCGCCCTTTGATGTGACTAAAGGTCTAAGTCACTTTGAGTTAGTTAGAGAGTTCACAATAAATAAAGGTGGGCGTAAAGGTTTTATTGTTTATATTTATGATAGGGAGTCCGGAGGTAAAGAACTAGAAGGCTCTCCATTTTCAACTTATGGGGCAGGTCATGTAGCATTAGGTTTAAGAGCAGGTAGTAGAGTAATTGGCAGATACATTGATACAGGGAAGGCATCTAAGGATAGATACATCTTCTCTTCTATTCCTATGTCAACAAGTGAAATAAAAGGTTAGGTAAAAAAAAAAAAGTTAGTTTTTCCATAGTGAGTTTAAATAAATCGGCACAGACTCGGTCAAAATTATCGCGATCATGAGAGATGTAAATAATGGATGATTAATTCGTTATATTCATTCAAACACAGCCTCAGCTTTCTTCTTTATTGTTTATTTACATATCGGTAGAGGTTTATACTACGGATCTTATCAAAACCCTAGAACATTAGTATGAAGTATAGGTGTTGTTATCTTTATTTTAATGATGGCTACATGGTGGCCAAATTGGACATTAGTTAATATTAATAAAGGGGAAATTATATGTTTAAGTTTACTGCCATTTGTTAGAGCTAGAACAGCGCTTCGCGCCCCTCCAGAGACTGAGTACCCGAAGGCTCTCCCGGAGGGACCGTCCGAAAATTCAAATTCTGGTGGAAGAGTTCAATTGAAATTTCAAGTTACCCAGCATAGTCGTGATCTGGACTTGGTTAAAACTCTAATTAAATTTTTTAGTTGCGGAAAGTATAATGGAAGAAATACAGTACAAGCTGGAGATTTTATTGTAACTAAGTTTTCTGACATTAATGAAAAGATTATTCCTTTCTTTGATATGTATCCACTTCAGGGGGTAAAATCATTAGATTTTAAAGATTGGTGTAAAGTAGCTGAATTAATGAGTAAAAAAGAGCATCTAACAGATAAAGGGTTAGAGCAAATTAGAGAAATTAAGAAAGGAATGAATCGTGGAAGAAATGGTTATTAATTAAACCAGCCAGCGGTTGATATACTTTTTATAATGCCAAGTATTCTTTTTGCGGTGGCCCCGTGACTTAGCGTGTTTGCGCTTCTAGTTGTTTACATAAAGGCAGGCTAGTAAAATAGATACTTGATAATCAATGAAAAATTAGTATAAAAAAAAAGAATCTATGGAACTATTAGTATCTATTGTATCAAAACACATTGTACCTGAAATGCAATATAAAATTAAATAATTATTTCCCTTCGTCCCATTTCGATGGTTATATAATATTAACAATATTCAAAGTCCTATCGTATAGAGCATAAGCAATATGTATTTAGAAGTATGCTATATAATATATAACGATAGAATACCCTGACAGGGGTATTGGGTAATTACCTGGCTATATCGGTGTTACGGTCAAAAAGAACTACATCTTCAAGACCGTCGGTTGAATACACAATCGCTACAGACTGGGT
>WUUC01030945.1_pt1 | contig 10107 bp, 6 predicted proteins | sample 6278441 | NCBI WGS metagenome assembly WUUC01 (sample SAMN13675441, study PRJNA597444) | soil metagenome | isolation source: soil | place: USA: Washington | collected 2017-10 | reverse complement strand
TGTTGATGGCGTTGGCGAGCCAGAGCACGCGCATGGCAATCGCCGCGTCGCCCGCGCCGCGAAAGACTGCATTGAGCAGGAACAGCATGACGACCGAAGCGTTACAACCGAGCATCACGCGCGTGTAGTTGGTTCCCTTCTCGATGACGCCGGGCGACGCGCCCATCAAGGCGAGCAGGCGCGGGGCGAGTAAGACGCCCGCGACGCCGAGCACCGCCGAGACGAGGAGGCCGATGAAGAGAGTCTGCGCGGCGGCACGCGAAGCGCCTTCCGTGTCCTGCTCGCCCGTGCGACGCGCGACCATCGCCGTCGCGCCGATGCCGAGGCCGATGGCGAGCGTGTAGATGAGCGTCAGCATCGACTCCGTGAGCCCGACGGTGGCGACTGCGTCCGAGCCTAGACGCGCGACGAAGAACACGTCCACCACGGCGAAGACGCTCTCCATCACCATTTCGAGCACCATCGGAATCGAGAGCAGCATGATGGCCCGCCCGATTGAGCCTTCGGTGTAGTCGTAGTTCACGTGCGTGCCGCGCACGGCCTGCCAGACCGACGAAAGAGTGCCGGGGACTGCGCGCTCAGTGGCTGTCGCCGTGGCCGGATTTTCGGTCGAGTCAGACATCGTTTCTCTTCGTCAGGGTTTCGCGTCCGCGAGCAGCAATAAGCATTCGAGGGCCGGAGCTTGGGCGCACATTCAGCGCGCGTCTTAACTGACCATGCTTCCGACGGCGGCGGTTCACTTTATCATGCCTTCATAGATTGCCTTTGAGATGTCCGCGATGAGCTGGTGCGCGCGCGTCTCTTCGGCGATGCCGCGCGTGAGCACGACGAGCACGTAGGGCTTCCGGCCCGGCACGTAGACGATTCCAGCGTCGTGACTAATCCTCGTAATCGAGCCCGTCTTGTGCGCCACGCGAAGCCCGGAGGGCAGGCCAGCCGGGAGCCCCTTGTTGAATTTCTGCGCGAGCAGCACTCTGACCATCTCGTCGGAGGCGTCCTTCGAGACGGCGCGGCCAGCGGCGATGGCGCGGAGTATGACAAGGAGGTCGCGGGCGGTGGTCGTGTTGTTCAGCCCGCGCTCGTAGGCTTTGCCGTCCTCGACGCCGCGCAGCACGCGGATGTCTCTCGCCCCGAGCTTGCGCATCGACCCCATGATGCGTTTCGGAGTCACCAGCTCGATAAGGATGTTGGTAGCGAGATTGCTACTCTCCGTAATCATCAGGTGCAGGAGGCGGCGCACGGTCTCCTCGCCTCCTATCTGTTTGTATAGCGACTGCTCCGAATCGTCCTCAGGCGCGACGGAGAAGCTGCTGCCGTCGGCAATGCTTTTGAAGTCATTTTTGACGGGCACGCGCGCGTCGAGCGAGAGACGCCCGGCGCGCGACTGCTCGAACAACTCAAGCATGACGGGAACCTTCATGGTGCTCGCGGCATGAAAGCTCGCGCTCTCGTCAAGCATGACCTCTCGATTGGTTTCGAGATCGTGGAAGGCAACGCCGACGGTCTCCGCGCCGCTCGCGTCAATCAACTCGCGAAGCCTCTTCCTTACTTCGACCTCGCGGCGTCCAGCCTGCCCCGCGACTTGTGCGGGCGCAAACGCCGCGAGCACACAACACAGCGCGAACACGCAGCGGGCAATGCGTCGAGACGTTTGAGCGAGCATGCTTATCTCCAAAAAAGTAGTTCCGCCGGAACGCTGCTCAACAAAAGATCGTTCAGAAGCACCTGCTAAAAGGCGGAAGAGTTTAGCTCAGGGCGCGCGCCTTGAGAAATTGATTCGGGAGCGAATCAAGCCCCGAGGGGCGAAAGATGTTTCGAGTCGGCTTCGTGCTCCGGCTCGAACTTCTTACGCCGCCGCGGGGCTTTTTGTTTTCTCTCTTGCGGTCGTTCGGAGTCTCCTTTAAATTTTATGAAACCTTCACGCCTTCGACCACGCCCATCAGCGAGCCGGTCGGGACGATTCTCTCCAGCCTGAAGCCCGCGCGCTCGAACAGCGTTGCGTACTCCGCCTCGGTGCGTTCCTGCCCTCCGGTCATGACCATCATGTGCAGGTCGCTGAGCTTGCTGAAGGAAGGGCCGCCGCCCTGCTCGATGATGGTCTCGACGAGCAGAAGCCTGCCTCCGTCCTTCATCGCGCGGTGGATGTTTCTGAGGATGGCAAGCGCGCGCTCTTCGTCCCAGTCATGGATGATGGTCTTTAGCACGTAGGCGTCGCCGCCTTCGGGGACTGACTCGAAGAAGTCTCCGCCGACTATCTCAAAGCGGCCAGCCAGCCCTTCACTTTCGACGCGGGCGCGCGCGCCTTCGACCACCTCCGGCAGGTCGTAGAGCACGCCTGAGGCGAGCGGTGCGGCCTTCAAGATAGAGGCAAGCAGGTGGCCGTGACCGCCGCCGACATCGACAACTTTGCGGAACGTCGAAAAGTCGTAAGCGCGCACGACCGATTCGCTGACGACGGTCGAGTAGGCGGTCATGGCCGCGTTGAAGGGTTCGGCGGATTCGGGGTGCTGAGCGTAGAAGGGGAAGACCTCTGCGCCGTTGGCGTGCGCGAAAGCCGTCTCGCCCGTCTCGACGCTGTGCAGAAGCTCGCCCCAAGCCCGCCAAGAAGGCGCTTCGCCGAGGTGAATGAGCATAGGGCTCATGGACTTCGGCCCCGTCCGCAGAAACTCCGAGAGCGGAGTCAGTTGATAACGGCGCTCGCCCTCTTCGGCGAAGACGCCGACGCTGACGAGCACTCGCATCAAGCGGAAGAGCGGCGCTGTTTGAGTCCTCGTCGCGCGCGCCAGCTCGTCCAAGCCGACCGGGCCTTCCTTCAACAAGTCCGCGAGGCCGAGCCGCGCGGCGACGTACAGAGCCTGCGAAACCCAGTAGCCCGTGCCTAACTGCATCAACATCACCTCGGGCGGCGTGTCGTTCATCTTCTGTGGTGCTGCTTGTGACATGTTCTCTCCTGTCCGTTTCAGATTCTCGCGAAAGTTTTCTGCCTACCGTCTCGTTCTCTAACGCGTGAATTTTCGTGGAAATGAATCACCGGGCCGCGACCGCGCCGACGTTTTATTTGTGGCATGAACTGCTCATTGATTGTTTACTGTGGGGTACGAACAGCACATAAAGAGGCCCCATGTTCTCACGAAGACTCCGAAGGATGGCTCCGTCTCTGCTCTTCCTGCTGTGCTCGCTCGCGCCGCACGCGCGAGCAGAGTCCGGCCTGCGGTCGAAGGGCGGCGAGCTAAAAAAAGCGGAAGAAGTTTTGGCCCAACTGCGCCGAATGGAAGGGCTGGATGGAGCGCCGGACGGCTCGCGCGCGTACAGTGCTGCGGGCAGGCAAGCTTACGCGGAGCTTTTGTCTAAGGTCGCCGCGCTGCATGGAGGCGATGTCAAAACAGACCTCTTGATGGCGGCCCTCCTCTTTGAGGCAGCGTTCTCGGCGCGGCGCAACGCGGATGCTCCGGCCCAAGACTGCGGGCGCGAGCTGCGCGACGCGTACCGGAAGCTGTGTCTCGAAAATCGAGGAGCCCGCGCGGAGTTTTTACGCGCGAAGGCGCGACTGCACGCGCGTTGGGCAGAAGCAGTGCTGCGGCACTTGCGCGGCGACCGCGACGCCGCGACGCTCCACGCTCTGGCCGAGGTGCGGGCCGCGCGAGACTTCGACGCGGCGCTCGCCGCGCTCGCCATCCGCGCGCTCAACAATCTCTCTGCGCAAGTCCGCGCACTCACGCCGCCGGAAGATTCGGAGCGAGGGTGGATGGGCGGGCGCGTTCCCTTCAGTCAACCCTCTGACGCTTTCGCGGAGATGTTAGACGCGGTGGACTCAGCGCTGGCGTCGCTTGCTCGCGGGCGCGTCTACAATCTTCTGCGCAACGCTCGGAACTCGTATCGCGACGGGCTGTACTGGTTGGGGAAGACGCTTCAGAGGCGCTCGCTGGTCGTCTCAATAGAGTCCTTCGACTCGACGAGCGAGTTGCGGCAAATGAGGCTGGACGCCTTGAACGTTGACAGCACCGTGCTCGCCAACTGGCGCAGCGCCGAAAGGTTCACAAGGAAAGCCGAGCAAGTCTCGAAAGGATTCTTTAAGTAGAGCGGGCGTGGATGCCTGCTCTACTTAATCGCCTCTTAATCGCCCCGGGCCGCGACGGGTTCCGGCTCGTGCTCGGGGTCGAGCGCGGCCAGCTCGGTTATCATGTTCCGCTCGCAAGCCTCTACGCTGCAAGACTCTTCGGTCAGGCTCTCGTCATCTTCGCCGCCTCCACGGCTCGGGAGGCGGAAGGTGACGAGCATTGCCATGGCGGCCAGCGCCGTCCCCATCCAGAAAACATTTCTGATGGAAGCAGCCAGCGCGTCCTGAAGCGCGTCGAGCGTGTCGGGCTGCATCGAGGCCCGAGACTGCGGCTCGATTAGCGCGTTGGGGTTCGCGGCCAACTCCGCGGCCCTCTCGGTCGTCAGCCCCCCTCGCCCTGCGCGCGCCATCTCGTTCAACTGCGAGGCGAGCCCCGCCGAGAGCACCGTGCCCATCACGGCCACGCCGACGGCCCCGCCGATGGAGCGCGAGAATTGATTGAGCGAGGTCGCGACGCCGAGCTGCGAGCTTGGCACGGCCTGCTGCACGGCGATGAGCAGTGTGAGCATCGTCATCCCCAGTCCCGCGCCGACCATCGCCAGATCGAAGTAGAGCCACGCGCGCGACGTGCCGCGCCCGAAGTTCGAGAGCAGCACGAAGCCGAGCGTGAGCAGCGCGAAGCCCGCGATGCAAGTCCTTCGGTATCCGATGCGCAGCAGCAGTCGCCCGCCGACGACCGAGAGCCCCACCCAACTGAGCATCAAAGGCATGAGCAGCGAACCGGCCTCGGTGGCGCTCGCGCCGAGCGCGCCCTGCGCCATGAGCGGCACGAAGGTGAGCGCCCCGAACATCGCCACGCCCGCCAGAAATCCCGCGACGATGGCGACGGCGACGACGCGGTTCCTGAAGAGCTTGAAGGGTACGACGGGGTCTTCCGCCCTCAATTCTATCCAAACGAACAGGAGCGCGAGCGCCGCCGCGCCCGCGAAGAGCAGGAGGTTGCGCGAAGTGGTCAGCGTCGCGAGGCTCCCGCCGCCCTCTACGAGCGCGAGCATCAAAAGCGTGATGGCGGCCATCAGCGTCGCGGCCCCCGCGTAGTCAATCGCCGGTCGCTCGCGCCGCAGAGGCTCTTTGAGCGCGAGCCCTATGACGAGCGCCGCCACCAGCCCGAAGGGCAAGTTGAGATAGAAGACCCAGCGCCAAGAGAGCTGGTCTGTGATGAAGCCGCCGACGACCGGCCCGATGACGCTCGCCAATCCCCACACGCCGCTAAAGTAAGCTTGCATCCGCGTCCGCTCTTCGAGCGTGTAGATGTCGCCGATAATCGTCATGCCGAGCGGCAGAAGCGCCCCCGCCCCCAACCCCTGCACGGCGCGGAAGGCGATAAGCTGCGTCATCGAAGTGGAGAGCCCGGAGAGCACAGAGCCGAGCAGGAAGAGCGCGATGCCTAGCTGGTAAAAGAGCCTGCGCCCGTAGAGGTCTGAGAGCTTGCCCCACACTGGTACGGTGACGGTGGACGTGATGAGATAGGCCGAGAAGACCCAGCTATAATGATTAAGGCCGCCGAGCGAAGCGATAACGGTCGGCATCGCCGTGCTGACGACGGTCGCCTCAAGCGCGGCGAGGAACATTCCCAGCAACACGCCCGCCGTGACGGCCTGCCGCCTCTGCGAAGACATGACGAGCGTCGGGCCGCGACGTACAGAATCTATAGAGCTTTCTTCCATCTGAAATCCCTCTCAAGCCGAAATATTTCCGCGATGTATATCCTTAGAGTAAACTCCTGCGCGTCGTTAGTCATCCTTATCGCTTCACGAATTCAATCCGAAAGGTTAACGGCCCGCAGCAGAGGGGCCGTCGCGCCTTGTCAGTCCCGCGCTGCTTTCGCGCGGCGTCGAGGCGATAATGAATGCTCGCATGACTGAACAACTCTTCGACTGCATCGTAATCGGGGCCGGGCCAGCAGGGCTCTCCGCCTCGCTCTTTCTGGCGCGCTACCGCCGCAGCGTGCTCACCTTCCATCACAACAGCCCGCGCAATCTCTATGCCCACGGCGTCCACGGCTTCCTCGGCCACGACGGGATTCCGCCGACCAAGCTTCTGGCCCGTGGCCGTGAAGAGGTGAAGTCCTACGGCGGCCAGATAGCGGAGGGCTGCGTGACGAGCGTCGAGCGCATCGACGACGAACGCTTCCGCGTCACGGCGGGCGACATGAGGGGCGGAGGCTCTGAGGCCGTGGAGAGCTTCGAGGCGCGGCGGCTGGTGCTTGCGACGGGCCTCCGCGACCTGATGCCCGACTGCCCCGGCTTCCATGAGTTTTACGGCATCTCCGTGCACCACTGCCCGGACTGCGACGGCTTCGAGGAGACGGGCAAGCACATCGCCGTCCTCGGCAACGGCCAGAAGACGGTCGGCTTCGCCCTGAGCCTCCTGACTTGGACGGACAGGCTGACGCTCATCACCGGCGGAGACCCCGGCGACATGACCGCCGAGCACCGCGCACGCCTCGCGGACTTCTGCATCCCCGTACTCGACCACGCGGTGGTCGCGCTCGAAGGCGACAAGGAGAGTGGCCGACTCGAACGAGCGCGCCTCGACGACGGCGGCGCGCTCGCGTGCGACTCGCTCTTCTTCAACCTCGGCACAGTCCCCGCCTCAGACCTGCACGAGACGCTCGGCTGCCGTCTCGACCCCGAGTGCGGGCTCGTCTGGGTGGACGAAGAGCAGCAGACGAGCGTGCCCGGCGTCTACGCCGCAGGCGACCTCACGCCCCGCTCACAACTCGCCGTCGTCGCCGCCGCCGAAGGCGCGATGGCCGCCATCCACGTCCATAAGTCTTTGATACCGGAATCAAGACGCATTTAAATCAAATGCGGAATGTGGAATGCGGATTGATGAATAGAAGACGGCTTGTCTTTAATTCATCAATCCGCATTCCGCATTCCGCATTTGTTCAGCGTTTTGTGAAGCAGCTTTGGGTTTCTGCGAAGGCGTCGGGGCTGATGGGGGCGTCGTGGGTGACGTGTTCGAGGCGGATGAGCATTTCGAGCCCGGAGAAGGTGAAGCGGGTTGAGAAAGGGACTTTGACCGCGCCGACCTGCCTGTAGTCGTCGAAGTGCATGCCGCCTTGATAGACGAGCAAGCCGCTGCTCACGTCAAAGAGCATCTCTTCGACAGTCCCTTCGGGCGTCGTCAGGAAGAGCACGTTCGTCTTGCCGCGCACGCCCGCGTGCTCCATGCGCACGTACTGCTCGCGGTAGTTGACGAGCTTATGGAAGTCCGAGTCGCGTTGCAGGCCCGGCAGAAGCTGCTCCGTGTACTCGATGAAGCCCATCAGGGGATGCTGCATCCAGCCGCGCGCGCCGTCGAACGCAAACTGCATGACTCCCATGCTCGGGACGTTAATCTCCATGCTCTTTTTGTTCGGAGCCTGCTCGTAGATTGTGACCTTGCCCGTCATGCTCTGCATCGGGAGCGTGCACGTTCCAGTGGATACGCGGCTCTTCAAAGCGGCGAGCGCCGTCCTGCCCCCGACGGCCTCGATGTGCCGCTCCATGATTTGCACGGCCTCCGGCGTCGAGACGAACGCGCGACCAGCGTCCGCGGCTTTACCTGCGCCCTCGCGCACGGGCTGCTCGCCTTGCGCGGGCGCGGCAGGCGTCGGAGACGGGGCGGGCAAATGTCTAGGCGGTGGCGGCGGCGCGGCATCGCCCTCCGCTCCGAGAGGCTTGAGCGTTTGAATCTGCCTGACCGCTTCTTCAAGCTGCTCGTCTCGCCCTTTCAGCAGCGTCTCGCGGTCGAGTTTTTTCTCCACGTCTGGAATGACGCCCCTGCCTTCGAGCGCGACGCCGTCGGAGGTCGTGAAACCAGCGCGCGCGTATAACAGCAGAGCCCCCGTCGGAAGCCTCCGCGTGTCGGCCCCGAGCACCATCCCCGCGCTACGCTCGCCGACGACCTCTGCGCGCCCCGACTCCTGCAAAGCCGCCGCCAGCACCTCGGCGGTCGAGCCCGAAAGAGCGTCGATGAGGACGACCACAGGCCCCTCGTACGGAGACTTCTGCGGGAACGAAGGAAGCGGCATCATCCCCGTCCGCGTCCGCATCGCGCCGAGCAGACCGGGTTGCGTAGTGATTAACCCGACCACGCCCGAGGCCATGCCCATCACCCCGCCGGGATTGCCGCGCAGGTCGAGGACGATGCCGCGCGCGTCGCCCAGAGCCCTCAGAGACGCGCAGATTCTCTCCATGAGCTGCGGCGTGAACGCGCTGAAGCGGACGTAGCCTATCTCTCCCGGCAGGCGTCTGGACTCAATCTCCGTGTACATCGAAGGGAGGCTGCCGAGCGGAGGCGACAATTCGCCGCCGAGCCGTTCGCGCTTGACGACCGCCTGCCGCACGCGGTTCTCTTCGTCCACGTAAGAGAGTCGGACTTCACTGCCCGGAGCGCCGCCGAGATAGTCGTGCAGAATCTCTTCACGGATGCGCACCAGAGTCAGAGGCTTGGCGGGCGAGTCGGAGAGGGCGAGCTTGACGTACTCTTCGACCGGGTCGTCGTCCACACTGCTGAGAAGAAAGCCGGGCCGCAGCCCCGCCCGCGCCGCCGGGCCGTTCGGCGCGACGCGCGTTATCACCAACCGACCGTCGAGCACGCGCACGTCCACGCCGATGCCGTTCATCATCCTCACGGACAGCTCCTCGCTGCCGACCTCTTCCCCCGCCCCTTCGCTCTCCTCCCCGGACATTTCTTCCGCGCTCTCGCCCTCCGCGCGCAAAGCGCCCCACCTGCGCGCGTCGAAGCGCGGGATGCTCTCTGGCGGGACGATGGCGAAGTGCGATTGGTGCAGCTCGTTGAGCATCTCCTGAAGCAGCCGGTGGAGTTCCGGGTCGCTCTTCGCCCTCGCCGCACGAGGGGCGTAGCGGGCGCGCACGGCGTCCCAATCAACTCCGCCGAAGGTCGGGTCAAAGTGCTCGTCCCTGACCGTCTGCCACACGAGGCGGAAAGTCTCCAAGCGCCGCCGCCCCAAGAGATTTCTCCCCGGCTGTACTCTCTTCTTCGCCTTCTTCCCGCGCTGTACGAAGGAGGCGCGCGCGGCGCTAACGCCGGTCGTGCGTGGCAGCGCGGAGGGCGTGCCGACGAGCGCGGCGCACAGCACTGCGAAGGAGACGAGCTTGAAGAGTTGAGGCATGATTTCTTCCCGAATGTTGTTGCGGAGAACCGCTGCGACGGCTGGCACGTTCAGCTTACTTGGACTAGGCTGAGCACGTCAACGCAGCGACCGTCCCGGTGTTTTGACACGGTTCGACGAGCGCACTTTTCGAGGAGTGTAGAGGTTTATGAAAGAGTACAAGACTGAAACCTACGGCGAGAGTTACGCGGAATTTTACGATGATTGGCACGGGGCGGCTGACGAAGCGTCGGTCGCCACGCTGAAGGAGCTGGCCGGAGGCGGGCGTGCGTTGGAGCTTGGCATGGGGACGGGCCGCTTGGCGATACCGCTGGCGTCGAGCGGCGTCGAGGTGCACGGCATCGACGCCTCGCCCGCGATGATTTCGAGGATGCGCGCCAAGCCGGGGGGCGAACGCTTGAAGGCGAGCGTGGGCGACTTCGCCGACGTGGACGCCGAGGGCGAGTTCTCGCTCGTCTTCGTGGTCTTCAACACCTTCTTCATGCTGCTCTCGCAGGAGGAGCAGTTGCGCTGCTTCGCCAACGTTGCGGCGCGGCTCGCGGCGGGCGGCGTCTTCGTGCTCGAAGCGTTCGTGCCTGACCTGAGTCGTTACGAGGGCGGGCAGACCGTCAAGACGACGGCGATTGCCGACGACCAAGTGATTCTCGAAGTGACGCAGCTCGACTCCACGCGCCAGCACCTATCGAGCCAGAGAGTCGTGCTCGGCGGCGACGCCGGAGTCCGCCTCTTCCCCATCCAGCTTCGCTACGCGTGGCCTTCCGAGCTTGACCTGATGGCGCGGCTCGCCGGACTACGCCTGCGCGAGCGCTGGGGCGGCTGGCGGCGCGAGCCCTTCGACTCGCAGAGCGTCAAGCACGTCTCCGTC
>WUUC01129614.1_pt1 | contig 10108 bp, 14 predicted proteins | sample 6278441 | NCBI WGS metagenome assembly WUUC01 (sample SAMN13675441, study PRJNA597444) | soil metagenome | isolation source: soil | place: USA: Washington | collected 2017-10 | reverse complement strand
ATTCCTTAAGCTTAAATAGCCGACATTCCTTCCGCAGCTGACTCGTTCATCCCCTTCCATTCCTGCTCTATAGTAGGGGTTATGTCCCCCTTTCCTAGTGAGAGCAATACGCAATGCTGCTACGAATAGAGATAGTGCCCTATCCACTGCAAAACGGTACTCTGCTTCAACCACACGGTATGGCTCCCTCATTTCAAACCAAGCTGTAGACCGAGTAGGAAACAGCTAAAGGTTCCGGTCCAAAGGTAAGAAGATCCGTTGGTTGGAAATCCGTATCAATTGTTACTGGTTCTCCCGTTCTTGGTACTGTGTCATGTGACTCTAAAGCCCCAACTAGGCTAGATCGAGATCTTGGTCTTGCTAGGCTTACTCGCGTAAATAACCCCCATGTCTTAGGTGTTCTCGGGGGTAAGCGAGTCAGTACAATCGGTTGCACAACCGTCCAGTCCATATCATAATTGTCATAATCAATCATATCAGTAGGTGGCATACTTGCCTGCTCAAGTCCATCTACTATGGATGTGGGCTTGGACCAAGCCATCCCCAAACACTGAACCGGATGTTGAAAACGGGACTGAACTGAATCCGACTTCTTGGTAGCCCAGTGGCTTTTGGTCCCCATCGGAAAGTGCTGAATGGATTGCTCCTTGCCCAACGACAAAAAGAAAGAAATTTAGGAGCAGAGAGGATTTCTAGGTTTAAGCATTCAGGGCTGGTCGCTCTTATGGATACCTGTGAGCTAGAGTCGGGAATCGAAAAGGAGACAACGGAAGCCGTACAGATCTAGTTGGGAATGCTGTTCATGCAGTGGAGAGCGTAAATGACCGGCCCTTGAGGCGCGAGTAGACTTATCATATAGAAAGGAAAGAGATAAGCGGAGGGAGGATGGTTTTTTGATAGCCAAGATCTCCATCTCATTTGTCACTCTCGTATTCTTAATAGGAATCGGCAAGCAGATACAACCACTAGGCCATTGCCATTCGACTAGTCTATCAGAGTATCCTACGAAGTCAGGTCCAGTAGGCGCAGGATGCGCTAAGCCATTCGATCTTCCTGCTGGTGGTCCACCATAGAGCTCCTATGTAGCCGTTTGTTTTCTCGCTTAACTAATTAATTTATTTGTATGAGGCGATACAGCTGAGATCAGCCAACGGTTCGAGCACTTAGCACAATGTGCCACTTAACCGGACGAGCGCAAGACCGGGTCTACCTACCTTATGACATTTATGAAAAACGTTGTATTAAGGGGTTTCTATCAGTTAGTAACAAAGCCGGCAGTATCCTTGAATTCAGGGGTCAGCTACGGGAGGTATGTCTCCATGTGTGCCGAAGAAGCGTCTATCATTATACGCTGTTTATCCAATCTATCTACTTCTCGTTTAGCTATGCCTCAATAGCTGCGGTTCATTTTCCTTTCCTAATGTATGAAAATTCTTTGTTTCTTCTTTCATTCCTATTACCTATAAATAAGGGTGACATGGAATTAATATCATAAAGGTAAAGGGAATCATAAAATTCAAGCTATGAGGGACGAAAAGGAAAGTGATAGAGGTGGGACAAAACCTAACCCAGCTAGACTTCGACACAGCACGTGAGCCCAATTGCGCAAGCTCATGAGCCACCCTATTCTGATCCATACTAGAATGTTTGATCTCAACCTTTCCAAGGAGCTGAACTAGATGCTTAATCTCCTCAATCACATGACCATGATGCTATTGGGTGTCCGGTCATTTATTGCGCTGCAAGCTGTAAGGCAATCTGTCTCCAAAACAAGAGGCAAATAAGCCCAATTTCTCAAAAGTAACTGGTTTCAAGGGAGTTCCAGTTGGTAAAGCCGTGGAAAGAGCCTACCTCATAGTTGTGCTTTTCGCTAAGAAATGGAGGAGATTTATGAGAAAAAGTCATCATCGACAGTGGCGAAATCGATCATTTCATTACCAAGAAATGGAATTCATGGTTGAGGGGGCAGCCTATCATGTCTTGTGTGGCGACCTAGGTACATTACATTCTTCTTATAGCTCTAAGCATGCGTCTCCCGAGAAATGGAAACTGAACGTATTGTTCTAGTCAAACCATGCCCTAAATCGTTATTCCTTTCCTCTGCTAGTTGAGAATGGGATTTTGGATTGCGATTTCCTTTATTTGATGACTGGAATGTGCCGTAGGATTGCACATCTCGGCCTAAGGTCCGCTACTCCCCTTTCCCAAAGCAAAGTCTAGGTGGTTCCATTTATTTCTTAATCGGAGTTCTGGGTATGGGCTTTTATGGTTCCGGATGATATTTTGCAAGATTAATGAATCAATCATACCCTTGGAAATACTCTTCTATTTTAGTTTCCTTATTGCTTATGCTGTCAAATTGCCGATCCCTACATACGTGGTTACCAGATACCCATGGGGAAGCGCATTACAGTACATGTATGCTTTTATCGGGAATCCTCTGAAAGATGGGAGCATACGGATTGATTCGGATCAACATGGAATTGTTACCTCATGCTCATTATAGATTTTCCCTGGGGAGCAATGCAAATCATCTATGCAGCTTCAACTTCTCTTGGATTTAAAAATAGCCTCTTTTTCACATGGGTTTAATAATTATAGGAATTGGTTCCATAACCAACATTGGACTCAATGGAGCTATGTTAGAAATATTCTCACATGGTGCTAGACTTATTTTCTTGGCTTGTGATAGAATGCGTCTTGTTTATCGAGAAAAACAACTGGCACATCACATACGAGATGAAAAGTCGAGTTTAGACTCATTGAGAAAAGGAAACCAGTAACCACGAGACGAGGAGAGTCGAAAGCAAAAAGCAACCTCCCTCCTGTTTTGATTCCATTTCATCGTTGATCCGGAAAGAAGAATGACATTGAATCGATTTCAAGCACTTCCCTCAAGCCGAAACCGGAACAGTCAACTAGTCGGGATGGAGCTAGTTTCCTATCATAAGAATTCAATCTCTGCTTCTATTGAAATGAGTTTCTTTCTTTCGGGCATATCTTTTCATCTATCCCTCTGTACTCATCTCTTACTAGACCACATGTGCAGTGAATCGAGGGCACTCGCAGCAGCAGCAGTACCACAGCGTGTAATCTCAGGTGCTTGATAAATTCTTGGTTTGGATGCTTATGGGTATTCTTCTTTCTTCTTCGTGCTATTGTGTGTGAATCTTGGTTGGCTGCCCCAGTAATCTACGAGGTGTATGCTGGTTTGTTTATCCCTTCTTATGCACAGGAGGTGCTTGATGAAATGCCTGAGAGCATGATGCCACTTGAGTTCACACAAAACAAACATGATATGAAGTGGACGAAAAGGACATGTAAAAGTGTTTTGCTGGGGGATAGAGAAATCTTGAGTATGACCATGGTGCAAGAAACAGAAAAGTGATGAAGGGTGTGGCTCGTGAGCAAGGGCTTACAGCTACCTGTTCTCATGAGTCATGCTGAATATGAACCATGGAAATGAGTGAAGGATGCTGCCAGTGAAGCGGAGCACATGTCACTAAGTGAGGTTGTCATCGACAAGTGACTTGTGGTTGATAGACTCAGGTGCATCTCGTCATATGGTCCGAGTTGCTGCACTCCTATCAGTGGAGGAGAAAATGTTTCGTTAAGTCAATTGAAAGGTGGGTTTTGTCAGTGATTAAATGGAAAGGGGGATGGGGGGAGGTGAGCCGGTTACGCTTTAAGTGAGGAGACAGGAGCTCTCGAGCTTAGAGAAGTTCCCTAGGCCAGACAGAGGTCTAGGGGGAGTCCGGATAGAGGACTCTTTTGACCGGTGAGCCCGCAGATTAGGAAGGCGGCCTGCCAACTGCGCAAACAAAGCGACTCCTTGTTGGTGTAAGATAGGTGTTGGTCCGATTCACCTATGTCAGTTCGAACCTGACGGGTCGTTCGTTCGTGTGGAGAATCTCTCTCCTTACTCAGGATTTCTTTATCTTCGAGGCGAGGCATATTCATATGTCGAAGAAGGGGGAAGTGTCTCCATTTACGCTCATAGAACCCGGAAAAAAGAATATACCGTCGTTTAAGGACCCAGGATGCGATGTGAGAAGCGTAGGTCGGAGTAGCAGGAGTATGCGACAAGCAGTTGCATGTTTGATGTGGGTTCTGTAACGAGATGAATTATAACACTTGGAATCCTCGCGGATATAGCTGCCACGAGGGCTCTTTCCCACTTAATAGATTCATTCCTTCGTTACGGCGGTTGAGGGTACCTGCCGTTCAGAGATGCTATCAGAGTAGGAAAGTTAGCCAAGTTATCCTGCCTAGTTTAGATAAAGCACCCCGATCATACCAGACGCAACCCGATCATTGTATACATAACATAGTGGAATGATAGTCAATTCTCTCTGCCAAACATTTCCCATTTCCAATTCGAAAACCACTAGGCATAGAAGGAAATCTTTCCCGGTAGAAGGTTCTCAGTAATCAGCAGTGGGAATATATATTCCAGTCTTTTTCGCCAAAGAAGGTTTTGGAGGAGGAACCTATGGGAACGGCAGTCCTGCATCGAGATTATTAGTTGCTTACCGCTGCACATTTTATCAAGATCAACCTGTGGGAATAGCCGTCCCTTCCTTACCAAAGAAAGAAAAAAGGAATGACGCGGTCTGGTTTACAAGTAAGAAAGAAATAGGATTAACAAGGGTAAAGGTGACGTTTTAGCTCTTCGTTCCGCTCTTGGTTTACAGGCTTTGTTAACCGGACCGGCAGGTGTATAAAAGGGGGAAGTTTCTGGGTGGGTTTCCCTATTAAGTCAGCACCGGATCAAGATTGGAGACCCACCACAAGCAGAGAACAAAAAGCCTAAGAGTGGTGACCAACCATCTGCAAAAGGAGTAACAGAGCAAAGCAGAGAAGAGAAGGGGGAACAAAAAAGGTTCCTAACTCATTGGATAGCTTAATCTATTGGTCAGGGATCCCATCTTTACTTTATTTAGGTGCCTAGACTTTTCGGGGCATAGGGTAGATTTCACAGTCCTTTAAGTGAATACGCCTTCTCTTTATGTATAGAGCTCTTAAAGAATGGATCAGCTCCTAGCGAAAAAGTCCAAGGTCTGAATACCAAGAGCGGTCAAACACAGTGGTGAACCACAAGAACTTAAAGCTAGAGCTATGGGTAGGAATCGTAGAAAACACCCAGAGTGTATCACGGCTTTGAAGCAGAATAGAGTGAAATGTCTTCCATTCATAGTAGCCGATATAGATTTTAGTAAATAATGTGCATGTACCTTATGCAGCTGGGTTCTTACTGGTTCATCCGGGGGATGATGTGGCCGCCATAGATGATCAAATAGACACATATTTTAGTGAGGAATACAATTTTATATTACCTTCCTTTGAAGAAAGGAGTACAAAAATGTTGGTAGAATTTATAGAGCGTATAGCCCAGTATCTAAACACAATGACGTGAAAACCGTTTACTTTCACAATTTCTCACGATTCGATGGTATTCTCTTAATGAAGTTTTTAGCAACTCATATGGTCGAGTACTCCATTAAACCTCTGATGAGGAACAATAAGCTTTACCAGTTATCTGTTTCTAGGATTACTCCATCTGGGCGGAATAAATTGTTGTTCAATCTACGAGATTCCTACACTCTACTCCCTAATAGTCTAGAAACATTGGCTAAGACTTTATGTCCGCACTTAGGTTCAAAAGGGTCAATAGCACATGACGAGGTTCAAGTGTCTTCTCTGAAGGATAATAGGGCCCAATTGTTGGATTATATGGAACAAGATATCCGTCTTTTAGCTGGTGTGATGCTTCGGGCTCAATAAATTTATTGTAAAAGGCTTATGTTGTTTGTCCTACTACTATTACTCGCCCATTCTTGCCATACAAAAAGAAAAATAATACACTACTTTTCCCAACGGGGAAATTTTGGGGTGTATATTACAGCGAAGAGCTGAAGTATGCCCGCGATTTGGGTTACCAGATTATACCACTCAGGGGTTACTTGTTTGAGGAGATGATTAGTCCTTTCGAAAGCTTTGTGTCAGACCTCTTCGCCAGCAGACAAGAAGCTAAGAAAAGTGGTGACGATGCTATGGCATATGTTTACAAGATTCTCATGAACTCGCTATACGGTAGATTTTTTATAAATCCGGAAAGTACTATAACGGAGGTATGCAAAAAGGAACGATATGAGTATTTGATACAGAACTCCAATTTCATCTCAGGTGACATGCTAAGCGATCATTACTATATGGTCAGTTAGAATAGCAAAACAGGACATGTTGACAACTCATCTGACTGGAATCTTCCTACTAACACAGCTGTTCAAATCTCAGCGGCTATTACAGCATGTGCTCGTATTCATATGTACCAATACATTAGCAGACCTGACTGTTACTACACAGATACAGACTCCGCTATTCTAGGAAATCCTCTTCCTGAAGATGAAATCTCATCTATGGAATTGGGTAAGTTAAAACAGGAGCACATTGTAAAGAATGCATACTTCTTAGCACCAAAAAGTTATACGTTACTTACACCCACTGGTGATATAATTCTAAAGCACAAGGGTCTAGAAAGACTTGGTTGATTATGAATGGTTTGTCTCACAATACGCCGATCTGTCTCGAACTAAGCAGGGCACCGTGGAATCTTCATGAAGAATAGATTGGCACACACTGGAAATAGCTAAAAAATGCTTACAAGTTAACATTGGAATCCAAGTAGATAACAAAAGGAACCCTGTGTTTGATAATAAAAAGAAATGGGTTGATACTGAACCTAAGTATATAATAGACTTTGGTGGAGAAGAAAGCACTATAATATGAATTAAAGAATTTGCAGGAGATAAATGCTAGTATGCAGTCAGAAATAGCTATACTTCAGAATAATACAAAAGAAAGGGATCTGCATATATCACGTCTGGAGTCAGAAATGGCTATACTGCCTAATAAAGATCAAGAAAAAGATCAGCATATTGCGAGTCTGGAGTCAGCATTTTATAAACTGCGTGAAGAGATAATCTCGAAGTCAGCTGATGATAAGCATCCAGAGGAAGCTGTTATGCACCCAGTTACACCACCCCCAACGGTCAACAAAGAGGTGCCCCAACCTACCAACAAGAATCCCAAAGATTTTACCTCTAATATATCAATGACCCCTAAAGATAATATAACCTTTACATATAATCAAAATAAGGGTAAGAAGCCGAAGGATAAAAAAAGAAATAAGGGGTCTAAGAAGCCGAAGGGGAAGAAAAAGAAAAAAAGAGAGTGCCGATTCCCTGTAGCAGGATCGATTGAACTGATGCCTGTGGCAGCACTATGAGTTTGGTGTGAGCGAAGCTAGCCTAGGCAACTCAACAAAAGTCAAGATGGATGATGGCATGATCTAGCAAAGCAGAAATTACTTAATCCCAATATGAAATTAGATACAACCCTGTTCTCTTTGTCTTCGTTCATTCTTCATTTTCATGCAATTATGAATCATGTTTCTACTTATTCTCATATGGGTAACATCTTTAGAAACTAAAAGTTAGTACTGTCTTCCCATATACAAGTGGCATAAACAATCCTTTGACGAACTTTCTGGTTAACATAGAATCTATGAGTTTTTTCTTCTAATTACTACTACTAACATTATTCAATCTGGTATCCAAGAATTTATTAAGCTCATCCCGCAAGCACATGTACACATCTTGGATTTTACCGTCTGAAGATGGAAGAAGATTCGTTCTCCTACCCATTTCTAAGTTAAGTAAGAGATAACTCATAATTTGATATGCACTCGCACTCGCATCTTGGGTCACTGGAACCTGATGATAATTACTCACTCCTTCATCCTGAGAAAGGATTCAGGCTATGAACTGAAATGGATCACTAGCTTGCGCAGCAAATTGAATGAAACTTTCGTCCGAAGTAAACATTTCAGTCTGGTGTTCGTTATACCATTTAAGGGCATCATCTAAGTTCGAGAACTTTTGATACTTAAAGGCTGCAGCACATGCTAAGTGTTGACTGAGATTCTTTTTTTCCGACAGGTGGTTTTGTGCTTGAGGTTGAGGATGATCGGCAGAAAAGAGTAATAAACTTTTTGACAAATCACGCTCATGAAAATGCAATACACCTGAACGGTAGATTCTACCACGGAAGTCCATGAATGCTGGCAAATAGAATTGATAACCTTCGTATGCTGACGCAAGTCTTATTACAAAATCTTCATAACTAGCCTGCTGCACCTGTTTTCATAATTTATTTAACAGTATGTTATAGCTACAAGCATTCTTAATACCTTTGACGTTATTGAAGTAGCACTCCCTCAATATGTCTGAGGCTTCTGTCGGATTCACGCGAGCCAGAGCATTTGGTAAAAGAAGCCCACACTCAACTCAACTAAACATTGACGATTCTTTTCCAGAAATCTCAAGAGCCTTTTGTTTATTTCAAACGCTTGAGACTGAAGCCCATTCAAAATATCACACATCTGCTTGTATTCTTTTTTATGTCACTTTATATAGAAGTGGTTTAAGTCATGGGAAGTTAATAGCCGAAAGTGATTCTAGATATCCCCCGTGGGTTTGCATAAGTAACCTCCTATCAGATCCTATAATGTATCAGGATCAGACCCCCTCTCTGCTGGTTGCCAATCCAAGGGTTTGCAAAGCATCGGAAGATTTAGTTTGATAGGGAGCAGATTTATGTTCAAATTGCACATAACATAACAAGAATTCTCTATATACCCTTGACCTTTCTTAAGAACCAGCACTGGATCTTCTTTTGTTACTCCCCTATCTGTTGATATATGTAGAACATTTCTTTCAATCATGAATTGGAGCAAGTATTTCCCGATATCATAATGACACTGAATTTGTTTCTTTTTCTCTTTTTTGCTAGCACCTTTGGGCTGAACAACATCCTTAACTGATTCTACCTTACTAGTGAGTACTGCTTCCACCTTACCACTACCTGGTGCTTTGTATTGTAGAAACCTTGCTTGTTCTCGTACAGTTGAATTAAGTTGATCTATAAATCTAGCTGCCTTAACTGCGGATGATTCCTGAAGAGTGTTGAATACCAAGCCTAGTACATGAATCATGATAGCCTCAAGCGTATAGATACCAAACATCTTAAGCATAGGTAAGCTACTTGGTAGGCAACCCTTTAGATATTGCTTAGCGTTAGGCTGATCTTTATTAATCAATAACTTTACTATGTTAGGAGTTACTTTAAATAGATTATCCTCATCGAACTTCATTGTGCAATTTGCAATTGTATTCTGTAAATCTATTAATTCAGTATCGGAAAACACACCATTTTGATTCTTCTTTTCATTAATCAACAACTTTATAACATCATCCTGATACATATCAACATTAGAAGTTTTTTTCGTTTTGTCAATATCCAACAGCTTAGCGTAGTAATCGTTCCAGAACTCCTTAATAATACGTGCATTTTGCAAAGATTTCTCATTCTCAATGCTATCATCATATGTCTCGGAACAATAAAATAGAACCTGCATACTTTTATTTGTTACCCTTACTAAACCGCAGTAAGGATACGAATACGACTTAAATAAACTACTATAAGGATCAGAATAAGTAAAAATGCTCTGTAGAATACTTTTCCCCGAGCGATGGTTTAGCGGATTCGGAATTGTAACCAAGCATCCTGGGTTCTATACCCGATTCAACACTAGAGCATGCAGCCGATCCTGGATACATAACTATATAAAGTGTGCTGTGAGGGATCTTTATGGGTAGCCAGTCTTTCACTTCTGCCTCTCCACTCCCATGCCTTTCTTGGTCGGACCAACCCAACCGGCGATTTCCGACAAGTCTTTCTGCTTAGAGCAAGAAGCGGAACCAAAATAAAGCTTTCTTTATTTTCATTTATGGATAACCAATCCATTTTCCAATATAGTTGGGAGATTTTACCCAAGAAATGGGTACATAAAATGAAAAGATCGGAACATGGGAATAGATCTTATACCAATACTGACTACCCATTTCCATTGTTGTGCTTTCTAAAATGGCATACCTATACAAGGGTTCAAGTTTCGATCGATATTTGCGGAGTGGATCATCCCTCTCGAAAACGCAGATTTGAAGTTGTCCATAATTTACTGAGTACTCGGTATAACTCACGCATT
>WUUC01232951.1_pt1 | contig 10109 bp, 9 predicted proteins | sample 6278441 | NCBI WGS metagenome assembly WUUC01 (sample SAMN13675441, study PRJNA597444) | soil metagenome | isolation source: soil | place: USA: Washington | collected 2017-10 | reverse complement strand
CTTCGAGGCGACAAAAGCGGCGTTGACCTTGGGAGAGCAGGAGGACAGGGTGGGGCCACCACTGGTTCCCGCAAGGATCTCGGCTCAACCCGTTGTGCCTGGCAGAGACGGGGGAGCAAGCTTGCCGAGCAGAATTGGGATGGTCACTAAGACCACTGACGTCTCACCGATCCGCGCGGTTCTGTTCGACCTCGACGGGACCCTTGTCGACAGCGCCGAGGACCTCAAGGAGGCGCTTAACCGCCTCCTTGGCGAAAGGGGTCTGCGTGCCGTCACGCGAGACGAAGTTACAACCATGATCGGGGACGGAGCGCTGAAACTCGTGGAGCGGGCGCTCGCTGCGACAGAGTCGGACCCTGCCCTCGCGCCGGAACTCTTGTCGCGTTTCCTCGAGCTCTATGAAGGGAACGCCGCAAAGCACACGCGAGCATTTCCGGGCGCCGAAGAGGCGCTCGTGGCTTTACAGCAGCGACAGTTCTCTCTGGGCGTCGTGACGAACAAGCCAGCGGCAGCGACGGCTGAGATCCTGAAAGCGCTTGGCCTTGCCTCCTTCTTTGGCGCGGTGGTCGGCGGCGACACCCTCCCCGAGCGCAAGCCCAGTCCCGCGCCGCTGCTGCACGCTGCACGCCAACTTCGCGTTCGGCCAGATGAGACACTTATGGTCGGGGACAATCACCACGATGTGCGCGCCGCGCGCGCGGCGGGCATGCGGGTCGCCGCTGTCACCTACGGCTATTGCCATGTGCCCCACGAAGAGCTCAGTGCGGATTGGCTGGTTGACGGTCTTTCCGAACTGCCTTGGCTCGTTGGGCCGTAAGTGCCACCACGCTAAAGACTGCGCGATCGCAGCCTCGCGACGGCAGGAACCTTCCCTCGGATCAGCCCCTCTCAGTCCGCGTTTCTCGATGTAGGATCGAGGATGTCGCGCAGCCAGTCTCCCAGAAGGCTAACCGTGAGGGTGACGCCGATGATGACGGCCCCGGGCAGGAGAGCGATCCACGGCGCCGTGAGGAGGTGGTTGCGGCCGGCGCCCAGCATCTGCCCGAGGCTCGTCATGGGGGGCTGTACGCCAAACCCTAGGAAGCTCAGGGTCGTCTCGAGCAGCACGGTGTCCGGGAGATTCAACGTAAACTGGACGATCAGCACGTTGGTGATGTTCGGCAGAATATGGCGCGAGTAGAGCCGCCAAGGCGCCGCGCCGAGGCTGCGCGCCGCGAAGGCATAGCCCGATTCTTTGGCGCTCAGCACGGCTCCGCGCACGAGCCGTGCGAATTTCTCCCACCCGTTCAGCCCAAGAAGGGCGATGAACAGCCAGAGGTCCGTACCGAAGAAAGCCATCACCGCGAGGGCGATCAGGATAAAGGGCAGCGAGGCCTGCGCGTCGACGAGAAGCAGGATCACGTCCTCGACCCAGCCGCGGCGATGGGCGGCGACGAAGCCGAGCACCGAGCCGAGCAGCCCGGCGATCAGGGTGCCGCAGAAGGCGAGCGCGATGCTGATCTGGGTCGCGTGCAACAGACGGCTCAGGAGGTCCCGCCCGAGATTGTCGGTGCCAAGGACGTACTTGGTGGTGCCGCCGAAGCCGAGAGGTGGAAGCAGCCGTTCCCGCAAATGCGTGGCGCGGAAGTCGTACGGGGAGAGCCACTGCGCGAAAGCCCCGGCCAGAACGGCGAGCACGAGCACGAGGGCCGCCACCTTCATGCCGAGGGGCATGGCGGTCCAGAGCCGGGCGAATCTCCCCGGACGGCGGGCGATCGCGCTGCCGCTCACGTGGAGCCTCCGCTGGCGGTCGGCCGTCGCAGGCGGGGGTCGGCGAGACGGTAGGCGAGATCCGCAAACATGTTGGCGATCACCATGGCGGCGGCCGTCATGATGAGGATGCCCTGAACCACCGCGATGTCGCGACGGGAGACCGACTCGGCGAGAAGCCGGCCGATGCCCGGCCAGGCGAAAACCACCTCAATGACGATCGCCCCGGAGACGAGCTCGCCCAACCGAAAGCCGAGCACCGTGACGAGGGGTGCCGCGGCGTTGGGCAGCGCATGCCAGAAGGCCCGCCGCCAGGGGCCCGCGCCTTTGGCCGTGGCGGTTCGCATATAGGGCCTCGAGAGCACTTCGAGCATCGCCGAGCGGCTGAAGCGGGCGAGTTCCCCGGCGTATTTCGAACCGAGCGCGAGGCCCGGCATGACGAGATGCAGCCAGGAGGCGGAACCCGCCGTCGGAAGCCAGCCTAACACCATGGCAAACAGCAGGATCATCAAGATGCCGAGCAGGAAGTTCGGGATGCTGAAACCGAGCACGGCGAATGCCATCGTGAATCGGTCGATCCACGAACCGCGGTAGAAGGCGGCAACGATGCCGAGCGGCAAGCCGATCACAACGGCTAGCACAAGCGCTACCGCTCCGAGCCACAGGGTCGCCGGAACGCGCTCGACGACGACGTCGAAGGCGGGCCGGCGCTCGAGGAGCGAGAAGCCGAAGTCCCCCTGAAACACGCTCGCGAAGTAATGCAGGTAGCGCTCGGCGAGCGGGCGGTCGAGGCCGTACTTGGCGCGGTAGTAGTCGATGAGCGCCGGGTCCGTTTCCGATCCCATGATCATCTCGATCGGATCGCCCGACGCGTTCAGGGCCACGAAGGCGAGGGTGACGACGAGCCAGAGGGTCGCGACGAGCCGCGCCGTCTTGCTGCCGAAGGCCGTGATCATCGGGTTTCGACGCCCGCGATATAGGACGCGCGTCCGACCGTGTGCCGCGTCAGCCGAACGACCCTGCCGTTGTGCGAGGATTCCGCGACGGTCTCGATGACGTCTGGGTCTGCCGCGCCGCCGTCGACGAAGGCCTCGGACCACACCCGCCCGACCATGCTGGGGGCGGGTCGCCTTCCGAGGAGCGCCAATATGGTCGGAGCCACGTCGATGATGCCGCCGGGCACGTCGGACACGAAGCTCTGCTTCGCCCGCGAGCCGCCGAGCGCGAGCACGTTGTTGATCTCGTGCCGGTTGAGGCCGCCATGCGTGCCCCCGCCCTGGGGCACGTCGCTGCGGTATGGGCCGCCTCCCGGCACGCCGTGGCTTACCTCCTCGTCGCTCGCCATCACGCAGTAGATATCGGGTGCCCGGCTGTGCGTGATATTGAGGAGATCCTTGTTGAGCGTCCCGGGAACGATGCCAGTCGGACCGCCGAGACCGGCGGTGAAAACGGCGCCCACCCAAGGCTGATCGAGCAGGAGTTCGACGACCCTGTAGAGCGCGCCGGTGTCGCGGACGCGAAGCGCGCTCGTCGAGCTCACGTTCCCGACCACCTCCACGTCCTCGCAGAAGGCCGTGCCGTAACGGACGCCGCCCTTTGCGAGCGTTCCTTTCACGTCAACGAGATTGCGCGCAACGATCTGGCCGTGGTCCGACATGGCGATGACCTGGAAGCGCTCCGCATCCCGCCGCGCGGCGACGGCATCGAGCAGGAAGCCGAAGCCGTCATCGACCCCACGCAAGGCCTCGCGCGCCTCCTCGGAGCCGAGTCCCTTGTAGTGGTAGGTCATGTCCGGGTCATTGAACCAGATCAGGCCGACATCCGGCTCGGCGCGGCGCTCGATGGCGTCGGCGAGCAAGCGCGCGAGATAGAGCGAGCGGGCGGAGTTCGGCCGCCCGGCGGGCGGGACCGGCCCGAACTGTTCCAGGATCTCCGGCGAGCTGCTCGGGTCCGCTGCCACATCGTGCATGGAGAGCCGCCGGTGCCCGAGGCGCTCCGCGTGCGGGTGCGTAAGATAGGTGGTGCCGCGCGAGGCGGCGCTCCACACCCCCATCGTCATCCCATGCGACGCGACTTCCTCGCCGAGTGTGCGGGCGGCGAGGAACGGCATGCCGGTTGCCTTCATCGCCGCGTCGAGAGCGTTCTTGTCGCTCGTGTCGATGAGGCGGTCGGGAAACGCCGCCGGATCGAAGTACTTGTTTGCGATGACGCCGTTGACCGCACCCGGAGCGCCGGTCGAGAAGGCGGACGCGTTCACGCGCGTCGCGGTCGGGAACACCGAACGGCTGCGGCGGATGTCCGAACCCGCCCCCATAAAGGCCGCGAGGCGCGGCATCCGATCCGGCGTGACGTGGTCGCGCCTCAGCCCATCGAAGACGGCGACCAGGATCGCAGTGTCAGGCATTCGCGACTTCCTCTTGCCGGACGAGCTGCGGCGTATCCGCGGCGCGGTGACAGGCAGCGTTGTGATCGGACCCGACCGGCAGGAGAGGGGGCGGCTCGTTCCGGCAGAGATCGAGGACAAAGGGGCAACGCGGCGCAAGCGGGCACCCACGCGGCTCGACGAGCAGGTTCGGCTGATCGCCGCCGATGCGGAAGCGGCGGATCGGATTCTTAGCGGGCTGCGAGGGGAGCATCGCCCCGAGCAGCGCGAGCGTGTAGGGGTGGCGCGCATCCGCAAAGATCGCGGCGGTGCTGCCCTCCTCCATCACTTTCCCGAGATAGAGCACGATGAGCCGCTTCGTCGTTCGCCGCACGACCTTGAGGTCGTGGGAGATCAGCAGCATCGCGGTCCCGGTCGCCTCCTGCAGACGCGCCAGAAGCGCGACGACCTGCGCCTGGACGGTCAGGTCGAGAGCCGAGACGGGCTCGTCCGCGACGAGCACGCTGGGGCGCAGGATGATCGCGCGGGCGATCACGATGCGCTGCTGCTGACCTCCCGAAAGTTCGTGCGGGAAGCGCCCGGCGAACTCCGCCGGAAGGCCGACTGATTGCAGCGTCTCGAGCACCCGTTCGTGCCGCTCGCGCGGGACGCCAATGCCGTGCACGTCGAGGCCTTCGCGGATCTGTTCGGCGACGTTGAGGCGGGGGTTGAGGCTGCCGGCCGTGTCCTGAAAGACGTACTGCGACTCGCGGCGCAGACTCCGCCATTCGGCCTGGCTGACGGCGGACAGGTCACGTCCGTGCAGATAAACTTTGCCGACGCTTGGGCGGTCGAAGCCGAGCGCGATCCGCGCTAGGGTGCTTTTTCCTGAGCCGGACTCGCCGACGACCCCTAAGGTCTCGCCGGCCGCAAGCGTCAACGAGACCCCGTCGAGCGCGCGGATCACGCGCCTTGAGCCGCGGCCCCACACGGAGCCGACGTTGAACTCGCGAGCAACGTTCTCCACGCGCAGGAGATCCGTCACGCAGCCTCCAATGCTCGGGCAGCCTCGATGAGGGAGCGGGTATAGGGATGCTGAGGCGAAACGAGCACCTCCTCGGCAGGTCCGGTCTCGACCATGCGCCCCTGACGCATCACCGCGACGCGCTGCGCCATGTCGGCCGCAACGCCGATGTCGTGCGTTACGAGCAGGATCGCGAGCCCGAATTCCTGCTGCAGGTCCCGGAGAAGATCGAGGATCTGCGCCTGGATGGTCGCGTCGAGGGCAGTGGTCGGCTCGTCCGCGATCAAGAGCTCGGGGTCGCCTGCGAGCGCCATGGCGATCATCACGCGCTGGTTCATGCCGCCGGAAAGCTCGTGCGGGTATGAGCCGAGCACGCGTTCAGGCGCATAGAGCCCGACGCGCGCGAGCAGCTTCACGAGTCCGGCATCGCTCACGGACTTGCCCCGGAGCTGGAATGTTTCCCGAAGCTGGGATGCGATGCGGTGGGCCGGATTCAACGCACCCACCGGATCCTGGAAGACCATGGCGACGGGGCCGCCCCGGTAGGCCCGCTTCTCTGCCGCGTTCATGCCCCCGATCGACGCGCCCTTGAAGCGCACGCTGCCTGACAGGATCCGCGCCGCAGGCGGGAGGATGTCGAGCACCGCGAGACAGGTCATGCTTTTGCCCGATCCCGACTCGCCGAGGAGGCAGACCGTCTCGCCGCGATCGACGGTCAGCGACACGTCGTCGACGATCGCCACGAACTCGCGCTCTTTCCGGACGCAGATCGTGAGGCCATCAATGGCGAGAAGCGGCTCGGTCTGCCCCATGGCCTTGTCAGAAGAGTCACGGCGGGAAAGAAGCGGGGGAGGTTGCTCGGAAATGCCCCACTCGTGTGAGCATGCAGTGTGCGGAACGCGGACAGTCAGGACCTCGCGAAGGAAAAGTTGTCCGGCCGAAGGTCCATGTAATACAGCGAATAGGGTTTCCAGTTGATGTTGGATCGCACGCCGTAGGACGTGATCGGGTTGTACAGCATGGTCATCGGCATCTCGTCCTCAAAGATGTCGAGCATCCGTGAGAAGATCTGCTTGCGCTCGGCCATGTTCGGGGACGCATCGAGGGCGTCGGAAAGCTTGTTGAACTCCTCCGGCGCGCTCCAGTAGCCCCAGGCTCTCTGATTCGAGGAGCGCGGCCCCCAAAGGATGCCGATGCCACCTGCGGGATCCGGCAGGCGGTAGCTGTTGGAGTGCGCGTACAGCTGCACGCCGGGGCCTTTCCGCACCTGCTCGAAGTTCTCGACGGTGCGCAGGTCAACGTTGAGGCCGACCGCCCGCCACATCTCCTGAAGAGCCTGCGCAGCTTCGACGCCGTTGAGGTAGTAGTTCGGGATGAGCCGATAGGTAATCGGCGTGCCCTTGTAGCCGGCTTCCTTGAGCAGCGCGCGTGCCTTATCCGGATCGTACAAGTAGCCTTTGCGGTTCGGGTCGTACATCTCCGTGAAGGCGGGCAGCTGGTGACCGTTCGGCGTGTAGGTCTGACCATTCCAAAGGGCGTCGATGAGGAGCTTGCGGTCGATTGCAAGGCTGAGCGCATGCCGGATGCGCTTGTCGGCGAGAGCCGGATCTTTTGTGTTGAATTTGACGATGTGGGTGTTCTCGAGCACGACCGAACGGACGTCGATCCCGGGGCGGCTTTTCAGGTTGTTGATCTGATCGGGCGAGACCTCGACGATCATGTCGTATTCGCCGGATACAAGGCCGGCCATGCGGGCTGAGAGCTCCGGCACCTCCTTGAAGATCACGGCGGGAGCGGCCGGCGGGCCGAGGAAGTACTTGTCGTTGGCAACAAGGCGCATCTGCTCGCTCGGCTGCACCTTTTCGAGCTTGTAGGGCCCGGTTCCGACGGGATTCCAGCGGTTGTGCTCGAGAGCCACTTCGAGCCACTTGCGCTGCTGGCCCGCAAGGCGGGTCGCGTTGTCCGCTTCGACCTCGGCCTTGAAGCGGGTCCACGAGCGGGCATTCACGATCCCGGCCGCGTAACCGGCAAGCCGCTGCTCGAGGAGAATGTCCGTGGTCTTCGTCACGAAGCGAACAGTCAGATCGTCGACCTTCTCGACGCGCGCGACCGTGTCGAAGTAGCTCCGGCCCTCCGGCAGCAGTGCATCCTTGCCCAGCATGCGCTCCGGCGAGAACGTGAACAGGACATCGTCGGCGGTGAATTTTTCGCCGTTGTGGAAGACCACGTTCGGGCGGAGTTTCAGCTCAAGGACGGTGGGCGAGATGCGCGTCCAGGATTCGGCAAGGCCGGGGATCAGCTTCGCGCCGTCGCCCTTCTCGCCCGAACGAAAGTCGCGGCGGATCAGGCTGTCGAAGATGTTGTAGATGACCCGCTGATCGACGTTGCCCGTGTCGCTGCCGGCCTCGAGTCCGCGAGGCAGGTTGTTGACCGCAATCGTGATCTCCTTGCGGGCTTGAGCCTGCGCCGCTACCGGGACGCCGACGGCCACGAAGGACAGGAGCAACGCCCGCCAGCCCAACATACCGACGCTGCGCCTAGTGACAGCAGGGCAGGGGTCCGACGCAGACGTGCGGTCCGGGTTGCGTGTGCCTGTGACGGCGCGGGATACCTCTCGGACGTTCACCGCTTCCTTCTCCTCTGTTGCCTCTGCTCGCGACCCGGGCACACTCGCGCCGGCCGCTTGAACTTGGGTCGTCTCCGGGTCCGGGGCTCCCACACGGCCGTGAAGCTCATGTGACTGACCCTTGGACCCGGGTGGTTTTTCGTGAACTAGAGTACAGGGCCTGGAGAATGGGTTGTCAACCGAAGGCCATTGCCGAGAGCCGCTGCGGGACGGCCGCAAGGGGGTCCATCTGTCCCCCGAGCGTCGTCGATTGCGGGCCCGATCATTTCCGTAACGGGGAGCCCCAGGCCGACATCGCCCTCATTCGAGACCGCCTGGATCTCGTGAGAGCGCCCCGGCGTCGGATGTAGGAGATGAGCTGCGCGGCCCTGCCCTCAGTTTCCAACAGGTTCTCGTCGGGAGGCCCGTGCCGCAAGGGCGAGGTCCGGCCGGTCAGTCGTGAAGGCGGTCATGCCTGCCCCGAGCGCAAAGGCGATCTCATCCGCATCGTTGACGCCGAAAGCACCCAGCCGAAGGCCGGCTTCCTCGCAGCGGGCGCGGTCGTCCAGCCGGATCTGGCGGACCCGGATCGCAAGCTCCGGCACGCCCGCCGCCTTCGCGTCCCGGCAAGCCTGACCGATATCGCGGCCGCAGGCCTCATAGCTTTCGGTGCGGACCAGGAAAATGAGCCGGATGGACGCAAAGTCCTGCCGCAACCTCGACAGGATACGCGGGTCGAACGACGTGAAGGTGGTGCGCTCGATGAGGCCTGTGCTGCGCAGCCGGTCGACGATCTCCCCCTCGATGCCCTCGTAGAGCGCTCCGGACCGCGGCTGCTTAATTTCGAGGCGCAGATCGGCCGTCCCTTCGCCAAGGATGGCGAGAACCTCATCGAGATGCGGCACGCATTCGTCTACGGTGCCGCGGAGCGGAACCTGCTTCAGATCGCTCCATCGCATCTCGGCGATTGCGCCCTCGCCAATGCTCGTCCGGCCAAGCGTTGGGTCGTGATGCACCACGAGATGACCATCCGCCGTCCGGTGCACGTCGAATTCGATGGAGTCGACGCCCATCCTTGCGGAGTTCCGAAAAGCCTCACGGCTGTTCTCCGGCCACAGAGCGGCTCCGCCCCTGTGAGCTGAGATGGCGGTCCGCACGGCAAGCGGATGGGCGGCGGCGACGGACATGCCTTCTCCTTCAACTCGCGACACAACGTGCAGCTTCCCTCGGACCAGGGCAATCCTGCATGTTGCTTGGAGCGGCCAACCCGGGGTGTTAGCTGTGTAGGGTGCCCGGCCCGCGTTGCTGACGGTAGGAACGCCGCGTCCGCATGCAGCACGCGCGGCGCACCGCTTCGATGAGTTTGGAATGAGGAGCATGAGGCAGCCGCTCGTCGTCGCCCATCGAGGCTATTCCGCACGCTTTCCGGAAAACTCGCTAGTGGCAATCGAGCAGGCGATCGCCTCCGGTTGCGATGTCGTCGAGGTGGATGCGCGGCTTGGCGCCGAGGGTACCCTGTGGTGCGTTCACGACCGCGACCTCGAGCGCCTCGCTGGCCGTGCTATCAGGATCGCCGAAGCGGATAGCTCGACCCTCGCCAGCGTGAGGCTCCACTCCGGCGAGCGGCTCGCAAGGTTAGCCCAAGTGCTCGAACGGGTCGCAGGCAGGGTTCCGGTCCTCATCGACGTCAAGACGACGGACTTCCCGACGGCTGGCGCGGTGGTGGAGGTGGCGCGCGCAGCTGCTGGAGCGGGTCCAATCTGGTTTGGCTTCCGCGCTGCCGGCCAAGTCAAAGAGGCACGCCGCCTGTTGCCGGCTGCCCGCTGTCTCGGATTTCTGCCGGAGTACGATGCGGCGCCGGTATTCGAGGCCGCGGGAGCGCAGGCCGTCCGAGTATGGGAGGGGCACATCGAGCAGCCGGCTGCGGCTCGCCTGTTTGCTCACTGGCCGGTATGGGTCACATCGGGTGGGCCCGGGACGGGAGCGGAGCCGGGCGACGTCGGTCGTGAGCGGCTCGAACGCATCGTCGCCCGCGGCGCGGCGGCCGTGCTCCTCAACGATCCGACGCTCCTCACATCACGGCGGCTCAACGACTCCAACGATGATGGGAGTCCCTCGTGACGAGCATGCCATGGAGGCTTGGCGTATTCGAGACGCATCCCACGGAGCCGGGTCCGCTTCCAGAACGAACGTCCAGTTTGGGGCGCAGCATTAAGCACCACGAACGGCCGAGATGGGCGCAAAGCCGACGCTATATGGCCGCAAGCGGAATGACCGCTTTCGAGACAGACACCGTTGAAAGCTGCCGTTTGCGCGGCAGGGGTCCAGCGGATCTATTCGGCCCCGTCTCGCTCGTTGAAATCCGGCCG
>WUUC01211091.1_pt1 | contig 10109 bp, 5 predicted proteins | sample 6278441 | NCBI WGS metagenome assembly WUUC01 (sample SAMN13675441, study PRJNA597444) | soil metagenome | isolation source: soil | place: USA: Washington | collected 2017-10 | reverse complement strand
AAGGGTTTTGGCAACGACGGCCTGGGTGATGAGACACTCGAGGACATCCGCGCGCAATTTGCCAAGTTTACGGACCAAGTCGTCATCCCGCGCGCACAGGATATCCACCGCAAAGACGTGCTCATCCCGATGGACATCGTGTCCAAGATGAGCGAGCTCGGCGTGTTCGGTCTGACGATTCCAGAGGAGTTCGGGGGACTCGGGCTTTCCAAGGTCGCGATGTGCGTGGTCACGGAAGAGCTGTCACGCGGCTACATCGGCGTGGGCTCGCTCGGCACGCGCACGGAGATCGCGGCAGAGTTGATTCTTGGCGGCGGCAGCGCCGAGCAAAAGCAGAAGTGGCTACCCAAACTCGCCAGCGGTGAAGTATTGCCCACCGCCGTTTTTACCGAGCCGAATCACGGTTCGGACCTCGCGCACATCACGAGCCGTGCGCATAAACAGGCTGATGGCAGCTATCGCGTGAGTGGGGCCAAGACGTGGATCACGCACGCCGTACGCGCGGACCTGATGACGTTGCTCGTGCGCACCCACCCGAGTGACCCGGGTTATGGCGGGCTGTCGATGTTCCTCGCCGAAAAGACGCGCCAGTCCGGCGAGCCCGGCGTCGCGGAGTTCGTGGACGAGGGCTTGACCGGAACCGAAATCAAGGTGCTCGGCTATCGCGGCATGAAGGAATACGAGCTTTCGTTCGACAACTTCAAACTGGCTCCTGATGCCTTGCTCGGTGGCGTCGAAGGACAAGGCTTCAAGCAGTTGATGCGCACGTTCGAAGCTGCGCGCATCCAAACGGCCGCACGCGGCGTAGGTCTAGCCGTCGCTGCTTTCGACGAAGCCTTCCGCTACGCGCACGAACGCGTGCAGTTCGGACAGCCCATCTTCCACTTTGGGCGAGTCGCGCGCAAGCTCGGCCGCATGGTTGCCCGTATCCAAGCGGCACGTCAGCTCACCTACTTCGCGGCACGGCAAAAAGACCGCGATTTGCGCTGTGATTTGGAAGCGGGCATGGCCAAACTCTTGGCTACGCGCGCGGCTTGGGAAGCGGCGGATGCGGGCGTGCAAGTGCACGGCGGCAATGGCTTCGCCGAGGAGTACACGGCCTCGCGTTTGCTGGTCGATGCGCGCGTGCTTTCAATCTTCGAAGGCGCCAATGAGATTCAGGCGGGCGTGATCGCACGTCGCCTACTCGAAACCTGAGAACATGAGCGCTCCCAGGCGGGGCCGGAAAGCAGACAAGACATGCGCAGCGCGAAAGACTTCTTCAAGCCGCTCGCCATCGGTGCGCCCGAGCCCGTGCGTGAGATTCCGTTCAAGCCGTCTCGCATGATCCATTTTTTCGATCCATCGAACGCGAAGATGGCGGCCAAAGTGCCAGAAATCGCGAAGAAGGTGGACGTGATGCTCGGCAATCTCGAAGATGCCGTCGCCGCCGACAAGAAGATCGATGCGCGCGAAGGCTTCATCCAGATCGCAAAAAACAGCGACTTTGGCGATGCGCAGCTCTGGACCCGGGTGAACAGCCTGGATAGCCCCTGGCTGCTGGACGACGTCACGCGCATCGTCTCTGAGGTCGGCCACCAAGTCGACGTGATCATGGTGCCGAAAGTCGAAGGGGCGTGGGACATCCACTACATCGACCGCTTGCTTGCCCAACTCGAAGCGCGCGCCAAGCTCAAAAAGCCCATTTTGGTGCACGCGATCTTGGAGACCGCACTTGGGGTGGCCAACGTAGAGTCGATCGCGGCGGCGAGCCCACGCATGCAGGGCCTTTCGCTCGGGCCCGCCGACTTGGCAGCCTCGCGCCGCATGAAGACGACGCGCGTGGGCGGCGGACATCCGGGCTATCTCGTGCGTGCGGACCCAAATCCCGCCGATGAACGAGCTCCACGCGTCACTGCGCAGCAAGACCTGTGGCATTACACGATCGCGCGCATGGTCGATGCTTGCACATCCAACGGCATCCTCCCGTACTACGGGCCGTTCGGCGACATCAAGGACACGCTCGCGTGCGAGGACCAGTTTCGAAATGCGTTCTTGCTCGGCTGCGTAGGCGCCTGGTCCTTGCACCCCGTGCAGATCGAGATCGCGCGTAAAGTGTTCAGCCCCGCCGTGGATGAGGTGAAGTGGGCCATGCGCGTGATCGAAGCCATGGGCGACGGCACGGGTGCCGTGATGCTCGATGGCAAAATGCAAGACGACGCCACGGTAAAGCAGTGCAAAGTGATGGTCGGGCTCGCCGGGATGCTGGCGGAAAAAGACGCAGAATTACGCGCTGCGTACGGTTTGTAAGAAAGGCAGAGACACTCATGACTTCAAGCGCACGGCCTCGCCGCTCCGTGTTGTACATGCCCGGCTCGAATGCACGTGCGCTCGAGAAGGGTCGTACGGTGATGGCAGACGGCCTGATCCTCGATCTCGAAGACGCCGTGGCGCCGGATCAAAAGCGGCAGGCTCGCGACTACGTCGTCAACGCGCTCGCAAATGGCGACTACGGCAAGCGCGAAGTCTTCGTGCGCATCAATGGCTTGGATACTCCCTGGGGTCACGCCGATGCAGTGGCTGCGGCCAAGAGCCGAGCAGATGCCGTACTGATTCCCAAGGTGGAAAGCGCGGACCACGTGCGACAGGTGGAAGGCGTGCTGAAAGAAGCGGGTGCGCCCGACAGGATGGCTATTTGGTGCATGATCGAGACGCCGCTCGGCGTGCTGCGCGCGATGGACATCGCAAACAGCAGCCCTCGCCTGGCCGGTTTCGTGATGGGCACGAGCGACCTGGCCAAGGATCTGCACTGCGCTCATACGAAGTCGCGCGAGCCGCTGCTCACGAGCTTGAGCCTATGTTTGCTGGCTGCGCGCGCGTTTGGTCTCGCGATCGTGGATGGTGTGCATCTCGATCTAGAAGATGACGAAGGCTTTGCCGCAGTGTGCAAGCAGGGCAAGGAGTTCGGCTTCGACGGCAAGACACTCATCCATCCAAAGACGGTCGCCAAGGCCAACGAGACGTTCGCTCCGAGCCCCGACGAGGTAGCCTGGGCTCGCAAGATCATCGCGGCACATGCGGAGGCCACGCGCCAAGGCAAGGGAGTGGTGCTCGTGGACGGCAAGCTCATCGAAAACCTGCACGTCGTGGCCGCAGAGCGGCAAGTCGCGCTGGCGGACGCGATCGATGCGCTCGCCAAGGGCTGAAAAGGGGGAGCGCAATGACCAGCAAGACGTTCGTCGGCAACTTCTTCGAAGACTTTCGTGTCGGCCAAGTGATTCGGCACGCGACACCACGCACGCTGAGTGAAGGCGACGTCGCCATGTACACGGCGCTCTACGGTCCCCGCTTTGCGATCAACTCGTCGGACGAATTCGCGCGCTCGCTCGGACTGCCACGCGCCCCGATCGACGACGTGCTGGTCTTCCACATGGTGTTCGGCAAGACCGTGCCGGATATCTCCCTGAATGCCGTCGCGAACCTCGGCTATGCAAAAGGCATGTTCGGCGCACCGGTGTTTGCAGGCGATACCATTTCTACGGCCTCCACCGTCACGGGCTTGAAGCAGAACTCGAACGGCAAAACCGGGGTCGTTTACGTGCACTCCGTGGGCAAGAACCAGCACGGCAGCGTCGTGCTCGAGTACACGCGTTGGGTGATGGTGAACAAGAAGAACGTCGAGAAGCCGGCGCCCCAAGAGTCGGTCCCGACGCTTCCCGAGAAGGTTCCTGTCGCCGAGCTTCATCTCCCGCCAGCGCTCCACCTTGAGAACTACGATTTCGATTTGGCGGGTTCGAAGCTCACTTGGAACGACTATGAAGTAGGCGAGCGCATCGATCACGTGGACGGTATGACGATCGAAGAAGCCGAGCATCAGCTGGCCACGCGCCTCTACCAGAACACTGCGAAGGTGCACTTCGATCAGGTCGCAGCCGATGCGGGTCGCTTCAAACGGCGCCTGGTTTACGGCGGACACGTCATCAGCTTGGCGCGCTGCTTGTCGTTCAATGGTCTTGCGAATGCGTTCAAGGTGCTCGCGATCAATGGCGGTTCGCACGCAAACCCCACGTTCGCAGGCGATACCATCTACGCCTACAGTGAGATTTTGGAAAAGAGCGAGCTGCCCCATCGCAGCGACGTGGGGGCTTTACGCATACGCCTCGTGGCGACGAAGAACTCGCCCGCCGGGAATTTCCCTTACAAGCACGGGGGTAAATACGACGACTCCGTAGTGCTCGATCTCGACTACACGGCTGCACTTCCGCGCTGAGCATCCTGGCAGAAAGCTCCGTCGTTTCGCAGCGCGCGCGGGCCAAAACAAGCCACTGCATGCAGGTTTGCGCGACGTGCGGAGTTTATTGCGGCTAAACGAGTTGCCATTGGTTCCGCTACTCTGGACGTGCTGTTACCGATGGACCAAACACCTCCACGCGGCCGCGTGCTCATCGCCGAAGATGATGAGATCACCGGCCACATCTGCGCTCGTACGCTCACGGAGGCGGGATATGACGTTACGATCGCGGAAGACGGTCGGCGCGCATTCTCCATGCTTTGCCAGGGCGGTTTCGATCTTCTGATCACGGACGCGATGATGCCGCACGTCGACGGCTTCGAGCTCGTGCGCATGCTGCGCAGCGACTTCGACCTGCGTCGCTTACCCGTGATGTTCCTGACTGCGTGTGACCAATCCGACGCGCTTTCGCGTGGCTTTCGCGTTGGCGCAGATCGATATCTCGTAAAGCCAGTGCGGCCGGGCGAGTTGATCGAAGAAGTCGACAGCCTACTGATGCGCGCGATCGGCACCGGGGCACAACTAGGACTTGCCGCGCTGTCCGGAAGACTCGACGCACTTTCGGTGGTGTCGGTGCTGGCCTTTCTACATACGCAAGAAGCCTCGGGCGTACTCCGGCTTTCGCGCTTCGGAGCGGCCGGTCAGGTCACGGTTCGCAAAGGTCAGCCCATCGATGCGCGCGTCGATCGCGTGCTCCTGCATGAAGATGCACTGGCCACCCTGCTCGGCTGGAACGCGGGCAGCTTTCGCTTCGAGCCAGGCGACGTGAGTGAAGTGGTCGCAGCCTTCGACGAACCCTTCTCGGAGCTGCTGCTCAAAGCGGACCGTCGAAGACGCGCGCCCTGATCGTCGCGCACGCACGCTCTTTGGCTGGCGCGCTATGGTCATTGCGACCGGGGGACGCGCATGGTGATGTCTCCGCCCTTCCCCGGTCGAGGAGTGCGGTTGAACTTCGTCGGACACCTATTCGTTTCGCGCTGGATGCGAGACGACAGCGACTTCGGATTGGGAGCGATGCTGCCCGATTTCGCCGGCATGGCGCGCGTTCGGCTTCACGAGAGCGCTCACGATGGTGTGAATGCGGGCATCGCACTGCACCATGCGACCGACCAAGTCTTTCATGATTCCGAGCCGTTCATTGCCCTGATGGCGCAGGCGTTCGAGTCGCTCACGGCGCGCGGCGTGGCACGAGGGCCTGCGCGCGCAGTCGCCCACGTGGGTGTCGAGATGCTGATCGACGGCGAGCTCCTGCGCGACGAAACGCTCGGCGACGACTATCTTGCATCGCTCGCGGCACTCTCGAGGTGTGCCGCCGACCTGGTTCGGGAGGCGCCCGACGGGGAACGGCTGGCACGGCTCGGACAGCGCTTGCAGAGCCACGGTGTGCCTCACGACTACAGGAACATCGAAGCAGTAACCCGACGACTAGAGATGTCTCTCGCGCAACGGCCGCGGCTCGCGCTCGATTCCGACACCAGCCGCGCTGTGTGCGCGGTATTGCCGGAAATTCAGGCGGCGCTGACCCGCCGCATCCATGAGATTGTGACCGTCCTTGCGGCGGCGCTGCGCAAGGCCCCTGTTCTTGTGAGGTAAAGGGCTGATATCATGAGTCTCTGGGGATGACGCAGCACACCGAGACCATGCCACCCGCAAAGCCGGGCTCTTTCGTACCTCCTTCGCACGAGGTCGAGGCCCGCATCCAAGAGCTGCGTGTCGAGTCGCAAAGCACCGACGATCGCGCCCAAAAAGCCGCTCTTCTCTACGAGATAGCTCATCTCGAAGAGACCGTGCTTCTCAACTCTGGACGCGCAGTGCAGAGCTACTTGGCGGCGTACAACGCAGACAGCCGCATGCGGCTGTCGCTCTACGCGCTGCTGCGTATGTTCGAGCGCAAGCGATCTCACAAGAACCTTCAGCGCCTCTACGATGCAGAACTTCGCTCCGCGCGCACGCCACTGGAGCGCGCCACCGCGCTGATCGATCAAGGAGTGCTCGCCACCGTGGCCGGCTCCGATCTCGAGGTCGCGCGGGCACGCTTCGAGCAAGCCCTCGAACACGAGCCGGAATCGCTCGACGCGTTGCTGCTCCTCGAGTGGAATCGCCGCGCCGTGAACGACGAGACGCGAGCTGCGCAGGCGCTGTTTCGGCGCGCCCAGTTCACGGACGATCCGGTCTTGCGCGGCACGCTGCTGCTCGAAGTCGCCGCGCTCCGCGAGGCCGCGGGAGATGTGGGCTCGGCGCTCGAGGCGCTTAAAAAGGCGGCGCTCGAAGGCGCGCGCCACGAAGGCTTTCTGATCGCTCTTTCGCGCTTTGCGCGCCAGCACGGCCAGACGCAAGAACTCGTCGAAGCGACCGAGCGGCATGCGCAGCTACTCGAAGACGACGCAGCGAGCGCCGTCGCGAGTGAATCGGAAGTGCCGACCACGGCGCAGCTCAAAGCGCGGGCGGTCGCGCTTTGGTACGAGGCAGCGCGACTTCGCTGCGGAACGCTGGGCGATGCAGAAGGAGCGCTGACGTGCCTGGCAAAGGCCATGGCGCTCCGGCCGGACGACATCCTGTTGCGCCAGACGCGCATGCTCGCATACGACATGCTCGAAGATCGCGAGCGGGCTGCGCAGCAAGCAGCGCAGCTTTTGACGGAGGGTGTGACCGGCGAACACGCCGCTGCCCTACACTTTCGGCTGGCCGAAAACGCGCTCGTGCGCGGTGAGCTCGACAGCGCGCGCACCAGCATGATGGAGGCAATCGCACAGGCGGGCGGTTCGGTCGCGGCGGACACGATGCTCGATGATTTGTTGCTCGATGAGGAACGTCATCGCGAACGCATCGAACGTCGCGAAGCGCGCGCTGCCGCCGCTGATCCAGCACGGTCGAGTCGTTGGCTGCTCGAAGCCGCGATGATCGCAGCCCACGAACTACGCGACCAGCCTCAGAGCAGCGCGCTATTTCGCCGTGCGCTGAGCAAAGCCAAGGGCAGCCCGGACTTGCTTCGAGAAGCGTACGGAGCAGCCATCGATGTCCAAGACGACGAGACGGCGCGCCTTGCCATCGACGGCTTACTCGCGTTGTCGGTCGATGATGACGAGTGGGCATCGTTCGTTCACCACCGCGCAGAGCTGAGCAACGGCGAAGCGACGGAAGTGCTCGGCAAGTACCTCGACGATCCACGCGGTCGCCATCTTCTGCCGCACCTTTCGCGTCAACACGCGGCGGAGAATAAAGACTACGCACTGCTCGCCCGCGCACACAGCACGCTCGCGGATGCCGTCGTGCGCAGCGAAGACGCAGTCGCGCACTTGTGTGCTGCAGCTCGCGCAGCGCTGCGCGGCAATGAAGCGGCCCAAGCCGAAGTGTTTTTGCGTAAGGCGATCGAACGCGCGCCCAACAATCGTTACGCGGTGACCCTGCTCGAAGAGGCGCTGCGTTCGCGTGGCGAAAACGAAGAACTCGTGCAGTTGCTGCGCAAGACCGCCGAAGCACAAACGGGCGCGCACGCCGAGCTGTCTTTGCTGCTCGCGGGGGCAGCCGCTGAAGCGGCCTCGGACTCCAAACATGCGGCGCAGGCTTATGAAGAAGCGGCCGATCGCAATCCAAAATCCGTTGGGCCGCTGTGGGCACTGCTGCGGCTCGGCGAACGGACGTCCGATGCCGCCCTCGAACTGAGTGCGCGCGAAGGGCTCGCGGCGCGCGAGCAAAGTGATGCACGCGCGTCGATCGAGACGCTGCTGTTGGCAGAGCACTACGACTTGGTGAGCGACAAACCCGAGCTCGCCGAGCAGAACTTGCTGGCCACGCTCGAGGATCCCGCGGTCGGCCATCACGCAGCGGCCGCGTTGCTGATCCTGCGCGGCGCAGCTGCGGACAAGCGCAAGCGTGCGCTCGCCACGCTTCGTGATCGTGCGGGCGACTCTAGCGCTGCATTCGTCCGTGCGATGGGCCAAGAAGCATCGCTGCACGAAAGTCAGTCCACGGAGACGCGCGAAGCGGTCGAGCAAGTATTGGCAGCGGCGCCCAAGGACCGCTGGGCCCTGTACACACAGACGACCGATTCGCAGCAGGCCCCACTCGATCATGGGATGCGGCTCGAGGCATTGGCAGCGGCGCTCAAGGATCCCAACTTGCGCGATGCAAGCCGTGCGGCAGCGATTCACGCCCGTCTGCTCGGTGAAGGCAAGTTCGATGTGGAGGCTGCCATCGAGGGTGACTTTGGTCCGGCCGTGGCACGGCAAGTGGCAAACTTCACCAAAGTGAACGAGGCCCGCCAGCGCGCGCGTGCGCTGTCCGTGCGTGCCGAGCACGTGAGCGATGAAGAGCGCACTGACACGCTCCACGCCTTGACCCGTGCGCGGCTGCTTGCAGGCGATGCGAAAGGCGCATGCGAGGCGGCGCGCGAGGCGCTCACGATCGACGCCCAAGATCTGACGGCACTCGAAGCGTTGAGAGTCGCGGCACGTCGAGCCGGCGGGTTCCGCGAAGTCGCCGACGCATGCGACAAGCTCGCCGAGCACGTGCAGGGAGATTTGTGGGCGCAGCTGCTCGAAGAAGGCGCCGCTTTGCGCATGGATCTGCTCGACGACTACGAGGGCGCGCTTATTCGGCTGCGCCGCGTGCACGAAGCATATCCAGCGCGCAGCATCACTTACGGACGTCTGCACGACCTGGTCGCGCAAACGAATGACCCGCAAGCGTTGATCGACCTCGTGCAAGATCGCACCGAGCAAATCGATGATGCGGGCGAGCTAGCGCGCTTGTTTTACGAGTTGGCGCGCTTGTATCGCGCAGGGGGCGATCTCGAGTCGGCGCTCGCTGCGATCGACAACCTGCTGATGCTCGAAGAGCACGTGGGCGGACGCGCGCTCGCGGTGGAAATCCATTCTGCCCGCGGCAACTTCGTGGAAGCGGTCGAAGCCTTGCGCGCGCTCGCCGTGTGTGAGGACGTGCCAAAAGCGCACAAGCGCCTGGCCAGGCTGGGTGCCGCTGACTTCCTCGAAAATCGCTTGAAGGATGCCGACGGCGCCCTCGACGAACTGCAAAAGCTCGACGACGAAGGACAAGGCGATCTGGTGCTCTACCTGCGCATGGCCGATGTCGCGGAGCGGACGAACAAGCTCGAGCGGGCAAGTCAGGCACTCGACAAGGCATCGGCCCTCGCACGGGGCGATCAGAAAATCGACGTGTTGTTACGCGCGGCCTCTCTGTATGCGGACAAGCTCGGTCGGCATCGGGATGCGGAGAATGCTTATGAGCGCGTGCTTTCGCTTCGGCCCGGACACGCGGATGCGGCGCTGAAGTTCGCTGCTTTCACCAAGGACGACGCGCGGCGCGAGCAGGTGCTCGGCCGTTTCGAAGCCGAAGTTCGGGCAGAGTGTCAGGCTCATCCGTTGGATGGGGACGCGCTGCGCAAGCTGCTGACGATCGCCAACTTGCGTGTGCAACCGGATGTCGAGTTCATCGCACTCAGCGCGCTGTCTGCGCTCGGCCTCGCCAATTTGAGTGAACGGGACGCAACCGATGTCGCGGTGCGCAAGATGTTGGGGGCACGCGTGGACGCTGCGAGCGCCCTGGACGCGAATGCCTTACGCGAGCTTTTGATCCCCGCCGCCGATGACAAATGCCTGGCACTCACGCACACACTGTTCTCGGCTGCGGCAGAGATCGACCACCTCGAGCCCGGCAAGTTCGGCGTGGGTCGCGCGCAAAAGGTCTCGCCTCGCGAAACCAACCACGTACGCGAGGAGGTCAACGCGATGATGCTCGCGTTGGGCCTGAAACCGTCGGAGTTCTACGTTGGTGGGGACGAAGCCACGCGCGCGCTCGCGATGCCTCACGAGGGCGAGTG
>WUUC01168885.1_pt1 | contig 10109 bp, 6 predicted proteins | sample 6278441 | NCBI WGS metagenome assembly WUUC01 (sample SAMN13675441, study PRJNA597444) | soil metagenome | isolation source: soil | place: USA: Washington | collected 2017-10 | reverse complement strand
CGGTCGACGACAAGATGCGGCCGCTGTTGCGGTACGTCGGAAAGCTCACCAGCACGCCGTCGCGGATGGTTCCCGCCGACGCCGAGGCGGTGTTCGCCGCCGGGTGGGACGACAAGGCGCTGTACGACGCGATCCTGGTGTGCGCGTTGTTCAACTTCATGAACCGGGTGGTGGACGGGATCGGCATCCGGGCGGACGAGAGCTACTTCAGCACGTCGGGAAACCGGCTGGCCGAGATCGGATATGCGGGGCTGGCAAGGTTTCTGGATGATTAGGGCCGCACGTTGGCCCGCGCCGGGGTGACTGGGCCGGTGCACGATCTGGTGCTGGCGAGGCCGGCTACTTGGGACAGTCGGCCGTTCCGGCCGAGCCGGTACGACACGCCAAGTAGCCCATTCCTGGGTGGACCGTTCGCCGCAGTACCCTTGATCGTAAGGATGCTGCGTGGAGTCGCTTTTGGTTGGTATCTGACCCAGCGCATACACCCTTATGTGTTGCTTGTCGTCCCCCGATCGGCGTAATCAAAATTGCTATTCAGTGATAGAAAGGGAATGTGAGGCGGGCTTGCGGAAGGCGCCAGCTGTGATCAAGGTACTGATTGCTGAGGACATGCACATGGTCCGAGGCGCCCTGGTTGCCTTGCTGAATTTGGAAAACGACATCGAAGTCGTCGCCGAGGTCGCGTCTGGCGACGAGATCATGCCCAGCGCGCGCTCGACGCGCCCCGACGTCGCGGTGATCGATATCGACCTGCCCGGGAAGGATGGGTTGACGGCGGCCGCTGAGCTCCACGAGCACATGCCGGAGTGCCGGACGTTGATCTTGACGAGCCTGGGCCGGCCGGGCACCTTGCGGCGGGCCTTGGCCACGCGGGTCGGCGGGTTCCTCCTGAAGGACGCCCCCGCGGACAAGCTGGCGAACGCGATCCGGGGGGTCGCGGTTGGCCGGCGGGTGGTCGACGGAGACCTGGCGCTGGCCGCGTGGGACTCGGCCGACTGTCCGCTGACCGGGCGGGAGATCGAGGTGCTGCGGATGGCGGCGGACGGGGCGAACGCCGTGGACATCGCGGCGCGGTTGTACCTGTCGGCGGGGACGGTGCGGAACTACCTGACGACGATTGTCAGCAAGTTGAATGCGCGGAACCGGGTGGACGCGATTCGGATCGCCAAAGAGGCTGGGTGGTTGTGAGGGTTTAGGCCGGGCCGGGCCGGGCCGGGCCGGGTGGTTGGGCCGGGCGGGGCCGGGGGTGGGGGCCGCGCGGGCTGATTGGGGGCTGGGGTCGTTGCGGAGCTGGGGTTTACGGGGTGGCTGGGGAATGCCCTGAAGGACGCCATCGGGACGGTCAACGTCCTGAAGGACGCCTTCGGGGCGTTGAGCTTAGGCGGGGATGCGGGCGTGGAGGTGGAAGCGGCCGTCGGGTTGGAGGCCGGCGGTTACTTCGCCGCCTAGGAGGGAGGCGCGGTGGGAGAGGTTGTGGATGCCGGTACCGGAGGGGGTGGGGGTTGGGGGGACGCCGTTGTTGACGATGTCTAGGGAGATTGTGTGGTCGTGTTGGTGGACGGTGATGTCGCAGTGGTCGCCTTTGCTGTGGCGGAGGATGTTGGTGACGCCTTCTCTTAGGACGGTGGCGAGGAGGGTGGCCACGTGGGTGGGGAGGTCTTGGTAGTTGATGTCGAGGTGGACGGTTACCTCGGCGGCGGCTAGGAGGGATTCGGCGGTGCGGACTTCGTCGTGGAGGGAGAGTTCGCGGTAGCCGCTGGCGACCAGGCGGACGTCGGCCAGGGCGAGGCGGGAGATCTCCAGGATTTCAGTGACCTCTTGACGGGCGCGGGAGGTGCAGCGGGTGACTAGGCGGTGGGCCAGTTCGCTCTTCAACGTGATCGCCGAGAGGCTGAGGCCCAGTAGGTCGTGCAGGTCGCGCGCGAAGCGGAGGCGTTCTTCGGCGACGGCGACCTGGGCTAGTTGGACGCGGGTGGCGCGGAGTTCGGCGACGGAGCGGGTCATCCAGGTTAGGCCGTAGATCACGAGGCCGCTGACCAGGACGCCGACGATGTTGATCACGACGTCTACCGGGCCGCCGGTCAGGGTGGACTGAACGGCGACGCCTGCCGCGATGGTGGCGAACAGCGGGACGCCGACCAGGGGGTGCAGCACTATGAGGGCGTTGCCGGCGAGGAAACCCGGTAGGGCCAGCCAGGGTGCGCCGAAGAGGAGTGGGAGGACGACCAGACACGCTTGGAGGGCGAGCATGGCGTGGCTGGGTAGGGAGCGCGGCCGGATGTTGGGGTGGCTGAAGTAGTGGAGCTGCAGGTAGAGCACACCGACTACACAGCAGATGGCTACCGCGGCGTGGGTGTTGGCGACGAGGTGGAGGGCGGAGAGGGCGGCGGTGCCGCTGAAGACCACCGCGGCGAGTTGGGACGCGGGGACCTGGTCGGTCGGCAAGTCTCCGGTCGACACCGTTCCGGCGCCAGAGACGGGAAGGGTGAGGTGGAGGCGGTAGCGGCCGTCGGCGTCGAGGCCGGTGGTGAGTTCTCCGCCGAGGCTTGTCGCGCGGCTGGACAGGGCAATCAGGTCGGGGTTGGCGGAGGAGGGGACGCCGTCGTTGACGATGTCCAGGGACACCGTGTGGCCGGCCTGGCGCATGACGATGTCGCAGCGTTCGGCGTCGCAGCGTTCGAGGACGTCGGCGACCCCTTCCCGCAGTGTCGCGGCGAGGGCGGCGCTGATGTGGACCGGGAGCTCGCCGTGGTTGAGGTCCATCCGCACCTCGACCAGAGAGGCGGCGAGCACCGACTCAGCGGTGCGGGAGACCTCGTCGAGGTCGCAATAACCGTGGGCGACGGAGCGGGCGTCGGCGAGCGCGCGGCGGGAGATGTCTTGTATCTCGGCGAGTTCGTGGCGGGCGCGGTCGGGGTTCTTGTCCACCAGCCGGTAGGCGAGCTCGCCCTTCGGCGCGATGGCGGAGAGGCTCAGGCCGAGGAGGTCGTGCAAATCGCGAGCGAAGCCGAGACGTTCGTGGGCGACGGCGGTACTTACCAGCTCGGTTCTTGCGGTGTGCAATTCGATGATTAACTTGGCTAATCGAGTCAGCCCGTACAAGGCGAGGCCAAACACGCCGGCGGCAATCGAGGAGTAGGCGACGTCGAGTGCCGAATGGGTCAGAAACGCTTGTGTCACCCCGATGCCGACGATCACCGAAACGTATGCCGGCCAAGCGATCGCCGGTGGCAGGCACAGCAGTATCACGCCGGCGACAAGCTGCAACACGAAAATCGCAACAACGCTGCTGGCGGGGGCTCGAGCCGCCAGCAGGGTGATCAACGCAACCGAGCAGAACCCGCTGAATACGACCGCGACAATCGCTCTGGCAATCAGCGGCGCGACCAGCGGACCGCGCGCGCCACTACCAAACACCGGACAGCCTCCCCCTGGCTCGCTCCGCGCATGAGAACTATCGGCCGTGGCCTAAACCCACGGTTCACCGAATCCAGGGACCAACAGGGCCAGCCGGATCAATTAACAAACTACCTACTGAACCGGTGAAATATCCATAGCTCCACAGAAACACCTTGAATATCCCACGGTTGTGGATTCCACACCATCGGTGTTTACGCCGGTACGCGGGCCCGTAGCCGGAAGCGGCCATCCTGCTCGAGGCCGGCGGTGAGCTCGCCGCCGAGCATTGCCACTCGGAACGACAAATTGTGAATACCGCTGCCGTTGGTGCGCTGTACCTGCGACTCGGGCACCCCGTCGTTGATGATCTCCATGCAGACCGCGCGCTCGTGCTGCTGCACCGTGATCTCGCAATGCTCACCCTTGCTGTGCCGCAACACATTCGTCACGCCCTCACGCAGCACCGTGGCCAGCAGGGTGCCCACCTGCGTCGGCAGTTTCCCGTAGTTCACATCGAGCTCGACAACGACGTCGGCGGCCGCCAGCAACGACTCCGCCGCCTGGAACTCCTCGTCAAGCGACAGCTCTCGATAACCGCTGGAGACCAGGCGTACGTCGGCAAGGGCCAGCCGGGAGATCGCCAGGATCTCGGTCAGCTCCTCCCGCGCCTTGTCCGGGGCCGCGGTCACCAGCCGGTGCGCCAGCTCGCTCTTCAACGTGATCGCCGACAAGCTCAACCCCAGCAAATCGTGCAGGTCACGCGCGAACCGCAACCGCTCATCGGCCACCGCGGTCTGCGCCAACTGGACACGCGCCGCACGCAGCTCCGTCATGGTCCGGACCATCCACGTCAACCCGTAGACGACCAGGGCATTGCTGACCTGCCCGGTCGCGGCGTCCATGACGTCGACCGCACTGCCGGTATGGATCGCCTGCAGCCAGCCGGCGCTCACCATGACGGCACCGACCGCCGCCCACCCGAGGACCGGTGGCAGCACCAGCAACGCGCTGCCGGCGAGGAAACCCGCGAGCGGCTGCCACCCCACCCCGAACTGCAGTGCCGGCAGGTGCACCAGACAGGCCTGGACCAGCAGCAGCGCGTAGCTCGTCGGAGACTGCAGCCGGGTGGTCGGCCGGCTGAGGTAGAACAGCTGGATCGACAGCATGATCAGCAGGTAGCCAATGCTGACCGCGTACTGGAACAGCTGCGTGTGGAGGTCCGTCAGGCCCGCGAGGCGCAGCGCGGAGATGACGCCGAGGCCGACGAACACCACCGTCATGACGCCCTGACCCAGCCGGACCCTGGTTTCCGGCGCCCGCTCGCCGGCTTCCTCGGTCCGGGCCGCGAGCACCTGGCGCCGGGACACCGGCACGGTCAAGTGCAGGCGGAACCGGCCGTCGGGGTCGAGACCGGCGTGCAGCGTACCGTCGAGGGCGGCCACCCGCTCGGCCAACGCCGTCAGCTTGGTTCCCTCGTCGGGACCCGATACCTGCCGCTCGTCCACCCCGTCGTTGACGATGTCCAGCGACACCTGCTCGCCGGACTGCCGCATGATGACCTCGCAGCGCTCGGCATCACTGTGGTCGAGCACATTGGCCACACCCTCGCGCAGCACCGCGGCCAGCAACGTGCGTACATGAACCGGCAACTCGCCGAGGTTGCGCTCCATCCGCACCTCGACCCGAGATGATGCGAGCACCGACTCGGCGGTACGGGACTCCTCGTCGAGGTTGAACTCACGGTAGCCATGGGCGACCGCCCGAACGTCGGCCAGTGCCCGCCGGGAGACACCAAGGATCTCCGAGAGCTCCTGTTTCGCCCGTTCAGGGTTCTTGCGCACCAGCCGGTGCGCGAGCTCACCCTTGGGCGCGATCGCCGTCAGGCTCTGGCCGAGCAGATCGTGCAGGTCACGCGCGAACCGCAGGCGCTCATGAGCGACCGCCACCGTGGCCAGCTCGGTCCGTGCCGCGTGCAGTTCGGTGACCAGCCCGGCCAACCGGGTCAGACCGTAGACCTCGAACGCGACGACCGCCGAGGCCACGATGAGGAAGATGACGTCAACGACCTCGAAGTTCAGCTCCCAGTTCACAAAACTCTGCGAAGCGATGACCGCGACGAACACCGTCCAGGCCGCCACCGGGGGCAGCACCAGTAGGGCGGTACCGGCCAAGAAGAGCGGCATGCCGGCCCAGGACTGCCCGTACTGCAGGATCGGGAGGTAGACCAGGCAAGCCTGAACGCCCAGCAGGCCGTAGGTGAGCGGCGAGCGCAGGTTGATACCGGGCCGGGTGAAGTAGAACACCTGCAATGCCACCAACATCAGCAGGTAGCACGCACTCAGCGCGATCGCCCAGAATCCCACGCCCGACAGCAGGACGTACGTGAAAATGAACATGCACTGCAACAGGACGACGGTCCCGACGATCGCCCTGGCCATCACGGGGGCCATCAGCGGCCCCCGAACGCCGTTAATGATCTTGTCGACGCCCTCTTCGTCGTCACCGCGCCGAGCCCCGGCGACCGGCGGCGCGGAGCCGGCCGGTAGCGCGAGTTCGTCAGACGCTGAGGTCATCTGCTCCCCGTCCTGGGATTGAACGGATGGTACGAAATCCGGCCTTGTCCCGTACGTGACTTCGAATTATAGGCCGCTGTCAGGTGATTTCCGCTGCTCGCGCATATAGCCGACGATGAACTCGCCGACCCCGATCTCGGCCGGCCACTCCAGTCGCAACGCCGCGTCGGTCGCATCTCCCGGGTCGACGGCCGGAACGCATGGCGCCAACCCCATAGCCGTTGCCACCAGGCTCAAAGTCTGTTGCAGCGCACCAACGTGGGTAAGTGTCAGTGAGTACGCGATACCGCCGTACATCCAGGAGGACCTGGCCACCCGCGCGGTGATGGTGATCAGAACGGGCGGCCGCTGCGTGGTTCTCACGGCAACGCTTGCGTGGTCAAGTAGTTCGTCCAGCTCCTGCTCTGAATCGTTGATCAGGGTGAGCGCATGATCCTTCGGGTCATAGTGATAGATACCGCGCGGTAAACCGGTGCAGCTGTTTAGACTGAGGTAAAGCTCCAGCTCGTGCAGTCCATAGACGCTCAGATACGGTCGATCCGACACGCGGTAGGTGACCTCGCCGGCCGTGGCGGGTGAGATCGACCGGATTCGCGCCGTGCGGAACAGTAATTCGCCGAGCTGCTCCGCGGTCAGGCCGCGTTCGGAAAGCTCCGGGCACAGCCGGGAATTCTCGATCACCTCGGTCAGCGGCGGATCACCGGCCAACAGCTCCGGAAGCGCCGGGCGGTACAGCGGGAACCGAGGCCCCTTCGGCGCCTGCTTGACCAGCGGCGGCGACGGCAGCCGGTCGGCGTGCGGAAACACCGCCCCGGTCGGACCACCGTAGCGGCCGAGCCGGCTGCGGGCGTGGAACAGCAGATCGTGATGGGACCACCGGACCAGGCTCGGGTCGTGGTCCTCGGCGAACCTTGGCACCGAACTCTCCTGCCATTCGCCGAGCAGCACGACTCCGCTCGCCACCAGGTAAGCCACGATGTCCGCGACGATCGGTTGCGGGATCGCGAGCGTCTGCGCCAGCTCACTCACCGTGCCCGCGGTGGACAGCGCGGCTACCACCCTGGTCGCCTGCTCACGATGCAGGATCACCTGGTAGGCGGCCAGCGGGGACTCCAGGAGCAGCTCGTTGTCGACGGCGCGCATGGCCGCGAACTTCGACAACCTGGCCGGCTTACCCGCCTCGATCTCGCGCAACTGAAAGGAAGCGTCGCGGGCAACCGGGACCGCCGACAGCAGCGGACCCTCGTACATGCCGAGCGAGTGCACGACCGAACCGCTCAGCAGGTCAAGCACACCGGCCAGCCGCGCCCATTCCTCGCGGCGGTCGCCGCCGTTCTCCTCGGCGTCCGGTGGCTCCGGGGGCAGCACGTTGTCAAGGGAGACGGGACCCAAGCTCATCCGGCGCAATGACTCACGCACGACATAGTCCGCGTCGTCCAGCCGGGTCTCGCCCCACCGGGTGATCACCACCAGCCGGTTGTAGTCCGGATCGGTTTCCACGAGAACGTCCTCGCGCAGTGACCACAGCCGCACTCGCGCTGTGGCCCCCCGGCCGGACTCCCTGGTCAACGTCGCGCTCCTAGCGGTGCTCATTGTGACCCCTTCAGAGAAACATCGGGATCGGGTTCAGCTCGTCAAATGAACACTGTTCGGCCTTCCTACCTAGCCGAACGGGGATGTCGTAGAGCCGACCCGGTGCCAATCGAGCCCAGAAGTGACGCAGTCCGGGCACTAACACCTTCACTACCGGAAGCCCAATGTCGGGTCGGGTCTGGTCGAGAACCAGTACCTCCATACCCCGCGTCTCCAACTTGTCCTGGATTGCCACGATATCGGAGAGCAGATCCTGGCAGGGCGCATAGTTGTAGTCGCCCGGCCGGCGCGGCCGCTCAGCGGGGTCCGCAGCCAGGTAAGGCTGATTCGCGACCGTCGCATCGCGCCACCATTGGACCAGATCTGGATCGTCGCAGTCGTACTGACCGTCCCCGCTCGCATCGACCACCGCCGGCATCAGCTGGTTGAGCTCGGTCAGCGCGCGCAGCAGCGCCACGCGTGGATCAAGATGGGCTCCCAGCCCAATCATGATCTCTTCAGGGTTCCGGTCCGTACGCCGTGACAACGCGACCATGACTGGGATGTCCAGATCGGATGTCGCATCCAGAACCCACACCTCACGGCCAAGTCCCGCATACACCCCACGCAGCTCATCGATCCACAGATCGCCGAACGCGTCAAGATCGACTCCCGGTAGCCGGCTGCGGTTGTACCACCAGAGCGCCACAGCGTCCCGTTCGATCAGCTCGAGCAGGCCCTGCAGCACCGCGTCCTCTTTGCTGCTACCAGCGGCGTTGCCATTGGAGTCGGCCGCGACGTACTGATGACCGGGCACGTCCGGTGCGCCAAAGTAGAGCATCGCGGTCGGCAGGTACCGGTGCCGCTGCTGGGTCAATGACCACACCGGAGTCCAGTCCATGACCGCGTCCTCATCGAATTTCTCGCAAACGAACTGGAATAACGCGTGTGTCGCATTCCATTCGTCACGATTCTCGTATTGCCGCTCGCTGTACAGCTGACAGGTATTCGGATGAATCGCCAGCTCGCCAAGCGAACGCAGGCTGCCCCGAATTCGCTCCTCATCGCCATGATAGGTTCCAGAATGACGCTCGACCGCCTCGCATAACGCGCTTACTTCGGCGTGCAGCGGGGTTATTCCCTTACCGCCGCTGTTCATGCGCAGAACGGTTCGCAGCAGGTCGAGATCCCGTATCTGGCCGGCGATGTTCGGGCCGGACCGGAACGAGTTGAAGAACGCCGGCCCCTGGTCGTCGCGGCGGATCTCCTTGACGATGCCGGTCACCGGACTGACCAGGTGCCAGTATCGCTCCTTGACCTGGTCAGGGCCTTCCGACCGGTGCCCGCCGCCCGAGCGGGAGACCTTCTGCCGAGACTGCAGCACGACCGGCCGGCGCGCCTGCTCACGCATCAGATCTGGATTGCCACAGGCCCGGCACTGCGGTCTGGCCCGCAGCTCGTGGTGAATTCCGCGCAGGTCGAAGCTGTCGAACGTCCACACCGCGCGCTGGCCGGCATAGCGGTAGCCGGCCAGCCATTTGGTCGCCTCGAGCGCGATCAGATGCATCGCCGTCGCGGCAAGCGGACGAATGCCGGCGGCCGGTCGCCGCGCGGGACCCTCGTGCCCCAGCGCGGACTGTGCGCATGCCTCGGCTTTGCGGTGTCCCCAGAGCCGAACGGCCAGGCAGTGCCAGCATCCCGGCTCCGCCGGTTGGAATACCGGACCGCACCACACCGTCGCGCCCTCCGGCTTGGCCAGCAGCCAGGATTTCTTCGCGGCGCGGTGGGTGGCGTCGAGCTCAGCGAGCCGAGGGTTGAGATAGTCGTCGCAGAGCACGACCGACAGGTCGGCTCCGGCGAGCGTCAGGTCGCCGTCGACGGTGTGGGCGACGGTCAGGCCGGCCGACCGCAACGCGGTCAGCGCGCCCGCGGTGTCCACGTCGCCGACCGTGAACAGCCGCACCGTGGTGTTGGTTGTGCTGGTGACAGCGGTAGCGGCGTCGATTTCCGCCGCCTCCCAGTAGGCGACCGTACTGTCATCGATCGTGCTCGTCTGCGGCGATCGCGCCGTGACCAGGCCCGCCTCGGCGAGCCGGGCCAGCAGGGCGCCGACCTGCCCGGGGGCCATGCCGGCAGGCATGGCCCCGAGCAGCGTTTCCAGGTCCCGGGTACCGTCCAAGAGCTTGGCGAGCGCCTCGATGTGGGCGCCCTTCAGCACCGTCACGCCATGCTCTGAAAACAGGTAGGCACCTGCACCGGTCAGCACCTCGGCCCTAAGGTGCCGCTTGAAGCCGACCAGCTGCTGTGCTGTCACGGCCCCGGTGCTCATTACGCTGCAATCTGCATACTGGTGTTGACGCAGGCGGGGACGTAAGCGACACCGCGCGTCGTGTTGCGCCATTGCTCGAACTCATCGATCACAAGTTCGAGGCTCTCGCTGGAAGGTTCGAACCCCAGACTCGATAAGAGGACCTTCACGTCGGTCGCTGCCGACGCATTCTTGGTTACTGAGAATGACATTGGAACTCCCGGTGGTGGGTGGTGGGAATTCTTCTTCTGGACAGT
>WUUC01105515.1_pt1 | contig 10109 bp, 9 predicted proteins | sample 6278441 | NCBI WGS metagenome assembly WUUC01 (sample SAMN13675441, study PRJNA597444) | soil metagenome | isolation source: soil | place: USA: Washington | collected 2017-10 | reverse complement strand
ACGCCACGAGCGAAGCGATCCGCGACTGGGTCACCAACGTCACAGACAGCTACTACATCATTGGGTCCGTGGTTGGACCGGCGCCTTACCCGAGGATCGTGCGTGACTTCCAGGCGGTGATCGGGAAAGAGGCGCGGGAGCAAATGCTGGAGCGGACGGGCCGTCTTCCAAAGAGTGTCGTCGCATGCGTCGGTGGGGGTTCGAACGCCATGGGGGCGTTCCATGCCTTCATCGACGATGCTGGCGTCGAGCTAATCGGCGTCGAGGCGGCGGGCGCGGGCCTCGAGTCCGGCCGCCATTCGGCGTCGTTGAGCCGCGGTACGCCCGGCGTCCTGCACGGGGCGCTGAGTTACCTGCTTCAGGACGAGTCCGGACAGGTGCACCCGGCGCATTCGATCTCCGCGGGTCTCGACTACCCGGGGGTTGGGCCGGAGCACGCCTATTTGAAAGCGAGCGGCCGGGCGACATACGTCGCTGTCACCGATGACCAGGCGCTCGAGGGCTTCGAGCTATTGAGCCGTCTCGAAGGGATCGTTCCGGCGCTGGAGTCGGCGCACGCTGTGGCCTGGGTAGCTAGTCAGTCTGGACGTTGGCGGGCTGACGAGCCCGTGCTTCTCTGCGTCAGCGGTCGCGGCGACAAGGACGTCGCACAGGTTGCTCACCTGCACCGCACCCGCGCGTGACGACCGCCGCGTCTCAGCCGCCCGCTCCGATGAAGCCGCCGAACGCCGAGCGGCCGGCGCCACCATTTCCCCCCGCGCCGGTCGAGGAGCTCGCGCGTCTGTTCGTCCGCGCCATCCGCGCCCACCAGCTCTACCTCCCGAACAACCCGATCTACAAAGGTGCAATCGACGGATTGCGCGCCGGGTTTGCGCCGATCTGGGCGAATACGGAGGAGCTCTCGCTCGCGGTAACGGAGACCGACTTTCGCTGGTACGGCCAGATTGTGCTCGAAGAGGCGGCGAAGTCGGGCGATAGCCTTCCGTGGCTGTTTTACAAGGACGGAATTCGCGAGCTCCAGTTCCTGAAAGGGTTCGAGACGGATGAGCTGCCGACGCTGCTCGACATTATGCAGCGGATCCGAAAGGCGTCGCCGGAGGAGGAGGACTTGCTCACGCTCCTCTGGGAGGGCGACTTCTCGCTACTCCGCTACCGCTACGTAGACCTCGGCCTCGAGTCGGCTGCGCCGCTCGCCGACGGTTCCACCGAGCCTCTGCCCGAGAAGGTCGACCCGAAGCAGATCCAGCAGGAAGCGGAGCAAGCGAAAGCGTCGGGAATGATCGACATCGCCGACTTCGATGCAACGCTCTATTTCCTCGATGAGTCAGAGATCGAGTATCTGCGCGGGGAGATCAAGCGCGAGTACGACGCTGACCTCCGTCAGAACGTTCTCGCCGTGCTCTTCGACATCTTCGAGCAGCAGAACGCCCCCGCGGTTCGCATCGAGATTTGCGACATCCTCGAGAACCTGATCCTGCACTTACTGTCGGCCGGGCGGTTTCGCAACGTCGCGTATCTACTGCGCGAGGCAAGCCAGATGGCCAATCGCCTCCCAGATCTGGCGCCCGAAGCGAAAACCCGTCTCGTTGCGCTGCCGCAGCGACTGAGCGCGCCAGACGCGCTCGGGCAGCTGTTACAAGCGCTCGACGACGCGGCGGAGCTGCCGCCGCAGCAGGAGCTGGCGGAGCTCTTCGAGCAGCTGCAGCCGGGGGCACTTTCGCCCGCGCTGTCGTGGCTTCACCGCATCCAGAACCCGCGGCTCAAGGTGATGCTCGAGCAGGCGGTCGGGCGGCTTGCCGCGGCAAATACGGCCGAGCTGGTGCGCTTGATCGTGGCACACGACCGCTCTGTTGCCGCGGAAGCGATTCGACGCTCTGGCGCTCTCAAGACACCGGCCGCGGTCGCACCGCTCGGCAAGGTCCTGGCGGACGGTGACACGGAGCTTCGGCAGATCGCCGTCAATGCGCTCGCGGAGATTGGCTCACCGGGTGCGCTGAAGACGCTAGAAGGAGCGGTGGAGGACGAGTCACGCGATGTCCGCGTGGCGGCGGCACGAGCTCTCGCGGCGCGAGGATACCGCGCTGCGTTGCTGCGGGTTGAAGCGGTGATCAAGGGTCGAGCGTTGCGAGAAGCCGACCTGACCGAGAAGATGGCGTTTTTCGAGCTCTACGGCTCGTTGTGCGGTGAGGGTGGCGTCGAGTACCTCGACGACCTGCTCAACAGCAAAGGCTTTCTCGGGAGGCGTGAGGATCCGGAGTTACGCGCGTGCGCCGCGATGGCGCTTGGGAGAATCAGCAGCGCAAGCGCGACGGCCGCACTCCGCAAGTCATCGCAGGAGAAGGACGTCGTCGTACGTAACGCGGTGACGAAAGCCCTTCGCGGTGGCGGGAGCGTCTGATGTCGAGCCCGACCCAGCCCGCAGCACCCGGAAACAAACCGCCAACGTATTCCGCCGATTCGTTCGGCGAGATGGGCGGCGACTCGTTCATTCGGCGTGCGGGGCGCGGGCTCATTCTCGGTCTGTACGGCGCGCTACGGTCGATCAAGCTCTACCCCGTCGAGAACCCCGTCGTCCAGAAAGCGCTCGACGACTTCACGGCGGCAGCGGCTGAAGTGCTTCGTCAGGAAGGGGAGCTCGAGCTACGGGTGTCGAGTGAGTTCATCTTCGTGAACTCGACCCGCCTCCGTCTCGACCTCGACAACTACGCGAGCTTCAGCCACCTGCTGTCACTCTTTCGGGCCTCCGGAATCGGCGCGCTCGCCGTCCGCGCCGGGGCCAGTCGACGGGATTGGCTCGTCCTTCTCTCCTTGCTCCAGTCGCCGGGACGCGACGAAACGCCCGAAGCGCGGTTCAAGCAACTGCTCGGGAAGCTCGAGCAGGCGCAGGTCGTCCTGTTCGAGCTTGCGGAATCGACGGTCGCCGACGACGAGGAAGCACGCGAGAAGGCGAAGGAAGCCGCCAAGCGCACGTACTCGCAATCAGTCGCCGTCACGAAGGACCTCATGACATCGGTCCGTATCGGACGGAGCCCGAACATCAAGAAGATCAAGCGCGTTGTGCAGGGCATCGTCGACCAGATCCTCAACGAGGAGACGTCACTGATCGGCCTGACGACGATTCGTGACTATGACGAGTACACCTTTACGCACAGCGTCAACGTCTGCATTCTGGCCGTCGCCCTCGGAAAGCGCCTCGGGTTGACGAAGCTGCAGTTATACGATCTCGGCATGGCGGCACTCTTCCACGACATTGGCAAGTCGCGTGTGCCGCTCGAGATCCTCAACAAGTCGGGACAGCTCACCGAGGAGGAGTGGCGGCATATGGCTGCCCACCCATGGCTGGGCGTTCTGGCGCTGTTCCAGGTTCGCGGTCAGCAGGAGCTCCCCTACCGCGCGATGGTCGTTGCCCATGAGCATCACATGAAGACCGACCTGACGGGTTATCCCAAGTCGATCCGTCAGCGAACGATGAGCATGTTCAGTAAGATCGTCGCCGTCGCCGATGGTTTTGACGCGGCGACCTCGCGTCGCGCCTATCAGACCGTCCCGCATCCGCCGACTGACGTCCTGCTCGAGATGCGCGACAATCCGCGGCGGGGGATGGATCCGGTTCTGGTGAAGGCGTTCATGAATCTCGCCGGCATCTATCCAGTCGGCACGCTGGTCGTGCTCGACACGTTCGAGCTGGCGATCGTGCATGCCGCGAACCCGATCCCGGAGATGTTGTCGCGTCCAATCGTTCGCATCGTCTCCGACGATCGCGGAAATCTGGTACATCCGGGGGTTCTCGTCGATCTTTCGGAGCGAACGCCGGAGGGGGATTTCCGCCGGACGATCATCAAGACGGAGATTCCCGAGCGATATGGCATTCGCGTCGGTGACTACTTCGTCTGACCGGATCGAAGAGCGCTTCGCGCAGCTGCGCGCGGCTGACCGCCGCGCGCTCGTCGCCTATGTCACGGCCGGGTTCCCCGACCGCTCATCGAGCCTCGAGCTGCTGCGGGGCCTCGAGTCGGCGGGAGTGGACGTCGTCGAGGTTGGCGTGCCGTTCTCGGATCCGATCGCCGATGGACCGATCATTCAAGCGAGCTCTCAGCGGGCCCTGGAGCAGGGGATGACGTTCAATCGCACGCTGGAGCTGATTGACGAAGCAAACATCGGGGTTCCGGTTGTCCTTTTTACGTACCTCAATCCGCTCGCCGCGGCCGGTGCGGATGCGCTGGAGCGATCGGCCGGGGCAGGGGTGCACGGTGTGCTCGTCACAGATTTGCCGCTGGGCGCCGACGAATCCCGTGAAGCGTGGCTCGGATCGGGGCCGCTCGCGTTCGTGCGTCTCGTCGCACCGACGACGCCGCGCGAGCGAATGGCGAGAATCGCGGAGCATGGCCGAGGCTTCGTGTACCTGATCAGCCGCCTCGGGGTGACCGGAGTGCGGGACGAGCTCCCCCCGGAGCTCGCGGGGACCGTCGCCCGTCTGCGCAGCGTAACCAAGCTGCCGATCTGTGTTGGGTTCGGGATCTCGCGGCCCGAACAGGCCCGCGCGGTCGCGACGATGGCCGACGGCGTCGTCGTGGGAAGTGCGATCGTTCGTGCGTCAGCGGAAGGTCCCGACACTGCTTTCCGCTTCACCCGCTCGCTGCGACAAGCGATGGACGCTACAGCCGCCGCCGGGACCTAGCGTGAAGCGTTTCCTTGGCGCGTACGGGAAGACGCTCGGCGTCATCGGCGGGTTGGTGCTCCTCGTCGCGCTCGCTCACGACCAACGGTGGGTCGGCCAGACCTGGAGCGTCATCGGCGTCTTCCTGGCTGTCCTCATCTTGCGGGTCAACCAGATCACGATCACGAAGTATGGCGCGCTCAACCTCGTCGGCGTGGCCGCGGTCAGCGGTGCTCTGATCGTCGGGCCGCCCGCGACAGCGCTCGCGCTCTATCTCGGCGTGGTCGCTGGCGATCGGCTTCTGCTCGGAAAGACCCTACAGGCCTCGTGGATCAACGCCGGGCGCGAAGTCCTCGCGCTCGTCGCGTCCTACGGCTTCTATGCGGCAGTCAGCGTCGCCAGTGGGAGCAGCAGCGCGGCGTCTGCGCAGGGGCTCCCCGCGCTCGTCCTCTTCGTCTTCGCGCATTTCTTCATCAGCCGCGCGCTCCTGTATTTCACCCTCGTCCTTCGCTCGAAGCTGCTCGACGACGAGCGATCGCTGCTTCTGCGCTACGAGATCATCGGCTTCGGGGTAAAGGTTGTCGGCGTCGCAGTCGCGGTGCTCACCGTCAGTCATCTGGGTCGCGTGGGTTGGGCGGTCGTCGCGGTCGTGCTCACTGCCGCCGGTGCTCTTCTCAAGCGCATCTTCGAGGAATCGGTTCAGGCGGAGGAGTTGAACAAGATTCTGGCGATGGAGCAGGTCGTGACGTCGGACGTCGCTGTTGCGGACGCCTTGGCGCGGATCGAGGCGCTGGCGCACCGTCTGCTCGACTGGCAGGAGTACCGGATCTGGCGGCTGGCGAGCGGCGACGCGCGGCTCATGTGGCGAGGTTCCAGCGCGAGCGGCCGGGACGACGTGGGGGTCGACGGCGCCGCGCTGCGGCGCGAAGTACTCGAGTCGGGCCATCCGATCGTCATCGCAGATGCGGAGTCCGATCCACGAGCGAGCGACACTCCAACCGGTGTCCGCAGTGTAGTCGTCTTTCCGCTCAGGTTCGGCGACCGGAACGTCGGGCTGCTCGAGCTCCAGCATCACAAACCCAACGCATATCGGGAAAAAGACATCGCTCTCGTGCGTCGATTCGCGAACCAGCTGGCGACGACGCTACACATCGACGGGTTGCGCCAACCGCTCCTCGAAGCCGTCACGCGTGTCAGCACGCAGCTCGAGACGCTGACCGATTCGGCGCGGGCGCTGCGATCCGGTGGCGAGTCTGTCGCACGGACCGTTGCCGACATCACCCGCGGCGTCGCCGAGGAGAGCGAGCAGCTCGAGCGGAGCCGCGACGTCACGAGCACGCTTCACGACGCAACGATCGTCGTCGCGCGAGATGGCGGTACGGCGGCCGAAGCCAGCCAGCGCGCGACGGAGATCGCCGGTGAGCATCGCTTGACGATCGACACGGCGATCGGCCGCCTCATCAGCGTGAAGAACTTCGTCCGTGAGAGCGAGTCGCAGGTCGAGGCCCTTGCCCGGACGACGCAGCGCATCACCGAGTTCATCACCGTCATCCGCGAGCTTGCCGATCAGACGAACCTCCTCGCGCTGAATGCCGCGATCGAGGCGGCGCGGGCTGGCGAGCATGGTCAGGGCTTCGCGGTCGTCGCCGACGAGGTACGGCGGCTCGCCGAGCAAAGCGCGCGCGCGTCGGACGAGGCGGGTGACATCGTTACCGGCTTCGACGAGCAAATGCGTCGTGTGGCGCAGCAAATGGGCCGCGGGCAGCTCATCGTGAGTGATGTCGAAACGCTGTCGGAGCGCGCGCGCGAGGCGCTGGTGATGATCGTCGAGGCTACCGCGGCGTCTGCGGCCGGCGCTCAGCGAATCGCCGCCACGTCGCAGGATCAGGAGGCGCAGTTCTCCAAGCTGCGCGAGCGAGTCAGCCGCATCGCGGAGATCGCGCGCCGTAACCGCGGCAGCGCGGAGGATGCGACGTCGACGGCGGATGGGCAGGCAACAGCATTGCGAGAGCTCGAGGGGGCGATCCGCGAGCTTCGCAGCGTCGTCGTGTCCCTCAGCGACCTGACGGCGCGCATCACGAGGGTCGGCTGAGAGCGGCGCGCATACACGTGAACCCGTGCGCTGGTTAGGTTGGTCCGCGTGGCACCCTCCGAGTCGGTTTCGCTCCGCGGAATGCGGTTCCACGTTCTCGTTGGCATCCTGCCTCACGAGCAGCTTTACCCGCAGCCGATCGAGGTCGACGTCACCGTCTGGCGAACTGCTCACGCGGAGGATAGCGGAGCCGACGATGAAGACGGCGTCGTCGACTACCGGGATTTGTACGAGGCCGTTGCGGCGCGGGTCACTCGCGCCCCGCTTCGCTATCTCGAGGACGTCGCGCGGACGCTCGTCGGTGATCTCCTGGCGCGGCCCCACGTGCGCCGCGCGAGAGTCGCGGTGCGGAAGCCGCACGTTCCGCTTCCCGGACCGCTCGCCTACGCCGAGGTCGTCGTCGACAGCGGGCGCCCTGCGCCGGATGCGTGACGTCGCGTACATCGCGCTCGGATCGAACCTCGGCGATCGGCATGCTTTCCTCGCACGCGGACGCGAGGGCCTGACCGCGCTCCCCATGTCACGTCTGCTCGCCGTCTCGTCGGTCGAGGAAACCGCGCCGCTCGGTCCCATTGCCCAGGGATCATACTTGAATCAGATGGCGGCGCTTGAGACGGAATTGACACCCGAGCAGCTGCTCGATGCGCTGCAGGCGATCGAACGGTCAGCCGGTCGCCGGCGGGAGGAGCGTTGGGGTCCGCGCACGCTCGATCTCGACATCGTGCTGTTCGAGCGGCAACGCGTGACGACCGATCGTCTGGTCGTTCCCCATCCGGAGCTGGCGCGCCGCGACTTTTGGCGGCGCGAGCTGGCCGAGCTGCGAGGCAGCTTTCCAGGATGACAACGTCGACGACCGGTTCCGTGCAAGTCGAGCTTCCGCGATGGGCCGTCGTGACGCCAAAGCGCCGTGCGCACATCGAGCGGGTCGCGACGCTCCTCGCGTTCTGGGCGGCCAAAATGCAAATCGACGCGAGCGAGGCCGTTGCCTGGCACGACGCCGCGCGCTGGCACGACGCTCTCCGCGACGCACCGGAGGAGCAACTGCGCGTGCTGGTCCCGGACGCGTCATACAGCGGCCCGATGTTACATGGACCAGCTGCCGCCGCCCGACTGGCCACCGAGGGTGAGCAGCGAACGACCGTCCTCGACGCGGTGCGCTTTCACACAGTTGGCTCGTCCTCGTGGGACCGAACCGGACGGGCCCTGTTCATGGCCGACTTCCTCGAGCCTGGACGGAGCTTCGGGCTCGCCGACCGTGCTTTTCTCACCGCCAACGTTCCACACGACTTCGACGGGGTCTTCCGGCAGGTCGTGCGGCAACGACTGGAGTGGGCATTGCGCGAAGGCAACGTGTTGTATCACGAGAGCGTCGAGCTGTGGAACAGCGTTCGGTAATACGCGGCGTCTTGCTGGCAGCGGTCGTCGTCGTCATTGGCAGCGGCGCGGCGGTCGTCAGGGCGCGCCCGGCTGTGTTGCCGGCTCCGGTGCAGGCGCCGGCAGGCGCTCGCGTGCGCGTTCAGGTGCTCAACGCCACGACGACGCGTGGGCTCGCGCGGCGCGCAACCGGCTACCTGCGCGACCGCGGCTTCGATGTCGTCGACATCGCCACCGCGCATGAGCAACGCGACTCGACGCTCGTTATCGACCGGTCAGGTCACCCCGAATGGGCGTGGCTCATCGCCAAAGCCTTCGGCGGCGCCCACATCGAGTCGCGTCCGGACAGCTCAAGCTACCTGGATGTCACCGTGCTGGTCGGACGCGACTGGACGCCGCCGCCCGAGCCGTTCTACCCGTAGCTGGCCGCACGCAGCGGCGATGTCGAGACCCCGGCTCTTGCGGATAGCGACTTCGACACCCTTCGCGCGCAACTCGCGCGCGAAGGCATGCATGCGATCGGGTGGTGTCGGCTTGAAACCCCCGGTCCCGCCCGGGTGCAGCGGAATCAGATTCACGAAGGCCCGACACTCGCGCGCCAGCTCGGCAAGCTGCAACGCGTGCTCGACGGCGTCATTCACGCCGCCGAGCATGACGTACTCGAACGTCACGCGCCGATCGAAGGACTTCGCGGCGGCGATCACGCTCGAGAGCGGATATTTCGTGTTGATGGGCATGAGCTCGCGACGCAGCGAATCGCTCGGCGCGTGAATCGAGATCGCGAGGCGGAATTGTTCCGGCCGTGCGGCGAGCGCTTGGATGCCAGGAAGCACGCCGACCGTGGAAACCGTTATGTGCCGCGCGCCGATGCTGAGACCGTTTGGATCGTTGAGGATGGTCAACGTCGCATCGACCGCCTTCCAGTTCATGAGCGGCTCACCCATACCCATGAACACGATGTTCGTGACCCGCACTGGTGGATCGATCAAGCGCATCTCACGCACTTGTCCGGCAATCTCGTGAACGTCGAGGTTGCGCTGGAACCCCATCGCACCCGTCGCGCAGAATGCGCACTGCAGGGCACACCCTGCCTGCGACGAGATACAGAGCGTCGTACGCCCGCCTTCCGGAATCGCGACGGTCTCAATCGTCTGGCCGTCGCGAAGCTGAAACAGAAACTTCTCGGTGCCGTCAGCCGATGTCTGCCGCGCGAGAACCGCCAGCCTCGGAATGTCGAACGCGTCGTCGAGCTGCCGACGAAACGCCGCCGGCAACTCCGTCATCGTGTCGAAGCCGGGGGCGGGGTTCACCCAAAGGCGGCGCACGACCTGGGCTCCGCGGTAGCCGGGCTGGCCAACCTCGGCGGCGAATGCGCGCAGGCGGGCTTCCGCGTCAGCGACCGTCAGGTCGAGAAGGTTCTCTTTATGCGTCACGAAAATGCTCCAGTCGGCGTCAGCCAATTGGCATAATGCAGGCCGGGGTCCGACGGGCTCCAGCCAGCTCGCCGCGGTCGCGGAAATTATGCGGCGAAAGCTATGCCCCAGGCGGCGCATCCTTGGGCCAGGCAACGACTTCCACGATTTCGGGCCCGACGTTACGTTTGAAAGGTAATGACCTCAAATCCGAACCGGCTTCGAACCTCGCGTCGCCAAGCCCCAGCGTGACGGCGCCGGGGCAGTTCGAGACCACGTACCGCACACACTTCTGCGGCAGCTTACGGGCCGCCGACGTCGGCAAGCGTGTCCGTCTTGGCGGATGGGTTCATCGGGCGCGGAACCTCGGTGGCCTGCTCTTCTTCGACCTTCGGGACCGCTCCGGCATCGTCCAGGTGTCGGTCGACCCGAATACCGCGCCCGACGTTTCGGCACAGGCGGCGGCGTTGGGTGCCGAAACCGTCGTCGTGGTCGAGGGTGAGGTTGCGCTTCGCCCGGAGCAGACGCGCAATCGGGATCTTGCCACCGGTGAAGTCGAAGTGCGCCCGTCGAG
>WUUC01061601.1_pt1 | contig 10109 bp, 10 predicted proteins | sample 6278441 | NCBI WGS metagenome assembly WUUC01 (sample SAMN13675441, study PRJNA597444) | soil metagenome | isolation source: soil | place: USA: Washington | collected 2017-10 | reverse complement strand
GCAGCGGCGACGAGAGCGAGGACACCGCGGCCTCCTCCGCCTCGCGCCCCCCGGCGCCGCGCGACTCGACCCGGCTGCCCGTGCGCGCCGCGTTCGACGCCGACACCGTCGTCCACGCCGCGAGCATGAGCTGCCAGACGACGAGCGCGGCGAGCAGCAGCCACCACAGCATCCCGACGAGCTCCGCGCTCGCCTGGCCTGCGTCGCCGCGGCGGCTCACGCGTCGGCGTCGTTGCACGGGTCGTCCCTCCGCCGTTTCGGTCTGAACGTGTCCGGCTCGCGCGCCGGCGCCGCCGCCGCCCGGTCCTCCACCGTCGTGCCGGCCGACGAGCTGATCCGCCACGGCGAGTCGACGCCGGGCAGGACCACCGGGACCGCGAGCGAGACCTTCACGCGGTCCTCGCCGACCTGGCAGCGCAGGCCGTCCTCCCACGCCCCCGGCACGTCCTCGCGCACCTGCTCGGCCTCCTCCTCGCCCGTCGCCAGCGCCCTCGCCCCCTCGCGCGCGGCGTGCCCGGCGGCCATGTACGTGTAGCCGATCAGCCCGAGCTGCCAGATGCCGAGGACGACGATCGCGAGGATGGGCAAGAGGCCGACGGTCTCGACGCTGGACTGGCCCTGATCGCCGGCGAGCCGGCGCATGAACCCGCTGCGGCCGCGGGCGCGGCCGGGCTGCTCGTCGGCGACATCGGGCAGCACGTCGAGCTCGTCGAGCAGGTCGGAGAACGCCTCGCGCACCTTGCGGTCCTCGAGGCGTTCGGGGGCACCGGTGTTCGTCGCCGCTTCGAGCGCTCCGAACGCCGCGGGGACGTGCGTCCCCAGCAGCGGCACGGGCACGTAGTCCCGCGCCACGTCGGGCTGGAGCTCGACCTTGCGGCTGACGCGGTTGACGAGCAGCCTCGTGTCGGCGGGCGTCACCTCGAGGCGCTCCCACAGCTCGAGCAGCCGCCGGGCGCCGCGCAGCGCGGGAAGGTCCGGCGTGGCGACGATCACGACACGGTCCGCCAGGTCGTAGGCGGCGCCGCTCGCCCCGTAGACGTACGCGCCCGCGTCGACGACGACGAGGTCGTGGCGGGTCCGCAGCGCGGCGAGGACGTTGTGCGTCACCTCGACGGTCACCTCGTCCTCGCGCTCGCCCTCGTGCGGCGCGGGCAGCACGCTCAGCCCGCTCGGGTGGCCGTAGAGCGTGTCGTTGAGGTGGCGGTAGGACAGCTCGTCGGCGACGTCGACGAGGTCGGCGATCGAGCGCCGCGGAGGCACGTCGAGCAGGGCGCCGACGTCACCCGCCTGGAGGTCGAGGTCGACGAGGCAGACCGGGCGCCCGGGGAGCGCGGCGACGGCGGCCAGCGCCAGGTGCAGAGCGATCGTGCTCGTGCCGACGCCGCCCTTCGCGCCGGTGACGACCACGATCCGCCCGGCCAGCCCGCCCGCTGCGGCGGCCTCGCTGTCGCCGATCACCCGCTCGCGCAGCGGCCGCGCCAGCGCCGCCGCGTTGCGCACCCCACCGACGAGGTCCTCGAGCGAGAACGAGGGTCCGATCACCCCGCGCGCCCCCGCGTGCATCCCTGCCTGAAGGACCTCCTCGGAGACCTCGGTGGCGATGACGACGATGCCGACCTCGGGGAAGGCCGTGGTCAGCTCGCGCGTGCGCTGGAAGGCCGGCATCGTGCCGCGACCGTCGTGGAGCACGAGCACGTCGGGCTCTGTACGCCGCAGGGCGCGCGGCACGCGGTCGAGCTCGACGACGATGTCGACCACCTCGAGCTCGTCGCCCTCCGCGGCGAGGGCGGCCGCGCGGCGGGCGACGTCCTCGTCGTTGGCCGCGAGCACGAGACGGTGGCTCATGGCGTGCGGTACTCGCGCTCGTCGAGCGGGATCTCGCTCTGCTCGCCCGGGCGCACGAGGGCGAGGCGGACCTCCTCGGCGAAGCTCTCGGCGAAGGTCAGCGCGAGGCTCTGGCGGACGTTGAGCGCGAACGTCACCGGCACCACGGCCGACGGGTCGACGGCGCCGTCCTCCCCGTTGGCCTGCTCGCGCGGGTCGCCGATCGCGAGCACGCGCGCGCCAGGCACGAGCACGCGCGAGCGCGCCGGCCGGCCCCGCTGCTCGTCGGCGGCGAACGTGGCCACGATGTCGACGGTCGAGCCGGGGTCGACCTTGCCCGCGACGCCCGTCTCGGCGTCGACCAGGATCGCGATCTCGCGCTGCCCGGGCGCGAGCTCCGGAGGCGCCTCGGCCATCCCCTGCTGCACGATCGAGCCCTTGGGGTAGTCCGCCGCGGCGACGAGGCCGGCGAGGGCGGAGCGGTCGCGCAGCGCGGTCTCCGGCACCCACCGCTCGGGCATCTCGACCAGCCGCAGGTCGGCCGAGTCGAGCGGGTCGTTCGCGCGTACGTCCTTGCCCAGCGCGACGACCCGCACCTTCGGGTCCACCTCCTCGCGCACGTCGGCGACGTAGCGCACCGTCACCACGAAGGCGACGGCGCAGAGCAGGGTCCCCAGCACCAGCACGAGTCGACCCCGCCGCTGACGCGGGTTCATGAGGCTCTCCGGCTGGCGCTGGCGCTGGGCACGAGCGCGGCGAATTCTGGCAAGCGGGACCGAAGCGCGAGCCGCCCGCGCGCGCTACCGTCGGCTGCGTGCGGGGGCGGTTCCGGACGACATGGCGCCGCGCGCGGCGCGAGGACGGCCAGATCCTGCCGCTCCTGCTGCTCGTCCTCCTGGCGACGCTCGCCTTCGGCGTCCTCATCTTCCAGGTCGGCCGCGCCGCCGTCCTGCGCTCCGACGCCCAGACGGCGGCCGACGCCGCCGCCCTGGCCGGCGTGCGCAACGTGCAGGACCAGCTCGAGCGCCAGATCGCGACGACCGGCGTCGCCGATCCGCTGGCGATCAACGACCTCGAGGTGCGGGCCGCCGCCGCCAGCTACGCCGACCGCAACGACGCACGGCTCGTCTCCTACGAGCGGCTCGGCGTCGACGTGCGCGTGCGGGTGCGGACGAAGGAGAGCCTCGGGGAGGACGCGGCGCCGGCCGACCAGGAGGACGCCCGCGGCGAGGCCCGCGCGCGGGCGAGCCTCGGCATCTCGACGGGGATCGCGGGCGCGCCGCTCGACGCCCTCGGCGGTGGCGGCGCGACGACCGGCGACACGAACATCAGCGACGCGGAGTGGGAGGAGCTCGGCGACGCGGTCGGCGGGCCGCCGTTCTCCAGCGCGGACATCGTCGAGGTGGGCCGCTTCCTCCAGGGCAACGGGATGCTGGTCGGCGAGCACCCGGCGTTCGGCGGCGTTCAGGGCGACCATGGCCACTACGGCGTCAACGACCACTACCACGGCGGCGCGATCGACGTGAACCTGCCGAACGACGCTGCCGAGGCGACGGTGTTCGATCGCGTGGAGCCGAAGCTGGCGGAGCTCGGGTTCAACGTGATCTGGCGGGAGCCGAACCATGCGCCGGGCGACAACTCGCACATGCACGTGGACATCGGTCCGGGCGGCCTCGGCGGCGGGCCTCGCGTCGGCGGAGGCGGCGGCTTCCCACTCTTCGGCGACGCGATCGCGGAGATCCGGCTCGTGCCGTGGGAGGGCGGCCCGAGCCTGATCGGCGGGCTCGGCGCCGGCGGCGGCAACCCGTTCGGCCCGCCCGACCTCGGGATCGCCTGCAAGATCTACACGTACGCCGACCGGCGCGACCTCGGGCCGCGACTGCTGCTCGCCGCGATGGAGGCGGCGATCGTGGAGTCGGGCGTGCACAATCTGCGCTGGGGCGACGCGGACTCGCTGGGCGTCTTCCAGCAGCGCCCCTCGGTGGGCGAGTGGGGCACCGCGGCGCAGATCCTCGACGTCGACCACGCGATCATGGCCTTCTTCCGCGCCGCGCTGCGCTACGACCGCGGCCAGCCCGCGCACCAGCTCGCGCAGGACACGCAGCGCTCCGCCTTCCCGGATCGCTACGCGCAGGTGGAGGGCGCGGCCCGCGACCTCATCGCGAGGATGGAGCGAGGTTGCGAGGACGGGCGCTACAGCGCCTAGCCGTCGCCGCCGCGCTGGCGGCGGCCGCCGCGGGCTGCGCGGACGAGGAGCCGCGCACGCGCGGCCCGTCGGAGGCGACGTTCACGGCGCCGGGGTCCCCCGCTCCGGCGGCGGCCGCGCCGTCGTGCCCCCCCGGCGGGACCCGTCCCGCGGGCGCCGCGGCGGCGGTCGAGGTGGCCGACCTGCGCGGCCCGCGCGGCGCCGCGCCGCGGACACTCCAGACCGCACGCGAGGTGCTCGTCCGCTGCATCCGGTGGTCGTCGTGGGGCGGGGCGCGGGCGACGGGCGACGGCGTCGCGCGGCTGCTCGACTGCACGCCGACGTGCGCGGCCGGCCGCGTCCGCCAGGTGGCCGCGGAGGTCGAGCTCTCCGGCCGGCGCGTGTGCGACGGCACGCCGTTCTACGACACCGCGCGGGTGCGCCTGCGCGGCGCGCGCACGCCCGCGGCCTACGTCGATCCCCCCTGCTAGTGCGCTTCGCGGGGCGCGGCGGCGAGCACCAGCGCGAGCCCGGCGGCGGCGCACGTCACGCCCAGGACGGCGACGCCCGCCGGCTCCCACCGCACGGCGACGCCGAGTGCGACGCCGGCGGCGCCGCAGCCGAGGGCGATCCCCGGCAGCAGACTTCCGGACACCAGCCGCAGCGCGACGAGCAGCCCGGCCAGGGTCAGCGCCGGGAGCGCGAGGCGGCCGCCGTCCCCGACCACGCCGGCGAGCGCCGCGAGGCCGATGACGCAGAGCAGCGCGGCGGGCACGGGGCCGCGCCAGCGCGACAGCGCCGGCAGCACGAACCCGAGCAGCACGATCTGGCCGGCGACCGGCGCGATGACCGCCCGCGCGAGCGCCGAGGCGACGAGGCCCGCGCCGAAGTCGACGTCGCCCGCGCCGCCCGTGCCGGTGACCTGCTCGAAGGCGGCGCGGTCATCCAACTCGGCGGGGACGGGCAGCGCCGGCCGCTCGACGGTCGCCCACGCCCACGCCGCGACGACCGCTGCCAACACCGCCGCGGCAGCGACGGCGAGCAGCGCCGCCTCCCGCAGCGGGACGCGGCACAGGCCGAACTGACCCGGCGCGGGGCGCGCCGTCTGCCGCGCCACCACCAGGCACACGCCGATGCTCGTCGCCGCGAAGAGCATCGCGACGAGCAGCACCGCGCCGGGCGGCAGGTTGTCCGGCTCGTAGCCGACGGCCTCCGCGGTGGCGGCCACCACGACGAGGACGACGAGCGACGCGACGTACGCAGCCGCGAGCCCGACCACGCCGGCGAGGGGCGGCCAGCCGGGCACGCCGTCGAACCGCGTCATCCGCCCAGCCGCAGCGAGTCGGCGATCGCCGCGGTGTCGACGTCGCTGCTGTCGAGCGCCAGCGCGCGCAGGCTCACGCTCGAGCCGTCCTCGCGCTGGGCGGCGAGCCCGTCGATCCGGCCCTTGCCGTCCGGGGCCTCGTAGGTCGTCGTCCACCGCGCGGCGCGCTCGGCGCCGTCCAGCTCGACGTCGCGCGGCTCCTCCGGGTCCGCGTTCGGCAGGCGCTCGTCGGCGCTCTCGCGCAGCGAGAGCTGCGTGTCGACGTCGGTGCCGGGGGCGGCCTCGGCGAGCACCCGGACGGTCGGAGCGAGGCGCTCCTCGCCGGGGCCGCGCGCCTCGACGACCATCGCACCGTCGCGGCCGGGGCTGCGCTCGACCTCCCAGTCCTCCGGCACCGCGAACGAGATCGCGCCCTCGCGGACGGTCTGCCAGCCCTCGGGCACATCGGCGTCCCCCGACAGGTCGTCTCCTCCGCAGGCCGCCAGGAGGGCCGCGACCGCCGCGAGTGCGGTCAGGAGCAGGGCGATCCGGGTCATGGCGACGGCGGAGCCTTGCACACTCGCGGGGCCCACGTTCCACCCGGTGGCCGCTCGAAACCGGCGGTCCGGTTCTCCTCCTCCTGGGAGGTCGTCAGCCCGCCGCCACCGCCGACGCCGAGGCCGACCTTGACCTCCGCGCCGCCCTCCGACTGGCTGGTCGTCGACGTGTCGATGGTCAGCGTGCCGTCCTCGTCGAGCCGCCGGGCGACGGCGAGTGCGCCGCGCAGCCGCGACGAGGGACTTGGGTTGAGCAGGCTGAGGACCGCCTCGCGGTTCTCGGGGTCGGTCATGTCGAGCTTCCCCTCCAGGTCGATCTGCTGGCCGGTGCCCGACGAGCCGCTGACCGACGCCTCCTCGAGCAGCCGGCTGACGGCCTTGGCGTCCTTGCCCTGAAGCTCCGCCGCGAGGTCGAGCGAGCCCGTGTAGCCGGCGGAGGTCTGGATGCTGAACTCGGTCGGCTCGAGGTCGGAGTTGAGCGTCAGGGTCACCACGCCCTCGGTGTCGCCTCCGAGGCCCCCGCCGACGCCGAAGAGCGAGGAGATCAGCGTGCCGGTCGCCTCGGCCTCGAGCTCGATGAAGACCTCGCTCTCGCCCTCGCGGTCGCCCGATGTGTAGTGGCGGACGCCGCCCGCGCCCTCGATCGCCGCCGCGAGCTCGCCGTCGATGCCGCCGAGCCCGGCGCCGGCGTCGCCGTTGGCCTGGACGAACGCCTCGCCGCTGACGTACGTCGCGTCGGGCTCCGGCAGGTCGCGGTCGTCGTCGACGCCGACCTGGTCGAGCACCCAGTCGTCGACGCCGCCGTGCGGGTTCGGGATCCCGGGCAGGAGCTCGTCGTTGGCGTGGGTGATGTCGCGCAGGATCCCGTCGAAGCCGCCGGCCGCCTGCACGCGCTCCTCGAACTCGGCCGCCGACTCCTCGTCCGGGAACTCGAAGACGCGGGCGCCCTCGAGGCGGGCGCCCGCGCTCGCCTCGGCCGAGACGCTCGCGCCGTAGCGCCCGATCCTCGCCTTGCCGCCCGCGAAGAGCTGGCCGGCGACGGAGTCGTTGTCGATCAGCGTGAACGTCACCGAGCCGTCGGAGTGGACCTCCTTGACGAGCGTGCTCTCCTTGCCGATCTCCACGAACGCGACGAAGACCTCGGCGCTCGAGGTCGAGGTCGTCGAGCTGAGCAGGCAGCGCTCCGGGTCGCCGGCGACCTGCTCGCTGTCGCAGTCGCCGCCGGTGATGCGGCAGATCGCGTCCTTCATGCCGGTCGCGATGTCGCCGGCCAGGCCCGTGGCGACGAGCGCGCCGACGATGAGCGCGACGACGAACAGCATGCCCATCGTCTCGCTCGACGCCTGCCCGCGCTCGGATCGGGTCCTGCCTCCCACGGGCCGGAAGCTACGTGCCGTACCGGGGCGCCGCCAGAGGCTGGGGACTCAACTTCGCGGGGCCGGCGGTCCCACATTGGAGTGGGACCCGGCCTGCCCCGCGCCGTTGCGCTCACCGCAGAACGGGCACGGCCGTCCGGCGGCGACCGGCTCGGCGCACCAGCGGCACGCGACGAGGTCGGCGGGGACGGCCCGCTCGGCGAGCCGCCTCAGGTCAGCGGGGTGCCCGACCAGCTCGACGACCTTGGCCGTGCCCCACCACCGCTCGGCGCCGCTGGTCTGCTCGCCCAGCTCGCTGACCGGTGGGCCGCCGAGCGCGGGGACGGCGACGTCGAGGACCCAGTCGAGGTTGCCCGCGGGACCGGCGGCGACGACGACCTCGATCGGCAGCTCCGGTGGCTCGAACGGGTTGCCGGACCCGTCGCGGCCGAGCGTGACCACGCACGGATCGGGCTGGACGCGGATCGCGAACCCCGAGCCGGGCAGCGCCGACCGGGCGTGCTGCGCCATCGACGGCTCCGGGCGCTCCAGGCCGCTGACGCTGCCCGCCCACGCCCCGACGAGCAGCTCGTCCTCGATCGCGGGCAGCGCCCCGGCGAGCGGGCCGGCGCCCGCGACGCTCTCGGCCATCGCCGCGGCGAGCGCGGCGGTGACCGACGCCGCCAGCGGCGGCAGGCTCGTGCGGTGCACGGCGATGCGGTCGGACTCGAGCAGTCCGGCCGCGGTCTGAAGGCGACGCAGCGCGGCGTCCTCGAGCCAGTCGGGCAGGACCACGATCGCGCGCGCCGCTCGCGACAGCGCGTCCTCGAGCGTGGCGATCAGTCCCGGGAGGGCGTCCTCGCCGGCGGCCGTCTCGGCGACGAGGACCTCCGGGAGGCCGGGCCCGAGCGCCGCCAGGTCGAGGTCGAGGCCGACTACGCAGACGTCGTCGTGCGGCACGCGGCGGAGTGTCGCAGGCGTATCGTCCGGCCGCGATGACAGCGAGGACGCCGCGGCTGGAGGCGCTCGAGGGGCGCGACCTGCCCGGTGGGCTGCGCGTCGCCGAGCCTCGCCGGCGCAAGGAGCGGATGGCCGGGCTGGCCGGGCTCGACGCGATGTCGCCCGACGAGGCGCTGCACATCCCGCGGTGCCGCTCGGTGCACACGTTCGGGATGCGCTTTGCCCTCGACCTCGTGTGGCTCGACGCCGACGGCCACGTCGTCCGCGTCGACCGCGACGTGCCGCCGCGGCGGCTGAAGACGTGCCTGCGCGCCCGTTCGGTCGTGGAGACGCCGGCGGGGCGGGCCGACGCCTTCCTGGAGGCCGGCCTCACTCCACGACGATGATGTCGCCGCCGCCGTTGCCACCGCCACCGCCGCCGTTCCCGCCTCCGCCGCGGCGGGGAGCCGGAGCGGGGGCCGGCGCGGGCGAAGGAGCCGGCGCCGGGACTGGCGTCGGAGCGGGCGCCGGGGCGGGGGCGGGCGCCGGGGACGCTCCGCGCCGCGCACGGCGACGGGCAGCGGCCCTTCGTGCAGCTCGGCGGCGCTCCGCGCGCGTCGGCCGCGGCGGCGCCTTGCGGGTCTGGAGGTCGGGAAGCCCCTGACCGACGGGGACCTCCGGCACCGCGTCGCCGGTCATCGCCGTCGAACCGGCCGGATCCAGCGCGCTCCCGAACCGCGGCTCGGTGGGCTCGTCGCCGGCTGACGCGTAGCCGATCGCGAGGAGCGCGAGCGCGCCGCCAGCGGCGATCGCGGCGAGCTTCCGGGTCACGACGAGGCCCCGTCGCCTCATGACGCGCCCCCTCCCGGGATCGCGGCGCGCAGCGAGTCGGCCTGCGCGGCGAGGGTCTGCTCGCCGGCGCGGACGGCCTCCTCGGCGAGCGCGTACCGGTCCGGGTCGCGCCGGCCGATCGACGCCGCGGCGCGGCGGTAGGCGAGGTTCAACTGACCCAGCGCCTCGCGAAGGCCCTCGATCTCGGCGGCGACGAGCGGCCCCGGCTCGAGACCGCCCAGCGCTTTCGCGGCGCCGGCGTACGCCGCCGCGAGCCCGGTGGCCGCAGCGGTCTGCGCCCCGGCGCGGCGCGCGCGTCCCAGCAGCGCGACGCCGCGGCGGCGATGCTTCTCGAGCCCCGCGAGCGTGCGGCCAGCCAACTCGACCACCTCAGCGTCGGCGCTGAACGGCCGCGCCTCAAGCCCGTCGAGCCGCAGCGTCGAGAGGACGCGGTCGCAGACGTCGGCCCCACCCTCGCAGGCGGCGACAACGACGCGGGCGTCGGTCGGCACCGCGAGGGCGGACACGTCGTCGCCCGCGTAGCGGAGCGCGTCCGTGCCCCCGACCGAGACGACCTCCGGCGAGGGCCGACCGCCCAGCCGCCTGGCGAGCGGGTCGGGCAGGAGGTCCGAGCCAGTGCCGGTCGCGAGCGCGACGGCCAGCGCGGTGGTCCCGTCCTCCCCGGCGGCGAGCACCGGCGGCGCGCCGACGTCGAGGTCGGTCGCGGCCGGCTCGATGGGCGACCACGCCGCGGGCACCGTGACGGCGACGCCCTCGCCGCTGAGCGCTCTCCCCTCGTCCACGCCGCCCCCACCATCGCCGAGCGCGCGCCCGAGGAGGACGAGGACGATCGCGGCGAGCGCCGCCGCGACGAGGAGGGCAGCAGCAGGAAGCCGGCGGGGAAACGAGCGGTGGCGCGGGGCGGCGGCGGAGCCGCGCCGGCCGCGGACGGTGGCGGCGGCGGAGCCCGCGCCGGAGGCGGAGCCCGCCCCTGAGGCGGAGCCGCGCCGGCCGCGACGACCGGCCGCCGCGTCCACTCCGGACGGGGCGCCTCCGCGTCGGCGGCGCGCCGGCACTGCCCCCTGCGCGGCCTGCTCGCGCGCCGGCGTCTGCTC
>WUUC01028319.1_pt1 | contig 10109 bp, 9 predicted proteins | sample 6278441 | NCBI WGS metagenome assembly WUUC01 (sample SAMN13675441, study PRJNA597444) | soil metagenome | isolation source: soil | place: USA: Washington | collected 2017-10 | reverse complement strand
CGCGGTGCTATGATCCTCGCGACAGTCGGAACGCAGGGACAGTGCCTCGTCGGGCGAGTCTGGGCGAGCACTGCAACGACCACCAACTCGCAACCGGAACGCGTTCGCCGAGCAAGGCTGCAATATGATTGCTTTCACCGAACAGGAGCTGGTCGACAAGCTAGATCAATTCCAGGTCTTACGAGACCGAGCGGCTCAGCGCACAAGCAGGAGGCGCTCGCTTCGTGATCCCGATTGCCATTCCGTTTCTTGAAAAGGAGGAGGCCGACGCGGCTCGCGAGGCCGTGTTATCCGGCTGGGTTTCGCAGGGGCCACAGGTTACTGCGTTCGAGCGGGAATTCGCTGCTCTGGTTGGTGCGCCTTATGCATGCGCGGTCTCGAATTGCACGACGGCATTGCACGTGGCCTTGACAGCGGCAGACATCGGGCCAGGCGACGAGGTGATCACCACAAGTCATTCTTTCATCGCAACAGCCAACTGCATTAAATATTGTGGCGCAACTCCGGTGTTCGTGGATATCGACCCGGACACATACAACATAAATCCAGGTCGGGTAGCCGAAGCGATCACGTCGCGCACGCGTGCGATCATCGCCGTCCATCAGATGGGCATGCCCTGTGATCTCGCGGCGCTCGCTACGATCGCCGACCGTCATGGCGTCGTCTTGATCGAAGACGCCGCCTGTGCCGCCGGCAGCGAGGTCCGCGTGAACGGCCACTGGGAGCGGATCGGCAAGCCGCACGGCCTGGTCGCGTGCTTTTCGTTCCATCCCCGCAAGGTTATCACGACGGGCGAGGGTGGAATGCTCACCACCGCGGACGCGGAGCTAGATAGAAACTTCAGACTGCTGCGCCAGCACGGCATGAGCGTGCCGGACACGGTGCGCCATGGCTCCGCGCAAGTGATTTTCGAGGACTATCTGATGGTAGGCTTCAATTACCGCATGACCGATATCCAGGCCGCGGTTGGCCGCAAGCAACTTGAGCGGCTCTCCGAGCTTGTCGCACGCCGTCGCTCGCTCGCCTCCCGTTACACGGAATTGCTCGGCAACATCGAGGGATTGATCTTGCCTCTCGAACCGCAGTGGGCTCGCTCAAACTGGCAGAGCTACTGCGTAAGACTGCCTAATCACGTGGATCAGAAGGTGCTGATGCAGCGATTTCTCGATCAGGGAATTGCAACCCGGCGCGGCATTATGTGTTCGCACCGCGAGCAACCCTACTCGAATAACAAGCAGCCTCACGGCCTTCGCCAATCGGAGCTTGCGCAGGATCGCTCGATCCTGCTGCCGATCTACGCGCAAATGACTGAGGAGAATCAGGTGCTGATTGCGGAGACGTTGAAGAAGGAACTTCAGTCTAAATAGGTCGTGTCGATGTCGCGAGGCCGGCAGTTGCGCTGGTGGCGCCGAACATTTTGGTTTGGACTCAGGAATCAGGCAGATGGCCAAAGTCGATATCGTTGTTCCTTGTTACAATTATGGTCGCTTCCTTGAAGCATGCGTGGGGAGCGTTCTTAAGCAATCCGTCGCAGATCTTCGCGTGCTGATCATCGATGACGCTTCGTCCGATGATTCGCTCTCGGTGGCGAGAAAGCTGGCGCGAGACGATTGCCGAGTGACCGTAGTCGCGCATCAGCAGAACAAGGGGCATATAAGCACGTACAATGAGGGAATTGCCTGGGCCTCCGCCGATTATTTCCTTCTGTTGTCCGCGGATGATTTGCTGGTCGACGGTGCACTTGAACGCGCTGTCGAGGTCATGGAAAAAAATCCGAACATTGTTCTCACGCATGGCGAATGCGTCAGTTGGCATGATGATTCTCCGATCCCGGCTATCGAACCGAAGCAAAACTACACGTGGACTAGCCAGGATCTCCTGAAAGAGATGTGTACGACTGCCACGAATTTTGTTCCGACGCCTACCGCTATTGCGCGAACGAATACGCAAAAGGCAATCGGCGGCTATCGAGAATCGTTGCCTCACAGCGGTGACATGGAAATGTGGCTTCGCTTCGCGGCGAGCGGCTCGGTGGCCCGCATCAATGCGGTGCAGGCAATCTATCGAAGGCACTCAGCTGCAATGTCTAACGCGTACTTTGCCGAGATAGTAGCTGACTATCGACAAATTCAAGTTGCGTTTGAGAGTTTCTTCGATGAATACGGGGATCGTCTCGACACGTCGCGTGACTTGAAAGGCGTAGCGCGTCGTGCATTGGCCGAGCGAGTATTCCGCCGCGGGATTGGCTTGCTGCGACGGGGCCGCCTTGATGACGGTCTCCGGCTCCTGCGCGAAGCCATGGCTATGGATCGCAGGCTTCGTTACTTTCCTCCACTCTGGCAACTGCTGAGGATTCCGGGCGAGGCCGGCCGTCAATGGGCTTTGTCCACTATCGGAAGCACGCCGGGCAAGCTGTTGGGGCGGGCATTGCGATCGCCGAAGACTCCGCATCAACCCGAAGTCGATAGCAATCCTTTCTCGTCCGAGAACCGTGTAGGTCACTAGATGGAATCAAAAGGTATGCGAGGTCCAATCGTCCTCGCTTGTGACAGGCGGTATGCCATGCCACTTGCGACGACCCTGCGGTCGATCGTGGACACGGATAAAAGCGGCGAACCGCTCGAGTTTCATGTGCTTGTCGACGGGGTTTCCGAGCGTAGTCGAAGGAGGATATTCGACTCCCTTCCGCATGGTTCTGCGTCGATCCGATGGATCGAGGTGGACTTGGAAATGTTCAGGGATTTCTCGACGATTAGGTACATTTCAAAAATCACCTACGCCCGCTTTCTCATTCCGCGAATTTTTCCGGATACGATCTCCAAGGTATTGTATCTAGACTCCGATATTCTCGTTTTTGATGACTTGCAGGCGCTCTGGGCAACAGATCTCGAGGGACATGTTCTTGGTGCGGCTTTGGACGGCCTCGATGCTCAGCTGAAAAGCCAAACCGTTCGCCTACCGGTACCTCGCGTGCGAGATTACTTTAACGCCGGTGTACTTCTGATAGACTTGCACCAATGGCGAAAGGCGCATATCGTCGAAACAGCGTTGGAGTATCTCAAGCGCTGTCCTGGATCGCCCTACTCGGACCAAGACGCACTGAATGTTGCGTGTGATGGCCTTTGGAAAAGGCTCGATTCACGATGGAACTATCTAGCTTACAACGAGGAGTTCGACGTCTCTGAACTAGCAGGCGAGTACAAACCTGGCATAGTTCATTTCACGACCTGGAACAAACCTTGGAGACCTGGCGTTCCAAACGCCAATGCTGCGTTGTACGACTCGTTTCGACGCCGCACGCGGTTCCCGCGCAACTCCATGGACAAAATGGAAGCTACGCTGCGTATCGGTTGGTCCCGCATGAAAGGCTTCCAGAAGGCAAGACGACGCAAAACAACTCGCTCTGACGATATCGTCGATCGTCAGGTTGATCAGAGTAGCTTCAAATGATCGAACAGTTTCTTCTTTAATCAGTCGATCGCGAAGTTGGAATCATTCGATCGTGCGCTTTGAGGGTTCTGCGCTCGTTAAAGCCGAGGCCGTGAGATCGTCAGCGGCAGCTGTGAGAACGCGAACGCTCAGGCGGAGAACGCCGAAGGGCGGCAGGCCTCGCTGCGGGCGATAGCGCTAGAACTTGAGAAGGCCGGGTATATGAGTGAAACAGGCCGGCCGGATGCCGCAACCGCTGTTGGTCGCATGCAGGGCGAGCTATGACGGCCCCCGCTCATCCATCGATCCGGTGCCGAGGGCCCAGTCGAGCGAGTTCGTCTTGAGCATGACCAACCGTGGACGGGTTGCAGCTCTAGCGCTGGCCCTGAGAGTGACCAAGGAGCGATCTCAGCTTGTAGTTGATGCGAGCAAGGAGCGGCGGTCTCAGCTTGTACTTGACGCGAGTAAGCAGGCTGCTTGCGCTGTGCGCTCTTGGTATTGCCATTACAAGCGAGCCATCCGAAGGCTTCTCGACAAGCGTCAGACAGTCTAAATTCCGAGCTTTGTCCCAATCTATCGTAACTTGCTCCAGCACCCGCAGGCCAGATCTAGTAGCAGCGTGAGCAAACAGATTCTTGCTCATAAAATTGCGCCAATGGGGATTATTTTTGTAATCTGAACCTGGATATTTGTCCAAGTTTGAATGGTGGAACAGTGCGCGGCCGCCTTGTCGGAGGATACGAGAAGCATCCTGCAAGTATGAAAAAACAGCATCATATTCAAAATGCACCATCGCATCAAAGCAGAATATCGCTGAGACGGACCCATCCTCAACGGGATGGAAATCATAGCCGTTATTGGTATGCGCGCTTACTTCAGAAACATCCGAAAGTCTTTCCTTACAGTGCAGCACATTCTCCTCGACGACGTCCAGCAGGACTAGCGATTGAAGCGCGGTCTGATCGCGCTTCAAGCTCAACAAACGAGCGGAATGCCGACCATGCCCGCACGCGAGTTCGACGGTTGATGTCGTATCCAATTTCTCGAACAGACGTCGGAATTGCGTCCCCGGCTTCCAAAACACGTCGGTCCAGGCATCCGATTCCGCTTTATCGTAATAGTCTGAAACCTTCCAATCGCGCGCGATGTCTAAAGTCCACGAGGAAACTGTGGCCATCACCATCTCCTGATTTAATCCGATAAGCTCCGCATTCGTTGAACTATCTAACCTGACACAGATTAACTGGAATATTGACCTCCGGATTGAATCGCGTTGTGTCGAGACGCATCGCGTCATGTGGTCTAGACAATGAACTGCACCCCTTTGACCTGACACCGGCTTTGGCCGGAAGAGCTAGCCAACAAACCGACCTTGCGGTCGCGATCGCAGCTTCCGGAGGATATCCCGTAAAGCGGAGCGCAGAGACCTTTGGGGTGGGCCATCCAGCCTAAGCAGCGGTCAACAGGAAAGCTACCTGATCTCCCTGTTGTTCGGTGTTTAACTTTGCCGCTCGTTTGGCAAACCCTCTCAACTCATGACGACTAAACACATCGTCTGGCTCAGACGATGTGAGCGGCTTAGACTTCCTGTACATTTCGCTTCCCCAGAACTGAAACGCAGTAGAATCGTCAATTGATTGTCTAACAGACAGGCCGCAGCGTTCCGCCAATGCGCTCATCCCCTTGCGAGAGGGAATCACAATGTGGCGCGGCGCATCCAGTTGCACCCAATTCGGGCCGTACTCCATCCATGCATGCGAGGACGAAGTTGGGATGCGAACCAGAATGCGGCCCCCGGGCGCAAGTAGCTTTTTTGCACTTCCAAGACTCTGGTCCGGATCAGGGACGTGTTCTAACGAGTGGTGGAACATGATGAAATCAAACTCGCCGGACATGCTCTGAAGATCCGATTTGTGGATCGTCACGGCGCCTGATGTTGGCTTCGAAACGTAAGGGTCCACTCCGGTAAGGTTCTTGAACCCCGCCGCAGACATTCTATGAAGAAGTTTCCCAGACCCGCAGCCAACGTCGAGTACCCGAGAGCCAGGATCAATTCCAAAATCTCCGATGACCCCTACGATGGGATCGTACCTCACAAAGGACGCCACGGCTCCCAACATGCTTTTTGTGCCGAGTGCGTGCGCATCCCTGATTGCGGTAACCCGTGAATTTCGCGGAGAGTTGGCAAATGAATAATACCTATCAGGGTAGAAGCGACTCTCATCTGCTACATCCGACAGGCGCTGGATCGTCCCACAATCAGTACATTCTTGGTATTCAAACCGCTCTCTTGTGCCAAACATCATCTCAGTAAATACGTGGGGGCGATGTTCGCCGTCTGACAAGCAAGCTTTACAAATCATCTCAAGTACCTAGCCACAGCAGGGAATCGAATCTGGCTCAGCCAGCATCGGAGAAGCCGTAACGGGTGTAGTGGTTGTCGTTATAACAGTCGCGGCGAAATTGACCAGTTCGCCGATGCCTGCGCCTTCGAGCTGATCGCTCTGCCCAGCCCCGTTGATCGGAGCCCCGGTTCTGTCACTTTGCAGCATATTCATCTGAAGCATAAGGTTCATCTGAAGCATAAGGTGCTCGCTCGCCCCACATGTCGATCTCGCCGGGCCGCGGCCCGCACCAGCAACATGATGTTCAACGGAAGCCGATTACTGCTCTGGCTGAGGCTTGTTGAGTTTATATATATATATACCGAATAAAAGTGGCGCAGTCTAAATTAAATGAAGGCAGTTAATTTTGGTGGATGACGAATGAAAACATCGAAAGGGCAGCTGCTGGAAATTCCACACGGAACTTCGAGGAACTTGCGCGGCTGAAGCCCAAAATACGTCGTCCCAAAGCTGTAGCGTATCGACGGCAAAAATTAAATGGCAAAATAAGACAACTTCGACGGGAACAAGTTCGATGGGAAAATGTCTTCGCTGCCCGACATGATCCCAATCGAACCCCTAAGGCCGGAGGAATGGGCGATTAAATCTGGAGAAAACGTCTTGCTTTTAATCGTTGCCGCATTTAATTTGCAAATGCCGGATTTAATAAAACAGGCATTATTCCTGGATTGGCTTTCACGTTGGTCGGAGGCTGCCGATGCTTCAGAGCCTGAGAGAATGGGCGCGACCCGAGGGGCTTCACTATGCAGGATCCGTGTCATGATTTTCGTAACAGTCGGTACGCAAGTCCAATTTGATCGTCTGATCCGAACGGTCGACCAATGGGCCGGTGCACGCGCAAGAAGCGATGTCTTCGCTCAGATCGGACCATCAAACCATCAATTCAAGCACATCCGCACCGAACGATTCATTGACCCGACCGAGTTCACTAATTGCGTTGAAGCGGCAAGCTTGATGATCGCCCATGCCGGCATGGGCTCCATTATCACCGCCCTCGAACTTGGAAAACGAATCATTGTCATGCCACGTCGTGCGAGCTTGGGCGAACACCGAAACGATCATCAGGTTGCAACGGCAAAACGGTTCGCCGCACAGGGCCGTATTGAGGTCGCTTTCGACCAAAGGGAATTAGCCGACAAACTGGATCAATTGGACGTCCTCAATCGAGGCGAACGCCTCAGTGCGGAAGCGTCGCCACAGCTGATCCGGACAATTCGGACCTTTATCGAAACGGGACATGTTCGTTCCGAACCCAGCAGCGCTTCAGCTTAGGCGGTTGACATGGAGCTACAAGACAGTCGAGTCGCTACTCCTCTCAAGTCGTGCCCGGAACGATAATGGAGGCAATCGCATACGCCATCAACGAAGCCTGCCAAAATTATGCATAGGGTTCGACATAGCTACATTTTTTCCTTACGCGCTGAGGCATCGTGACAAGTTTTGCCGAACGAGCCCGGGAGGGCCTTGCTGGAGGTGCCAGCGCGTTGAAGACGAAACACTGGACTCGACTGACCGGAATTTTTCATGACGTCCCAAGCACATCCGCCCAAAGCTGAAGGGGTAGCTGAAGGTCCCCTCGTCACTGTCGTGATGTGCGTTTACAATGCAGGGGAATATTTGCGGCCTTCGCTGTTGAGCATAATTGATCAGACGTATGAATATCTGGATATCCTCATTATCGACGATGGCAGCACGGACGGTTGCTTCAACTCAATTCAAGATTTGCTGGTGGACGAGCGTATTCGCGTGATCCATCAAGCGAACTCAACCAAGCCTGTGGCTATCAATCGAGCGCTCGATCAAATCCGCGGCGAATTTTACGCAATTCAAGACGCGGATGACATCAGTTATCCAACGCGAATTGAAAGACAGGTTCGTGCGCTGCTCAACAAGCCGCATTTGGCCGCCGTATTCTGCGGTAACGAGCTTATCATTAACGGGAGATTCATGGCGCCGGTGTTTGCGTCGAAAAGCGAGGATGACTGCCAGTCTGAGATTAGAGCCTTTCGAATGCCTGCCCTTGATCCCACAGGGATGTTTCGAATGACATTGGTCGGCCATATGCGCTTCGAGCCTTCGTTGCAGGTTGCTGAGACCTACGATTACATATTGAGAATTGGGGAAGTGTATCCGATGATCGTACTGGGCGAGTGCCTTTACGCGTACCGCATTCTTCCCAATTCACTTACCCGACGTGCGCCAACGTGGCGCAAGCAGTTTGAAGATGAGGCATTCAGGCGAGCATGCGAGCGGCGAGGTTTACGGTTCAAGCCGGAATGCGAGGATGGCGGCCACAGGTCTCGCAACAGTTTACTGGATAACAACATCGCCGCCCATTTCATGAGGAGCGTGTTGGATTGGCGTAGGTCAAACCGTCGTTTGTCGGCCTTAAGGACGGGTTGGCAGTGTGCTTGTTTGCATCCCGCGGATCCGCACTATTACAAGGCGCTTGCTTACGCGCTGATTTCACCCAGCGTCGTGAGCCGCCTACGTCGTGACTTCCTGGCGATTCCCTTGGAGACGAAATGAACCGCGTCTTAGGAGGGAACGGTCGCTTTATGCGGCACCTCAATTTTGAGCGCTGCTGCTTGTTTGCGGAATGTCTTAGGCATGAGAGGTATTCGCGTTGAGCCGCAAAAGCCTAGAATTGGATTCGGGTTTTCAATTTACCTATCTGCAGGATCGGCAGCAGGGTCAAGTTGCGCGTGCGGCAGGCGGCTCACCCTTACGTACTGAGCTATATCTGAAGCTGTTATTGGTCACAATTTTTTTGCCCGAGGGCCTGTCTTTCTTCGTCGGTGATTTTCGCCTGTCGCTCGCTCGAGTTCTGATTTTTGTTTTCGCTATCGCGGCGATATCGCGGCTCTCCCAGCGCGCAAAAGCGCGAGCTGTAATCTGTGTCCCATCAGATATTTTTGCCTCTGTTGCGGGCGTTTGGATGATGTTTGCTGCTACCGTCACGGGTGGCTTTACAGGTCTTAAGGGAGCTGGAATCGATGCAATTGTATTCACCGGTGCATATTTGACTTTCCGGTATCTTCTCGGTCCTGTCGATAGTTCCGTGCGATTCGCACGATTCTCCTGCAAGCTGATAGTTTTGATCGTCGGTGTGGCGCTTCTCGACCCTCTGACTGATAAACTGTTCACCTATGAATTCGTCAAAGGCATTACTGGTTATGTGAAACCTAGCTATGAAGGCGCGTTAGCGACGATGGCCGAGACCTTGTACAGGGAGGGGGTCATTCGGGCCATGGGTCCGCTGGAGCATTCAATATTATTCGGTGCTGTTTGCGCTTGGTTTGGGACCCTGGCCTTCACTACGTTTAGGTCCCAGGTATTCGGTTGGGGTGTTGCAAGCATCGCGCTCATCGGTGTGTTGTTTTCGCAGGCGCGGAGTCCATTGCTGGGTTATCTGATCGGATTTGCGCTGGCGATTTTCTATGCTGCAACCCCCCGCTTCACAGCTCGATGGAAGTTGGTCGGACTGTGTGTGACTGCCTTACTCGTTACTGTTTTCACTTTCTCCGGCAATCCTGTCGTAACGCTTGTACGCCTTTGCGGAGTAAGTCCGGAGGCGGCATGGTACCGTCAAGCGATCTGGCAGACGGGGGGGCCTGTCGTACTTGGTTCGCCGATCTTCGGAATTGGTTCGAGCGGCGACTGGAATTGGCAGGCTCACGGCGCGCTCGTGAGTGGGAGCGTGGATGCCTTTTGGCTTGCCAATGCAATGGCGTATGGAATTCCCGGAAGCGCATTAGTCCTTTTGACAATGGTGGGCGCATGCAGGCTTGGTTCGATCGATAAATCGCGTCACCTTACCCGCGAAGAAGGACGGCTATCAGTGGCGCTCGGAATTGCCATGACAATCATCGTTTTTCTGGGATTCATGGTGCACTATTGGGGTATCTGTTGGATCCTTATCGCGGTCTTTGCCGGCGTGCGGGCGAACCTCGCGGAAGCCGCGGTACTGCGCGCTAGAGCCGCACGAGCGGCGGAAACTAGGTGTGATTCGATTGCCTGACGCGTTTGACTGCGAGGTCGTGACGTGCGCTGCCTGCGTAGCGGATCGCTGTGTCGGCGGCAATCAAAATTAAATAAATAGGATAATAATTGCGATCTCTGGTGTTTAATATAGCAACATTCGTTATGCCGTGTCAGGGAACAAAATGAATCAGAGCCACATCTCCGACAGCCAAGCAGCGCGACGGATCGCCTTCGCCACGATCGGCGACGGGAGCGACGTCAGGTTCTGGTCCGGCACTCCATTTCACATGT
>WUUC01165625.1_pt1 | contig 10110 bp, 10 predicted proteins | sample 6278441 | NCBI WGS metagenome assembly WUUC01 (sample SAMN13675441, study PRJNA597444) | soil metagenome | isolation source: soil | place: USA: Washington | collected 2017-10 | reverse complement strand
TTTTCGCGCCCAATTCGCCACAGTGCTGACGGTCGTTGTAAGAAAACTTTCACCTACGTTTGTATCGGTAGCCATCTTAATTCCTCTGCTTTACTGGTGCCTTTTTGGTAATGAGAAAAATGTTTTACTTGCCTTTATAAACCCCGACAACCTGCATAAATCTCTAAAATATAGATTATCGTTCAGCATGGGTGTAGTCAAACTTGACCGTTTCAGTGGCAAAGCCTTTTCAGCCGTTCCTGCGTGAAATGGAGTCGTCTATGGGCAACCCCTCTGAAAGTCTATTCATTGTAACTGTCAATCTACCGACTCTCTCTAGGGGTTGTCAATAATTCAACCCGGGTTTGGTTGAGCCAGAGGCGGATTTGTGAAGAGCCTTTGTGAAATCGTTAGAAATATGGGCGGAAGGGATCGTGCAGGTGTCTGGAGGGATGTGGAAGCTTCTCTTTCTGTGCGGCTGAAAAAGAAACTTCCAAACTGACGAAGGTCTGTAGCAGGATTTTTGCGGTATCAAGCAGGGCTTTCAGCGACAAATACTTTATGCGCTCTCGTGGTGCGTGAAAATACTTCGTTTTGATAGCGCGCTGCCAGCATCCAGCAGCAGGCGAAAATCCATAACAGATATTGCTCAACAAAGGTTGCGCCGGGTTTTGACCAGTTCGAAATTAAGGCGAGCGCTAAAAAAGAACCGCCACGCGCCACCCCTGCAACGACGACCGTATTCCATACCTTTGCCACCGCGCCGCCGCCCATCTGCAAGGCGTAACGCCGCACGATGATGCACATCGAAGCGATGATTGCGCCGACGGAAACGGCTACCAATCTGTAGGTCGCAATATAACCGTCAGCGCTGGCAATGGCAGTCTGTATGAGATTTTCGCGGAAGAGAAAAGTAAGAACCGGAAGCGCACAGATTGCCAGGATGTACAGATAATCAACAGATAAAACTTTGAAGGGCAGTCCTGTGATTTTGTATGAACGGATCGTCGTAAACAGCGCCCCCACAAAAAGCATATCGCTTACCGTATACAGGTATCGCAATACGATTACATAAAAGTAAAGAGTGAAAGGCCCACCCGCTTTATATTCAGGGACCAGGCTATAGGTCAACGTCAAAAGGCGGGCTTCGGCCACCAGCCTGACGACCATGAAGGCCACGACAAGTGTCCAGGTCAGATATCCGGGGTCGGCTGGGGAGAAAGCCCTGCGAACCCGTAAGAAACGAGCCAGAGCCAATAATTCCACAAAGACTGTGGCGGCGAATAAAGATTGGGTTACAGCTTTTGCCGCTGCCTCTCCTCCGCCATTCCTGGCGACGACAAAAATTACAGGAAGAGCCACCAATGAAAAGAGGAAAGGTTTCATCAAAGATTTCGCGCTCATTTTCTTAAAACTCCTTACCTAACTTTGCAATTTCCTGTGAGACGGAATAAGCGCCTGCTGAACCGAGCCAGACAGCCATCATCGGGCGCATGGCATCGGCTAACTCGGGCACGTTCCTCGAGTTTATCTCTTCCAGAGACATCTGCATCTTTATGCAGTAATGTTTCAGCAGATTTCTGGCCGTTGCTTCTCCAAGCACAGGCGAAAGATATTCTAAAATTTTTTCATGCATCATCACTTACTCCGGGCATTTGCGCTCCGGGCGCATTGCAGATTTAGTGATAAAAGGATGTCCCTGAGTTTCGAGTGTATTTGAGTAATCAAGCTGAATCTCGAATCGGGCGATTATCAAAAGGGCATGAACAGGAGAACTCTTTGTACATCGAATACGGTTACCAGGAGCAGGTACTTCGGTTGGTATTATAAAATCGGATAATTTTCCGTCAAGACTTTTCATCCCAGTCTTGTTCCGGTGGCTTTGACCGCTTTGGCGGATGGAAATAGATGCGACCGCTCAACTTCTCAGGCAGACATTGCATCTGCTCGGCGCGTCCGGTCTCATAATCGTGGGCGTACTGATAGCCTTTGCCGTAACCTAAGCCTTTCATCAACCCCGTAGGCGCATTGCGCAGGTGCATAGGCACAGGGTGCTGTTCGGTCTTCCTCGCATCTTCTAATGCTTCGTTGATCGCCACCAGTACGGCATTCGATTTTGCCGCCGTCGCCAGGTAGATGGTCGCCTGCGCCAGGATGAGACGCGCCTCCGGGAAGCCGACAAAATGGACCGCCTGCATAGCGGCTACCGAATGGATCAGGGCTTGCGGATCGGCCATCCCGATGTCTTCGGAGGCGTGGATGACGATACGGCGGGCAATAAACATCGGGTCTTCGCCGCCTTCAATCATTCGCGCCAGCCAGTAGACCGCGGCGTCAGGGTCTGAATTTCGAATTGACTTGATGAATGCGGAGATGAGGTTGAAATGCTCTTCGCCGTCTTTGTCATACTTTAGAGCGGCGCGTTGCATCGCTTCGCGCAAAATATCGGCGGTGATAATTTTCGCCCCCGTTGCGTCAGCCTCGGCAATGGAAACGGCCAGTTCAAGGGTATTCAAGGCAATGCGCGCATCTCCGGAAGCATAGACGGCAATGGCGCGCAGCACCTCGTCAGAAGCGATCACCGGAGAATCAAAACCGCGTGCCGGGTTGTCGATCGCCCGTTTTAAGATGGCTAGTAAATCGTCGGCATCGAGCGCTTCCAGGACAAAGACTTTTGACCGCGACAGCAACGCCGAATTCACCTCAAACGATGGATTTTCCGTCGTTGCGCCGATCAAAATAATGGTGCCGCGTTCGACATATGGCAGGAAGGCGTCCTGTTGGGCTTTGTTAAAGCGGTGGATTTCATCAACGAACAGGACGGTGCGGCGATTCGATCTTTTCCGATACGCGTCGGCCTCGGACATCACTTCTCGCACCTCCTTGATGCCCGAAGTCACACCGCTGAAGGGAATGAATCGGGCGGCGGTGGTGGCGGCGATGATGCGCGCCAGCGTTGTTTTGCCTGAACCGGGCGGGCCCCATAAGATCAGGGATTGGAGGCGGTCCTCTTCGATCATGCGGCGAAGGGCGCGTCCTTGCCCGATGATCTTTTCCTGCCCGACGAACTCTTCCAGGGTGCGCGGGCGCATACGCTCTGCCAGCGGCTTTGCGCGCATCTCTGCTTCGGAAGGTGATTCATCCAAAGGCTCATTTAATAATTCGCCAAAGAGATTTCCTGAGGGTTCGAGATTCGCTTTATTTTGTCGCGCCATAATCTGCCTTCGCTTAAAATAGTAAGTGTCGCTCTTTGCTTCTGGCAACCGGTAAACCGGGGCAATTGGAAAAGCCCCTTCGTTGACAATCGCTTGGCAGGTTTGTTAGCGTTTTTGTTTGTTTATTACCGAAGTTTTTCGTCCGCGCGTAAAGGAAGACCATTCGGAGTTAGCGTGATTAAAATTCGTATTTTTGCAATCCTGTTTCTCGCTTTGGCAGTGCTCAATTCCGCTTGTATCAAACATGTTACCGTAGCCGATAATCTGCCCGTGAATTCGCCTCTCCCGGTTGATGAGCTGGTCAACCGAATCAACTCTTTTCGCGATGTAAAGACGTTCGGGGCGCAGGGGACGATTGTCGTGCGCAATTACTTTACCGGGAAAGACAACAAAGCGGATGAATTCCCCGGAGCCAATTTTGTGATTCGGCTGAAGCAACCGGAAAGCATTCGTTTGATTGTCAAAGCGCCATTTATCGGCAAACAGGTTGCGGAAATGTCCAGCAATGGCGACAGGTTTCAACTGGCGATTTTCTACCCCGATGACAAAAGACAATTCGTCTATGGCACCAATGTCAATGAAATCACCCGTATGAGCAAGGTTGAATCGAAAGACCCGACCCTTGTAAAAGCCGGCGGTCTTTTGAATATGCGACCGCAACACTATACGGATGCCTTTCTCATCAAGCCGATCGGCGGAGTCTTCGAAGTTTTTCGCGAAGAGGTGCTGCAGGAAGAAGCAGACACCAGACCCGGCAGAAAGAATAAACGGGTTACGAAAAGCTATTACGTGCTTTATGTGATTGAGCGCGATAAAACCGGCGAAAATAAAACGCTTGCAGAACTGCGCCGCAAATTCTGGTTCGATAGAAACCAGTCCGGCACTCCTCTGGCAAGACAACAGACCTTCGAAGCGGATGGCAAACTGGCAAGCGACATCAGTTACAACAAATGGGTCGGTGTGCCCAATGCCGACAAATTCTGGCCCGAAGAGATCATTGTTGACCGGCGCAATGACGGCTATCAAATCAAATTGATCCTTGAGAGAGACTCGGTTGAGATCAACCTTGAATTGCCGGAAAATATCTTCACACTGGAAAACATAGAGAAGCTGCGAGAGGTGAATCTCGACGAACCGCGCAAAGCCGAGCCCGAAACGAAGAAGAGATAATATGGATAACCTGATCATAGAAAACATCAAGCAGCGCCCCTTCCGCACGGCAATCAGCGTCATCGGGGTTAGTCTCGGGGTAATTTTAATCGTACTGATGGTCGGTCTGGCGCGCGGCATGACGCGCGACACAGGGGAGCGGCAGGCGAATGTTGATGCGGAGATTCGATTTCTGCCCGAAAATTTAGTAAGTGGAAGCGGAGGAGCCAGTCAATTGACGCTGCCTACGCGATATGCAGATGCGATTATGTACGGCGTCAAGCCTACCGCAGAAGACCCTGATATTATCCCTAAGCCGCCGATTGCGGGCGTGGTAGCGGCAACACCGGTCGGTGAGTATATTCAAGCCAGCGATTTTGGCATCGGCTTTGAGACCGTAGACGGACTCGATTACGAAAGTTTCATTAAAACCACTCATATCAATATTGTAGAAGGGCGAGCGCTTGGCGATGGTCGTACGCCCGGCTCGGAGTATGAAGCGATTGTTGATCGCTTCTACTTTGAAAATAATCAGAATGTGGAAGGTCAAACCTTGCGCATTGGCGGCAAGATCAAAACCCTCGGTCACGACTTCACGGTTGTCGGCGTCTACGACCCGCCGATGCTGGCTCGTATCAAGATTCCGCTTCATACCATGCAGCAACTGTTAGGCGGGGCAGAGAACTGCTTTTTTATACAGATTCGCACGGCAACGCCTGAACTGGCGCAACAGGTAAAAGAGGATTTGGAGAAGACCTACCCGGGTTATACGGCTATTCTCACGAAAGATATTCCGGCGATCTATTCGCAAGGCATCAAGCCTCTGGAAATCTTCCTCAATATCGTCATCTGGCTTGCGATAACGATCAGTACGCTGGTAATTCTGCTGGCCATGTACACGACCATCATTGAGCGGACGCGTGAGATTGGCATTCTGAAGAGTCTCGGCGCCTCGAAAGCCTTTGTCGTAATGACGATAGAACAGGAGGCTGCGGTGATTAGCGCGCTGGGCGTAGTTTTCGGCTTCCTCATTTCAGTCATCGGGAAATTTGTGCTCGAATCAACCACCCGGTTGAAGATTGCCTTTGAATTGAAATGGATGTTGATTGCCGCCGTCATCGGCATCGGCTGCGGCCTGGTTGGCGCGCTCTATCCGGCAATCCGCGCTGCAAACCTCGATGTGGTTGAAGCCATAAGTTATGAATAACGGGTAGTCGGTAGCCGGTCGTCAGTGGCTGGTTACACTCAGGCCGGAACTCACTGACGACCGGCTACCGACTGCCGACTACCGGGATAATATGAAACCAGTTCTTGAAACGATCGATTTGAAAATGATTTACCACGTCGGCAAGATGGATGTGAACGCCTTGAGAGGGGTGAATATTCTGGTTGGCGAAGGCGAATATGTGGCAATTATGGGGCCTTCGGGCTGCGGCAAGTCAACTTTGCTGCATGTCGTCGGCGGCATGCTGCAACCGACTTCAGGGCGTGTGGCGATTGACGGCGAAGATATAACCAAGATGACCGACGCCCAGCGAACCGATCTGCGGCGCCGCAAAATCGGTTTCGTCTTCCAACGCTTCAATCTCTTCCCGACGCTGTCTGCCGAAGGCAACTTGAAGTTGGCGGAGCGAATCTATTCTAATACCAAAAACGGCGGCGATGCGGCGCGAAGACATGAAGTTCTGAAATTGCTGAGGCTCGAAAATAAGATTCATCACAAGCCTTTAGAATTATCCGGCGGCGAACAACAGCGCGTCGCCATCGCCAGAGCGATAATCAATCGTCCGGCCATTCTGCTCGCCGATGAGCCTACGGGAAATCTCGATACAGAGAATTCCAAAATCGTCCTGGAGATGATGCGCAGCTTGAATAAAGAGTTAGGCCAAACGATCGTAATGATTACGCACAACCCGGAAGCCGCAGCGCTGGCCGATCGGACGATCGAAATGCGCGACGGACAGGTTGTCTCATAACCCATATTGAGAGTAGTCTGACAAGGAAGAGGGGAACGGATTGACGGTGTTGCGGCGCTCACCTTCGTGACGCTGTTTTAAGGAGCCAGGCTTATGGACATAATCGTAAACGCGCTGAAAAAATTTCTCTTTTGGTCATACGATAGAGGTAGCTGGCAGTACGATCTCCTGTGCGGCGCCATTCTGGCGTTTATCTTCTTTGCTCCAAACAGCGTTTTTCACAGCGCCGACGGCTCGAATGCAGCCCCTGTATTCGTCGGTCGGGAAGAGGTCGGGGCGCTTGAGGCAGGCTCACTGGATCAAACATTGAGCGACTATTTTTCGCGCAAGTATAACCGGAAAGTGAAAGCGACAGACATTGAACCGATGTTGGACAGTGACGGAAATTTAAAGGGCTATCTCGTGAAGGAGATCAATCAATAATCGAAGATAATTTTGCGTTATACCGAAGCGATACAGTATCAGAAAGGATTTTAAGAATGAAGCAAATTAAATCAGCAATAACCGTTCTCGCGGTTCTCTTCGCCGGCATGGGAGGGCTTCCCGAGGCCAGGGCGAACGGCGAACTCGATCAGATTTTAGCCAATATGCAGAGCGCCGGAAGTAAGATAAAAGCTCTTTCGGCTAACTTATCACAAGAGAAAAAGCTATCCATCGGTGGAACAGAGCGTTACCAGGGAACCATAACGATTCAACGCGGGACCCAGGGAAACGAGAAGGCGATTGTCCACTATACCAACGGACAACACGTTTCCGTTATCGGAAATAAAATCGCTCTTTACAACGAGAGAATTAAACAGGCAATTGAGACGACAAGACAGAGTCAGGCGAAAGATAAGCCGCAGTTTGATTTCATCGCTACACCCTATTCATCGGTTGCGGACTTAAAAGCGAAATTTAACATCACCTATCTGGGCGATGAAAACGGCATGGCGAAACTGGAACTGGCTCCGAAAAATCCGGCACTGCAAAAATCCACCTTGTGGGTTGATAAAGGCCTGTGGATTCCTACAAAGTTTAAGGTAGTTGAAAAAACCGGCGACAACTCCTATTTCACCTTGAGCAATGTGCAACTGAACCCTAAGGTTACTGCGGATATGTTTGCAATAAAATATGCGCCGGGGACAACGGTGATTAAGAAATAGAATCGAGAATCCGGTTTATCTTCAGCTTAAGTAAGAAGGGCAGCCAAAACGGCTGCCCTTCTTACTTTTTATTTCTCGTTGCCCTTTTTAGCGCACCTGTTTTACCGAGTAATTTACCTTGATACGACCGGGGTTGGGCGACGAATCGGGCTTTTCGCTTTCGTCGAAAGTGGTGATGATGGATGCCCAGGAAAGTTTCGCTTCCGTCGTCTCGATGCGAATGCGCGCATGTTTGATGGTAACGTAAGAGAGTACTTCGCCGGCCGCATTTTTAATCGGGTCGTCCTGCGTGTACACCTCAAACTCCTGTCCGGGCTGAACCTGATCGCTGCCTAAATCAATCGCCACGCGGTTGCCGCGAACGGCTACGACCAGCCCTTCGGTCGCCACAGACATTCCCATCTCCTGCGAAAATTTCACGGCGATTGATTCCATCGCCTTGCGATAGCCTTCCTTCAATACGTCGCCATCACTGCGCTGTTTCATCATGGTATCTTTGCTGACCTTTTCTTCGTAAGACTTCGAGATTTTGATGACCCCGGATTCGGCGTCAATCATTTGAATCTGCACTTTGGCTTTGACGTCGGAAGAGAATTCGCCGCTCGTATTGACCTTGTTTCTGGTCAAACCGCCTAAAGCGCCGCCGATGCCGCCGGGCATTTTCGACTTTGCTGCTGTCACGTCAAGCGCATTACCGATGATGATGAACTTTGCCGACAGGAGTTTACCGACCTTCACGGCCTGTTTGGGGTCGACCAGATCAGAGTTATTGAAGCCTTGCTCTTTCAAAAGAGTGTCGCGTTGCGCGGCAGTGATTAATTCATATTTGCCGCCCTGCGTCAAAGCGTCTTCCAGGGTTGCCGTTGTCGTATTGGTTGTCCAATCCGTATCTCTTGAGCCAGTGCCAAAAACCACAAGACGCGGCTTGCCGCCGGTCTTTGGCGCTTGACCGCTCTGCCTTTGTGAGGCGGCGGCAATTGTGATTGAGAGCACGAATATCGATGCGATGCTGAGTACCAAAATTTTATGTGTGGTCTTCATAATCTCTCCATGTTTTGCTGTGAGGCCTAGTCCGAAAAGTTTAATCTTAAATTTGTCGTCCGTCATCTGAATATAGGCAAGCCGGTTGGCAGTGTCAACGGTTAAGAATATAATCTGCACCAGGAAAGACTGTGAGGATGGCAAGGCAACGATGAAACTGATACAGACCGATAGACCCTTGAGTACGGTGGATATTTATCTGGAGATGAAGAAACGACTGGAGCAGGGGAGAGTGGCCGTTATGGCGACGATTGTCCGGGCCAAAGGCTCAACGCCGCAACGCGAAGGAGCGCGAATCGTGGTTTTTGATGATGGCTCTTTCATCGGCACGGTCGGCGGCGGTTGCGTCGAGGCGGATATTTACGCCGAAGCAAAGGAGGTGATGCGAACCGGCAAAGCGGGGATTTTCCACTTCAATCTGGCGGGCGACGCGGCGGCGGAAGAGGGTATGGTGTGCGGCGGTCAAATGGATGTCTTTATCGAGCGCTGGTCTCTCGATTGAAGAGCAGCCTGCTATTTTCAAGCGCCTATGCAAGCCGAAAATGCGGCGACCGAAACGGACTTCTCCTTAGCGGCCAAATTCGTCATGGTGGGTGCCGATGCCTTTTTGATAGGTCTCCTCGATAAGGCGGCTCATGGCTTCCCCGTCCATAGGCTTCGATAGCATGTAACCTTGAACAAACTCGCACTTCATCCCTGTCAGTTGGAGAATTTGTTCGCGCGTTTCGACGCCCTCTGCGATCACGTCCATGCCTAAATTTTTGGCCAGAGTGAGAATGGTGCTGACGATCTCCGCGTTTTTGGCCATATTCATGGCCGTAACGAAAGAGCGATCAATCTTCAATGTATCAATGGGGAAGCGGTGCAAATAACTGAGCGAAGAGTAGCCCGTGCCAAAATCATCGAGTGAGATTTTAATGCCAATCTCTTTTAATCGGTTGAGAATATCGGTTGCCGCATCAATGTTCTCGATAATCGCGCTCTCGGTAATCTCGATCTTCAAGCTGGAAGCATCCAGACCAGTTTCGGATAAAATCCCTTTGATATTTTCAATCAGATTGGGGTCGCAAAATTGCACCCCCGAAAGATTGACGCTGATTGAAAGCAAAGGTGTGGAGGGAAATCTCTTTTGCCACCTGCGAATTTGTATGCAGGCTTCGTGTAGCACCCAAAGGCCTATCGGAATGATCAGGCCGGTCTCCTCCGCCACCGGAATAAACTTCAACGGTGTGATGTAGCCTTTTTCGGGGTGATTCCATCTCGCCAAGGCTTCGAACCCCTGAATTCGCCAATTCTCTAAAGAGATAATCGGCTGGAAGTGAACTTGAAATTCCTGGTGCGAGAGGGCGCGGCGCAGATCCACTTCCAGTTGCAGGCGTTCAGACACACGTTCCTGCATCCCCACATCGAAGAGTTCGAAACTACCGCGGCCATGCTCTTTGGCCCGATACATGGCGATGTCGGCGTTGCGGATAAATTCTTCGGGCGAGTTATAAGGGATCAGACTGTGCGAAATCCCTATACTCGCGGAGATGAAAACCTCATGGCCGCTTAATTTGAAAGGCGCGACGAGGTCTTGCTGAATTCTAGCCGCTGCCTGTATCG
>WUUC01145374.1_pt1 | contig 10110 bp, 7 predicted proteins | sample 6278441 | NCBI WGS metagenome assembly WUUC01 (sample SAMN13675441, study PRJNA597444) | soil metagenome | isolation source: soil | place: USA: Washington | collected 2017-10 | reverse complement strand
TGCGGCGCAACTACCTCGACCTCGGCATCCGGGTGTTCTGGCTCGACGCGTCCGAGCCGGAGCTGAACCCCGCCCACCCTGGCAACCTCACGCTGTACGCAGGGCCGGGCGCGGAGGTCGCGTGCGTCTACCCGAGGGACAACGCCCGGCTGTTCGCCGAGGGGATGGCCGAGGCGGGACAGGAACCGACCGTGCTGCTGAGCCGGTCGGCGTGGGCCGGCGCGCAGCGTTACGGCGCGGCCGTGTGGTCGGGTGACATCCCGGCGACGTGGACCTCGCTGCGCCAGCAGCTCCGCGCGGGGCTGAACATCGCGGTGTCCGGGATCCCGTGGTGGACCACGGACATCGGCGGTTTCCACGGCGGCGACGCACGTGACCCCGCGTACCGGGAGCTGATGGTCCGGTGGTTCCAGTACGGGGTGTTCTGCCCGCTGTTCCGGCTGCACGGCGACCGCGAGCCCCGCACGCCGACGTCGTTCGCGCAGACCGGCGGGCCCAACGAGGTGTGGTCCTTCGGCGACGAGGCGTACGAGATCATCAGCGGCCAGCTGCGGCTGCGGGAACGGCTGCGGCCCTACCTCCACGAGCAGATGCGGGTGGCGGCGCGGACCGGGCTCCCGCCGATGCGGCCGCTGTTCGTGGACTTCCCGGCCGACGGTCCATCGTGGATGGTCGACGACCAGTTCCTGTTCGGCCCGGACGTCCTCGTCGCCCCGGTGACGGAACCGGGGGTGCGTGAGCGTGAGGTCTACCTGCCCCCGGGGGAGTGGGTGGACGCCGCGACCGGCGCCGAGCACCGGGGTGGCGTGACCGTGACCGTGGCGGCGCCGATCGAGCGGATTCCCGTGTTCGTCCGCGCGGGCGCCGACGTGCCGACAGGGGAGGACCAGTGACCATCGAGGACATCAGGACGGCGGGCGGCCCCGTCGCGCCGACACGGGGGCGGCAGCGTCCGCTCGGGGTCACCGACGTGGTGCTGACCGGCGGTTTCTGGGCGCGGCTGCAGGACGCCAACGCGGCGGCGACGCTCCGGCACTGCGAGCAGTGGATGGAGAAGCTCGGCTGGCTCGCCAACTTCGACCGGGTGGCGGACGGGACGACCGGACCGGACCGGCCGGGCTGGTCCTTTTCGGACTCCGAGGTGTACAAGCTGATCGAGGCGTACGCCTGGGAGTTCGGCCGCTCCGGCGACCCGACCGCGGACGAGGCCGTGCGCCGCCTGACCGCACGCGTCGGCCGGGCCCAGGACGTCGACGGCTACCTCAACACGGCCTTCGGGCACGGTGAGCAGCAGCCGCGCTACAGCGACCTGGAGATGGGCCACGAGCTGTACTGCGTCGGCCACCTGCTGCAGGCGGCCGTCGCGCGGCTGCGCACGGCCGGCGCCGACGACCTGGTGGCGATCGCCCAGTGCGCGGCCGACCACGTGTGCGCCACGTTCGGCCGGGACGGGCGGCCCGGGATCTGCGGCCACCCCGAGATCGAGGTGGGGCTCGCGGAGCTCGGCCGCGCGCTCGGCGAGGAGCGCTACGTCGAGCAGGCACGGCTGTTCCTCGACCGGCGAGGGCACGGCACGCTGCGGGACATCCCGCTCGGCCGCGCGTACTTCCAGGACGACGTCCCGGTCCTGGAGGCCACGACGTGGCGGGGCCACGCGGTGCGCGCGCTGTACCTGACGGCCGCCGCCGTGGACGTGGCGGTCGAACAGGACGACGGGGAGCTGCTGGCCGCGGTCGAGCGGCAGTGGACGAACGCGGTGGCACGGCGGACGTACCTGACCGGCGGCATGGGTTCCCGGCACCAGGACGAGGGCTTCGGCGAGGACTGGGAGCTGCCACCGGACCGCGCCTACTGCGAGACGTGCGCGGGCATCGCGTCGGTCATGGTGTCGTGGCGCCTGTTCCTCGCGACCGGTGACGTGCGGTACGCGGACCTGATGGAGCGCACGTTCTTCAACGTCCTGGCCGCGTCACCGAGACCGGACGGCCGCGCGTTCTTCTACGCGAACCCACTGCACCAGCGGTCCGCCGGCACGCCGGCGGACGACGACGCGGTGAACCCCCGAGCCGAAGGCGGTGACCGGGCGCCGTGGTTCGACGTGTCGTGCTGCCCGACCAACGTCGCCCGCACACTCGCGACCTGGCACACCTACGTCGCGACGGCGGGGGAGCGGGAGCTGACGCTGCTGCAGTACGCGAGCGCACACCTCGACGCCCCGGACGGCCTCGGCCTCGAGGTGACGACGACGTACCCCGACAGCGGGCACGTCTCCGTACGGGTCACCCGAGCCCCGTCCGGCCCGGTCACGCTGCGGCTGCGGGTGCCGCCGTGGGCCACCGGCGCGGTGCTGGTGGAAGGCGGCCGCAGCACCGTGGTGGCGCCGGGTTTCGCGGTGGTGGACCGGGAGCTGGTGACCGGCGAGACGATCGAGCTGACGCTGCCGATGACACCGAGGTTCACGTGGCCCGACCCCCGCATCGACGCGGTCCGCGGCTGCGTGGCGGTCGAACGCGGCCCCCTGGTGCTGTGCGCCGAGTCCCACGACCTACCACCGGGCACCACCCTCGACGACATGCGCGTGCACGCCACGACGGCCCCGACCGACCGGGACGGCACGGTGACCGTGCGGGCCGTGGCCGACCCCGGCCCCACCGAGCCGTGGCCGTACACCGCGGAGCCGCCCGGCCCGGGCGTCACGGCCCCGACCGACCTGCCGCTGGTCCCGTACCACCGCTGGGCAGAACGCGGCCCCTCGGCGATGCGGGTGTGGCTGCCGATCGTGCGTGCGGACTCCGTCAGACACGGTCGAGAACAGCCCGCAGATCACGAATCCTGAAGTCCGCCACACAATCCCGGAACGAAAATTTCGGGTGAGCGTACAGGTACGTCACGCCCCCGGCGACATCTCGCAGCCGCATGTCACTCGGCGAATCACCGATGATGACTATTTCTTCATAACTGTCGCCTGTTCGCTCTCCGGCAAGGTAGTCGGACAGCACGTCGGTCTTCGTTCGGTGCACATCCTGTGAATGGCCATCGACGGCCAGTGCCACGCTCGGATCGGGAAAGAACCTCTCAAGCTGCAATGTCTTCAGAAACAGTTCAAGATTGTCAGAGCGAGTATTGGAGATGAGTATTTGATGGTGTAGGTGACTGATTGCGGTCAGCACCTCCCAGGCGTGCACGGTCCGCGTCAGCCACCGTCGCTGGATGGTCAGGTTGAATTCAGTCAACTGAAAACAGGCATCCTGCAAGGAAAGGCGGTGGTCGTGGGAGACGTCGGGAAGGAGTCGCTCGAAGTACTCGTACCACTTTCGGCCGTACAACTCGACGCCATTCTCGTATGTGAAACGCTCGGGGTGCCCGAACTGCCTGAGAACCTCGTTCGAGATATCAACAACAGCCCGGTCGTTACCGGTTTCCAGCACGCCGTGCAGGTCCCATACGAACAACTTCATTTGCCATCCTGTCGTCAAGGTTTCCGATTGTGGATAAGTGTGTCGAGTCGAGCGGTCATTTCCGGAGCTATACCGTCGTCGACCAGTTCTTCGGTTAGTCGCTCCAGCAGGATGCGGACGTCGTCGTCAATTGATGCGGCGCGTACTCTGAGAATGTCGAGAAACGTGTAAATATCGATGAACCTCCTTTCTGGTCGAACGCTCGCCCGGAACGTGTCCCCGCCGAGCATCCGCAACACCCGTTCGTAGGTCTGCAGATGGAGGACATAGGGCGGGTCGTCGTCGTAGGGAGGGCCGTCCTCCCGTGCGATGTCGCCGTAGTAGTACAGGACGTATCCACGGCACAGCGAACGCCACTCGGGGGACTGCTCCAGAGACGCATAGAACCTGTCAAGTGCTGACCGGAAACCGAGATGACACAACGCCCACAGGACGGATATCCGGCGAAAGTCCTCCAGGTCCGATGTCAGCAGACCTTCCAGAACTCGCGTGCTCTGCGTAAAGGACCGTGACAGCAGATAAACGCTCAGGTTCCACGCGCAGAGTCGTTCCTCCCGAGAGGTCAGGACCTCGAGGTTGGTTCCCGCGAGTACTCCGCCGAGGAGTTTGGCGACCTTTCGCTGTCCAGACGCGCGCAACTGGGCCACGAGGAAGTGTCGTACGTCCCTGCTGAGATCGTATCTCAGCACTTCGGCGATGGAGCTCAAGCTGTCCGGTCTCAGCAGTTGATCGCATACGAAGCTGGCGAGCAGATACTCGAAGAATGAATAGTGAACGAACTCGCCTATTTCTCGATCGCCGATGTGACGAGCATCAAGGATCTGATCTATGGCAGTTCGCGCGCATTCCCGGTTGACCGTGGATCCCAGACGTCTGATGACGGACCCTATCTCCACGGGACCCGGCGCCGCCGCGCTCTCCTCGTGGACGATCCAGGCTGTGTGTTTCCACATCGACAGCACGCCACTGGGGATCTTGCAACCCCGCTGGTCGAGCGACGCGTCAGCCACCCGAGCCAGTTTCACCACGTACTCGCCGTAGAGCGAGTTGGGATCGCTGAGGCGGCCGGCCGAGTCGCCGCCGACGAAGGTGAGCATCCTCGCGAAAAGAGGACGTGAGACGAGACGAGTCAGCTCGTTGGAGCGCACGACCGCCGCGTAGAGCCCGGGGTCGTGGATCAGCTCCGCCCTCGCGAGCTTGTCCAGATATGTCTTGAACTCGTCGTCGACCGACCAGTCCTGAAGAACGTAGGCCGCATCGAACACGACGTCCGTTCGCTTCAGAACGGCCGACTCCTCGAATTCTCGGGTGCGGGAGGTGATCAGGCAGGGAACACGAGCGATCTCGTCGATGAGTCGCTGTGGCATTCCCTGGTGCTCCCACAGGCCGAGCGCCTCGTCCAGCCCGTCGATGAACACGACACCGCCGCCGACCACGCGATCCTTGATCTGCTCCCATGCGGGTGAGTTGAAGAAGTCGACCGCGTCCTGCGCACGCAGGACGATCGGTACCTGTCCCGCCTGCGCGCACCTGCTGGCGACCCAGTACAGCGACAGACTCTTTCCCGCGCCCGGCTCGCCGAGAAGCAGGCAGGACTGCTTCGCCGCCAGGGTTCGCACCAGGTCGGTGATCGGCTGTCCTCCGTCAGAACTTGGCGGGCTGCCGTACCTCGATATCCGAGGTTGCACGAAGAGATCCGACTTGGCCAACTCGTCCAGGCTCATGTCCAACGGATAGGCGGTGCGCCGCCGGCCGAGTTGAGTCAGGAGCGTCTTTGACAGTTGGTCGACGTTGTACGCGTCATCCGGTTGTGCGCCGGATTGCGGTCGCCCGGTGGTCGACGAGCCTACGGCCTGGTCACTGGCTTCCTGCGCGCAAAGATAGAGTATCTCGTCGGCGACGTACTCGACCAACTTCGGCTCGTACCCTTTGCGGAACCTCTCGACGCTGACGAACTGTTCTTTTGCCGCGCTTCTACGTCGTTCCGTGGCCGGCCAGTACTTTGATCCAGGTACGAGCCCAAACGTGTATTCGGCTGAGATTCCGGCTCTGTCACCGCCAAGTCTGCCGACGGCCTGCCGGAGAAGTTCTTCGATCGCCACCACGTTCTGCTGCTCGCTCGCGTCCCGTCCAACGACACCGGTGAGCACGCAGCACGCGTGCAATGTTGGCAACGCGCAGTCTCGTAACCGCCCCAGTCCCTTGGCCCTGACCAGGGCAAGGTCCTTGATCAAGGCGTCGCGCGACGGTGGTGTGCCACCGCCCGAGAACGCGTCATCCAACATGTCCAGATACTGGACCAGGGGTGCCTGAGATCGCAACACGGCGCGCCGGAAAGCCCATAAATTATTCCGGCTAATTCGTTTCAATATGTCAAAACTGGCCATCAGCTGGAAGGCTGATGGCCAGTGTGGACTGTGTTGGATCAAGAAGCCATGCGTGGCAACGTCCTCGACGCCTCCTCCGCCGCCAGCCGGGGTGCGAATTCACGTCGCCAACCAGGAGCCTGCCACGCATAGCAATACGCCCACGGCGCTATGCTCGCCAACCGAACGTCCGCAAACCGTTCTCGCGCAAGAGGTGATCCCCTGACTATCTCCAGCAGGTTCAGGGAGCAGTCGATCATTCCGGGTGCGCCGGCTTGTTGTAGATCGTGGAACCACAGAAGTTGCTCTTCCGCTTCGGCGAGAGATTCACCCGGCAGGCCGAAGATCAGATTCACGATGACCACGACACCGCACTCCGCGAGGGATACCACAACGTCTTCGACGTCCTTCCTCGCCGCGTGCTTGCGAAACAGTCGCTGTCCACGCGGGTGGATGGTCTCCACGCCCAGCTCGACGGTGCTGAGGCCGGCCGAGGCCAGTCCGGGCGCCAGCTCGATGAGCTGACGACTGACCTTCGTCGTGACACTCCACCGGACGTTCAACCGCGGTGGTTCGAGGATGGCTCGGGAAAGCCGGTCGAGCATTGCCGGCGTGAAGAGGGAGTCCTTGATCGAGAACCGGCTGATGCCGTGCAGGTCCTGAAGTCGCTCCATCGTGCCGCGTGCCTGCCCGGCATACAGTTTCGTCACCACCGGTTCGACCACCGGATAGGTGCAGTATGTGCACTTGGCGTAGTAGCAACCACGGGTGAACTGAAGCGGCAGTGTCAACCTGTCCGGCGGGTAGAGTCCCAACTGCGACTCGCCGAAGAGCGGCACGTAGTCAAATGGTGGACCTTGCGTGGAATCTCCGTTCGGCACAGGGTGCTCGACGTCGCCATTGATCCTGGAGACCAGTTCCACGAGTTCAAGCTCCGAGTGACCCGGCAGTACGTGGTCGACGTATTTCCGGTACCTTTCGTCCGTGCGGATCTCGTCCGCGAGCAAGGTGACGTGGCTGCCTCCGATCACGGTTGTGATGGATGACCAGTTGAGCTTCGCGAACTTGAGGATCAGCAAACCCAGGAATACCTGCGACGGCCCCATGACCGACACGCCGAGCACTGACGGAGGCCAGCCGCGCGTCGTCATCAGTGATTTCTCGACCCATTGTACAAGTGGGCTGACCGCGCTCAGTTGCTTGTCGATCGCTCGCCACAATGTGTCGAACGAGTAGTGCATGCCAGCGACAGGATTGCCCGTGTCGGGAGCGTGGAGAGTGTCCTCGCCGTCGAGGCCGAAGCTCTCGAAGAGATTGATCGCGGCCTCGCCCAGCAGGGGACGATCCTTGCCGTGATCGCCCAGTGCGGCGTACGGCCTCCGAACGCGACCGTTCCGGTACCGGTTGATGTGCATCATGTTCAGGTCGAGCACTTCCAGGCGCACACCATGCGTGGCGGCTGCTCGTGCCAGCAGCGCCGGCCCGAGTGGCGGATTCGTGTCGGAAGGTGATGGTGGAGGGAATACGACGACGCAGTCGGCCGCGCCGAATTTGTGAGCTGGTTTCGACGGTGCTGCCGGACGTGAAGTCAACACGGACGCCTCCCTACGATTGCCGCCCCAATTCTTCTAGATTCTGACTCAACCTGTGCATGTCCGGCGTACCGAAGACTATTGACGACCAACCGATGACCTGGATGTGCCCCGTTTATGACCAGTGGATCTACTCGACTGTCACCCGAAGGGGTGACCAGGCCGTGACCCGACCGGTCCTGTCGTCACCCGGCTGTCGACCTGTTGCTGACCGGAACCGCGCCCAGGGCGGCTAGTTGACTGGACGGCAACGACCGAGCGTGAGGAGTGAGTCCCTTGTCCCACGAGTCGACCGCCTGGCTTGGCGGCACCGATATGGCCCTGGTTACCGAGCTGCTGCTCGTCATCGTCGTCGTCCTGGTTCTGCTGGTCGGGCTGGCAGTCGTGGGCCTGCTGGCGGTGACCGGCCTCGGAGAAGCCGACCGGCGGCGCCATGCCCGGGAGGTGCGCGAGGCCGGGCGTCGGGCAGCGGAGACCGGACGGGTCCACCGGGGCTCCAACAGGACCCACGGCGAGTTCCGGCCCTGGGAGTTCTGACCTGGGGCCGCATCCGTCGCCAGCTATGATCCGCGCGTGGGAGACGAACGCCGGTCGGTTCTCCGCCGGGCGTTGCGGATTCTCGATGTGTTCGAGGAGGCCGGCACCGGTCTGAGCCTGTCGGAGATCAGTCGGCGTTCCGGGGTGCCGCTGACCACGACGCACCGGATCGTCGGGGAGCTGCACGAGTGGGGGGCCCTCGAACGGGGCGACTCGGGCAGCTACCGGATCGGGTTGCGGTTGTGGGAGGTCGCCGCGCACGCGCCGCGGTCGGTGGGGTTGCAGCGGATCGCGTTGCCGTTCATGCAGGACCTCTACGAGACCACGCACCGGGGGGTGCACCTGGCGGTCCGGGAGAAGGACGAGGCCGTGTTCGTGGAGCGGTTCGTGAGCCAGGAGACCGCCCGGGACGAGCGGCCTCGCGTGGGCGGCCGGTACGCCCTGCACGCCACCGCGGTCGGGCTGGTGCTGCTCGCGCACGCGCCGGTCGAGCTGCAGGAGGAGGTCGTCAACGGTCCACTGGAGACCTACACGTCCTGGACCACGTCGAACGCGCGTGACCTGCGGCAGATCCTGGCCGACGTCCGGCGCAACGGGTACGCGGTCAGTGAACGCCAGATCAACCCGGAGTACGTCTCGGTCGCCGCGCCGATCCACGGGCCGGACGAGAGCGTGGTCGCCGCGTTGTCGCTGATCGTGTCCTACACCGAGCCGTACGGTCCGAGCACCTGCCACCTGGTCCAGGCGACGGCCCGGGGCATCTCCCGCGCCCTCGGCGCGCCCATGCGGCGGCGGTGAATGTTCTCTTCCGGTATGCGGAAAGGGAGGTGGTCAGGGAGGCCGTGCGGCCGGAGTCTCGACGGAGCCGGTCACAGGGCGGTGGCCGGCAACGACCGGACAGGAGACCGACCGTGCCTGAATCGTCGACCTTCAGCCGTAGGTCCTTCCTCGCGCGTTCGGCCGCCACCATGGCAGCCGCGGCCGCGGGTCCCACCCTGATCACCGCGTGCGGCGCGGACGCCGCCGGGAGCGGTACGGGGGTCACGTTCCTCAGCTACCTCCCGCTGGAGACCCTGTCGCTCACGCCGGAGCTGCTCGCGGTCGCCGGTGGACACTTCGCCGACCACGGGCTCGACGTCACCCTGCAGCCGGTGAAGGGCTCGCCGCAGGCGATGCAGACGCTGCTCGCGGGCACCGGGCCCGTCACCAGGATCGGGCAGATCGACGTGATGACCGCGGTGGCCGAGTCGCGGCAACCCCTCGTCAACATCGGCACCCTCACCAGGGGGTCGTCCCTGCGGTTCGTGTACAGCAAGGACAACGTCGACCTGTCGGACCCGAAGTCCTTGGTCGGCAGGACGATGGGCGTCCCGTCGGAGGGCGGCACCAGCGACAAGGTCGTGTCCCTGGTGCTCGCGAACGCCGGCCTGGACCCCGAGGACGTCACACGGCAGGTCGTCGGACTCACCCCCGGCACGTTCACCCTCGTCCAGCAGGGCCGCCTCGCCGGCTACGTGGTCAGCATCGACACCGCGCACGTCGTGCTCTCCCAACACGACGACGCCGGCGTGTTCGACCCTGGCACGATCGTGCGGTCCGACTCCCAGGTCTATGTGGCCACACAGGACGGACTGGAGAAGGACGAGACGGTCCTGCGGGGCTTCATGGCCGGCATCCGGGACGCGCTCGCCGCGGTCGTCGCCGACGAGTCGTTCGGGAAGACCATCGACACGCTGCGCGGCCAGTACTCCTTCGCGTCGCTGGACGACGACGAGGTGGCGAGGGCGAGCCTGACCGAGATGCGCGAGCTGTGGACCGGCGGCGACGCGTCGAGCCCGCTGCTGGTCACCGACGAGGACGCGTGGGTGACCGGCTACGACGAGCTGACCGCGGCCGGCCTCCTGGCACCGGGCGCCGACGCGAGGTCCTGGTACGACAACAGCCTGCTGCCCAAGGCCGAGGCGGGTGCCCAGTGACGTCGGTGAGCGAGCGGGCGACCAGGGTGACCACGAAACTGGAGCTGAAGGGCGTCGGCAAGCGGTTCCGCACCAAACGGGCGGACACCCAGGCGTTGGTGGGCGTCGACCTGACCATCCGGGACGGCGAGTTCGTGTCGGTGATCGGCCGGTCCGGCTGCGGCAAGACCACGTTGCTGCG
>WUUC01131491.1_pt1 | contig 10114 bp, 9 predicted proteins | sample 6278441 | NCBI WGS metagenome assembly WUUC01 (sample SAMN13675441, study PRJNA597444) | soil metagenome | isolation source: soil | place: USA: Washington | collected 2017-10 | reverse complement strand
TTAATGTTAGTACAGTCGGGGTAGTACGTTCTTCCTACGTCATCTTTCATTTTCATCACGTCCACAGCCGAACAGAGCAGGAAGGACCAGGCGAAAGCCCTTCGCCTGGTTCGGTGACCCCTTACTCGGCTGGCGCGTTCATTAGGGGGTTCATCATGCAGACTGCCGTCATCGGACTGGGGTATGTGGGCCTCGTCACCGCCGCGTGCCTGGCCGAGTGGGGACACCGGGTCGTTGGGGTGGACGTGGATCTGGCCAGGCTGGCGGCACTCGACGCCGGGCGCCTGCCGTTCTACGAGCCACACCTCGATGATCTCGTCGCACAGAATCGGCAACGCGGCCGCCTTGCCTTCACGTCGAGCCCAGACGATGCGGTGAGCGGCGCCTCGATCATCCTCGTGGCCGTGGGAACCCACGACGGCAACGGCGGCTGGCAGACCGACACGATTCGCTCCTGCCTTGCCCTCGTCGTCCCCGCCATTGAGGATGGCGCATGTCTCGTGATTCGCTCGACGCTGCCACCAGAGTTCATCCGCGAGTTGCCAAGCCTGATCTCGGCCATCCGCGCCGACGCCGGAAGGGGCCCGATCCCGGTGCTGGTCAACCCAGAGTTCACGCGGGAGGGATCTGCGGTTCACGACTTCATGCAGCCAGAACGGGTCGTGTTCGGGTCGGTGGATGATCCGGACGGACGCGGGCTGGCCATGCTCGAGGAGCTGTACTCCTCGACCCCGGCATCCAAACTGCATATGTCGGGTACCGATGCGGCCTTCTCGAAGCTGGGATCCAACCTGTTCCTGGCGACCAAGATCAGCTTCGCCAACGAGTTCGCGACGCTGTGCGAGGCGTATGGCGCAGACATCGAGTCGGTCGTCCACGCCATGTCGTACGACAGCCGGATCGGTGGCAGGTTCCTTCGCGCCGGTGCGGGCTTCGGCGGCTCGTGCCTGCCGCACCAGGTCAAGATGACCGTGCGCACCGCCCAGCTGGCCGGGATTCGCTCACCCCTGCTTCAGGCGGTTGATGAGGTCAACCACGCGCAGCGCGAGCGCGTGGTGGAGAAGCTCCGCGGCCTGCTCGACGGCCAGCTGGCGTCTCGTCGCGTGGCGCTCCTGGGTGTCGCGTTCAAGCCGCATACCGATGACGTTCGCGACGCGCCGTCGCTGACGATCGCCGCGCGGCTCATCGCCCTCGGCGCGGAGGTCGTCGCCTACGATCCGATGTCGCGGGCCGTGGCACGCGCAGCGGACGCGGTGCCGGGCCTGGAGGTCGCCTCCACCGTCTCCGAAGCGCTCCAGGGCGCCGACGGCGTTGCGCTCATCACCGAGTGGCCCGAGTTCTCCGCGGTCGACTGGTCACGCGCGCGTGAGCTGATGCGCGGACGTGCCGTCGTCGACGCACGCAACTTCCTGTCGGCGACGGCGGTGATCGATGCTGGGTTCTCCTACGTCGGATTCGGGCGGGGGACCGCCGGAGTCGAGATGGACGCCGTCGAGCGATCGGAACGCGTTCCGTTCCTCGTTGGTGAAAGCGGCCTCGCCGGCGCGGGAGGGAATGGCACCCACCCGCGGGTGGTTGAGCGACTGCCTGCCATGAGCCACGACGAGCCCGATCTCAGGCAGATGGCAGGTACCAGCGACCATGCGATTGACGCTTAGCCTGATCCCGGCCGCCGCCGGCGGAGTTCTGCTCGGGTTCGCCGCGTCGAGCATCATCGACGCCGGGCCAGCCACGCCGATCGTGGCCATCGTCGGCGTCGTCAGCGTCATGCTGGCCATCACCGGCCGGGCGAATGATGACCTTTCAGGCGACCTGCAGAGCGAGCACGGCTGGTTCTGGAGGGAGCTCTCGCGGGAGCTCGACCGCAGCCGGCGCCACGAGTGCGAGTTCGTCCTGGCCCGCCTTCAGCCGTCGACACCCGGCGCGTCGAATGTCGCCTCGAGCGCCGGCCTGCTGCCGTGGCCGACGCGGATGGGTCGTCTGGCAGGATACCTGCGCTCGTCGGATCGCACCTGGCAGGATGCCGATGGCCAGATCTACATCCTGCTGCCTGAGACCGGGCGGAAGGCAGGCTTGGCCCTCCTGGCGCGAATCAACGGCACCGCACCCGACCTGGTGCCGCTCGACGGCCTCAGCATCGCGACCTTCCCACAGGATGGTCCGACCAGCGGCGCGCTCCTGGCGGCGCTTGGCAAGCGCCCCCAGCGTGCCGGGGACAGCGGCGCGTCGCCGCAGCGCTCTCTCGGTGGCACCGAGCGAGAATCAGACCAGGGTGCGGCCTGATGATCGCGGCTCGCGTATGGGATCGCCCGTATCTGCGCGCCAAGCGCGGCCTGGACATCCTGATCGCCGTGTGCCTGTTGCCGTTGGTGATGCCGCTGCTCATGGTACTGGCCATCGCCATCTGGCTCGACTCGCCGGGTCCGATCGTGTTCAAGCAGCTGCGCACGGGGCAGCACGGCGCGCGCTTCGGCATGTACAAGTTCAGGACCATGGTCCGCGATGCGGAACAACTCAAGGCCAGTCTGGCGCATCTGAACATTCTGCCCCCGCCCGATTTCAAGATCATCGACGACCCCCGGATCACGCGGGTCGGCAAGTTCCTGCGAAAGACGAGCCTCGACGAACTACCCCAGTTCCTCAATGTCCTACTGGGTCACATGTCGCTCGTCGGTCCGCGACCAACGTCGTTTGCGCCGGAAACATACGACCTGTGGCACACAGCACGGCTGGAGGTGCGACCTGGCATCACCGGCTTGTGGCAGCTCAAGGGACGCAATGCGTCCACCTTCGACGAGCGGCTTCGACTCGATGTCGAGTACATCAACCGGATGTCCTTGTCATACGACCTCAAGATCATCGCGATGACAGCCCTGTCCATCGTGCGTGGATCCGGAGCCTGAGGGCATACGAGAGCCAGCCCGTCGCCGACGCTGCCCGCGCCACGTCAAGGTCAGCCGCAACGGCTGACCAGTGCGATGAGGACGGTCGCCGCGACGGCTCCGACGGCCAACTTCTGCTCGGGCTCGAATCGATCCCAACGGCGCCGCCTATGCGAACGAATCGGCCTGGTGCGCAACACGGTCGAGGCCATGACGAACACCAGAGCAGCGGCGATGAGACCGAGCGCCAGCGTGCCATCCACGCATCAATTCTGGCTGTAGCCGCATCGGGCGACAAGCCAGCACCACGAGGGCCGCTTCGTTCAGCGAGTTGCGAGCAACGCGAAGGCGACGCCGAGGACCGCGGCGGCGGCGATAACGATGGTCGCGGTGGGCCGCCGCGCCGACCTCCAGAGGCGAGGCACGGCCGCCCAGAGCCGCGCCAGTCGCGCGGCGACGTCCGGAGCGTGCGGGACGCGGCGAGACGTCGAGGTCTTGACCCGGCGGCGGGGGGCCGGGGCAACCCTCCCGGGAAGATCCATTTTCACCGCCACCAAGCTGCGCGGCGGCTCAAGCCGCAGCCCAGGCTCATCGCCGCAGTCAACGCAGCGGACCCCGGCAGGAGCTCGCGCCGCGATGGCGAGCGGCCCGCCGCAGCGCTGGCATGGGCGGGAGCCACCGCGGCTGTCCGGCAGGCGCCGCGTGGGCGAATGGAGCTTGCGCTGCATGGGGCGGTCCCGGAGTCACCGACTGTGATTCGCCGAAGTCCCGAACCTACCGCACAGCTTGTGCCACATGCCAGCGGGCCTGCTCACGAAGACCGTCCGCGGGCCTGACAATCGGCTGGTATCCGAATGCCCGGCGCGCCTTGCTCGTGTCGGCCACCGTCCGCAGCTGGTCGCCCGGTCGTGGGCGCTCGTGCCGAATCTGTGGTGACGTCCCGGTTGCTTTGGCGATGAGGTCGATCGCCTCCAGCAGGCTTATCTCCTCCCCGCCGCCGATGTTATACGTCTCGCCCACCTCGCCATCCGCCAGCGCGGCGAGCGTACCGCGCACGCAGTCCGCCACGAAGGTGTTCGCCCGCGACTGCCGCCCGTCGCCGTAGATGGTGATCGGCTCGCCTGCGAGCATGGCCTTGATGAAGATGTGGTATGCCATATCCGGCCGCTGCCGGGGACCATAGATCGAGAAGTAGCGGAGGATGATGACCGGGAAGCCGTGAGCCGCGCGGTGGGCCAGCAGGAGGTGCTCGGCCGCCAGCTTGGTCACTCCGTACGGTGAGATCGGGCGCGTGGGCAGTGACTCGTCGCCGACCGCGTTCTGACCGTACACGGAGGAGGTCGAGGCGTGGACGAACCGCTCGACGCCGGCCCGTTGACAGGCGGCGATGAGGCGCGCCACAGCGAGGATGTTGCAACCGACGTAGGTCTCGAGGTCGTCCCAGCTGCGCATCAGCCCAGCCATCGCGGCCTGGTTGACGACCCCGTCCGCGCCTTCGAGAAGGTCGTCCAACCGGTCAATGCGCAGGTCGAGCTCCGTAAAGGTAAAGCGAGGGTGAGCCCCGATGAGGCGGAGGTTGTCCTCCTTGAGCGCACGAGGGTAGTAATCGATGAAGGCGTCGACGCCGGCGACCTCGTGGCCTTGCGCGAGCAGGGCATCGCAAATATGTGATCCGATGAATCCGGCCGCCCCGGTCACGACGATCCGCATCGGCTTCATGGTAGCCGGCGATTGAACGGCCGCGAACGCGTGCCGGTCACGCGAATCTCCCGGCGAGATGGTCGCGCTTGAACTGGCCGAGACGCTCCTCGAGCCGATCCGTCGCATCCCGAATTACCTGCTCCCGGCTCAGCCGCGGAGCGGCGGTGCGCACGATTCGGCGCAGGGCGCGGACATTCTGCCGCGCCAGGCGCCGCGGCACCGGGTCGTACACGTGATCGGCGGTCCAGGCCGCCCCACGCAGCCCCAGGCGCTGCCAGTGCGGGCGCCGATGCCCGCGCGACTTTGCGAGGAGCTTGTCGACAACCTGCTCGCGAGAGTACAGCGGGAGCAGCTGAGCAGGCTCGTAGGCGAGCTCCAGTGAGCTGCACCAGTCGACCCACTTGAAGCGCAGGATGTGTTTGTAGGCCCGGATGGCGACCCACGGCACTCGGAGGGCATCGGCCAGGATCGCGCCGTGCATCGCCTCGGCGTAGACCACCTTCGAACGGCGGATCTCGCGAACCACGTGCTCGAAGTCGTCGAGGGGATCGATGTAATGGACCCCCGCCTCCTGGCAGACGTCACGCCAATTCCAGTATTCGTCGCTCAACCAGTGCGGGATGTACGAGGCATCGTGCACCTGCGGCTCTGCCGGCAGCCGAATGAGCCGGATCAGCGCGGCAGCGTCGGTCACAGCGGACTCGGGCGGCAGGCCAAGGGCGCGCGCGGACAACGGGCCCCGAACGCAATAGAAGGTCCATGACGGGTCGACGACGAGCGCGCGACGGTATCCAACCCCGCTGCCGAACACCACCTTGTGGGTCGCATCGGGAACGACGTTGTTCAGGATGGTCCCGATGCCGATGAAGATGGCACTCCCGTCCTCGTCGAGCACCCCCGGCATCAGCCGATGCCAGAGCCAGCGGTTCATGGCGTCGCCGAAGTTGCGGTGCTCGTAGTGGTAGAGCTTCATGGCTCCTCAGGAACCGACCTCGCCGAGGGCGAGGTCGGCGGCTCGGCGGTCGAACGAGCGCAGGATGCGGGCCGCTTCGGAGCGGAACTGGCGGCGGAACAGAGGCTGCCGTACCACCATCGCGATGCGCCAGCGCAGCCCCGTCGGACGGCTCCGAGCAAGAATCGATGCCCACCTGTCCAGGAGAACAAGGAACTGGTAGAGGCGGACGGTGGCCATCGGGGCCTCGTCGGCGCCGAAGTAGCCGACAAGAAACGCGGCCTCGAACTGATCGAGCTGGCTTGGCGCGTGGGCGCGGCCCGCGGACAGGACCTGGACGCCGCTCGATCGAAGGCTGACCACGAACCGCCCAAGATCGAGATAGACGGGGGCCCGCCAGCGCGGCAGCGCATCGAAGCCGAGCACCTGCCCCTCGGGTGAGGCGAAGATGTTCCGTGGCGCATAGTCGCCGTGGCTGAGGCCTGCGGGGAGGCGAAGCGGCAGTTCGGTCCGCGCGTGCCTCTCGATTGCCTCCCCGATGGTGCCGAACAGCTTCGCGTCGCCCGTGGCTGCGGCAAGGTAGGAGGTCACCTCACGAACCGAACCGATGAACTCGTCACGGCTGATGCCCAGTTCTGGTCGTTCCCACTCATCGGAGAGCGCGTGGTATTCCCGCAGCCAGGCGCCGGCGTTCGCAACAGCACCGACGATGGTCTCGCTGGGCGGCCACCATGCGATGTGACGTCCCTGACTGCGGAGACGGGTCGCGAGGGTGGGGTGGCTCACGTGCTCCATGATCACCGTATTGAGCTTCGGCACGTGATCGAGCGCCCGAATTCCGCCGAGCCGCGGGTCTCCCAGGCGCTCCAGGCGCTCATGAATCATCTGCATGGCGCGGAACTGAAGCGTGGCGATCTCGTCGGCAGGCACAGGAGGAGCGAGGTATGGACGTGCCCCCAGGTTGAACTCACTGCTGGCGGGTGCTCGGCGGAGCTGGCGCGACGCCTTCGCCACGACGAGCCGGCTCGACGTCCCGGCGGTGATGCGAACCACGTGCAGCGCCGATCGCGTTCTCCGGTGACTCCGCACCAAGGCCACGCTCAGCGGTCCGGTGCCGAGGTCGTCGAAATAACGGCGAGCATGCCGCTCGATGTGGGCGAGCAGGGCGGGCGACTCGGTGCTCATCGTCTCAGGATGCTCGCGAGGCGAGACAACGCGGGCTACCGCCGGCCTCGCATGGTTCGCACGTTATGGCGAAGGCGGTTCCGAATGTACCGCAGCAGCCGAACCCACCCGGGCCTCAGGAACCTGCCGGAGGTGAGCACGGTAAGCTCGCGCCGGCCCGAGTAGGCGATCCGCCCACCGGCGGCCTTCACAGCCGGACCGACGTTCATGTCGTGGACGATCTGGTTGTCGTCGAAGAGCGCAAGGAACTGCGTCCTCCGCACGGCGTAGTTGCTGCCACGCAGGGTAGGCACGCGCAGCAGCCTGCGCTTTGCCCACCGCGCTGCATGGTGGAGGCGAAGGCGTATCCGAATGTCCAGGCCGGGGGGAAGCTCGAAGTGACCAACCGGTGTGTACGCGGCCGTAGCACCCGCCTCGAGCGTGCCCACGTACCAGTCGACGAGTGGGGTCGGCTCTGGAATTCGGCAATCAGCATCGAAGAGGAGCGCCGATTCGGCCGAGGCCTGCCGCAGCCCGAGCACGCGCGCGGTGATGCCGACCGAGTAGCCCTCGCGACGGATGCTCGGAATCGCAATCACCCGCGCACCCATGCGTTCGAGATCCTCGATTCCTGCGGGAGGCTGGCTCTCCGTGAAGTTGTTGACGACGAAGAGAATCTCAAGCTCATGCGTGCCGTTGTACCGGTTGAGGTCGGCCAGTAACTGCGCTGCGTGTGGCATATCGCCCTGGGCATTCACCGGGACGACCACAGAGGCGTCCGGCGATGGGCCGGGTGGGTGCGCGGCAACGGGCGAGGCGAGGCCCTGACGCGACTCGCGCTCATCGACGAACGTGCTCAACACATCGCACCTCGGGGGCCGGCCGCAGTGACGCGCCCATGGCGAGCGGCGTGCGGAAGAATTACCTTGTCGAACAGCGAAAGCGCGCGACCGACAGCCTGATCCATATTGTAATAGCGGTAGTCCGCAAGCCGACCCGCGAACAGCACGCGCGCCCCCTCGGTTGATCGAGCATGAGACTCGTACCGCTCGTAGAGAACCCGGTTCTCCGATCGGGGGATCGGGTAGTAGGGCTCGGTCTTACCCGGTTTGTGGCTTTGCGGAAACTCCGTGACGAGCGTCGTCCTCGGATGATATTGGCCGGTGATGTGCTTCTGCTCCGTGATGCGGGTGTACTGCGCATGGTTGGGGTAGTTCACCGTCCCGACCGGCTGATGTCGCTCAACGCCCAGGTTGGAGAACTCGAAGCGCAGGCTGCGGTATGGCAGGGGTCCGTACACGTAGTCGAAGTACTCATCGATTGGCCCGGTGTAGATGATGCGTGCCGCAGGATGGACATCACGCATCTCCGCAAACGAGTGGCCAAGGACGACCTCGATGTTCTGGTGATTCAGGATCCGCTCGAACATCGGCGTGTACCCGTCGCGCGGCATGGCCTGATGGCGATCGTCGAAGTACCGGTCATCTCGGCTCACCACGACTGGCACGCGGGCCGTCACCCCCGGATCGAGCTCTTCCGGCTCGAGGCCCCACTGTTTCACCGTGTAGCCGTGGAAGACCTTCTCGTACACGAAGTCGGCCAGGTTGCGCAGATCCGGCGCGTCGCTGCGGCGCATCTCCAGGATCGGGATGCGGGCACCGGGCCCGAACCGCTCGAGCAGCCGCCGTTCGAGTTCGGGTGCTTGGGAGGGAAGCAGCGCATGGAGCGTGTTGAGGTTGAACGGGATCGGGACCAGTTGGCCATCGATCGAGCCGAGGACGTGATGGGTATATGGCCGCCACTCGGTGAATCGAGAGAGGTAGTCCCAGATCCTCGATGCGTTGGTGTGGAAGATGTGCGGTCCATAGCGGTGAACGAGGACGCCGTACTCATCGGGCTCGTCGTAGGCGTTGCCACCGATGTGTGATCGCCGCTCCACGACGAGCACCCGCTGGTCGAGACGGCTTGCGATGCGCTCAGCGAGAACCGAGCCAGTGAATCCGGCTCCCACGATGACCCACTCGACGCTCGACACCCGGCCCACTCCTAAGCTCGACCTCGCCCCAATATCACGCGAAGGTTGTAGACGATGCGCTTCGGAACAAAGCGGATGAGTCGCATCCATCCGGGACGCAGAAACCTGGCCGATGTCAGCACCCGCAGCTCTGCGGCGCCGGAGAATGCGATACGCGCGCCGGACGCCTTGAATGCCGGACCGACATTGATGTCATGCACCATGGCTCCGCGATCGAAGAGCCGGAGGAAGGCCGATCGTCGCACGGCGTAGTTGCTCCCGCGCATCGTGGGCACCCTGAACGCCACCCGCTTGATCCAGCGTCCGGCGTGATGGAGGTAGACCCGGATCCGCGGCGTGACACCAGGCAAGAGCCCGTGGTGATCCACACGGGTGTACGCGGCATCTGCTCCTGCCGACAGGACGCCGACGTACCAGTTCACGACCTCGGTCGGTTGTGGCACGCGACAGTCGGCGTCGAGGAGGATGACGTGCTCGCTTGCGGCGGCCCTGACTCCGTGTGCGCGGGCATTGATGATCACCGTATACCCGTCTCGGGCGAGACTGGGAACCCGGATGACGCGAGCGCCTCGCGCCTCCAGGGACTCCGCATCGGTTGGCGGCTCGCCGGGCGGGTAATTGTTGAGGACGAACAAGACCTCGGCCCGGTACGGCCCCTCGTACCGCTCGAGGTCACCGAGCAGCTCGAGGGCACCGGGGACGTCCCTCTGTGCGTTCACCGGCACGACCACCGATACGTCCAGCATCGGCGCTCCAGTTCCGGCCGGGGATGTCATCGGTATCGGACTCCGCGATTGGGTTGGGTTGGCGACCGTCGGAGCGATCGCCTGCGACGTGCCGCCCGACGCGAGCGCAATCCTACACTGGCCGGTCCGCTGCTCCATCTGGTCCATTTGACGGGTCGATGGACCTCAGATGACCATTGCCTCCCATGAGACCCGGAGATCGACGACCGGAACCGCCAGGTGGCTGAGCCGCAGCCGCCGCGGCGTCGCTCGATCGCAACGATGCTCGCGCCGATCCTCGCGGTGGCCGTGATCGGCGGGCTGATCGGCGCCATGGCACTCTCGGCACCGACTCCGACAGCGCGGGAAGCGACCCCGTCGCCCTCGTTGCCACCACAGGGCGTCAGCGGCACGTCGCGTGGGTACCTGACGACTCCCGGCGAGCTGGAGGAGATCGCTCGACGGGCCGGCACCGGTGAGGAGCCGTACGCCGCCGCCGTCCGGTCCCTGCTCGAGGAGGCGCAGGTCGAGTGGGACTATCGGCTCCGCGCGGTCGAGTCGTGCCAATCGTCCGACGATCCCGAGTGGATCGACGACAGCGGCGGGGCGGCGCAGGTCTATGCGCGCGCGCTCGCATACCACCTCACCGGAGAGG
>WUUC01021377.1_pt1 | contig 10115 bp, 6 predicted proteins | sample 6278441 | NCBI WGS metagenome assembly WUUC01 (sample SAMN13675441, study PRJNA597444) | soil metagenome | isolation source: soil | place: USA: Washington | collected 2017-10 | reverse complement strand
CTCTCCCGCCCGCCCAAGTGGCGGCGCGGGACGCCGCCACGACAGCCGGCGGGACGCCGGCGCTCCGCATGCGTGAGAAATGAGAGAGTCGCTAGAATGGCGGCATCACCTCATGGGCGAAGGATCTTCGACCGGCGCCGGCCGCGGTTACGACGTGTTCGTCAGTTACGCGCATGCGGACGACGACGCGGATGCCGACGAGATCGGGTGGGTCGGCGAACTGGTCAAACGCGTCGGCACGCGCCTCCGCCAGATCCTCGGCCCGAAGCCGCGCGTCTACATCGACACGCAGCTGACCATGGGGCAGCACGTTCCCGAGGCATTGCTGCAGACCATCCGCGCCAGCAGGACCCTGCTGCTCATCCTCTCGCCTTCCTACTGCCGGTCCGAGTGGTGCCGGCTCGAGCTGGAGAGATTTCTCGATCGCGGCGACGTCAGCCGGGGCAGCATCTTCGTCGTGGAGGCGGAGTGCATGCCCCGCGACGAGTGGCCGCCGGCGCTGCGGGACCTGAAGAGCGTGACCTTGTGGGAGAAAGAGGGGGACATTGCCCACCGTCTCGATCCTCTGCTCGGGGAAAAGTACGCGACGGAGTTCTACCTGCGCGCCAATCGCATCGCGCACTACCTCGCGGAGCGTCTGAAGGTGCCGGACCGGGCTCCGAGCGGCTCCGTCTGGATCGCCGAACCGACCGATGACCTGATCGTGCCGTACGAAAAACTGGTCGCGGCCCTCGAGCAGGCGGGATGGAACGTGCTGCGGACCTCCTTTCATCACGAAGAGGGTGCGTACCGCGAGAGGCTGCGGAGCCATCTGCGCGAGGCGCGCCTGCTGGTGCAGTTGCTCGGTCCCTATCCCGGCCGCCGTCCCGACTGGAGCGCGGCGCCGTACACGCTCCTGCAGGCGGAAGCGGCGCGCATGGCCGCGGACGCGCGGAGCGTGCGGTGGCTGCGCTGGCGGCCGAAAGGGACGGCTGCTCCGGACGAACCGGCCGAGTACGGCGCACTCCTCAAGGAGCGGGAGGTGCAGCAGAGCACGATCGAGGAGTTTCAGTCCGAGGTCCTGCGTGTGTTGCGCGGGCCCGAGCCGCCGGCACCGCCGCCGCTGGCACCGCCACCACCTCCGGCACCGTTCCGTGGTCCGAGCATCTACGTTCACAGCGCCGACGTCGACCGCGCCCTTGCGACGGAAGTGGAGGCATGGCTGCGCGACCAGAAGATGGACACGATGGGAACGCCGCCGGCGCATCCTGAAGAAGGACCTGCCAGCGTCCGGGCGCGGCAGCTCGAATCGCTCCGCGTCTGCGACGGCGCGATCCTGGTGTACGGCATGGTCTCGCGCCGATGGGTGCTCTCGCAGTCGAAGCTGATGCGGAAGGAACTGGAGATGGCGCGCAGGGCGGGCCCGATCGGAGTGTTGAACGGGCCGCCGCCGAAGGAGGCCATGCCTTCGATCGGCGGCCCGGTCATCACGCTCGATTGCAGTCACGGTCTCAGCCCTGCCGTTCTGCAGCCGTTCATGGAACGGGTGAGGAGCTCGGCGCAGGCGAACGGCGCACATGCTTAGCTTCGACGGCATCGTCAAGCGCCCCTATCCGGGGCTGCGGCCGTTCGAGGTCGGCGAGGCGGAGATTTTCTTCGGACGCGAGTCGCACGTCGACCGGCTGCTGGAGATCCTGAACGAGCAGCGTTTTCTGGCAGTCCTCGGTCCGTCGGGCTCCGGCAAGTCGAGTCTCGTGCGCGCCGGGCTGTTGCCGGCGCTGGCGGCGGGATACCTCGGCACGGGAAGCGACTGGCGATTCCTCGTGCTTCGCCCGGGCGACCGGCCGTTGGCCCGGCTCGCCGCGGGGCTGCTGTCCGAGGAGGTGTTCGGGCGCGAGCTGGGCGGGGAGCCCGAGGCCCGGAAGTTCATCGATGCCGAGCTCGCGCGCGGTCCGCGGGCGCTGATCGACATCTTTCATTCGGCTGCCCGCCGCGTGGCGCATCCGGAGCAGTTGAATCTGATGGTGCTCGTCGATCAGTTCGAGGAGCTGTTCTCGTATGCCTGGACCGGCGATCCGCAGTCCGATGAATCGGAGGCTTTCGTCAATCTGCTCCTCGCACCGCGCGCGGAGCCCGGCGTGCGCATCCACGTGGTGCTGACGATGCGCACCGATTTCCTCGGGGACTGCACGCGGTTCCTGCAGTTGCCGGAGGCGATCAATCACGCCCTCTTCCTGACCCCGCGTTTGACGCGAGACGAGATGCGCACGGCGATCGACGGCCCGCCCCTGCTCTTCGGGGGGAGCGTTGAAGGGGAGGTGGTGGCGAAGCTGATCAACGGCGTGGGCGGAGTTTCGGACCAGTTGCCGATCCTGCAGCACGCGCTGTCCCAGATGTGGGAGCACGCGGCGCGGATGCGCGAGTCGAAGATCGTGACCGTAGCCGATCTCGACGCGGTAGGCGGTGTGGAACACGCGCTCGCCGAGCATGCCGACACCCTCCTGGACACGCTGTCGCCGCGCCAGCAGCAGCTCGCGGAACGGCTTTTCCGGGCCATCACCGAGCGCACCAGTGCCGAGGACGGGAGCCGCATCGTGCGCCGCCCGCGGCGGCTCGAGGAGATCGCCGCGTCGATCGGGGGCTGCCCGTGGCAGGATCTCGTGCCCGTCGTCGAGATGTTTTCGAGCGAGGGCGCGAACTTTCTCACCTACGTGCCGCCGCTCGGTCCCAGGACGGTCATCGACATCAGCCACGAGGCCCTGATCCGCAAATGGGAGCGCCTGCAGCGCTGGGTCGAGGCGGAGGCCAAACAGGGAACGGAGTATCGACGCTGGCGCGACCGGGCGCTGAAGCCCGACGATCTTCTGGGGAAAGGCGAGCTCGCACGGGCCATGGAATGGCGCGCCGGTGAAGGAGGCGTGCCCCCCGACCCGGCGTGGGCCTCGCGCTACGGCCCGCCGGAGGATCTCGCCACCACGTTGCAGTTCATCGAGGAGAGCGAGGAAGCCGCAAAACGCGCCGAGCAGGAACGCCTCGACCGGCAGCTCCAGGAGGCGAGAGCGCGCAGGCAGCGCGTGCTGCTGCTGGTGATTTCGGTGTTCTCGCTCGTCTTGTTTGGAGTGGCCGTCCTGGCGCTCGATCAGAAGCGACAGGCGCAGAAGGCGGAGGCGCAGGCACGGCGTGCCGAAAGCAAGACGAGGACACTGGCCCGGCTCATCAACGAGTCGCAGAAGTACGCGTCGATCGATCCCGATCGCGCGCAACTACTGGCGAGGGAGGCTTACCGGGAGCAGCCATTCAGTGACACGGAGAGTCTGATCCGCGCGGTGGGCCTGCGTCATGCCGCGTTACGGAATACCTACCGCCCCGGTCGTTTCGTGCACGATGCCGCGTTCAGTCCGGACGCCAAAACGGTTCTGACGGCAAGGACGGATGGAGGGTTGCAGTTGTTGGACGTGCATACCGGCCACCCATCCAAAACGTTCTCGGATGGCGACGATGTGAGGCGAGTCGAATTCAGCGCCGGCGGCCACACCCTCATGACCGTCACCTCGGACGGTATCGCGCAGATTCAGGATGCCCGGACGTATCAGAAGCGCGTGAAATTCGATGTGGGGATGTTCCTGGATGCCAGCCTGAGCCCGGACGGAAAGATCGTCCTGGCCACTATTGTCGATGATTCATGCGACATATGGGACGCGAGTACCGGCCGTCCTCTCGGATCGCTCCGGGGACACACGGATGCGATTTACGACACCGCGTTCAGTCCCGACGGAAAAAGAATCGTCACGGCCAGTGCCGATAAAACGGCAAGGATCTGGGATGTGCAGACCCGGCGCCTGCTGGTCACTCTCACAGGACACTCGAGCGACGTCCTGAGAGCGAATTTCAGTCCTGATGGACAGACTGTCGTCACCGCCGGTGCCGACACCACAGCGCGGCTGTGGCACGTTGAAACCGGGAAAGAAATGTCGCCGGAACTGCGGCACAGCGGAAACGTGCTCGACGCGTCATTCAGCCCCCATGGACGAACGATTGCGACCGCGGGGGCCGATGGCATCGTGCGACTCTGGGATGCCAAGACCGGCACCGTGCTGTCTACGCTCGAAGGACACCGTGGGCCTGTACGGCAGGTGGAATTCAGTCGCGACGGCCGAACCCTCCTCACCGTGGGTAATGACAACACGGTGAGGCGATGGGCCGTCATGGCCGAGCCACGAATCATGCTCCCGGAGGGACCCTCCGCGTTGAGTCGCGATGGCAGAACCATCATTACGGCGGGGGATTCCGGCCCGGCGCAATTATGGTCCGTGGATTCGGGGCGCCTGCTGCAGTCGTTCCAGACCGGCTCGTCCCCCGTTACTGCCGTGGTATTCAGCCCCGACGGCAGGGCCCTTCTCATCGTGAGCGACAAGACGCAACTGTGGGGCACCGATGGTACGTTGAAACGAACGCTTGAAGGCGCATCGGAGCGCATCGCTTACGCAGAGTTCAGCCGCGACGGCACGATGTTCGTCACCGCTGGACTGAGCGACGTCCGGATTTGGTTCTCGAATGGCGACCTGCGGCGGCTCGTCCTCCAGGAACCGACATATCGTGCGATCTTCAGCCCCGATGGCGCGACACTACTCACCCTGGGAGTTTTGGGTGCGAAAGCGTGGGACGTCCTCACTGGGCGATTGAAGTGGGAATCCGCACAATTCAACGCATTCGACGCGGAATTCAGTCGCGACGGCAAACGGATCGTTGCGGCCGCGTTTCAGAGTGAGGCGAGAGTTTTGGACTCAGGGACGGGTCGTCCTTTGGCAGTTCTTCGAGGACACACCGGGTCTCTCCGTGCGGTTTTTTTTGATCCGGATGCGACTACTGTGGTGACTGCAGGCTACGACGGCACCGCACGGCTGTGGCATGCCGCGACCGGAGGCGTGAGAGGCATCCTGGAGGGACATCGAGGCCCGGTGATGGCGGCTGCGTTCAGCCCCGACGGCAAAACGGTTCTCACGGCCGGCGTCGATGGGACGGCACGGCTCTGGGACGCCGCCAGCGCTCGGTTGCTGTTGACGCTCACCGCCCCTGCACCGATGCGGCACGCGGCATTCAGTCCCGACGGCCGGACCGTCATGACCGTCGACCAGAATGGGACGAAGTTGTGGGACGTCTCCGCAATCTTCCTCACCCCCGCGCAGCTGGCCGACGCCATCCGCCGCCGCGTCGGGCGCGAGCTCACTCCGGAGGAGCGCCTGCAGTCGGGGTTGCCTTCGAACTGAGCCACGTGAACAGCACCCGGTCCACGAACACCGCGATCTGGTGCGTCATGTTCCAGCCCCCCGTCCCGCTCCGTAGCGTCTGCGGGCTGTAGATCAGATGGAAATTGGCGCGCGTGTAGTGGTCGTGCCAGAACGCCTCGAATGCCGGGTGGACGACATTGAGAGCGGTGCTGCCGCGGCCGGACACGCCGCCGGCGGTGAGCGTCGCGCGGAAGAGGACTCGCTTCCAGGCCACCGCCGGGAAGCGGCTCACATGGACGATCGACGTCTGCGACCGATCCTCGGGCGTGCCGGAGCGGACGGACCTTGACACGATGAGCGAGCCGAAGAGATCGCGGCCCGCGATGCGGAAGCGCGTATCGGTCTCGAAGCCGAACGACTGCTCTTTCCCTGAGAGCCGCGACGTCTCGCCGGTGGCCGCGGAGACCACGTCCCTCTCGATCTTCTGGTGGCTGTACGTCAGGCGGTAGCGGAGCGTGACCGGCACGCCGTCCGCGCTCCTGCCCCAGGACAAGTAGTGTCCGAACTGCAGCGTGTCCTTCGGGCCCGGTGGCGGCGGGTTGGGGGTGGCGTCGCCGGGCGGCGGCGTCGGGAAGTAGATGGGATTGTCGCGCCCGGAGCAGCCGCACAGGATCACGTCCGGCGGACCGTTCTCGGCGAACACCTCGGAATGTTTGTAATCGAACTGCACGCCTTTCCAGTAGACGCTGTTCGTGACGTGCAGAAACGCCACATCCTCGCTGGCGGGGCGGAAGTCGTCGATGTAGCTCCGCGCGCCTCCGGCCACGAGCCGGGAGACGAAGAACGTCCCCTCGCGCTCGCGTGGATCGAGGAAGTCGTCGGGATCGAAGATCGGGCGCTGCTGTGCCGCGGCGGCGCCGCCGAGGACGAGCGTGAGGACGAGCGGGAGCGCGTGCGATCGGATCATGGCTGCACCGGGGTCACCGCGAGGCGGTGCAGGCCGAGGCGGGTCAGTTGCGCGATCGACCAGTCGATGGCCGGTCCGGAGAAGCTCGGCGCCGCATGCGCCTTCGGGCCGCTGCGTTGCCGGATCAGTGCGTCGATGACGTCGTTCCGCGTGAGCGGCGACTTTTTGACGTCGTTGAGCACCAGTCCCGCCTTCTTCCGATCCCCCTCGCTGGTCCCCAGTTGCAGCATGACCGTTTCCATCGAGTAGTCGACGTCGAGGATGGGGCGGACCCCGCGTCCGGCGCCTTCCGTGCAGGGAACGCTCGGCTGCGAGCGTCGGCGCACCCAGCGCAGGTAGCCGAAGGCCATCGGCGGAAGAGCGTCCACCGCCAGATCCTGAACCGGGCCTTTCTGGCAACAGGGGACGGTCAGCGTCATCACGGGGCCGGCCGGAGCGGGAGCGTACCGGCAGTCCGTGCGGGCGATGCCGACGCGGAGGGAGTACGTGTGCTGGCCAGGCTGCCGGAGCAGCGCGTTCAGGTCGGGACCCGTCCACGAGCAGCCCGCCGTACGCGTGAGCGGAATGGCCAGCCGTTCGTTGCCGTCGACCACGACGTAGATGGTGTCGGGCACGCCGCTGCAGCCCGGCGTGAGACGGACGTTCACGGTCTGCGCGTGCACGCCCGCGGCGATCAGGAGCCATGGAATCAGGAACAGGGTCTTCATGACGATCAGCCTCCCCGTCGAATGACTGCGATTCCTGCCGCGGCCAGCAGGATGGAGAAGAGCGCCAGCATCCACTCCGACAGCGTCGGAACGAGGACCGGCGGACCCGCGGCGACGATCTTGATCTCGTACGGACGCGTCCCGGTGCATCCGTAGCGGTCATGGACCTCGATCGTGAACGGAAAGCTGCCGGTCACGGTCGGGGTGCCGGCGATGCGGACCGCGGTGTCCGTGAATGTGGGCGTGAGGCCGTCGGGCAGATCGCCGATGACGGTGAACGTGTACGGCCCGGTTCCGCCGGTCGCGGTGATGGTCTCGTCGTAAGGCGTGCCCGTTTCGCCGATGGCGAGGATCGGGGGAGTGAGAACGATCGCCGGGCAGGCGACGACGATCCGGTACGGGCGGACGATGAACGCTCCGTTCGCGCCGGTCACGGTGATGGTGAAGTCGTAGGTGCCGGGGGTCGTCGGGACGCCGGACAGCGTCCCGTCCGCGGAGGGACCGGAAATGCCCGGCGGCAGCGAGCCGGCGATGGAGAAGGTGTGCGGCTCGCAGCCGGTGGCGGCGATCCTCACGCTGTACGCGGTACCGACGATCCCGTCCGGAAGATCCGCCGGCTCCAGACGGATGATGCATGGCGGCTCCGCCTTCGGCTCGATGTGAATCCGCCTCGAGGCCGTGGCGGTGCATCCGTTCGCATCGGTCACGGTGATCAGGAAGGTGAAGTCGCCCCGTTGCGTCGGTGTTCCGCACAAGGATGGTGCGATTCCGGGAGGAAGCCTGCCCGCGGGAACTGTGAACGTATACGGCGCCGTGCCGCCGCTGGCGGTGAGCGGGAGGCAGTACGGCGTGCCGACCTCGCCGTCCGGAAGAACCGGCGGCCCGATCGTGATCGCAGGACAGATCCTCACCGTGTACGTGCGGCAGCCGGTCGCTCCCGCTGCGTCCGTGGCGGTGACGGTGAATGTGAAACTCCCCTCCGTCCTCAGGACGCCGGAGAGCACACCAGCCGTGGACAGCTGGAGACCCGGCGGAAGCGTGCCGCACGTGACGCTGAATGTGTACGGTGCGATCCCGCCGGTCGCCGTGATCGACTGGCGATATTCGTCGCCGACCGTTCCGCCATCGAGCCTCATGGGCGACAACGCGATCGCCGTGCTGCCACACGACGCGATGTCGATCGTGTATTCAGCGGTCCCGGGACAGCCGTTGGCGTCCGTGGCCGTCACGGTGAACGTCGCCCGTCCGCCCGCGGTGGGTCTGCCGGCGATCGTGCCCGCCGGCGAGAGCGTCAGCCCGGGCGGCAGCGCGCCGGAGCTCAGCGCGAACGTATAGGGTGCCATTCCGCCGGAAGCAGCGAGCGTCGCGCTGTAGGTCGAGCATTCCGTGCCGCGGGGGAGCAGGGCGGAGACGTGCGTCAGTGGTTTGCAGCACGCGTTGATGTTGCTGGAGTCGAGCGTGACGACGCCCTGCTGCGTCAGCGCGCGGCCGGTGATGCTGGCGCTGGGTCCGATGGTGACGTCTCCTCGCGCGAGGATCGATCCGGTGAACGCGGCGCGTGCACCGATCGTGACGGTCCCGGCCTGCCAGTAGACGTCTCCCGCGCCGAGGACCAGCACCTTCGACTCCGGGCGCGCGACGAGCGACGTCGCGATCCGGAAGATCCACACCGCGTCCGCATCGTCCCCGGCATCGAGGATGAGCGTTCCTTCCAGCTCGAGCGTGTCGAGGCAATGGACACCCGGCGTCACTCTGGAGCCGATCGACGTGGCCGTGCACGTCGCCGCCGCGACCTCGGCGCTCGCGGCGGCGAGATCGCGTTGCGCCTGGCGTGCGATCGCCTCATCGAGGTAGATCGCGCCGAGGCGCACGGTGGCGGGCGGAAATCCGCTGACGGTGTGGCTGGGGCTGACGCCGGCGTTTCCCGCGATCCGGCTGTCGCCGGAGCTCGTGACGGCCGAGCCGCCGAGCACGGCAAAGGCGGCAGCGGAGCGGAGGTCCGGCGCGCGCTGAGCCATCGCACCGGCCGGCAGGGACAGCAGGATTCCCACGAGCGCGAGCATGTGCCGCATCGTCCCTCCGTGCCGGTCACTTTCGAATCGCGCGTCGCGGGCGCGGTTCGTTCTCTACGGGGTCTCTGTCAGGGAGAGGACGGAATGCCACCGATCCCTACCCCGGAACGGATCTGCCGCTTCGCGGGCAAGGAGAGCCGGTAAGCACGGAAGCATCGAACGCTTCCGCGGAAGGAACGAACGCTTGCACGGAAGGCCCGAGGCTCTGGCGCTCAGAGCCTGCGTCTTCCACCGAAGCGTTGCAGCCTTCCATCGCAAGCGTTAGGCTCTGGCCGTCAGAGCCGGTGGTCTTCCATGGGAAGCGTGCAAGCTTCCGTTGCAAGCGTGCACGCTTCCATTGCAAGCGTGAGGCTCTGGCGCTCAGAGCCTGCGGTCTTCCGTTGCAAGCGTGAGGCTCTGGCCGTCAGAGCCTGCGGTCTTCCAATGCAAGCGTGCACGCTTCCGATGCAGGCGCGAGGCGCTGCCTTGCAGGGCCGGCGGTCTTCCGCTGCTTCCGTTCGCGCTTTCGTTGCAAGGTGGGTTACCTTCGGCGTACAGGCGCGTCGTACCGGAATCGAGGGAGGACCATCGTGGACGAAGAGACGCAGCTCGTCGCCCGGGAGGGCGAGGTTCCGGCTCTCATGCCCGCCGAGGAGCTGGCGGCGCATGTCGTGAAGGCCATGGACGTGATCGCGGAGTGGCTGGCGCTGGAGACGCCGCACCCGGAAACCGCCCATCGCGTGCGGGGGGCGCGGACCGTCTCGCGGGAGTTCGTGGTGGCCATGACCGCCGCGGTGGAAGCGCTGCCGGAACTGCAGAACCTGAAGACCTTCGACTGCGGCGAAGCGCGGGACGTGCTGCAGGCCGGCGACTCGATGAAGGTCATTGCCGACCGCGCGGCCATGCTCCTGGCCAGCCTCAATTACACGATCGAGGCGCGCTGGGCGCGCGTGGCCCGGAAGGCCATGGACACCTACCGGCTCGCCACCGCGATCGCGGCCTCCGGCAAGAATCCGAAGATGGCCGCTCACGTGGCCACCCTGCGCCGCCACCTCGGCCGCACGAACGGGCGGAAAAAGAAGAAAGAGGGAACGGGCGAGGGGGAGTGACCCGCTGCGTGCTCCAGCTCACCGGGCCCGTCCGTTGAATCAGGTTAGAATCGCCGCTCAACGTCCCTCGAGGT
>WUUC01214195.1_pt1 | contig 10116 bp, 14 predicted proteins | sample 6278441 | NCBI WGS metagenome assembly WUUC01 (sample SAMN13675441, study PRJNA597444) | soil metagenome | isolation source: soil | place: USA: Washington | collected 2017-10 | reverse complement strand
GCGCAACATCTATCGCTCCGAAGACATGGCTGCGCACGGCTTCACGTATGAGAGCGTAGGGCGGGCGGCTCGGCCAAGGCCATGACCGCCTAGACGGTCGCGACGGCACCATTCCCGACCGCATCGTCTTGACGCTGGTCGCCGGAGGAACGCCGCAGGCTTACCTGTGGTCCGGCAATTTCTGGTCAAGCGGGTTAGCGGCTATCTTGTTCGTTGGCTGCGGGGCTTTGAGGCCCGCCAGGTTTGTCGCGGCTGGCAGGCTCTGGATCGGCATAGGGCATTCCTGGTCTGCTGTTGATCGCGGGGGCCTCCGCGCGGATCAGCCTGCTGATCCTGAAGTCCGAACTGCGTGAGCTTGATGACAAGCGCGCGATCCCGTTTGGGTCCACCTTCGGGCCTCTGGTGGATCTGGGTTAGGCCAGTAGGCCAGCCGATGGCGCTTTGGCTTTCTGACGATCGACGGGCCTGGTTAATTCAGGATGGCCTGTCGCTGGCGGACCATAGTCGCCTGGCGGCCCTCGCGATGATGATGCCGGCAGCACCGCCTGCCATTTTCTCCAGCGCGTCGATCAACGTGCCGTGCCGGTCCGGCGTCACGGCCTGCAGGATCTCCAACAGCGCCGCAGCACCGATGACGATGCCGAAAGCCAGGATCGGGCGTTTGGGATATGCGCGGCCGAACAGCGCGCCGACAAAAGCGAATGCGATGACGTGCTCGAAATGCGCGTAACTCTGCATCGTAGGCCGCATCAAATACGGCGCAAGCTTGAAATAGATGGCATAAACGAAGCCGACATTCGTCAGCGTGGCATAGGCGATCGCGATGATCGCGATCCATGCTGCGGCCATGGCAAAAAGGGTAGTCTGTCTCTTCATCGGGGTCATAGGGGCGTCTTTGTACCGGGGCAAAGCTTTTTTCGAGATAATAGGATTCTTAACCTTACCGCCGCCGGACAAGTCAAAGGCAATCGCCGGAGCCGGCAGCGGCTAACGTTCAGATTAGAAGAATGATCGACTGCGGCCGCTCGTTTAGGCGAAGTCCAAGAGATCTTCGATAAGATTGCCTAAAGACAAAATCGAGAAGTGCGGGTGGGTCGGGGTGTTGGCGGATCGGCGAAAAGCAAGCGTCGCTCCTTGTCACGATGCGGCAAGATACCGTTTGGCGTGCGCTCTGCCGCGTGATTGCACGATCTCGGATATTTTCCGAGGGCGGCGTGCCGGTGATCGCCGAAACCTCGATATGCCCGCGGAGTTCACGCTGATCCACAACCTGGCTGCCCGCGGCTGTGCCGGCTGGCGTGGCGTATGGGACTGCGAATTCGGGGCTCAGTTCGTCGATCATTTGGTCGCAGCCCCGTCACAACGTTCCGCTTCACAAAGTGGCACAAGGACGCCGGAATATGCGTGAGCCCAGCTTCAGCGCTGTTTGCGCTTGGCTTGGCGCTTTCGACGGCAGGTACGCCTGTTGTCATTCGCGGATTTCCCGGGCGGCGGGTAATTGGCGTTTAGGACGCGAGCCGTGCATTGTCCCGGCATCCAGAGCAAGCGGGCACTGTCGATGCACCCAGAGTTTACGAAATCGTGAGGATAACGAGCTTAGGGAAGGCCTTCTCGCCGACTGCCTTGACCGGTCGCAGCAAGGACAGCTCCCATTTCCACTCCCGTGCGAGTTCGCACGTACAATTCGACCGCTCGAATGAATTTCTGTGGTACGCGCCACGGGCTTTCGGTATCGGCGACTCCGCGGCGGAAACAATGGAGAAGGTGAATGCCATGATCGAAGCACGCGACCGGCTGATCGGCTCAACCGCGTCGCCCTACGCCATCAAGCTCCGCGCGCTGCTCCGCTACCGGAGGATTCATCGATTGGGGTCATCATGACCGAGGCGCTGCGCAAGGCGACCGAACATCTGCGGCCCAATCTGATTCCAGTGCTGCAATATCCTGACGGCACCTACCGCGGCGAGACCACGACGCTGGCTTACGATCTGGAGAGCCGTCACAAGGAACGCTCAGTCATTCCCGCCATTTTTTCGCGGCATGCGCGGTGGCGAAAACCTGGATATGGTCGACGTCTCCGACCTGCTTGCTCGTGTCGATTGTATTACCCAAGAAGTAGAATGCGGCGGCCAGACGATTGCTCATAGCTGGTTTTTGTCGCAACTCTCATGTCGCCGGCATTGCTTTCGCGCAAGGCAGCGCCGGCACAGGCAACAAGTCAACCGGTCTCGGCGAGCCATTCGCCCCCCGCGGGACCTGGAATACGAGGAGGCGGTTGAACTCAGCAGCCGGCGGCAGCAACGAACACTAGGGGCCGAAACCTCAATCTCACGCCCTCCCAAAGAAATTCGATGCCGCCGCCAAATGTGATTCCGCGGGACGTGCGCGACTCCCGTTAATGAGCCGCCGCCTATTTGGAGAGCGGAGTTCGGCGGGACATGTCTTTGGGAAGCTCATCCAAGAAGCTGAGTGCGATATCGATCTTGGTCAATTCTGCTTCAACCAACTCACGTTGCTCAGCGCTCAGACTTTGCTTTAGATGCAGTTCAAGCTGCAGCTTGCGGGTGCGGAGATTGTCGAGAGTGGTCATCGTTGGACCTCAGCGGGCTTGGCCGCCTGCCTTGCTTGTGGGCGGGGCCGCCCCGAGGGCACGAAGCGACCCCTGATCACGCAGCACGCAGGCCAACTTGGGGGACGGCCAATCTGCGCGACTTGCAGCTACGTTATGCCTGTTTAGATCCGCCGCAATGAAACTCGCTTGTTAAGCTTGATGTCCGGCTTGCGGGTTAATTCTGGAACACAGGCGCGCCACTTTGCGTAAATTTTACGAACGTGCCGCTCTCGTGCAGTTTCAACCAGCCGCGATCGCAAGCTCAAGGCCGGCGGCATATTCCGCGGGCGTGGCCTTGTCGATGTACGGAAAGGGACCATTGAGTTTCTCGATACAGATCCGCCCATCCTGAATTGGTTCGGAGGCGGCTGCGTGCTCGAGGAGGCGACGGGCGGCCTTTTCAGGGTCGGCGAAGGAGGCGGCCGGGGGCTTGTTTCAAAGGTGAGTCTCACGTTTTCCAATGCTTGGTGAATGGCTCGGGATGACCGGCTCTGTCATGCCAGTTAGACACGATGTTCACAGAACCTCTCGCGCCACTTCCTTGCAGACGAGCCGAGGGCCGAGCTTCGACCAAGGCAAGTCTTGAGGCAGCGTGTCCAATCGGACATCGACCATGCGGTGATCGCGTTTGCCGCCCGAACACAGAATGCTCCAGTTACGCGGCTGTCCGCTAGCCATTCTGCCGGGTCGCCACGAGGGTATTTGCCTGTCCACCGAGAGTAAGGTAGCTGCGAACCCATGGTGCGATTCTGTCATGCCGCATGGTGCGCTTAATGAGAGATTTTTACCAGCGCTGCACCTGGGCCTGGCCGGCTTTATCATGATGGATCTAGCAGGCCCGAGCGTTCCGAAGCCGGCGGTGGCCCTGAAGATAAACGGCCCCAGTACCTTGGAGGGAATAGCTGGGGCCGCCACTTTCTCCCGGTTTGTCTCCACGATCCCCCGGGAGCGATATTCGACTCTGGGCGAGGCTGCAGGTTCCTAGAAAATAGCCCCCGCCGTGTGGACTGCGGGGTCCCCCGGCTGCGTGGGTCCCAAGGCCGCCTGCACGCTCAACAAACTTCCGCGTTCTGTTCACTATTGGGCAGACGTTACCACCTTTTCCCGCTTCTATTGGCAAGCCAAATGGGTACCCACTTGCCCACTTGGCTATTTGAAATGAAGATACTTTTACAAGGCCTCGGCACGTCCCGCCGGGGCCATTTTTATTGGACTAGCGCATCTGAAGAAGAAGGCCTAGCCAACCGGGCAGGGCTGGGGGTGCCGGCCGATGCAAACCTTCAGAATCGTTAGTTTCAAGTTGCTAGGCATGAACCAATCGCGATAACCCGCCCAAGTCCCCGCGAGAGTGCGGAAACCGCCGACCTCAACCGGGCGGGTTTCTGGATAAAACTGACAAGAATCTCATCGAGCTTGAATATGCCATTCCGGTGGGCCACCCGAGTGGTACGGCTGGCGCTGGTCGTTCGGAATCGTCGTGCGTCGGGCCGCCTTGCTCATCCTGCCGGACCTCTATTCTACCAGCCGAAGGATTCGGCGCCTTTTCATTCGATCGAGAGCGTGGACAACCTCATCTCTATCGAGGACCACAATGAGCCGGTGCACCGTACACGTAGCATCTTGTGGGCTTCTCCGAGGATGCGCCTGGCACCCTCAGAAGCGGACGACAATCTGGCGCGGCTCAAAAAGGGGACCGGCATGGCATGCGCTCCCGCACGGCTCGGTTCACTGAAGCGATCTGAGTTAAGGCTGGGGCGGCCTTTAGCGGTTGCCGCTCACTCGCATTCTTTGCACTCGTTCGAGAATCCGAGCTCCGACAAGGGGAAGCTATTCCCCAATTTTTTGGCTTTCAAAACGTTTTTTGTGAACACTTGAACCTGCGCTGCGAAGCGAAGACAGACGATAGATGCCCGATCAACTCCCGCTGTTCGAAATCCACCTGAGAAAGCGCCGCCGCGCCTGCAGGTGGTACCTGTGCACGACCGAGGGCCGCCCCGTCATGCAGGGATCCGAAGGCAGCCGGACGGCTGCCAGGTACCAGGCCAATCGCGCCCTGTTTCTTATGCTGCTGGCTTCGGCCTATCACCAGCCCCGGTTCGGCCGTCGTGAACGTCGAAGCCGTTCATCGGCTGACTGAGCCGGCTAAATGGAGGGCGGGCTTACCGGTGGGCCGCAGGCCGATTGGCTGCGGCCGGGCGTCGCCGCCGCACGCCGCGCAGGCCTGGTCGGCGGCTGCCTCCAGGTCGCCAGGGGCGGACGTGGGGCTCACCGAGGGAGCGGACACGCCAAATGTTCCCTTCGCTGGGAGTCAAGCCGCGCCTGGATCCCGCTGACGCTGCGCGGACGATTAACCTTTCGCCGCCGTGGTTGGCGCGGGACGGCGTCGTTGGGGCCTCCGCCACCCTTGAAGGACGCGTTTCTCTCAGCCGCGGAATTGTCCAGCTGCCCGGCGGCATCGTCGTTTGCAAAATCCATGGGCTGAAGTCGGCTGCATTGCAGAGTCCTACACTACTGTCCCTGCTCATTCGTCATGAGCAGGCCGTATGCTAAGTCGCAACATTCGGTGGCCTGGTTTGCGACACACCATATTCAGGCACGTCTTTGCCGTTGGCTGCTGCGTGCGAGGGATCTGGCGGGCACCGACACCCTAACTTCACGCAAGAATATCTCGCGGTGCTGGGGGGCACGCGCTCAAGTGTGACTGTCGTGGCGCACACCCTTCAGTCCGCCGGACTAAATCCTCGATGCGGAGGCACTACAAGACGACGCGCGCAGTGCTACTGGACGGTGAAGCGCCATTACGACAGGCTATTGGGTGCTGCCAAGTAAAAACCCGCTCTTGATCGTAAGAATGGAGCTTTGGCAAGCCGACCGCTTCACAGAAGGGTAACCAGAGCACTGAGGCCGCCTAGGAGGCTGCTCGACGCACGATGTTCTGGACCACACGCGTCGGGCCATCCACTAAGGTTCTCCCCCCGAATGGCAAATGGCGAAATGGCCGCAGCTGGCATCAGAGACAGGCGCAAAATAAAGAAGGGCCGCGTTTGCGCGGCCCTTCGCTTTAAACGCGCTGGTCCGGCAAGCCTACAGTTTTCAATAGGGTTGGGCAGTCCGTAAGATCACGGTGTTCCGCGGGCGGAACTGGGTAGGGAAAAAGCGGCAAGCGAGCGCTGGACTATGTCAGCTACTAGACAGACAGGGTGAGCCTACGAACGCGTGAATGCTCCCGTTTCAGCACCTGAAATTAGTTACGATCGCCCGGCCTGGTTGCCGGGCATTTCGTTATGGCGGGGAGGGGTCGCCAAACAGACCGCGGAAAGCCCTGAAAGAAAGGTGACCGTGCAAATGCGGCGAGCATTCCGATCGGTTCGTTCCAGCACGCCTTATCATCCAAAAGAAATCTGCCGCCGTCGCTATCATCAAGCGAACATCTCGGCGCCTGCCGCGTGAATGTCACGAAGGTCCCGGACTCGTGCATCTTAAGCCAGCCGCGCTCAATCGCGAGCTTGAGGCCCGCGCCATATTCGGCCGGGCTGCCGCGGTCACGGAAGAGAAACGGTCGTTGATTTTCTCGATGTGGATGCGGCCCTGAAGCGGCTCGACCGCGTTGGCGACCTTGAGGATCCGGCGCGCGGCTTTTTCGGGTCGGCATCGGGGCGGTCGGTGGCGTATTTCATGCTGCGGCCTTGCCTTCCTTGTCGGCCCTGCGAGTGACGATCCTGATCGCATCGTCGGCGCGCCCGCTGCAGCGCCTTGGCTTCATCCCACAGTGCGCGCGTCCAGACGTCGCGTTCCTCGTCTGTCGTCAGGATGACCGGCATGGCCTTCGGTTGGAGCGGTTCGGCGACGGCGACGTCGTGAGAAAGCCGTAGATCTGGTGCGGGCCCGGGATCGGTTTCGATTTCGTCCCGCGGTCGCCGTTGTATTCGGTACAGATGCCAGCGAAGCACGTTAGCGGTCGGTCGTCATTGATCGCGAACCCAACCACGTCCTTTTCTTGGTCTCAGGGTTTGGCTCCGGCGCGTACTCCGCGAAGCTGATGAATAGGACCAGGCAGCGGCTTTCGGGCTTCAGCCAGCCGCGCCAGTGTGGCGAGGAGGCATTGCGGATGTTGGTTCCGCTGGTGCGCGGCGGTGGCGGCAAACCCAAGTGCATCAGAAACGAGCTCGCGCTCGGTGCCTGCGTTTCGCACAACTGGCGCGGATAATCTGGAAATACGCCGGCAATGGCACCAGGTGGCCAAACATAGCGGTTCATGAGGGAGGAGGGCGACGATCCGCGCCTTGATTGGTGGTAATGAAATAGAGGTTACACATCGGCAGGTTCGGTCTGTGGGCTGCCGTGACGTGCCCATCCATCTCGCGATGTCTATCTGGGCACCGCAGAAGCAGTGTGCGCTGCCTTCATGGGTTTGGGCCGGAAGCTTGCAGCCTTTTTCCACATTGCCTGTTTCCATGCCGTCCAGGCGGCGCGCCCGCGCTAGTCGTCGAAGTCGGTAAGCAAAAAGGGGCTCAGCGCGCTGCCGGTCCCGACTATCCAAGTGGTTCTTCTGATCCGAAGATACCGAAAGCCTAATACGCACGGCTCTTTTGCTGAACAGCAAAATGATGTCCTCAGCCGCAGCCGCACAGGTGGTTGCCCATTGGCTCATATTAGAGCGGGATTTCCTTTTTGCCGGCGACCTTGCGCCGGGCATTCTCTTCGATGTCGGCCATGGCGAAGAACGGGCGCCGTCCATGCGCCCAGCAAGCCGCCTCGCGGATCCAAGACATCTCCGGCGAACGGATCACGACCAAGGTTTCCTGCACCAATAATGATGAGCGCTTCAAAGGGATAGACTTACCCTTGTTCCTGAGTCGACGGACGGACAGACGGAACGCAAAGAACGGGCTTCAGTCGCTCTTCCGGGAGAGATCGATGGCGGCCTTAGGCTTAGCGCATTGGCTAATGATAGGAGGAGGGATACTTGTCTTCTCAGGGTTCGTTGGTTTTGCTCTGAGCCGGAATAAGGAGGTCGAAACCCATGCTGCGCTCCTCCCGGGCGACACCGACAACACAAAAGCTCAAGCCGATGAGAAGACAGAGCGCTGATGGTAAGCGGGAGGGCAGTCTCCGCACCCAAAGACAAGCTGTAGTCCCCGGTCCAAGAGATATTTACAGCCATTCGTAGGCGGCGCTCCATGCGACATGCCTGGCGGCGCAACCCAACCGCCGGTCGTGCCGCCGATATGAAGGCGGAGGGCCTCAGGAGCTACAGCAAGGCGTGAGCCAAAAAGAACGGCATCCGTCGGATGCACAGAGGCCGAAGAAGGAACCGGCGACTTGGAAGGCTACCAACACAACTCGTTTCTGAAGTGCTAATTCATCCGACGCCGAAGTTCAGGCGAGGCCGAAGGGTTCGTTGCGCATCGCAAAAGCCGATCGCATGTGTCTGCACTCTCGGGCGATCTGTCTACCGGATTTGGCTTGGCTGTTGCTTCCACACCACCAATGACGCGGCCGGAAAGTCTATCGTCGCGCAAAACGCTTCAGCCGGGTCGCGTAACGGGGCTTACATGTACGACGTGTATTTGAACGGCAGGAACGACCTTCTGATTGTTCCGCGGGGCCACTCAATTCCATCCGATCTGAGCGGCAGTTGGCGCAAGAAGAAGAGGACCGTGCGGTCGGTCAGCGAAAGGATTCGCGAAGACGTGGAGCGAAGCGGCTACCACCGTCGAAGCCTTGTGGGCAACCGCTTGAAGACACTTCACAAAGCCGGCCGGCTTCCTAGCTGATCCAGATCATCCGTTGGATGCAATTCACGTACCGGTCACCCGCAACCGCCGGCCGGCCAACCCGAAACGATCAGACTTCGGCCATCACATCCAGGGATAGGTCATCACCACGCGAACGTCGGAGTTTCCAAGGACTCGTCGGGCGCGAAAACAGTCTCGCGCCCGCTGAGTGAATGCCTGGCGAAAATGGTGAACTAACTTCGGGGAGAGCGGCCTCCCTTCACTGCGATGCACAACAGCTTTAGCTTGTAGAATAATGACTGGGGCGCAAAATCTAAAAAGCTACGAATCAAGTCCGTGGATTGACCGAGGAGCAATCGGTGACGACCATTGAGGCTGTGATCCTTGGAATGATGCTTTCTTGGACACCTTGCGTCGCGTTCCTAGCTTATCTTCTTTGGCGTACGCCATTTGAAGAAGATTAAATCTGTCTCACGAGCCAGACGATAGCCATAGCCAGCCAGACGTCGCTATCAGAATGGCGATAAAGTAGCTCACTTTCATGCACTTATCGTGCAAGGATCTCAAGCTACCAGGCATTCAAGTGATCGCGGCCCCGTGCCAGTTCTTTACACAGCACTTCAATGGTGGCTTCCAGATTGCGCCGCCGGGCTATTAGGGTTCGTACGGTCATTGGGAAGGCATAATGACCAGGGTCACGCGTCGGACTGCTCTTCAACTCGGCTTCGATGCTGTGATTAAGCAAGGTAGCGGCATTCTTCAAATCCTTTAACACGGCTTCAGTCCGTTGCCGCGTTCGTTGCAGCGCGCCGATCATCGCGAGCCGCTTGTGTTCTTCGAGTGCTAGCTTCTTGGCCTGGGGGCGGTGAGTTCGCTCGAGATCTGCTGTCTCAAAATGGTGCTGCCGGGTCATCGGTTGCTCCGCTATGGTACGTGGTTGGCATCAATTCATGGACAATGCGAAGGAACGTGCAAAAACCCTGCCAATCCAAACGGGAGGGCCGCCTCTCTCTCGCGCGCACGCTTGCCAGGCATTGCCGTCAGGCCGTTTTTCATCGGCCGCTTACCCGCTCGTAACCGATGGCGACTGGGCAACTTCAGCTGCGGCCTATGAAACAGATCTAGCCTTCTGCTGAAAAACTCTCACAAAGCCAATGGTTAGTGATGTCGGGGCTCGCATGCGAGACGCTTTTGTGGATCAGGGTGGACTGTTCGTACACCAACCTTGAAGACGGAATTCGTTCATCATCGCAGCTGCCAGACCCGCACAGTGGCTCAGCACGACATATCGCTGTTCATCGAGGGCTTCTACAGTCGAACTCGGCTCCATTTCCTGCAGTCGGATATATCGCCTCGATCGAGATGGAGCGAAAAGCAGCTTAACCTATCCACGTTCCCGGGGGGAAGATCATTGCACTGATCCACCGAGAAGTCTGGTTTGGGAGGGGGCCGGCGGTGCAGTTTCGTGGATGCGGCTGCCTGGTTTAAGACCCCGCCCGCTCAGGTGCGACAGCCGGGTAGGCCTGTGGGGTGCGAGCAATCATCGGAGCGTTAACTAGAGCTTCGATTCTTTAGTCCCGCATGGCTCGGCGGGCGATGGCTTCTAACTCGCCTAAAGGTAGTACTACCGTTCTTAGCCGCTTGAATGAGTTTTTCAGCAATTCGCTTATGAGAGTTGTAATCGCCGCCATTAGGCAGTTTGAGCTGCTGCCGGTTTGATGGACACCGAGATTGGGTGTTTCATTAAGCCGGAGGTGGGCCATGCAG
>WUUC01102126.1_pt1 | contig 10117 bp, 12 predicted proteins | sample 6278441 | NCBI WGS metagenome assembly WUUC01 (sample SAMN13675441, study PRJNA597444) | soil metagenome | isolation source: soil | place: USA: Washington | collected 2017-10 | reverse complement strand
TTTTGACAGCAAGTGAGATGTATCACGAAGAGTTTAGGGAAGTGGAACATTGTGGTTTAAATAAAGATCTATTTCTTCAAAAACCAATATCGGCTGACAATCTAGTAAGGGAAATAAATAAGAAGATAAACTCAATTCAATTCAATCGGCAATAGAGGGATCAAACGAGGGGACCAGGATAATCCATGCACCTTCTAGTATGTTGCTAGAGAAGCAGAACCAGAAATAGAAAAAGGACAACAAGAAGAGAATATTTCAAATGGCATTTTCTAGAATCCAATATTTAATCTCGATTTTTTCAGACAAAGATCCAAGCCATAACATTACAGCTATTTTCTTGTTATATATCAGACAAACAGATCTGATATGTGATACTTATAACAAAATATCAGTAAGAGTGGTGTTCCTGTTTATGCTTTCTCAGTTTTCTTCGTCCAAGGATTATTACGCCACATTTAGCGCATTTAATTTTCTCTGGCGTATTGTTAGTTGTTTGAAATCGTATTTATGAGATCAGGAGCTTCGTTTGTTGGATACATGGAACTACTTTGGACTCTAGATCATCAGGACCCTTTTTTAGGTTTTAAAATAATCAAAGATGATGATATTATTGAAATTTCTGGTGATAGAAATGGACAAATTAAGAGTATAACTTGTCAAGGTGGTAGACCGTACGAAGCGGATGTAATTTTCTATCATCTTGGTTACAGGATTCAAAACCAAATCGCTATACAGCTTGGCTGTGAATTAGATAGAGATGAGGGATTTATCAAAGTAAATTCCTCACAGCAAACTATAGTGCGCAATGTTTACGCTGTTGGAGATGTTGACACTGACCAACATTTTATTGTCTTTGCCGTAGCCAGTGGTGTGACCGCCGCAATATTAATTTATGAGCACTATTAAAAGATGCAATTAAAAACACGAAAGAAGGAACCTAGTATTAATATTATTATGCATCTATTTAACCAATAAGATCCTTTAGTTATTAATGTAAGATGAAACAAGTTCAGAGATTAAGTGCGACCAGTATGGAATTTCATTTATTACACTTCAGGATAAGGAGGAACACATGAAACTAGAACACAATGAAGGGAGAGAACCTACAGGTGTTTCATAGTTGAAGTGAAAAAGTGGGTGAGTAATGATAACTAAGTGTGTTAAATGAGATAATTTAATTGTAGACGATGAGATGAAGATGAAGTATCACCATAAAGGGAAAGCCTATTGCGAAAATTGTTATAGGGTAATTAAGGCGGAAGATCTCGAAAATAAGAACAGGACTATATCCGTCAAGATGAGCAAATTTGGCAAAGGATTTACAATCCCAAAGGTAGAATGATGAAGTTATTGTTACATGATATTGTCTTATCCTATTATCCTAGCTGATAAGAGTGATGCGGCTATCCGTTAGGTAAAATAAGTATCCTTCGTAATTAATGCGTTATAATAACCAAATCGGAAAGTATAATGAAAGTTTTAGGTGGAGGGATAACATCTGATTGTATGCTTGCTCTGTGATATATTAGAAAACAAATACATGTTTCTACTCTGATTCGAAAATGTTTCCGTGCGCTAAACAGACTGACAATTGTAGGTCTATCCATGAGATGATCCTTGCGACCTCTAAGACTAATTAATTATGATGAGCCTAATATTGCAGAACATGTCATGGGCGAAAGGGGAAATAAGTCCAGTAATAATAACGGAAGAGTTGTAGTCATAACTGGTTCTAGCAAGGGTATAGGAAAAGCAATAGCAATGGAGTTTGCAAAAGTGGGATATTCTATTGTACTCAACGCTAGAAACAAAGTGGAGCTAAAGCAGTCTGCTAATGATATTACAAATTCAACCAGAGATAGTAATCGGTTATAGCGATCCCGGGGGATATATCCCAAGAAGAGGTTTGTATATCATTGATAGAAGTTGCTGTCAAACAATTTGGAAGAATCGACGTCATGATTAATAATGCTGGAATAGGCGGTGAGTCAAAGAAAATACATGAATTGACAGAAAGAGATTGGGATGAAGTTATTGATGTGAATTTAAAAGGTACATTCCTGTGTACAAGAGAAGCAGTAAAAAAGATGATAAATAAAAAAAGTAATGGACTGGGTAGATCTAACAACTATTCAATTATCAATATTTCTTCAGTCCACGAAGAGACACCCCAGCCTGAATCGGCTCCATATGCCGCTTCTAAAGGAGGAATGGAATTGTTCACTAAGACCGCTGCTTTGGAACTGGCAGATAAAGGAATAAGAGTCAATGGTATCGCCCCGGGATCGATAGCCACAGACATGAATAAAGAATTATTAGAGGATCAACAAAAGAGAGAGAAAAAGGAAAAGCAAATACCTGTACATAGAATAGGAAAACCAGAAGAAATAGCAAAAGTGGCTCTATTTCTAGCATCTGATGACGCAAGTTATGTTGCAGAAACAACTATCTATGCTGATGGAGGACTAACTTTGGTTTCCTGAAAGCTGTTTTCAGTTAATCAAAAATATTTTGACTTTGAGTCATTAGCAGTACGTAGTTTTTCATGGTCAATATACGATATAATACATTACCTTTCTTATTCGAGATCTGATTCATACCTGTTCTGTGTCAGAACAATTATAACAAATACAATCTATCTCCATTATCATTCCCATTTTCATCGCCATCTACTTTTTCGTTCCCATCGGTATCTCTGTTGGAATCCGGTGTCACGGCTATCGTTGTAATAGGTGCAGCATTTTTCTGGACTCATTTCCTTTCGTCTATCATTATCGAATATCTTCATTTTGACCTAATACACCGCAACGATCCAAACAGCATGGTCATTGCGCTGCTGAGCAATCTGACAGTTTAAAGTGTGCACAATCCTATGCAAATACAGTGAGATAGTTCGTCTATGTCTAGAATATATCTCCAATGTCATTAGTCAGTCAGTACATTCAAGACAGTATTCACTGCCACACAAAAAATTTAACAGTTTTAGGACCATTTAGACTCGATCTAAAGCCGCAGGAGACTCAACAGAAAGTGGGTCGAGAACATTTTCGCCGAGTCCCCTATGGTTTTTGAGCGTGGTAGAATTAGTTCTTTCGTATAATCATGGAAAATATGATATTTAGATGTACGAACTCAAACGAAATCAAGCGTCAGTACTCAAACGAAATCAAGCATCAGTCAAGATTTTTGTAATAGAGGAAATCAATTCGGCGACGTGTTGACCGGGTATGCTTTTGACTCCCTTTGGAGACTTATCACATACATCTATCCTCTACTACATGAATATGATACAGGTAAAAATAAATCTTTACAACAAAAGAGAGAGGAAGGTTTTCGAACGGGGTATTAGTCTCCTTTAGACCATCTATCTTATTCCTAGATTTTTGCGGTCGCTGATTTACCAAAGAACCTCTTGACGTCAGTTTTATAGAGATACCAGATTATGACACCACTGATTATTATGGTTATTATGGCACCATAATTGGCCCCTACTACCGAGCCAATTCCGAACGCTATACTGATAAATGACAGAATCAAGGTAATAGACCAAGCCCACCCCTTACCTTTCATCAGACCATAGCTTACGACTAGATATCCTATTCCTATAGCAATGAGGACCGAGCCTGCTCCGATTAGTAATGCGCCTAATTCGGGAAAAAACGCAGCAAAAACTAGAGGTCCAAAACCGATTACAATATTAGATATGCCAACTATGATTGCCAGTATCGCTATTATTGTAACACCAAGGGGTCGATGTTTGGTTGAATCTTTTTCCGTATTATATCATGATTCGGTTAATGCGTATTGATATAATCTAAATGGCTAAATTATTTTTGTAGTGTTAGTAAAATATATTGAACTTATGGCACGCCACCTCAGTTCGTGTACAGAATTACAGAAATAGAAATTTCGGTATATTTCAAAGGGAACAACGCCTCTCAAGTATGCGACCATTGTGAAATTTGATCTGCAGGAGACTCAACCTCTGGCTATGAATCCGCAACGTTAGCGATTGAGTCTAGGGTCGTCCTGCAGTATATATCCAAGTGCATGTCCGATACACCTTTGACCCTAATCGGACAGTGTAAAATATCGTATTTATCCGTAACATGCTCCTCCGATTAATTGTAAATATGCAGATGGCATCGGGATTATCTAGTGGTCCCATCGCTCAATTTTCGTTGGGGGGACCACTTACTATATCGACTGGATTATTGATGGTGCCTAGGTCTGAAAGATATACCTTTTCGAAGTCATAGAAATCCCGAGCCAATGCGACATTCACCGAGATTATTGCTACCGTACTGCTGAACAGTTGTCCAGAGTCGAGATGCTTTCCATCTTTGATAACAGCCTTCCTCCCCAAAGAGTAGGACACTCAACCTCCACTATGAGGTATGTATATCACAGATACTGCTACAAACTATAGGAAGCTAGCTCCAATATTACTAGCGATATAAGTAATGACAACCGTAGTTAGTTCCAGGGTACGTCCTTGATATTTGTTATTTTATTAAAAGGGACATACCGGTAGGAATCGCATATACTGCCTATAGTTTGTGTCTAAGAGCGTCTTGTTCTATAATGAGATCCAGAACAATAACCGCAATAATCATTAGTAGTTACTCTCTTGTGACAGATACATTCGCAGCTTCCACCATGGCTCCCCCTAAATCTTCTTTTATTCACAATGTTTTCATAACATTATCAGTATTTGAAACTTCTGAGCTTGGATGTTTTAGAGGTTAGTTCCTGGATTTAAAAGATCACGAGAAGAAATAGGTATGAATTAATGCGAAAATATAGCATTATACCTCAGTATTGAAAAATGTGGTTAATTTTTCACTCGGTAGGACAACAGTACAGTAAGCGCGTAGGTTTCAGAGTACAAAAGTACGCAAATCAGACATAACCAGTCTTTATTGTTAAGTGAATGTTGAGTAGCAAATAATAGGTTATCGGAGATTTTGCATCTCTCCTATTTTATTCCTAAAAAGACCTATCTTTGCTTCATTCTAGCTATTTATAACATACAGATTCTGTTTATTCCACTACATTACATGTATACAGTAACGAGTTCTAATGTTGCCTACAAAAGTCTTTGGATGATTGTATTTGAAGACCAAGTTCGGAAAAGTGATGGTACGATTGGAATGTTTAATAGAATAAACGTGCGAAACTCAAGTATTATAATCCCTTTATTCAAAGATGGTTCTATTCTGATGGTAGAAAATTACCGTCATGGAGCAAGAACAAACCTCTTAGAGTTACCTGGAGGACTTATAGATGCTGATGAAGAACCACTAGTTGCCGCTAAACGAGAATTGCTCGAAGAAACTGGATACCAATGTAGCACTATTAGTTATATCAATTGGACCTATACATGGCCGGGAAGAACTACACAAAAGAATTTTGTATTTCTAGCAAAAGGACTTAAAAAAATATGTAAGCCAAATTTAGAAGAATTTGAATATTCAAAAATTCGAAAACTTACAAGAGAAACAGTGATTGAAGAGATCAGATCTGGCAACATAAAAAGTTCAATATCAATATCTGCAATTCTTTATACATTAGGAGAATTCAGTAAATGCATGCACTAATAACTCTCCCCAAGATTTGGGTTGAGTTATAATGTTTCTTAGCTCTTCAGTTTTAGTAACTCTGAATTACATGGATCAAATTTCATATACTGGAAATAATTGCACATGATAGAAACACCCTTCATTTTCTTTGATCTCGGACAGACACTAGTAGATGAATGGAGATTTATTGAATATTTGGATAATAAACTATTAGAAGTACTAAATGGATTCGGAACAAGAATTGACCCTCGTAATTACAGAGCAGTCAGGGATAATGTTATTAGAAATCGAATGATTGGTAATGGCAGTACTAGAGAACTTATCATTGAAATTTGCAGATTAGTAACTCAGCGTGGCTATGAAAGAATTATTGCAGATAGACTAGAATATGATATCAAGTATGGACGTAGGGAATTGTTCAGATTTTATTATGATGCAGAACAAACCCTTAGTATACTTTCTCAGAAATACAAGCTTGGAATTATAGCCAACCAATCTAGAGATGTTTTGCAATTGTTAGATAAATTTAATTTTAGAGATTTCTTCAATGTAGTGATAATATCTTCGGAAGTTAATATGAACAAGCCAGATCCAAGAATATTTCAATTAGCTATGGATCGTGCTGCAAATAATTCAAAGCGTTATGTAATGATAGGAGATAGACTTGATACAGACATAAGTCCTGCAAATAAACTCGGCATGAAAACAATTAGATATACAAATTCACTTTTCAGACTACAAGAACCTATTGATGAATCAGAGATGGCAACACATGTTGTTAATAGGCTAAGTGAAATACCGGGTATATTGTAAGAAATATAGAACCATCTACTGTAAGTAATTAATTTAGGAGGTATTTATAGCTAAAAATATTAAATCAATCTTGTTCCTATTTTTAGGAAAATTCAATAATAATAAGTTCCACAGTTCTCAATTGGATAACTATGGAACTATTGTGTAGGATATGAGGCAGCATACTGTGGTGAGGAATTATGTCACAAGTCAAATAATTCATGTCAATTCGACCCGCCGCTACAAATACGTAGCAACGTAATTACGGATTGAAAGTCTTTCTCAGCTTATCAGCTAACTTATCCATTTCTTCTTCATTTAATTTAGGTCTGCTATTGAACATCGAATGAATGGGTCCTGCCCCATCATTGGCTGACCGTGGAACAATATGTATGTGAACATGCGGCACCTCTTGTCCTGCATCCCTTCCATTATGAACGGCTATTGTTGATGCACTAACTCTTACTGTCGACTCTAATATCGCAGCTATTCGACATGTAATACTAAAGACTGCAGAGGAATATTCTTTATCCATATCTTGGACTTTAGAATAATGTACTTTAGGAACAACAAGTGTATGTCCGGAAGTTAATGGGAAAGCATCTAGAAATGCCAAAGCATAATCATTTTCATTAATGATTCTTGCTTTGAGTTTGCCAGAGACAATTTTACAGAATATACAATTTATATCTTGCATTACGGGATATTATCATCAGCAGCACAAATATCTTTGCTTGGGGTTCCTAGATTATTTATTGTTTAGTAATGATGTAATTAATTCATATTTACTTCCATTCCCATCCCATCGCTGAAAAATTTCCATACCCGTCTGCTTGAAGGTTAAATATGTTAACCATATCATTGAGAAAAGCAAGTTTGCCTGTGGAGGTTGTACTCCAAATGTTAGTTCCAAGGGATTTCAGACCCCCATCTTCTGTTACTGTCCCTACCACTTGACTAGTATAAGTTGCAACTTCGCCATCTTTTGTCATAATAAACCCTTGTCCTGTGGAACGAAATACTCCGTTATCTTGAAGGGTACTTACCGTTGTATTAACATACTATGAATGCATCCTTATATAACACATGAACATCTTATCTCTTCAGCTGATTGTTATCTTCTACAACAACCAAAACAGCAACATCTGTTAAATCCTCGTCACTATTGGACAGGAGATAGAAGAAGTTGGGACGGGCTTACAGGCCTCATACACGAACAGACTTCGTTCTATCTGCGAAGAGAATACCACAACAATTGTTGACTTTATTGCTGCAATGAAAAGCGAAGCTAACCTTTCAGACCATTATAGGAAGGACCTGATTAAAATGTTGTGTCGACTGTCAAAATATAATAATAACATGCCTTTCAGAGATATGACCCGAGCTCATATTCTGGGATTTCTGGACTACTTTCGTAAACCTGAGAGTTCTGACCCGCTACATAAATGGATTGGAACTTACAATATCTACAGGTCATATTTGCTCCGTTTCTTCAAGTGGTTGTATTATCCAGATATTGAACCCACCAAGAGACCTAAGCCTGCAGTAATAGAGAATATCACTCTACTAAAAAGAAAGGAAAAATCCATATACAAACCGTCAGACTTGTGGACCCAACAGGATGATTTGCTATTTCTAAAGTTTTGTCCATCTAAAAGGGAAAAATGCTATCATGCAATTTCCAGAGACTCCTCATGCCGTCCACATGAAATACTCAAACTAAAGATAAGGGATATTGCATTCAAGACAGCCGGTGACTATCAGTATGCCGAAGTCTTAGTTAATGGAAAGACTGGATCTAGACCCATACCATTAATAAATTCAATACCATTCTTGAAAGACTATCTGGACCATGAACATCCTCAACCTGGAAATCCCAACTCTCCTTTAATATGTGGAACTGGCAAGAGCCTTGGAAGACATATTAGACCCATGAGGATTGCCAGCATATACAACGAGTACAGAAATCAAACCTTTCCAAAGCTACTCGAGTCACCAAACGTTTTACCAGAAGATAAACAAAAGATTGCAGAGCTGCTCAAAAAACCCTGGAATCCATACATCAGAAGACATTCCGCATTAACAGAAAAATCCACTATTCTAAAAGAACATGTGTTAAGACAACACGCTAGATGGTCAGGTAGTTCACAGATGCATTTGAAATACCTACATTATTTTGGAAATGAGTCGAATGAATCACTATTAGAGGCATATGGCATAGTTTCTGGTGGTCAACAGATAGATCAACTAAGACCGAAACAATGTCCTAACTGTTCAGAAAGCGATATCAGCTCCACATTTTGTGCATTTAGCCATTACTATTTTACCAAGACCTTGGAATATCAATCTTTTCTATTAGATGGTAGAATAACTAACAAGATCTGATCACTTAATAAGTGCAATGCAATCATTAAGGTATGGTTTCCAAAAAAGTATAGAAGTGCAATACCCATTGTTTCAATTGTTGTTAATATTTTTGTCAACGCGTTAGTGCTATTGATTGGAAGTATAAGCCTATTCACGCAACTTGGAATTGGCTTTTCATATCTGACTAATTATAGTTAGAAAAGAGACCAAATAGATGCTAATGGCTATCGGTTCGATTCTTAAGGCAGAAATATTCTGATATTTAAGGAATGTTTGCTTTCTATGTTGTCCATGATCGACACAAAAAGAAATTAGTTGCAATTATTTTGTAATGATAGTATTGCCTGTGCTAGAAAACGCCAAGTTGTCAGTACTATCAGTACTATAAATAATCAAATAAAGTCTGTACCGATAATAATTACAAAAACCTCTTAAGGCCTATATAGTTTAAACAACCCATGACACCAATTTTCTTTTTGAATTGGTTATAGCTGTATGCTGTCTAATTATTGGTTTATGTGCTTGATATTGTAAAAAAGCTTGATAACAAAAATACATGATTATATAATTTACAGTATCGCAGCTGTTCTATATTTCATTATATATCTAGATGTAAGAAGAAGCGAAAAGAAACTAAAGAAACTAAAAGGAAACGACAAGAAATGAAATATTAATTATCAATTCAATCCACAAAATTCAAAGTGTATGAAATATAAATTGGATACTTTACAAGTTTACGGGGTTCCAATCAGCAATAACAATAATATCAAGTTGGACCTTTACATATTGAATCATGAATCATGGAATATGGAATTGATTTAATTATTAGTCAGAATTGGGCTAATGGTAAAATACAATTAGAATTATTACAAAAACAGTTTTTTTCCGTGCTTAGATTTGAAGGAAAGGCAACAATAATTAGCTTATACAATTTTAACAGATTTGGACATAACTAAAGAAAAAAGTTTGGACTAGTTGCCACCTTCTTGTTCTTCGTTGTCTTCGCCTTCCTCGTCGTCTTCGTCTTCACTTTCTCCACCTTCGGCCGCAGCGCCACCAGCAGCCACTGTCATATTTCCACCCGTCATATTACTTTACAGTTGGCAGCAAACTATAAGGCAAGCACAAAATTCCCTACAAATTAATACCCTTTATTTCTATAAATATAGAATATCCAAATTCATTCATAGGTTAAATGCCTCAAAGTTTATGAGCTGAAGATGCTGTTCATACATGTTAAATACCATACTGGCAGTACAATCGATATGATTACAAATTATAAGATAACTGATGTCGGAAATAATACTATGTCTTCCGAATTAACCGAATTTCTTGGTATTGACAGGTATATTGCGCAGATAATTGGCCGCGCGGCT
>WUUC01062350.1_pt1 | contig 10117 bp, 7 predicted proteins | sample 6278441 | NCBI WGS metagenome assembly WUUC01 (sample SAMN13675441, study PRJNA597444) | soil metagenome | isolation source: soil | place: USA: Washington | collected 2017-10 | reverse complement strand
CACGGCAACCGCCCTGATCAATGCCCTGACCCCCGCCATGGGCTGGCTGGATGAGCCCGAGCAGGCCCACGCCCTCGGCCAGGACACCCTGGAACGCTCCCGCCGGGTCCTCGGCCCCGACCACCCGCTCACCCTGCGCGCAGCGGCCCTTCTGGCCTACATCCTGGCCTGGCTGGATGAGGCCGAGCAGGCCCGCGCCCTGGGCCAGGACACCCTAGAACGCTCCCGCCGCGTCCTTGGCCCCGACCACATGGTGACCCTCGGGACGGCGACTGTCCTGACCCTCGTCCTGCCCCGGAGTGCTGAGGTCGAGCAGGCCCGCCGCCTTGGGCAGGAGACCCTCAAGCGCTGCCGGCGGGTCCTCGGCCCCGACCATCCCGTCACCTTGCACGCGGCGGCCGTCCTCGTTACTGCCCTTGGTTGGCTAGGTGAGGTCGAACAGGCGCGCCGCCTTGGGCAAGAGACCCTCGAGCGCTACCGGCGAATCCTCGGCCCCGACCACCCATTCGCCCTCGCCTCGGCGGCCGTCCTGACCCTCCTCCTTGGTTGGCTGGGCGAGGTCGAGCAGGCCCGCCGCCTTGGGCAGGAGACCCTCGAGCGCTACCGGCGGATCCTCGGCCCCGACCACCCGCACACTCTGGTCCTAGCAAAGGTTGTGGCCTCGCGGGCCACAGAACAAGGGCAGCACCAGACCGATCTCCTCTGGTTCCTGAGACCACACATGACACCAGCACCTAACCGTGACCAGGTGCAGCGTTGATGCTCAACAGCACCCCAGTCCCCTGGACAGGTTGGTCCGCCGCCATCAACAAGCTGCCCCAGCTGGCCACCGCCGGCCGTGGCTAGGGCATCCAGTTGCTGACCATCTAGCAGGACGAGGCCCAGCTGGCCCACCGCTACGGCCGCCGCGCCGCCACCGTCCTCCACGGGCACCAAGCCAAGCTGCTGCTGTCGGCCGGGCCACAATGATCGACACCGCCAGTGAGGCCGCACCGAGCGCAGTCGCCGGCCAGTCCATCAGCACCGCGGCGGCCAGCCAGCGCAGCGGGTCCCGTGTCGGTGGCTTCCCGCGCACGTTGGTGCGCCGAGGCTCGGTTGGTGCCTCTGACCCGCCGGAGTGTCCAGGTGACACGACACGCTCTGGCTGCACGCCATGGCGCCAGGGCTCGTGGGCGAGACCGTCGAACGGGTCAGAGACATGCCGCGATGCAATCACCTCTGACTACGCCAGCCAGGGCCCACAACGGTCAGCTGTGGATAGTCCTGCGGTGCATCCGACAAGTGCTGGCTCGTTCGAGAGGTTTCCGGTGATATCCGAGATCGCCTACTATGGACCCCTTCCGAAGAGGGGGGACCATGGAACGAGGGCCGCGTACGACCCGTCTGCCTGACGCCTCGGCGCAACCTGCGATCCCGCCCTCCCAGGCAAGCATGCGACGCCGGTAAACCCTGGCAAGGTTCCCGACAGCGAGCGCCCGCGAGGCGGGGAGGGGCCATGAACGGGACCGTTGTCTATGTGCACGGTGACGGCAACAAGCCGCCAAGCGAGGACCTGAGGCGAGCCTGGGATAACGCGCTGTTCGGGATGGAGGCCGGCGAGCATTCCCGGATGGCGTACTGGGCCAGCCTGCTGCACGCGTCGCCGGCCGAGGCCAGCCCGGACATGGAAGGGGGCGAGCTGCCCAGGCCCGTGCCGGGGCCTGAGGCCGGCCCGCCGGCCGAGGTCGAGCCCATCGACGACTTCGTGGCCAACACGCTCGCCGATGTGGCCAACGGCGACGGACCCTGCCCGCGGACATGCGCCGACTCATGGACCAGTTGGCCCGACGGGCGGATGCGCTGGCGATCGGGGAGGCTGAGCAGGCCGTCGAACTCGAGGTGCTGCCGCTGTGGCGGTCGGCCCGCATCAAGGCGTTCCGGGAGTTCGTGCGGCGCACGTTCAAGGACGTCTACGCCTACGCCTTCGGCGGATGGAAGCCACAGATGCAAGACGTCCTCCACCGGGCCCTCGACGGCGCCGACAGTCCGGTCGTCATCGTCGGCCACAGCCTCGGCTCGATGATCTGCTACGACGTGCTGCACGATCGGCGGCACCAGCGACTCGAGGTGGCGCTGTTCGCGACGGTCGGGTCCCCGCTCGGTCTCACCGAGGTCCAGGACGTCATCCGGCGGCCGCTGGAGGTGCCGCCGCCCGTCCGCTCGTGGCGCAACGCCGCCGACGGTCGTGACCTGGTCGCGCTCGACCAGACGATCGTCCCGGAGTACCGCCCAGCCGACCGCACCGACTACCTGGTCACCAACGACAGTGAGAACCACCACTCGATCGAGCCGTACCTCCGCGCCCGCCCCATCCAGGACCCGATCCGCGACCTGATGGGTGTGCCGCGGCGAGGATGACGGCGGGGGTTGCTGGAGGTTCCGTCAGCGTCGTCGAGCAAGCAGGAGGGGAGAATGACGGAGATCACCTATGACCCGCAGGAGGTTTCGGCCGCCCGGACTGAGGTCGCCCGGCTGCTCGGGACCGAGCTCGCCGAGAAGGCCACCGACACGTTCTGCGTCACGCACTACCGGCGGAGCGTCGGTCGCGCGGTCAGCTTCGGGTTCGAAGCCATGGCGCCGGCGCCGGTCGCGACCGTGATCGAGTTCAGGCCGACACCCCCCTCACCGCCGATCCCACCGCTCACCGACCGGGCCGACGTGGCCCAGGTGTCAGAGACGCTGGAATCGATCGTCCCGACCGGTGCCCCCGTTCGCGTCCCGACGGCGCTGCGGCAGTCGCTGATCGCCGCGACACGCAACGAGGCCTACCGGGTCATGAGCCCCGCCTACGACGAGATCGAACGGCTCTCCGGCAGCCGTCTGGGGCCCGCACCCGAGGTGCTCGGGACGCCGCAGATCCCAACGCTGGTCACCCAGCTGTGCTGGCTGAACCGGACGGTGCGCAGCTGGGCGGGACCCCAGGTGCTGGCCGAGGCCGCCGCCGACGACGCGATCACCGGCATCGACCTGCCGCGTCGCCTGCTCCCGGACGCCGAGACGCCCAATCATGTCGCCATCGGCTTCCCCCAGTTCTTTCAGCAGCACAACCTCACCGGCGCCGGCATTACCGTGGCGGTGATCGACTCCGAGACCGCGATCGGCCACCCGGCGCTCAAGGACAGGGTCGTGCAGCGGCGCAACTACACGCCTGAATTGTGGGGCAACCCGGACAGTCACGGCACGGCCGTGGCCGGGATCATCGCGGCCGACGACCCGTTCAACGGCGGCATTGCACCCGAGGCGGTGATCTACAACTACAAGGTCCTGGCGACCAACCGGGTGCTCAACAGCGACGACTTCTCCGGTGCGCTGGCCATCCAGCAGGCGCTCGAGGACGGGGTCGACATCGCCAACTGCTCGTGGGGTGCGGGCTTCGTCGGCCCGACCCTCAGCCGCGAGGCGAGAGCCGCCGACGAGGCCTGGGCCCTCGGCCTCACGATCGTCAAGAGCGCCGGCAATGCCGGCCCCGGTCCGTCCACCATGACCACGCCAGCCGATGCCCAGGGGATCATCGTGGTCGGGGCCACCGACGTCCATGGCCAAGAGGTCCAGGGCTATAGCAGCCGCGGACCGGCGGGCGCCAAGGTCGGCCCGGACGTGGTCGCTCCGGGGGGCAGCGATGCCGAGGTCATCGCGTGCTGCCTGGTCCAGGGCGGCTTCGGCGACGCCGGGGTCGGCACCAGCTACGCCGCCCCGCACGTGTCCGGTCTGGCGGCGCTGTTCCTTGAGCAGGACAGGAACCTGGTGCCCGACCAGATCCGCCAGCGGCTCCGCCAGGACGCGCGCGTGCTACCGGGCTTCGGTCCGGACGCTCAGGGAGTCGGTCTGGTCTGGGTCGGCTGAGCGTCGGGTTCCAGCCGGCGCGGCAGGTCGATCGCGCTCACCACGTCGTCCTCGGCCACGTTGGGCACCTCGGCAGCCGGGATGCGGCCGCGGAGCGTCTGGTTCAGCCAGGCCGTCTCGACCACCCGGCCGCCGGCCTGCTCGATCTTCTGCGCCACCGGACCCAGCTCCCGCTCGAAGCCCTCCTTCATCGCGGCGATGCGCTCCTGCCGTGAGCCGGTCGCCGGTGGCTGCACCGGCTGCAGTTCGACGATGACCTCGACCTCGCTGGATCCGTCCATGGCGTCCAGTTGCTCGGCCAGCCGCTGGGTCAGCTTGGCCAGACCACGCTTGCTCACTTGCCGTCCTCCAATCGAGGTCCAGTTGCGAGCGTACAGCATCCGGACAAGACGCCCAGCCTCAACCAGCCGACTGGACCGTCAGGCGGTTGTCTCCTCGCGAAGTCCCTCGGCCAACTCGCGGATCTCGGCTTATGGGTAGCGGCGGTGACCGCCCAGGGTCTTCAGGAAGGGTAGCTTGCCTTCCTTGGCCCGGCGAGACACGGTCTTGGGCGAGACATGCAGGATATCGGCCACCTCGGCGGCCCGGAGGTAGCTGGGAGAGGCGGTTGCGACCTTGGGGCTGGGTTGGGCTGCCACGGCGCATCCCCTTTCATGCGGCGGACCCGCAGCGGCGCCGGACCCAGAATGGACCGGTTGTTCCTCCGACACCAACGGTGGATACCTGTAGCAGATGGTTCCTCGGTGCCGTGCCTGGTGCTGGAACGAACAGGACGATTATCGAGACCGGACCAAGCATTCCGCCATAGCCCGCTTGGGTCGTTCAGCGCCCAGTCATCTCAGTGCGCTTACAGGCCGTCCCGGGGGATGTCGGTAGGCGGCCCTGGCAGGTCGAGGGTAGAGACCAGCCGGTAGGCCGCTCGGTACTCGACAGAATAGCGACACAGCAGTCGCAGGGTCATGCGGACGTCATCGTGGCGAGACGACCTCGCGCCCGAACCTCCAGCTCAGCGCCATGATCCGACCTTGCGCGCCCACAGGGCGAGCGCCCCACAGTCCCGGTCGCCAGGCAGCTTCGCATGGCGGGCAAATTGCCTATTGTCCCCTGTCCGACCCAGATGCTTGACTGCTGTATCGGCGTGGTTCGATCCAGTCGCGAGAGGGGAGCGACCGATGACGTATCCGCCGCAGGAGCCCCGGGTCCGGCAGGACATCCGAGACCTGGGAACCGACACCGACCCTTGGGACCCAATCGTTCTCGCCTACGCGGAAGCTGTTCGGACCATGCAGTCCCGGCCACTGGACGACCCGACCGGTTGGGAGTACCAGGCCGCGATGCACGGTCGGGCGGGCAGCCCCCCGCCCGGCGCCCTGTGGAACGAGTGCCAGCACGCGACCTGGTACTTCCTCCCCTGGCACCGAATGTACCTCTACCACTTCGAGGCGCTGGTGCGGCGCGCTGTCAGCGCCAACGGCGAGCCCGACGACTGGGCGCTGCCCTACTGGAACTACAGCCTCAACCCGGAGGCCGCACGGCTGCCCGCGGCGTTCCGCGAGCGCACACTGCCGAACGGCTCGGCCAACCCGCTGTTCGTCGAGCAGCGCAACCCGCGCCGCAACGCCGGGGTGCCCTTGCCGCCCCAGGCGACCGACACCACCCGCGCGCTCGCCCCCACAATCTTCACCAACCCACCCCCGCCGGGCCCGGCCGCCTTCGGGGGGCCCCGCACCGGGTTCGCTCACCAAGGCCCCGCATTCGGGACCCTGGAGGCCACGCCGCACGGCGCAGTCCATGTCCAGGTGGGCGGGTGGATGTCCGACCCGGACACGGCCGCGCTCGACCCGATCTTTTGGCTGCACCACGCCAACATCGACCGGCTGTGGGAGGTCTGGCTGCGCCAGGGGGGCCGAGAGAACCCCGACGCTTCTCAGTGGCTGACCCAGCGGTTCGACCTACACGACGCCGACGGTCAGCGCGTCACCATGACGGTCAACGAGGTGCTCGACAGTGCTTCGCAGCTGGGGTACACGTACTCCAACCTGCCGGCGCCGCTGGCGGTAGCCGTGGCCAGGCAGCCCGAGGTAGTAGGGATCAGCGCCATGTCCGACCAGCCGCCGCCCCAGCTCGTCGGCGCGACCGAGCGCCCGGTCGTGCTGACCGGCTCCGCGGCCTCCACCGAGGTCCGCCTGTCCGCCCCGACGGGCCCGCTGGCCGAGGGCTTCGCGGAAGGACGGCCCCGCCGGGCCTACATGCACATCGAGAACATCACCGGCGACCGCAACCCGGGCACGTCGTACGGCGTCTACGTCAACCTGCCGAGCGAGGATCTGCCCGCTGAGGAACGGGACGCGTACCTGGTGGGGGTGGTCTCGTTCTTCGGCATCAAGCAGGCGAACGAGCCGGACCCGGGGCTAAGGCAGCGGCACGGCCTCCACTACGCCTTCGATGTGACCGACGTCCTGGCCCGGGTCGACCCGCGGGAGGCCGGTGAGGGCGAGCTGCAGGTGACCTTCCTGCCGCTGGAGCCCCCCGGCGGCGAGGAGGCGTTCGCGACCCATCCGCAGGTCTCCATCGGCACGGTGAGCCTCTTCTACGGGGAATGAGCTTCCAGGAACCGCGGGTGTGGAGAGCGGCGGTCCCCGCGCCGACGCGGCTGGCCCGGTGGGTAGCCTGGCACCATCCCGAGGTCTGGCCGGCGGTGCTGGCCGCCGTAGCCTGGTGCCTGCTCGTGGCGCTGGCAGCGCCGCGGGGCGACAACGGCGTCGCCGTCCACTACGCCGAGACGCACCACCACACCAGCGCGCCCACGATGAGCGCGAACTCGGTGCCCGGGCTCGTGTGGTGGACGGTCATGGTCGTCGCGATGATGGTGCCGCTGACGCTGCCCGCCGTCCGCACGGTCGCGCTGAACAGCCTGTGGGCCCGCCGCTATCGCGGCGTGGGCCTCTACCTCCTGGCGTACACAACGGCCTGGGTCGGCCTCGGCGCCCTCGCCCTGGCGGCCAGGGAGGCCGGCGAGCGCTGGTCGGGCATGACCGTGCACAATTCCCCGCCCGCCCTCGGGGCGGTGCTGCTCGTCGCCGCTGGCTGGGAGCTCACGCGGTGGAAGCGCCGTGCGCTGCGCACGGCCCACCGCACGATGCCACTCGCCCCGCGGGGCCGGCGCGCCGACCTCTCCTGCATCAGCTGGGGGCTGGTCAGCGCCCGGCGCTGCGCCGGGAGCTGCTGGGCGGTCATGCTCGTGATGACCATCACGCACAATCTAGCGGTCATGGCCCTGCTGACGGGCGTGTCTTTGGCCGACCGGTACCGCCGACGACCCGCGCTGCGCGCCAGCGCCGCGGTGCTGGCAGGCCTGGCCGTGGTGGTGCTCGGCGCGCTCTGGTGACCTGGCGCATGACAGTGTGCCGGCGTGGTATGGCGAGTGGCTTGTGGAGCACCTGCCGCAAGGGGGGCTGGTCTGGGTTGATGGCGGGCACTTCGGGCCACATCTGGAACCCGAGGAGCACCTGATGGCATGGGTCGGTGGTCATCCCAGCTAAGGCCTGGGCCGTGAAGCTGCGACCGAGCGATTATGAGTCGGTTCGCAGGTGTCTCTTGGATATCACGGCGTAGCTTTCGCAGCTCAGCTTGCATGCGTCGTCCGCCTAGTGAGGTCGGGTGCGGTTCAGTACCGGCTGGGGGAATGACCGAGGGAATGACCGCCTCGTCCCCCTAGGGGTCGCCCAGCCGCTGCTGGCTGTTGCCATTGGCCGCCGGATGCATGCGCCCGGGCCCGGACGCTTAGTACTCCAACCGGAGATCGTGACGTGGCTGGTCGGAGAGCGGCCGAGCTGGCCAGCAGGCAGGGCGGCCACCGGTGATGATCCGGTGGTCAGCCCACGGCGGGACCGGCCGATGGCATGGTCAGCCGGCTCGTCGCTGCGCCGCTGATCCGGTCTCCACGGCCCCACCCGGCACCAGCGACCCCGGCTCCGGCGCGGTTTCTTCTGATTCGACCGTGCCCGTGGGGTGCCAGAAGTCGGGTGTCATGCTGCGTAGTCGTACTCGTGGATCAATCCACCGAGGACGTTGCGGCAGCGCAGCCGGCCCACATTCGGCCCGTTCCTCGCTTGGGTGCCCTCCGGCGGCACCGGCGTGGCATGGGCCAAGCCGCGGTGCGGACGGCGACGGTTGTAATGCTCGACGTAGCGTCGCAGGACGCGAACAACTGCTGGCGACCGAAGATCAGCAGCTGATCGAGGCACTCCCGGCGGACCGTGCACCCGACCCGCAAGAGCTTGGCTGCCATGACCGCGTTGGGCAGGACTGAGGCACTCAGGCTACTTCGGTGCCAACAACCCGAGCCAGGTTTCGTTCTGGGCGGCGAGGGTGCTCTCGACGTCAGTCACGAACTGGGCTCGGGTGGCGGCATCTGGGTCGGCTGGGAGACGCTCTGTCAGCAGGTCGAGCCGGTCGGCGGTCGCCGCATAGCCCGCGGCGATCCGGTCCCGTTGGGTGGCGCTCAGATAGGCGGCGAAGGCACCACCGATGGTGGTAGCGACGCCAATCCAGATGGCGAGCCCCTTGGTGTCGAAGGCGGCGGCGATGGCGCCGAGGAGGGCAGCGACCGCGGTGGCGGCGAGCTCGGCGTAGCGGATGCGCTTGGCCGCCTGGAGGTGCCCGGCGATCTTGTCTCGGTGCCAGTTGGCCTGCTGGCGGGCGCGCTTCTCCACATATGACCTGAAGTCGCCGACCTCGGGGAGCGCCGTGTTGTCGGGTCGAGTCTGCTGCAGTTCGAGCATGAGTGCAGCGGCCTTCTGCTGAACGGCGTCGAGCTGGGCGCTGAGCGTGCTGTCCCGGTCGGCGCTGTCGTAGGGGGCGACCCCGGCGCAATAGCGGAACACCTCGGCCTTGAGGGTCTCGGAGGCGGCCCGGGCACCCGTCCACCGAGCGACCTCCTCGGGGTTGAGGAAGCGCTGCTGCACGATCCCGGCCACCGCCAACGCCAACGCGGCGCCGCCGGCGGCAGCGGTGGTAAGGCCGCGTGGCCAGCTGGGCTGTGCGGCGACGGCGCCGAGGATGGCGCCAACTACCAGCAGGGCGAGGTTGACCCGCCGCCACCTCTCCAGGCGTGCCCGACCGTTGCCCGCGGCGATGGACCACTGCCGGTGTCGCCGCCAAGCCCCTTCCACAACGTCCGACCGGACGTTCACCTTGCCCCTCCCCACCTGCTGTGCGGCTGGCGCCGGGCCACCTTCCACGAGCCGCCTGCCTGCTCAGGGCCGCTGCCCGAAAAGTCCCCGGATCCGATCGATCAGCTCGCGAGGGTCGCCCACGTGCTCATAGAGCTCCAGCTGGTTCTTCACCGATGTCAGCTGATCCGGCTTGGTTCGTCCCGCGGCCGCTTGGGCGTAGGCTTGGACGACATCGTCCTGGGTCTCCTTGCCGCCGAGCAGGTGCGCGGTCAGGACGAGCTCGGCCACGCTGACGACCGCCCAAAAGTCATCCGGGTCCCGCTTGACCGCAGTGCGGGCGCAGAACAGCGCGACGGGCAGCAATTCGTGAGCCAGGTCGAGCTGCTCGGCCGACCCTCCGAGCCGCTGGGCCAGGATCCGCAGGGTGGTCACGGCGTTTAGCGCGACGTAGTAGTTAGCCGGGTCGGCCTCGATGCCGTCCAGGTACAGCCTGGCCGCCGTCTGGAGATGCGCGGCCGCCAGCTCGCGTCTGCCCTCTGTGAACTCGCGGGCGGCGCGCTGCTTGGCCAGCCCTCCAGCGATCCCACAGGTCTCGGGATCCTTGTCGATCGCCAGCACACCGTCGAGCAGGCGCTGGGCCTTCTCCCACAGCGGCTCGGGGTTACGGCCCTCCCTCACTAGCGCTTCACCCTGGCGGCGCAGCGCCATGGCCAGCTGCTGAGCCCACAACTCGTAGGGGCCGTCCTCAGGATCGTAGGCAAGGCGGCTCAGCACCTCAACGGCCCGTTCTGGCCGTCGGTTCTCGCGCAGGGCCATGCCGACGACCAGCAACAGCTGGGCTCGTTCGGTCGGATGCAGCGGTCGCTCTGGGATCTCCTCGGCCAGCCGATCCAGCGCCTCGGTGTCGCCCTGGCCGGCCGCCTCGCTCACGCGCCGGTGGAGGTCGGCCAGGACCCGCGGCGCCTCGCTGCCTCCGCCGCGGAGCTGGAGCCGGACGAGTGGAGGCTGGGCCGGCAACTCGAAGAACTCGAACACCGGGCTGTCCCGACGGGCCTGCT
>WUUC01059736.1_pt1 | contig 10117 bp, 9 predicted proteins | sample 6278441 | NCBI WGS metagenome assembly WUUC01 (sample SAMN13675441, study PRJNA597444) | soil metagenome | isolation source: soil | place: USA: Washington | collected 2017-10 | reverse complement strand
TAATGATCTGAATGGCGGTGGCGCCCGAGGAGCCGTTCATTCACGTCGTTCGCCGCCCCGATGGCTTCGACGTCGCCGGTGCTCCGGCTTCGTTCAATGGTTATGAGCTGCCCGGCAATGGCGGAGGCATCTTCGCCGAGTGGCGATGGGACGGCGAGGCGCTTCACGCGCGCGTAGACCGCTACGGCTGCTTCCCGCTGTTCTACTTCGAACGACCAGGCGAGATCGCTGTCTCGACCTCGCTCGCTCGTCTCCTGGCACAAGGCGCACCGCGGGACATCGATGAACCCGCGGTCGCAGCATTCGTACGACTCGGCTTCTATCTTGGCGAGGACACGCCCTTCGCGGCCATTCGCGCCATGCCACCGCAGGGGCGGCTCTCGTGGGATGGTCACCGCGCGGTCGTGACCGGTTCGCTCGTCGTGCCCCCGCGAATGGCTGTGGGTCGCGACGAGGCGATCGATCGATTCAACGAACTGTTTGCGCAGGCGATCGCACGGCGCGCACCGTCAGGACGCACCGTGCTGCCGCTGAGCGGCGGACGCGACTCGCGGCACATCCTCCTCGCGCTCGTTCAGGCCGGACGTCCTCCAGACGTGTGCGCGACCGTCGCCGCGCTGCCGCCACGTGTCTCTGAAAACGACGTGGCTGGCGCCCTTGCGCGCGCTGCTGGTGTGCCGCACGTGGTGGTCGAACAGCCGCGCCGCCGCGTGCAGATCGAGCGTCGCAAGAATGTGCTGACGCATTTCTGCAGCGACGAGCACGCGCACTTCCTGGCGTTGGCTGCGTACGTGCGGGCCAATGCCGATGCCGCGTACGACGGTTTGGGCGGTGACATGCTCAGCGGTCAAAGCTCCTCCATCGAGCCGCAGATGGTGCGGTTGATGGAGGAGGGCCGCTTCGAAGAAGCTGCAGCCCGGGCGTTCGAAGGATACGGCAAACATGGGATCGAACGCGGCCTCGCGCACCTGCTCGAGCAGGGGTGGTACACCCGGCTAAGCCGCAGGCGAGCGATCGACCGGGTGACGCGCGAAATGGCCCGCCACGAGGGCGCGGCGAACCCGACACTGGCGTTCTTCTTCTGGAACCGCACGCGCCGCGAGCTGGCGCTGCCGCCCTACTCGCTCATGGCGAAGACGCGGGTCTACAGCCCGTACCTCGATCACGACGTGTTCGATTTTCTCGCCGGGCTGCCAGCATCCGTGGTCCTCGATCACCACCTGCACACCACCGCGATTGGGCGAGCCTACCCTCGCTTCCGGGACATGCCATACAACGAAGGTGACAGCTCGAACGGCCCGGACACCTTGACGAGGCGTGCGGCGCTCGACCTCGCGGGCTACGTGCTCCGACATCGAGGCGCCGTTCGCGTCCCTTTCGCGGCGCCTCGCCTCGCCGCCGCAGCGATCACGGGACGGCCGGACGCGCTCTGGTTTCTCCCGCTCTCCGTCTACCTCACCCAGCTCATTTCCGAAGAGTGGCAATAGTTTTCCGACGGTCTATCCGGGTCGGGCTTGGACGCAGCGTGCGCGGTGGCAGCCGCGTTGCTACCGAGCGGGCGATCCTGAAGGGGCCGACCTTTGAGGTCGGCCCGGCCACGCTCGAGCGGGAGGCTCGCATTCCATGGGCGACACGGCGTCACTGCCCGGTACACGTTTGCGTCTGGCGCTCAAACGCTCGGCTCCCGCGTTGCTGCTGGAAGCGCACAATGCCGTCTCCGCGCGCATTGCCGCGGAGGCTGGGGCGGATGGTCTGTGGGCGAGCTCGTTGACGGTATCGTGCTCTTTCGGTTATCCCGACGATGAGTCGTTGCCGATGGAGCAGGCGGTTGACATGATTGCCGCCATCGTGGGCAGCAGCTCGGTCCCCGTCCTGGTTGACGGCGACACCGGCGGGTGCGGCACGCGCGACGTGACGACAATCGTTCGCGCGCTGTGCCGCATCGGGGCGGCGGGCGTGGCTTTCGAGGACAAGTCCGCTCCCAAGCTCAATTCATTGGTGCCCGGCGGTGGCCATCGGCTGGCGACTATCGACGAGTTTGCCGCGCGCATTCACGCCGCCCGATCCGCGCAGACGAATGCGGGCTTCGTGGTGGTCGCCCGCACGGAGGCGCTCATTGCCGGGCTGGGGCTGGCCGAAGCCGTGGCGCGCGCGGAGGCGTACGCCGAGGCCGGGGCCGACGCCGTGCTGATTCATTCGAAGGCGCCAACGTTCGACGAGGTCGCGCGGTTCCTTCGCGCGTGGACGGGCGCCGTCCCGGTCCTGTGCGTCCCGACGACCTATGCAGCGACGCCGCCCGAGGCATTCGCCGCGGCCGGCATTGGCGCCGTGATCTGGGCGAACCACCTGATGCGCGCCGCCGTGGACGCCATGCAACGTACCGCCCGCGACATCGTCCGCGCACGGAATGCCGCAGCGGTGGAACAGCGCATCGCGCCCGTACCCGAACTGTGGCGCCTGCAACAGATCTCATTGCCACGGGAAGTGGCGTGACGAATCAGCGTGTGGGCGCGGACAGACGCGAATGGCGCTCGCGAAAACGCGCGAGCGCCACCGGATCGTAGCCCTCCGTCAAGAAACTTTCGACGAGCGCGCACCCTTCGTAGACGCGCGACCTGACCTCGTGCAGCACGCCGTAGAGGGCGGGGTCGTCCTGTTTCGCGCGAATCTCGACATCGCTCCACCGCCGCTCGAACCGTGCCGCGAACGGCAATCCTGCACTTCGGCCGTCGTCCGCAGCGTCCATGTCCGCGTACATCAGGACGAGATCGTCAATCGAGGAAGGTAGGAAGGCACCCCGCGTCGGCGCGGATCCGGCCGCAGCCGCGCCGAAGATCTCATCCAGCCGCCGTAATACAGCGTCGAGGCGCGCACGGTTCCACCAGGTCGGACTGTACTCGGGCCGGCACTGCTCGTACAGCGCGAACCCGGGGAGAATGGCGCGCGCGGCTCGGCGTAGCACGGCATCGACGCGCTCGCCGGAACCACGCACGAGCTCCCATTCGGCGCCGTGTTCGAGCACCTCGATCGCGCTCGTGATCTCGTGATAGTCCTCGCCCGCGGAGATCTTCCCAGCGTCATGCCACGCACCGGCGACGAAGAGCGCCGTCGGGTCCGGCGCGTCCCCGGGTGGAAGCCGATCGCGCAGCCGCCTGGCAACGCTCTCCGACCGCCGCGCGACATCGAGGAGATGCGCCTGAAAGGCTGCCGGGTTCCGGATATACGACAATCCGCCGGCGGCCACGTCACGTATCCGGCGCTCAACCAACGCCACCAACGCATCGTCCTGGATGCGCTCGGCGTTGTGTTGCGCGGCCGGCCCGGTCACGCGACCGCCCCGGTCACGCCCCCGCCCCACTCACTTTGACGGCCTGATCAACGGCCGATGCCAGAGCGCCTCGAACTCCGCGGCCTTCTTCTGGATTTCGCCCAGATACCGATCGACGATCTCGTCATCGCCGTAAACACAGTCGTAGGTCACCTTGTCCGGACTGTGATGGTAGGTTCTCAGCCAATACGGGTTCAGGATCAATTTCTTTCCCGGCACCGACAGCCCGCGCTGGCAGTCTTCGAGGTTGAGAAACGTCACGGGAAGCCCGGTGCCTACGACATCCGAGATCCGCGCCTTCCGCGAAAACGTGTAATCGAAGACGGCAATGCGGCTCTGCTTCAGCACCTCGCAGAGCAGGTCTTCGGTGTCGATCGCATACAGCAGCGACACGCCTTTCGCGAAGAACAAGTCGCACGCGACGGGTTCGACCACCTCCGACAGGCGCACGTCGTAGCCTTCGTGCGTATACGCGGCCATCGCGTTCATGAACCTGGAGTTGTCCACTCCGTACCAAGCGATGTCTGTCGTATCGAGCTGCTTGTACCTTCCGTCCAGGTAATTGAGCGCGTCGATGACACCGAGCACCGAGGAACCGATTTCGTGATACGCGAGGCGCTCGCCCTGCCGGCGACATACGGCGAGGGCGGTGTACTTGCGGAGATTGTCCCGCAGGTCCTCGGGGTGGTAGACGTCTTCGACACGACCTTCCCGGTACGCGATGAGATCGTTGAGATATCTCGCGCCCATGAAGAGATCGTAGGCAGGCTGATCCTCCCTGTAGTCGTAGGAGGTGCGCTTCCCGCCTTTCGTCATGCCGAAGTCGAGATAGGTGGTCACGTGCGGGCGGCTGGTGGCCACGCCGACATGTGCCGGTTCCGGCTGCAGATTCAACGCTTTTTTGCCCATACTCGATCAAAGAAGCGAAAGTTTCCGGCGGCGGCCTGACTCGCATCGGCCGGCGCGCCTGGTGACGAATCGCAGAAGAAGGTGCGCGCATGCAGCACCTGGCTATCATGCGTGATGAGGATCTCTCCCTCGTCGATTGGCGTCCGGAACTGGAGGCGCGGGAGATCCGCAATTGCCTCGAGGCAATCAAGGGCCCAGACCTGTTCGGTCGTCAATGGCTCACCTGCTCGCTGGTGAGCCGACTCGAGGTACTTGCGCAGGTAGCGAAACCGCGGCTCGCCCGCATCGTCGTAGGTAATGATCGGGGCGCTGAACAGTCCGTCCGCGATCCCCCGGTACTCCCACCAGAACGGTCGTTGCAGGATTTCAAGCGCGGCCGGCACGGCCAGTAATTCCTGGTGAATCGAAACGCCGCTGACCAAGATGGTGTCTCCGCCGATCTTCGCTGGCCGCACGCAGGAGAACACAAGGTATTCCCACGATTCCGGAAGGCTGACGTTGTCTGTATGCGGGCCGCCGCCTTCACGCGTCTGGTGATAGCGGGCGCCGTTGATCACGCGCGTCTCGCCGGGACGCGCCCACACGCTGACAAACCGATCCCCTTCCTTGTTCTGGACCACGGGGTCGCCCAGCAGGGTTGCGACGAGCCAGGCAAAGGCGCGACGTTGGGGGACGTCCAGCCCGGGCACCGGGCGCAGCAGGAGGAAGCGCTCCTGGCGCTCGACGCGATCGCGACACGTTTCCAATTCGGCCCGCAGGTGTGGCAACGCCGTGTCGCCGATCCGCAGGTTGGTGCCCGGAGCCGCCGGATGCTCCCGCAGGAACGCGAGCGCTTCGTCGCGGGCGTCTTCGCTGAGTTCGCACGTGATGCGGCCCCGATCCAGCCTGGCGTCCCACGCCGCCACGGCCGGGTTGCTCGCCTGAACGCACGTTCGGATCATCGCCGCTCCTTGTGTGATGTTCACGACGGTCACGACGCGTGCATGGACACGTGTCGAACGCTCGTGGCACGATCCTGCCCCTGGTGCTGATCACCTGGGAGAAGGCGAGTGCCGACGACAGCAACAACCAAGCCACGCCGAGCCATCATCCTGGTTGCCGGAATCGGAAGCCGGCTCGGTAAATTGACGACAGACGTTCCCAAGTGCCTGGTTGAAGTGAACGGGATTTCCATTCTGGAGAATGCGCTCACGCAGCTCGAAGCTGTCGGTATCTCCGAAACCGTGCTTGTCGTCGGCTACCGCGAGGACGTGATTCGCGACAGGGTCGGTGACGCGTGTGGGCGGATGCGGATTGCGTATCGCGAGAACCCGGAATTCCGTACGACTAGTACCACCTGTTCCCTATGGCTCGGGTTGCGCGAGCTTGACGAGGATGTCCTGGTGCTCGAAGGTGATGTGTTCTTCGAGCGGAGTGTCCTCGAGCGTTTCCTCGCTGTTCCCGCGTTCGATGCGACGCTGGTTGACGCGTGGCGTTCCGGCCTTGATGGGTCGGTCGTGCAGATTGAACCGGACCGCACCATCCGGGCGTGGCTGCACAAGAAGGAACAGCCGCCAGGGTTCACGCTTCATGGCACCTACAAGACGGTGAACGTGCATCGCTTCTCCCGGGACTTCCTGCGCACGTGGCTTCACCCGGCGCTCACCACCCAGGTGTCGGCCGATGGCGGCCGGGAACCGATTGAGACGGCGTTGGCGGCAATGGTTCGCGGCGGCGCGCGCATTCACGCGGCCGACGTTGCCGGACGGTGGGTGGAAATTGACGATGAGACGGACCTGCGAAGCGCCGTCGCGCTGTTTGGAGGAGCGGCGAGATGAACCTAGACGACGTGCGCAGCAAGCACGGTGGCTACTGGCGCTATCCGCACATCGATTTCCATTACCTGTTCAACCAGTACTTTCCTCCCGAAGAGCTGTACCGCGAGCTGCAAGCGGCGGTGCTCACGCTGACGAACAGCTACCCGTCAGGTCAACGCGTGCTGGCCGCGCTCCTGGCGCGCTGGAAAGACGATGCGCACTTCACCGAGGACAACCTTGTCGTCGGTAACGGCTCGTCGGAGTTGATCAAGCTCCTCAACGATCGGGTGATGACGAAGACAACCGTACCGCTGCCAACGTTCAATGAGTTCACGGCGCGGCCGCCATCGGAGATTCACCGGTATCCACTGCGTGAGGAGGACGACTTTCGCCTTGACGTGGACACACTGCTGGCGGAGATCCAGCGGTCGGGCAGCGAATTCGCGGTCATCGTCAATCCCAACAATCCGGTGGGCAACCTGCTAGAAACGCGGGCGGTCGAGCGGATTCTGGATAGCGGCGTCACGCTCGTAGTGGACGAAGCGTTCATGGCCTTCACCGACGGCCGGCACTCGGCCGAGCACCTGGTGCCGCGCTACGAGAACCTGATAGTCGTGACGAGCGCGACGAAGTCGATGGGAATCGCGGGGCTGCGACTTGGCTATGTCCTGACGCGCAACGAGCGGGCCAAGAAACTGCTTCGCACTGCGCTTCCGATCTGGAACGTGAACTCGATGAGCGAGTTCATCATGGAGGCATTTCCACGCTACCGGACGCAGCATCGCGAATCATTGAACCGGATCGTCGCTGACACGCAGTGGTTCTACGAGGCACTCCGCGACGTTCCGTTCCTCGAGCCGTTTCCAACGCACGCGAACGCGGTGTTCTGCCGCGTCGCGGGCAGTGCCCGGCGGCTTGCGGAAATCCTGTTCGAGCGACACGGGTTCATGGTCAAGGACGGCGTGCACCAGGCGGAACTGCGGACCACCGGGTCGTACGTGAGGATGGGCGTCCGCAATCGTGAGGACAACGGAAAGCTGCTCGCCGCCCTTCGCGCCATCCGCGTCGAGGAGATCTCATAGCGAGATCAGGCCGGCTCGCCTCGACGCCGGCGAATCCGTTGGATGACTTCATCCTTCGCCCGGCCGATATCCGCCGCCGGATCGTTTCAATCGCAACGATCACCTGTGCGCGAGAACGCGCATGGCTCGGGCGGCCGGCTGATGATCATTTGGATCCCTGTCGTCCGCTCCTTGGGAGTGTGACTCGCGAAAGGTCGTGTACCGAGTCGCTGCAGCCGGCGATCAGTTGTACGAAGCGGTGGGGCGGGGCTCGCAACCGGGTGCCGTGCACCGGACCCGGCTGCGAACCCGATTTAGGGCGAGTTCACTACGTCGTCGCTACATGACGCGCGATGAAGCGCTTCACCATGTCCCGTGCGCGGTCCGTCTGCGGTCCGGGATTAGCAACCCACTGGTGTTCGGACCCTTCGAACAGGTGGTAATCGCACTGCCCGCCCGCCGCCTTGTACGCATTGACGAACTTTTCCTGCATGGCCGGCAGGACGTTATCGTCGAGGCCGCCCTGCATCACGAGCAGCGGTCCAAGCGACACGGCTTCTTTGCGCTCGAGTATCTGCTGCGGATTCGATTCGAAGATCGTTTCCCACGGCTTGAAGAACACCTTGTGGTTCTGCACCATGCCGTCGCGCTTGTGTTTCTCGGCGTTCAGGTAACGCGCGTACGGATCGCTGATCGGCGAGCGCATCGCGGCGTACGCGATGGTCGCATCGAGCTTCGGCGCCTCCGACAGCGGGATCGCGCTATAGCGCGTGTCGCGCGGACGCATACTGAGAAGCTCGGCCACATGGCCACCACTCGAGCTGCCGTACACGCCGATCTTTGACGGATCGCCGTTCCACGTCGGCGCCTTCCATTTCAGCCAGCGCACGCCGTAGTTCGCGTCCTGCACGCACGCCGGGTACGGCGCTTCGGGCGCGATGGTCATGTCAATGGCCACGACGAGCAGCCCGCTGGCCGCAAGCGCGCGGTCCATTGGTTCCTCTGCCGTGCGGTCCTTGCCGTTCCACGCGCCGCCGTGAAGATCGAGGACGGTCGGAAACGGTCCCGGTCCTGACGGTTGGTAGATGCGGGCCATCAGCATGCGCCCCGCGGAATTACGGCGGAACTCAACTTCGCTGACCTTGATGTCGAACCGTGCTCCCGGGTCGTACGTGGCCCGCGTGGTGATGCCCGCGCTGCCATCAAGCGCGTGCATGCGATGAGGCCGCAGTATTGGCAGCACGGCGGGAAAGCCGGCCGCGCCAAGCGCCGTAACCCTCTTGAGAAACTCCCGACGTCCGCGAACGTGCTTGTTCATGCTGAGCTCCGTGCAAAGTGAGATCGGAGGGGCCGATGATACGCGACCAGGCTCACCTTGGCGAGGACTCTCTTCGCGCGTCCTACCGCGCGTCCACCTCGTAGATGTACAAGGTGGACCGGTCGTCCTCGGGCATGAAATAGGCGCGCAGACCGCCCGCGGTTGGCTCGAGCCAGACGGGGTTATGGGTCATGTCCATCCCGCGCGGCGTCCACAAGAGCACCGGAACCTGGTGCAGAGGCCGGCCGTCGCGCAGGTCCACCAGTTCCAGCCCGCCCAGCCGGAACGGTGGCGCGTCCGGCGTACGCCGCATTTCGGTAACCCCGCTGCACAACATGCGGCGGCCGCCGACGTATTTGCAGTCCTGATAGTCGACGTAGTGGGACGGGTTGAGCGTGCGTAGACCTTCCGGAGCAGCTTCGGCGTTCGTCACCTTGCCATCCCGGTCCAGCGTCCACTGATAGAAACGGCGCGACCCCCAGCTGACGCCGTGAAGCGTACGATCGTCGGTGTTGTGGACGATCGCGCCGATGTGATCGGCGACGCGAAACACCTCCGCCGCCTGCATTGTCATCGGGTCGAGCCGATAGACGATCGAACGGCTGTTCGGTCTGTACTCCGCGACGGGGATCCAGACGTGTGTTCCGTCGTAGTCGATGCCGCCCGGGTGATAGATGGCGCCTTCCCCAAGCCTGAGATCCGCGAGCAGGCGGCCACCCGTGTCGATCTTGAATACGTGACCAACACCTTCGCCGGCATCGCGGTCGTACCCCGCGGAAGCTTGTGGAACTCGCCTCGTCGGCACACGCACTTCAACGGACGAGACGATGAACTGGTCGCCGATCTTCACCATGCCCTGCGGGTGATGAGTCCGGAACGAAACGGGCACGGCGGCTACGCGCTTCCAGGATGAGTCTCGCGTGAGCTTCATCACGCGATCCGCGACCGTGGCGCCGGTCGCGACGACCATAACGTGCGCTACCACGGCGATTGCGGCAAGGATGATCAGCTGCGGCCGTCTCAGCGCTCCGTCCTTTTGATCGCGAACCAACATCCCTCCGATCCGCGCGCGAGACAGGTGGGTCCTTTTGCACTTACCTGTCGCATGCATCGAGCGTCGCTTCCGTTTCCTCGAAAAATCAACGAACTCGGTATTGCTGTGATCCCGAACAGCACGAGGCTTTCCTATGAATGGAAAATCCCGCGTGTATTTGTTGCTTTCCCTCGCATTCACCCTCGCGCTGGCGGCCACGGCGCACGCGCAGGATGAGCACTGCGACCCGGCCTTCCAGAACTGCCGGACGCCGCTGATTCAGCTCATTCGGAATGAAACCGTGGGCATTGACGTCGCCCAGTGGTTCATGCGCGATACGTGGATTATCGACGAGCTCCTTAAAAGACATCAGGCTGGAGTGCCTGTCCGTTTCATCGTGGATCGCCGCGGGGAACCCGCGCATGAAGGCAGCATCGAGGCAATCACGACGCTGCGCGACGCCGGCATCCCGATGCGCGAGAAAACCACCGGCGGTATCGTCCACTGGAAGCTGTTCATCTTCGCCGGGCAGCACATCGTCAAGTTCGGCGCCGCGAACTTGGTGGGCGTGGATTACGTCCCGGTCGATCCATACAGGCACTATCGGAACGAATCGCACATCATTGGCCGCAGCCAGGTGGACAGCTTCAAGACGAAGTTCGAGGACAAGTG
>WUUC01135316.1_pt1 | contig 10118 bp, 9 predicted proteins | sample 6278441 | NCBI WGS metagenome assembly WUUC01 (sample SAMN13675441, study PRJNA597444) | soil metagenome | isolation source: soil | place: USA: Washington | collected 2017-10 | reverse complement strand
CGGTGCCGTCGGTCGCGCCGATGCCGCAGGGGACGATGCCGGTGAAGTGGGCGAGGTTGGCGTTCACGTTGAGCGCGAAGCCGTGATAGGCGGTCCAGCGTTTCACGGCGACGCCGATGGCGGCGATTTTGCGGGGGCCGAGCCAGATGCCGGTTTTGCCGGGACGGCGGGCGGCGGCGAGGCCGAGGCTGCCGACGGAGTTGATGAGAACTTGTTCGAGGAAGCGCAGGTACTTGTGAAGGTCCTTGCGCGGGACAAGAGAGACGATCGGGTAGCCGACGATCTGGCCGGGGCCGTGGTAGGTGATGTCGCCGCCGCGGTTAGTTTTGACGACTTCGATGTTTTGCGCGGCGAGCTGGGCGGGCGTCCAGACGAGGTTGGCATCGGCGCCGCTGCGCTGGCCGATGGTGAAGACCGGATCGTGTTCGGTGAAGACGAGGGTGTCGCCAATTTTGTTTTCCTGTCGCTGGGCGAGGAGTTCCTCCTGCCAGCGCCAGGCGGCTTCGTAACGGGTGCGGCCCCAGTCGAGAGTGGCGGAGGTGAGCGCGGGCGACGCATTGGCGGCGGGTAGTCGCGGCGCGGGAGTGGATGCGGAAGACATGGGGAGGTGGGGCGGTAGTGGAACACCAAGGTCGCGAAGAAAGCAAAACCACCTTGTCGGAGGCGAAATGTGGGACGCGGGCACCGCGCGTTTATCGAAAGCGGGGTTGAGGAAAATGCGTTTGCGCGTGGGGGAGGCGGTAGGCAAGGTCGCCGGTTTTATGAGCGATGTTCCTGCTGATATTTCCCATGACCAACATGCCGTGCGTCGGCACAAGCTCGCCGAGATGCGGGCCGGCGGGTTTGATCCGTTTCGCGCAAATGCGGCGGTGACTCATTTTTCGCAGGATGCGAAGGCGCTGTATGCAGATGGCCAGGAATACGGGCCGGTGGTCACGGTGGCGGGGCGGCTGGTGACGTTTCGCGTGCAGGGGGGCAGCTCGTTCGTGAAGATCCAGGATCAGCAGGGGCAGATGCAGCTTTATTTCCGCCGCGATGTGATCGGCGAGGAACGTTATGGCGTATTCAAGAAGTCGCTCGATCTGGGCGACATCATCGGCGTGACGGGCGCTCTCTTTAAGACGAAGACGGGGGAGATCACGGTGCGGGTGGACTCATTCACGCTTGTCTCGAAGGCGCTGCGGCCGCTGCCGGAGAAGTGGCGCGGGCTGAGCGATGCGGAGCAGGTTTATCGTCAGCGTTATCTCGATCTGATCGTGAACGGCGAGTCGCGGAAGCGGCTTATGTTACGCTCGAAGATCGTGTCGCAGGTGCGACGTTTTCTGGAGGATAAGCAGTTCCTCGAAGTGGAAACGCCGGTGCTACAATCGGTGGCGGGCGGCGCGGCGGCGCGGTCGTTTACGACGCATCACAACACGTTGGGCACGGACTTCGTGCTACGCATCTCGCTCGAACTTTATCTGAAGCGGATGCTCGTCGCGGGGTATGACCGCGTGTTCGAGATCGGGCGGAATTTTCGCAACGAAGGCGTGTCGCGCCGTCACAATCCCGAGTTCACGATGCTGGAGGTTTATCAGGCCTACAGCGACTACCGTGGCATGATGACGCTGGTGCAGGAGCTGATGCGGCATCTCGTGCGCGATGTGGTGAAGCCGACGGAGGCCGAGGGCGAAGGCGAGAGTGCGCCGCAGCGCCCGTCGATGCGCATCCAGCACGCAGCAAGCGGCGAGTGGATCGACTTCGGTGCGCAGTGGCGCGAGGTGAAGTACAAGGATCTGATCCGCGAAACGACGGGCGATGCGCAGTGGTTTGAACGCAGCAAGGCAGAGAAGCTAGCGGGCGTGGAGAAGCTTGGGCTGTCGGCGAATCCTGCGTGGGAAGAGTTTGAGATCACGAACGAAATTTTCTCGAAGAAAATCGAACCGAACCTGATTCAGCCGACGTTCGTGACGCATCTGCCGAAGGAGCTTTGTCCGCTCGCGAAGATCACGCCGGACGATCCGACGACGATCGATGTGTTTGAGCTGATTATCGGCGGCATGGAGATCGCGCCTGCGTATTCGGAACAGAACGATCCGGACGTGCAGCGCCAGATGTTCGAAGCGCAGGCGGGCGAGGAGAAACAGAACATCGATGAGGATTTCCTGCTCGCACTGGAGCACGGTATGCCGCCGGCGGGTGGCATGGGGATCGGCATCGACCGTCTGTGCATTTTGCTCACGGGCGCGGAGAGCATTCGCGACGTGATTCTTTATCCGCAGCTGCGGCAGGCGAAGGTCGATGCTTGAGTGGGATGGAGGAAGAACCAAGGCATGAGTCACAGAGATCACGCAGTGCGGACACAGAGGTCACAGAGGTCTGAATTCTGGATCGATTCTCCGTGCGCCCTGGGTCTGGGCTCTGTGTTCTCCGTGACCCCACTCTTACGCTGATGCCCTGGTATCTTTATCTCGCATTGAAGCAGCTGTTCCCGACGGGGAAGCGGCTGACGTTTTTCACGGTGATCTCGGTGCTCGGTGTGGCGGCGGGCGTTTGGTTGCTGGTCGTCGTGACCGGCGTGATGGGAGGATTCGGATACAAGTATCGCGGGCTCATCGTGGAGACGCAGGGTGATATTCAGGTGCGGGCCCATTCGCTCGTACAACAGCCGGCAGTGGTGATGAAGCACCTCGCGGGCGTGCCGGGGGTGGCGGCTTCGACGCCGTATGCCGAAGGCATCGTGATGCTTTCAAATGGGGATAAGCCGTCGTTTCCTGGAATCCAGGGGATCGATCTTAATCACGTGGAGTCAGTGCTGCCGCTGAGAAAGCATGTGGTCTTCGGTTCGATGGACGAGCTTGATGACGACACGGTGATCTTGAGCGCGGGACTCGCGCAATCGATCGGCGCGGGGTTGGGGACGAAGGTGGACGTTGTCTCGCCGGCGACACTTGAGAGCATGAAGCAGGACGAGGTCTTGTTGCCGACGGAGCTGACAGTCGTGGGTATTTTTGAAATTGGGCATCAGCAGTTGGACAGCTCAGTGGCGATCGTGACCTTACGCCGAATGCAGGATCTCTACGACCTCGGCAGAAGCGTACACGGCTTCAACGTGAAGCTCGCGCCTGACGAAGAGGTCGTGGCAGCGGCGAAGCGAATCAATGCGTCGTTTCCGCCGATGAGCGGGCTGACGGCGCGCACGTGGATGGAGGCGAACGCGGGTTTCCTCTTCGCGCTGCAGATGGAAAAAATCATGGTGACGCTGATGGTCTCATTCGTGGTGTTGATCGCGATGTTCCTCGTGACGGCTTTGTTGCTGATCGCGGTGGTGCGTAAGACGCGCGAGATCGGTTTGCTGGGCGCACTGGGCGCGAGCCCGTGGCAGACTGCGGCGGGGTTTTGTTTGCAAGGGCTGGTCGTGGGGACGCTCGGGACGCTGGCGGGGGTTGGCGTGGGATTTTTGACGCTGGGAAATATCGACACGATTTTTCGTACACTCGGCCGCGTGACGGGCAGTTGGGAGGAAATGGTGGCGATCTATCAATTTACCCAGGTGCCCGCGCACATCACAGCGGGTGAAGTGGTCATGATCGGCGGTTACGCGATTTTGGCGGCCACGATCGCCGGCTTCATCGCGGCGTGGCGGGCGGCGCGGCTCAAACCGGTGGAGGCGCTGCGCAGTGAGTGATCCAATTTTGAAAGTCGAAGGCGTGCGGAAAACTTATCTGAGCGGGGATCGCCGGATCGAGGTGTTGCGCGAGGTGACGTTTGGGATTTCGGCGGGTGAGAGTGTGAGCATTCGCGGCGAGTCGGGGTCGGGGAAATCGACATTGTTGAATTTGTTTGCGGGGCTCGATGCGGCGGATGCGGGGACGATCACGCTCGCGGGGAGTACGGTGATCGATCACGCGGCGCGGGGGCGGTCTATCGGCATCGTGTTTCAGTCGTTTTATCTGATCCCGGAACTAAACGCGTTTGAGAACGTGCTGATGGCGGCGCGCGTGGCGGGGAAAGTCGGCGCGGTGGAGAAAGTGCGGGCGGTGGAGTTGTTAAGGAAGGTCGGGCTGGGGGAGCGCGCGCATCATGTGCCGTCGCAGTTGTCGGGCGGCGAACGTCAGCGCGTGGCGGTGGCGCGGGCATTGATCAATGCGCCGAAGCTGTTGCTGGCGGATGAGCCGACGGGAAATCTCGATGAGAAGACGGGCGAGAGCGTGATCGAGATTTTGCTCGGGCTTTGCGCGGAGACTCAGACGGCGCTGGTGCTGGTGACGCATAACGCGGCGCACGCGGCACGGTGTGCGCGGCGGTTTGCGCTGCATGAAGGTGTGCTGAATGCGGCAGTGTTAGGGGGCTAGTCGTTTTAGTCGTAACGATTTTCTCTGGCTGAATCGGGAGGAAACGCTCACGAAAGGATTCTCACGGCGGGATGGCGGGTGCTTTTCGCCTGTCACATTTTGAACCCCATGATTTCTTCATTCCGTCTATTGTTTATCTGGACCTTGCTTTGCGCGGGGCTTTGCGCTGAGCCTGGCGATTCCACTTTGAGTCTTTTCTGCGAGTGGGACGGGCAGCGGTTGCCTGTGTCGGCTGTCACCGAAGACGGCAAGATCCAGGCGATTCGTGATGGAAAGACGGTTGATGTTCCGAAGAAAGCGCGGTGGCTACTCGAGGGCGATATACGCCATAACGCGGCGCTTTTGAATTGGTCGCCGCGGTATACGCTCAAGCGGAGGCGCGAACCTGATCAGATGAAAGATGCGGGACACCCGTACGAGGCGAGCGTCACGACACATTTTGCTCCCTCCTCGAATCAAATGACCGAATGGGCGGGAGCGGGTCTTCGTCAACATTGGCCGGCGACGACGGGAAAACGGGAGGCAATTGTGGTGGTCTGGGTCGTAGGTGGAAACGTAACACAGGTTGGCGTGGATGGGCTGGATCCCGCGAAAGGAGTCGCGAAGACCGATTTCGTGCTGACATCCGAAGAGGCTGCGGGGCAGCCCATCATGTTGTTGTGGTCGGTCGGGCGTTTTGTTGCGCCAGTGCCGGCGTTTGCGGACGGGATCGATGCAACTGCGCTGATGGCGGCGATGCTCGATGACTGGCGGTCGTTGGAGCCGTTGGTTCGCGCGAATCCTCAGCTGGGGTCCGCTGCGACCACGGCGAACATTCCGCTGCTGCATATGGCGGCGGAAGCAGGCGCGCTGACTGTCGTGGAGGGACTGGTTGCGGCTGATGCGAAGGCGCGCCCAAAAATCAAAGATCTAAAAACGAGCGCGACGGAGTGGGCTGCGGAGAAAGGCCGGACGCGGATGGTGGAGCTTCTGCTCGCGAAAGGCTTCGACAAGAACGCCGCCGACAAGGACTCGCGAACGGCCCTTCTCCGCGCCTGCTCAGCCGGGCACTCGGAGGTGGTGGCGCTTTTGCTGAAAGCCGGGGCAAATCCTGATATCGAATCGCTCCAGAATCATCGTCCGATCAGCGAGGCGATCGATCATGGCTATCTTGATATCGTGGAATTGCTGGAACCGAAGGTGAGGGCGAAATTCTCCGACAGCCGGGAAAATCGCGGAGTTCTACGGACCCAGGCGCAGAAAGGGCATGCGGGGATGGTGCGGTGGTTATTGAAAAAAGGGATCAGTCCCAATGCCAGCGGCGACGGACCCTCGCCGCTTGGGGTGGCGGCGCTTGGAGGCCATGAGGCGGTGGTCACGGCGCTGCTGGAGAGCAAAGCCAGCGTGAAGTGGATAGATGCGGCGAGCGGCAACACCGCTCTCATGTACGCGGCTTCGCGCGGTCACGCGGCGTGTGTCCGGCGACTGCTGAGCGCGGGTGCCGATGCCACGGCAAAAAACAATCGAGGAGCGACCGCGCTGCATCTTGCCGCCGTTTCCGATGCGGCGGAGTGCGTCGAAATCCTGCTGGCAGCGGGCGCAGATTGGGCTGTGAAGAACGATCTGAAACTATCGGCGCTGGATCTGGCGTTGTACGGGCAAAACCAAAACGCGGTTGAGGTAATCGCGGCCCATGGAGGCCGCATTGCTGTGAAACCGGCGGACACGACGAATGTGATCGAATCGATCTTGCGCGTGGATAGTGCGGCTGTGCTGCAGCGGGCGATCGAAGACGGCTGGGCGCCGTCCTCGAAGTTGCAGGGGTGGCCTGCGTTAGTGGCGGCCAGACAGTTTGGTGCACAGGCTTGTGTGGCGGTTCTCCAAGCAGCCGGAGCCAGAGACGATGAGCCCTTGCCGGAGAATATCCTGAGGGCGCAAGACGTGGAGGTGAAGCCGCGGCTGGTGAAAGCGCTCATACCCCGGGACCCACGCGAGGCCGACGAGGAGTTCGAGGCGCAGACGGTGATCGTCGATGCGTTGATCGATTCGAAAGGCAGTCTGCGTTTCGCGCGTGTGCTCAACTCGCCGGACAAGCGGCTGGCGTTGGCGGTGTTGGACTGCCTGCCGCGATGGGAGTTCATCCCTGCGAAGCGGGGCGAGCAACCGGTGGCCGTCAGACTGCGCTTCCCGGTGGGCCTGCCTTCTTCGGAGAAGCGGATCTTCGCGCTCACAGCAGTGGACGAGATGCCGAAACCGATTTCGCAAAAGCGCCCGGTGTATCCATTTAGTAGCCGGAAGGCGGGGCAGGAGGCGCGGGTCCTAGTCCGATATGTCGTCAACGCGGAGGGCAACGTGGAAGACGTGGATGTGCGCGAGCGGTCCAGCCGCGAGTGCACGGACGCAGCCGTGGCGGCCGTACGGACATGGAAGTACACACCGGCGAAGCGACAGGGAAAGCCAGTGGCCGTGGAGATGGTGCTCCCGATTATTTTCAACTTGGTAGACTAATGACGAAGCGATGAACGTGTTTCCCGCATTGCCAGCGCGCACGTGAGTGCCTGCGATGGGCGGCATGTTTGGCTTTTCTTCTCCCAAGGTGGTTTGCGGCGTCGTTGGCGTGGGTTCGCTCGGGCAACATCACGCACGGATTTATTCGACGCTGCCGGGCGTGGAATTCGCGGGCATCTATGAGGCGAACGAGGCGCGGGCGGCGGAGATTTGTGAGAAGTTTAAATGCCGGCGTTTCGCGACGATCGCAGAACTCGGTGAGACGTGCGATGCGGTGTCGATCGTGGTGCCGACGGATAAGCATGCCGAAGTGGCAGTGCCGCTGCTGGAGCAGAAATGCCATTTGTTGATCGAGAAGCCGTTGTGCGCGTCGTTGGAAGAAGCGGAGCGTGTGTTGGCGGCGGCTCAGAAAAATGGGTGCATCGTCCAGGTCGGGCATATCGAGCACTTCAATCCGGTGATGAGTTTTCTGGAGAAAGAGGCGGATCGGCCGGCCTACATCACGACGGAACGTCTCGCGCCTTATCAGACACGTGGGACGGAAGTCGGTGTGGTGCTTGATTTGATGATACACGACATCGGCATCGTGCTGGCGCTCGTGAAGTCGCCGATCAAGAAGATCGATAGCGTGGGCATCAACGTACTCTCGAAGACCGAGGACATCGCGAATGCGCGCATTGAGTTCGAGAATGGCTGCGTGGCGAATTTGAGCGCGAGTCGGATGAGCATGAAGAAGAACCGGGAGATCAGGGTATTTCAGGACAACGCGTACCTGTCGCTCGATTTCATGAATCAGAAAGGGCACCTCGTGAAGAAGAGCGATCTGATCGCGTATGGGCTTAAGATGAAGATCGGTCTGGCGAAGCCGGGCGACACCAGCTCGGTGCCGGTGCAGGATATCCCAATCGAGAAGGGCGAGCCGCTGGCGCTGGAACTCGCGGATTTTATTTCGAGTGTGAAAGAAGCGAAGCAGCCGAAAGTCGGCGGGGCGCTCGGGAAGAGCGCGCTCGAAGTGGCGATCACGATCACGGAGCAAATTAAAAATGCGAAACGATGAACGCGTTTTCGGAAAGTGACACAGAGGACACCGAGGTGGCCCTCAGAGCACCGAGACGTTTTTGCACCGCCGATGTAAAGGTGCGGTGTGAGTGTGCGCTTGGGGATGGTTTCGAGAGTTCCCTTGGCGTCTCTCAACTCTTTGTGAGTGCTCCGTGCGCTCTGTGTAACGGATTGGGCATGACACGCAGTTCGGTGCGCATCGGCCTCAGTCGAGCTGCGGCCCCACAAAAATCTTAATGAGCCTGACGCTACTTTCTCGTTTTTCGCCGCCGGATGATGGGCGGGTGGATCTGTTGATCGTCGCGGGTGAACACTCGGGCGATCAACATGCGGCGAAGGTTGTCCGCATGCTTCATAGGGAGAGGCCGGGGCTTGCGATCGCGGCGCTGGGCGGGCCGGAACTTGCGACGGCGGGGGCGCAGTTGTTGCACGATATGACGGCGTCGTCGGTCGTGGGATTTGTCGAAGTGTTGAAGAATTATTCGTTCTTCAAAGCGCTGTTCGAGGAGACGCTGCGATGGATCGCGGAGTACAAGCCAAGGGCGGTGATGTTTGTGGATTATCCGGGGATGAACTTGCGGATCGCGAAGGCGCTGCATGAACGCGGACTTTCGGTGAAGGGGGGCGGGGAGATTAAATTGTTGTTCTATATCTCGCCGCAGATCTGGGCTTGGAAGGCGAAGCGGCGGTTTATGATGGCGGAGCATCTGGATGCGCTCGCGGTGATTTTTCCGTTCGAAGTGGAGTGTTATGCGGACACAACGTTGCGGCCGGAGTTTGTGGGGCATCCGTTCCTCGCGGAGGATCACGTGGCGCCAGTGAAGTACGATCCGGCGGCACCGGTGCTGTTGTTGCCGGGAAGTCGCAAGCAGGCGGTGGGGCGGATTTTTCCGGTGATGCTGCGCGGGTATGAGAAGTACGCGGAGCGCGAGGCGATCGTGATTTATCCGAGCGAGGAAATCGAAGCGGTGCTGCGCGCGGCGAATCCGCCAAAGAAGGTACGGCTGTTGAAACCGGCGGAGGGTGAGGCCGTGTCGGCTTCGGCGGTGCTGACGAGTTCAGGGACGATGTCGATGCACTGCGCGCTCGCGGGGATTCCCGGGGCGGTGGTTTATCGGGCGAATCCGCTGACGTATCTGATGGGCCGGATGCTGGTGAAGGTGCCCTATCTGGGCATCGCGAATTTGCTGCTGAAGGAACCGATGTACCCCGAGTATATCCAGGGAGCGGCGACGCCGGAGACTTTGGCGAAGCAGTTGAAGGAATGTGTCGATGAACCGGTGCGACGTGAGCGGACGGCGGCGTTGGCGGGGCATCTGCGGGCGCTGTTGCGGAGGCCGGCGAACGGAACGGCGGCGGATTGGGTGCTGCGGCGGCTGGAGGCACCGGCCGCTGGTTGAATGTTGATGGATGAAGGTTGAACGATCGGTGAGCGCAGAAAGCGGAGCGAACTTTCAACGCTCAACGTTTAACGCTCGAGCCTGGCGATCGTCACCAGCGGACTCCCGCTGGGTCTGGCTGCGGCCAGGTTCTGGACCCGCAACAAGTTCAGAGGCACCGAAGCGCTCAAGCGCATCATCAATCCCACCCGCGTGCCCATCGGGCAGAAAGAAAGTCTGCGCTGGATAGTTCATGTGCGCGGTTCCACTGCGTTGCTCGGCGAGGGCTCGCGCTGGGTGCACATTGGGGACCGCGAAAGCGGCATCTATGAACTGTTTTGCGCAGCCCAGCAGGTGGGCGCCCATTTCTCGTACGCACCTGCGTGAATCGCCTTTGCGGGAATGGCGAGAGCACGGTGGCCAAGCAGATGAAAGAAGGTTTCTGAAGCTAACTGCGTTGCGGGACTCGTATCGAACGACGGCAACCGATCGCCTTCGGACCGCGCGCCGTCTTGCTTACAGTCCTGGCCAGCTTCAAGCACGCATTTAGCGCGTCGCGTTTGAAATAGAATGTGTAGGCGGCCGATTTCTCTTCCGCTTCCAGCCGAAAGCTTTGAGTCGGGAACATTTTTAGCCACCCTTTCACTCGCATGCTCTTCTCCCGCACTCATAGAACCCGCCAACATCAGGACAAAAACCGTTAGCGCGGAGATTGGATTTTTCATCGACGGACCCGCGTTATCATCTCGACAAGCAAAACGTGTAAAGTTCCTAACTTGTTTACTCTCCGCTAAATGGTGGACCCTACTGGACTCGAACCAGTGACCTCTTCCATGTCAAGGAAACGCTCTAACCAACT
>WUUC01057222.1_pt1 | contig 10118 bp, 13 predicted proteins | sample 6278441 | NCBI WGS metagenome assembly WUUC01 (sample SAMN13675441, study PRJNA597444) | soil metagenome | isolation source: soil | place: USA: Washington | collected 2017-10 | reverse complement strand
GAATGGCGTTTCACCAGTGGCACGAATTTGAGTCACTCAGTTAAACAACTTTAGAATATTATGACCAATCTACTTTATGCCATTGCAGTGATCTTCATTATTGCCTGGGCGCTCGGATTCTTCGTATACAGCCTTGGTTCTGTGGTGCACGTGCTGCTGATCATTGCCGTGATTGCAATCCTCCTTCGCCTTATCAGGGGAGAGAGGATCTGATGAGACCAATCCAAAGACGACTATTCAAGGCAGCACTGATAACAATTATCAGTGCTGCTGTTTTTTTAGTCGCTGCCGGCTTAGTCCTTTCATCCATCGTCACCAGGAAAGTCAAAGAAAGACTGGAATCCGAGAACGCACAGATCGGATCGTTGTCCATTAACCTCTTCACACGCGGTATTCACATCAAGAACTTCGAATGGTCGCCGCCCCACATGCCCATCTGTGAACCAGATTCGAGCAAAGCGGGGCCGCACCGGGTTGTCATACAGGATATACAGGCGACCGGTGTTCGTCTTATAGACCTTTTCCGCCACAAACAAGTGAGTATCCGGAAGATCACCATCGACGACGGATCCGTTTTTATTAACCGCAGCTTTAAGATTTGCAGATCCCCGGGACAGGATTCCGTCAAACTCAAGGGTTTCGACGTCGACCTGCTTTCTATACAGAACATTTCGGTGCGTATTGCGAAAGACACCCTGAATGAGTGCACTGGAAAATTCGGGCTGATTTTGCACTATGTGGCGCTCGACAGCGCCACAACCTGGCGCAATCCCTCGTCTTATACCATGAAGAATATAGAAACATCGGTCAGCGATTTGCGAATCGAGAACTGGGACGACCTGTATGTTTTCAAGATGAAGGAAGTATCGTTCGATAAAGAGCTGATGAAGGTTCGTATCGACTCTCTTGAACTATTGCCCCGCGTTACAAAGGCCGACTGGGGAAAGAAGGTGAAGAGCCAGGTCACACGCACCAGGATTGTGGTCGGGAATATCGCTGCCGAAGGGGTAAATATGGCGGTGCACATGCAGGACACAGCAGTCCAGGTGGCGTCGATAGACATTACAGGGCCTGTGGTGCATGCCTACAAGGACAAACGATATCCATTCACGCGCAAGGAAAAATTCCTCATGCCGATGGAGGCATTCAAAAAACTAAAGATCGACGTTGAGGTAGATTCGATACGGATACACGATGGTTCGATCACCTACGAGGAATTCCCGGTGGAAGGATTTCACACGGCATACATCACCTTCGACGAACTCCAGGCTACCATGAGTGCCGTAAACAATCGTGATTTCAAGAATATGACTGGTTATTCCACCCTGAAGGCTTCAGCACGTGTTATGAAGACCGGTACAGTCGACGCCACATTCAAGCTTCCGCTGGAAGAAAAGAAGCGATACTCTGCAGAAGGGTCGATAAAGAACGTCCCGTTGCAAGAACTCAACCCGCTTCTTAAAGACATTGCATTCATTGAGATCGCGTCCGGAAAACTAAATGCATTGAACTTTACCTTCACGTACGATGACATCGGATCGCAGGGTGACCTCCACATGGATTATGAGAACCTGAGGATCCTGAGTCTGAAGAAGGAAAAAGACCGTGATGTGGCAGCGTTTAAAACGTTGCTTGTCAATACTGCCGTGAAGAATGCTGAAGCCTTAAGCGGTGAGATTTCGGTCGAGAGAAATCAGCGCAAAGCAGTATTTAACCTATGGGCGATATCACTCGCCGACGGGATGCGTTCTGCGTTAATGCCAGGAAAGTCAGGAAAGAAAAGTAAAGGGGCCAAAGCGAAGTAACGAATTACTTATGCGCGAGACGGATCCCATCGGGATCATCGTCGGCGAACTCCAGTTCGAGGATACGATCAACTTCTGCTGCGTACTTATAAAAGTCCTCGTCGCCAATTGACTTTGAAGACTTGCGGGAATTTGACCTCGAGGCGTGTCTCCTTGAAACGTTGCGCCCGGTATGTTTGCGAGGATTCTTGTTCATGATAAAATAGTTTATGGCCCTGTATTCTGGTTACCCGGTTTAGCCTCAAAAACGTGCCAGTAAACAAAAAGGCCCTTCCGTCGGGAAAGGCCATTTCGTTGCGTTTTAAACGTCCCTAACGGGCTACAGAACTGTAGAAATTATGCGTTTTCGGGGGACTTCGGTACACGACGTTCCATAGTGCCATAGATATAATCCCACAGTGGTGTCGATACTCCGAAAATGATCTCCCCGTCGCGATAGTGGTGAATGCTGTGATTGATCCAAAGCTGCCTGAAGAGGTTCTTGGGCGGACGGTGGATGTGCACCAGGTAGTGTACGAGCAAGTAACTGCCATATCCCACAAGGAAGCCGGCGGTGAATGAGAAAGCGTAGTCGCCCAAAACAAACCTGAAGACAATTAACAATGCAGTTGCAAGAGTAATACTGAGCAGCGGCGGCATCGCGATCCTGTCTTTGTCTTTAGGATGATGATGGTGTACGCCGTGCATTGTGTATTGAAATTTCTTGCGGGCCTCCGTGGTTATCGGTATATGGAACAAGTACCTGTGAACCAGGTATTCTACCCAACTATACACGAGCCACCCCAGGAAAAATAATCCTACGGTATAGGCAATTGATAACGCTGTATTGGTAACACTCCAGAATAGAAGTCCTACCGCATATAAACCGAATAATAAAACGGGCACAGATATATGCGACCGTGTCAATTTCTCAAGGATCGGATTGTTGAATAAGCGCTCGGTACCTGTATTCTCCACTTTCATAGCTTAACTTGGTTTTGTTTGTCTCTTCTTTTTTTCTCTGCGCAGTTCCTTCTTTTGTTTTCTCTCTTGCTTCCGGTCAGCCCGTGCATCGGCCTTGGTTTTTTCTTTATCCTGGCCGGCATTCTGAACGCTGTTGCCATCGAGACTATTGGCGAACTGAACAGAATTATCTGTATTCCTATCAAACGCTTGTACGAAAGCATTTTGAAAAATGTTCCAAACACTGGGCCAAACTCCTGCATCTAAATTGTTAAGATCTCCTTCCAGGGGTACTTTGGTCGCAAACTGATCTTCTTTTTGATTTTCAAACACTTCCGCAACGAGCCCAACAAACGATTGCCACAGGAGGTTTAACGGTTTCTCCTTGTCTTTCTCGAATTCGACAACTTTTACATTTACGGCAATAGGCTTCACATACCCGGCAACGATACCGCTGTCGATGGTGATCTCGGAGTATAAGTTGAAAGATCCCCGCTCCACATCGACTTTTGCGTATGCCCTGAAGAATTCATTCAGTGCAGGCATGTTTACCTGTTCAAACTTCATATCGAGGTCCATGTCAGGTATTTCCTTTAAAATGTTAATACCCATGTTTAGTGTTAGCCGACCCCCTCCAATAGACGATGCAGTGGCGGAAATAGTGGATGGAAGCCTCTCTTCTTGCTTTGAAGCGTTGTTCAAATTCGTTGCGATCACGTTGAGGTCCGTCAGGCTTAAGTTTACCTTTGGTTTTGTGGTGAAGTCGTGGAACGTGATGGTCCCGTTGATGATCTCCATCTTGTTGATTTTCAGGGGCATAAGGTCTTTTATGGGCTTGGTCCAGTCCTCACCTTCCCCGGATTGATTTTCCGTTGAGTCACCGTTGTTTCCGCCAATAAAATTAAGTTCCGGTTTCTCGAAAGCCACCTCGCCCACGATGGCGCCCTCGAACAGCGCACTCCACTCAACCGAAAGATCCGTCACGGGTATATCCACGAAAGGGACTTCCTCGTTGCCATCAACTTTAAACAGTTTCAAACTATCAATGGTATACGCGCCGCGATACAAATGTATGTCCACGTCGGTAATCGACCCACGATATCCTTCGAGTTCCGACAGCACTTTATTAACATAACGTGTTACGAAATAGTCCATAGACAATCTCGCTGCTATCAATACAAGCAATATTCCGCCTATCCAATACCATTTTTTTGCAATTCTTCTCTTCGTATTCATATGACTCCTCTTATTTCTTTTCTACTTCCACCAATTTGACTCTCACTGCGTTGCTATAAGGCTGCACCGCTGCCCCAGAAATTCTTGCGTACACACATGTGAACTGCGCTCCGAACAGGAATATCACAGTTGAATAATAGACCCACAGCAAAATGATTACCAGTGAACCGGCGGCTCCGTACGCCGAATTGAAGGTGCTGTTCCCCAAATAGAATCCAATGAGGTACTTGCCGGCGGTGAACAAGAATGTGGTTATCAGTGCTCCGACCCAAACATGCTTCCACTTGACCTTGGCATCGGGTAATACCTTGAACATCAGGCCGAATATCAACGTGATGAATGCGAGTGATATCACAATATTAAGTGTGGTGACGAGATGTAGCGTAAATCCTTCCATGATCCGGGTGAGCATTCCCTGGAAGACTACCAATATCGTATCGATCACCAGCGAAACGAGCAACACGAAACCAAAACTGATGACCATGGCCAGAGAGAGTAGCCTGTTGATAATGTATTTCAGCCATCCGCGTTGTGGTTTGGGTTTGATACCCCAGATCTTGTTAAGGCTGCTTTGTAATGACATGAACACGGTAGTAGCACTGACTACCAGCGTAACGGCGCCGATGGTTTTTGCCCACCAGCCGGTGTCGTCAACCGTCGCCTGGAGCAATATATTCTCGATTTCCTTTGCGGTGTCGTGGCCTACAAGGCGGCCTACCTGGTTGATGAGTTCGTCCTGCACGACGTTTCTTTCGTAGAACGTCGAGCCGATCGCAAGTGCGATGATAAGAATGGCCGGCATGGAGAAAATTGTCGAGAACGCAATAGATGAAGCGTAGCTGAAAGAATCGTCTTCAAAAAAATCCCTTACGGTTTCTCGCAACACCGCCCACGACGAAGTAAAAAAAGTTGTCATCGTGGGTGCGGCTAACAATAAACATTCCCAAATAAAAGATTGCACACAGACGAAAACTTAGAACTGGTGTGCAGAAAGTCAGCAAAATTATGTGGATGCATTGCCCCAACAGAAATATCGATAATGGTCCTGATTGATATCGACAGCCATTTGAGCGTGGCACGATAATTTGACTTCAGCGCGTAAAACCTTCATACATGGAGAGCCAAATCTCTTCTCCCTTTTACAAACGTTTAGCGTTTAACCTGATCTCCGTTTGCCTGATCGGTATCATTATCATCTACGGTAAGTCGATCGTTGTACCGCTTGCGTTGGCGATACTATTCGCTAACCTTCTCCTTCCGGTCACGCGGTTCCTGTCGAAACACAGGTTCAACAGGCCGCTTGCGATATTGGCCCCACTGCTCACGGCAATATGTATCGTTGCCACGGTGCTGGTCTTACTGTCGGCCCAGGTAGGCAATTTCCTGGAGGATGTGCCTACCCTAAGTGAGAAAGGCACCAAAGTCATTGGAAATTTGCAGGCGTGGATCGATGAGAACGCGCACATGAGCGTTCGCAAGCAGAACCAGTATTTCAAGCAGGGAGTGGATAACCTGAAGGAACAGGCCCCAAAGATCGTCGGCGTAACGTTCGTTTCAATTGCCGGCGTGATAACGTACGCGGTATTGATCCCGCTTTTTACATTCCTTACCCTGTACTACAGGAAGACCATCAAGGAATTCCTGGTGGGTGTTTTCAAGAATGGGTCGACCAGGAAGGTAAATGAAGTATTGGAGGAATCGACTACGGTAGCCCAGCAATATGTAACGGGACTCTTGATCGAAACTGTGATTGTATTTACACTGAATGTGATCGGTTTCCTCATAATAGGAATAAAGTACCCCGTTTTCCTGGCGTTGCTGGCGGCCATCCTTAATCTGATACCTTATGTCGGTATCCTGGTGGCAAACCTTCTCTGTATGGCGACAACACTTCTCACGTCGGACCGGATCAGTGATGTGGTGTGGGTTGGTGTGGTGCTGGGGCTGGTACAAATATTCGATAACAATTTTGGAATGCCGGTGATTGTTGGCAACAAGGTCAAAATCAATGCGCTGGTGACCATCATTGGAGTGTTAATTGGTGGAGCGTTGTGTGGTGTGCCCGGCATGTTTCTGGCTATTCCATCAATTGCGGTGATGAAGATCGTGTGCGACAAGGTGCCGGAGCTGAAGCCGTGGGGTATAATGCTGGGTGATGATGAGTCGCATTCATCGGTGGCGGAATCTGCGAAGAAAAATAAGATCGGATTCTTTAAAAAGAAAACGAAAGCAAAGGAGAGCGGAGAAGGAAAATTAGTAAACCAATAGATATCAAACTATGAAAACGAGTAAAGTGATAGTAGGGCTTGCGGCTGCTGCAGTGGCAGGCGCGGCGATAGGAATGTTGCTGGCACCTGAAAAGGGTAGTGATCTTCAAAAGAGGATCAAGGAGGAAGCGAACCGGTGGATCGATGAAGTTAAAAAACTGTTGAACCAGGGGCTTGACGCCAGCCGGGAGCTACGTAGTAAAGTACAAGATGCTGAAGACGAGGTTGAAGCAATCAAGTCGAATCTCAGGCCGATCGAAGACTAAACGCGGTGATCACGCGATCAACGAAAAATTTTATGGAAGAGCAGGAAAAACCGGCTGAAAAGCTGATAGCCACAGCTGGCCACATGATAGAAGCGTACAGGGATCTTACGACCCTGACTGTGGTGGAGAACTTGACACGTGGTATTTCGGTAAGTGTGGTAGGCATCGTGTCGATGGTGGTTACTTGTTTCACTCTCCTTTTCGGCGCACTGGGCCTTGCCTGGTGGATCGGCGAAGAGATGAATAACATGAAGGCTGGATTTTTCATTGCCGGATCCGTTTTCCTGCTCCTCCTTATCGTTGTATTGCTTCTCGCCCGCAAAACTTTAATGCCATGGATCCAGGATATGGCTATCAAAAAGATTTATGAAAAAGATTAGCAACCTGCACGACCTGGCTGTAGAAAAACAGCGGCTTCAACAACGACTGGCGTTGCTGAAAAGGGAGATCAATTCCGACATAGAAGAGATCAAAGACCGGTTTAAGCCGATAATACGCATTATATCCTTTTTTACAGGGGGTTCTTCAGGAGACGACAGTAATGGCCAGCCACAACCAAAGAGTTCACTTCTGGCAATGGGTGCCAACCTTGGGATTGACTTGTTGGTCGGTTCAAAGTTGAAGAAGGCAGGAATGCTTGCAAGGTTGCTGGCTCCGCCGCTGTTGAGAGGAATTGCCTCTACCGTGATCGACAAAGTGAAGCAGTTTCGTTCAAGAAAAGTGAAGTGATACGTCTACATTTTGAGAAACAACTGACACACTTGGTGTTGTTTTGTCACGATAGCACGTCAACTGTTTAACGTCAAATAGAACTATTAATCGGCGAAGCACTCAATTCAGCCGCAGTTTCTGCTGGTCTAATGTATCGGCCTGTAATTTGAATTGTCCTCGAGTAAAAAAACTGAACAAAATGAAATACACAATCGGAATTTTAAGCGTAGGCGTGGCGGCCCTTATGATGAGTTGCGACTCAAAGGAAAGGGCACAGCTTCAGCACAGGGTAGACTCACTCAGTGCAGAATTGCAAGCCAGCAAACAGGTGGAAGCAACAATGTCGGAGGTAGGTGTGTTGATCGATTCAATCGATGCTAACCGCCAGGCGTTGCGTACCGAAATGGTAGAGGGAACTTCTTACACCGACTATATCAAAAGGCTGAAGGAGATCAACATGCACATCAGCGATACCAAGATCAAGATCGGTGAAATGGAAAAGCAGGTGAAATCTGCTAAAGGATCCAGCGCTGCTGCATTGAAGAGAGTGAAGCAGGATCTTGAACTCCGTTCACAGGAAGTACTCGCCCTCCAGGTGGAGATTGAAAAGATGCGGGACGAGAACAAGAGACTTGCTTCGGACATAAATGTAAAAGACTCAACTCTGACCACTCGTGAAGAGGTGATCAAACTGCGCGAGCAGGATATTGCTTCCCTGGAAAGCCTGGTGAAGGACATCAACGAGCAAACTAAAGTGAAGGTAGCTAACCTGTATTATGCACAGGCACAGGCTCTCGAAACTGCTGCTCAGAGAACCAAGTTCGCTCCCAAGAAGAAAAAGAACACAAAGCGTGAAGCTCTTGAGCTTTACAAGTTGTCTCTTTCACTTGGAAAGACTGAAGCCGAAGCGCGTATAGCTGAGCTTGAAAAAGACCTTGGCTAATTAAAGACAACCAACCGGTGATCCACCGATCATCGTGCCTTCTGGTGACCTCGACGCTAACGCGCCGGGGTTTTTTTATCAACGTGTGGATACTTTACCTGCACAAAATTACATCCACACATTAAAATAATTCCACACACTATGGTTAAATAACCTCTCCCTCGTCTTGCGTTAACGTTTGTTAATATGGTACAATTCTTTCTCTGCTGTAATCATATTAAACTAAAATATAGCTTTTATGAAATTCAATAAGTTGATAATTGGGGTGGTTGCGCTTTTTCTGCTCACTACAGCCAATGTTTCTGCGCAGGATAAAAACCTGCTTAAGGATTGGACCCAACTCGGATCTCGCGTAGTGGACTATACATTGGACCATGACGTGGTATCCCTTAACAACAGCAAGGAAGCATTTACACAACTGAGAGTAACTGTTACCGGCGGCGCACTGAACATGCACAAAGCCACTGTTCACTTTGCCAATGGAGACAAGCAGGATATTGACTTCCCGGAAGTTGTAACTGCCGAAAACGACGGAAAGGTATTGGACCTTAAGGGTAACAACCGCGTAATTGAGAAGGTGACCTTCTGGTATGATACCAAGGCCAACTCAACAGAAAAGGCTACCGTAATAGTATACGGCAAGAAATCCTAATGTTACGCAAGTAGCAACAGGTAACTACAGGCAACGGGGCAACTCGTTGCTTGTTTTTTTATGCGCGCCTGGCTTTTTCCCACACCGCGCTCTGGCTCCCTTTGATAAGTCGTCCTAACCCCTGGTACACCGATATATTCATAAACAGGAAGTAGTACGGAACGAACAGTATCCTGAAGCCGATCTTACGGTCTTTCAGGAAATAGCCGAGGATCGCTACGATGTAGAACAACACCTGGGCAAGAAGAACACCCTGGTAAAACAGACTGCCTGTTAAAGCAAGAAAGATGTTACTGATAAGAAGCAACAGCAAACCGAGTGGCGCAAGTGTCCAACGAAACATGCGATGCGACACATACTGAAAACTCAGCCATCCGTATTTGAAAAAATTCAGGAGGGACATGAAGTGCCATACTTCGATCAACCCCCCGGCCGATATCCGTATTTTTCTTTTTTGTTCCTCTGCTATGGAAGCCGATGCAGTCTCCATGGCATAAGCATCAGGTTCGTAAACAACCCTGTAACCGGCTTTAGCGATGTTCATCGACAACCGGAAGTCTTCAATAAAAACACCGGGTGGAACTTCCTCGTACATATTGGTTCGCACAGCGAGCAGTTCGCCGGCGGCGCCGACGACAGTATTGAACTGGGAATCCCATTTCTTCAGGAGAGATTCATATTTCCAGTACGCTCCTTCACCGGAACCTGCCGCGTTTTCGGCGTCACCCAGGAGCACCCGTTTTTCGCCGGCGACAGCTCCGACCTGGGGATCTTTGAAGTGACGTACGAGCAACTTCAGGGCTTCGCGGTTCAGGATAGTATTGGCGTCGCAGAAGACCACGATGGGCGTTTGTACCTGTTTCATGACCCTGTTTACAGCTGCATTCTTTCCGCGCCGGGCGTTTTCATGGAAAACAGCGAAATCTGCGTTTCTCCGGACTATCTCCGGACTGTTATCTGTCGAGCCGTCGGTTACAAACCAGTGCTTTCGCTTATCAATCGGATAGTCCAACAGGCGTGTGTTTTGAATCTTCTGTTCGAGGATATCAGCCTCGTTATAGCAAGCTACAAGGACCGTAACTTCAGGGAGTTCGCTATCCAAATACAGGATAGGCTCACGTGGAGTAATAAGTTTCCTGAGTTTAACCAATATTCCAAGCACGACCGGGTAGCCCAGATACGTGTAAATGACAATTCCCAGCGAAGTCCAGAAGATAAGCTGGAGCGTTGCGGGCAGGCCGGGATTAGAGAACATTAATTAATATAAGGTAGAATTGTAAAGTTGTAAAAATCGTA
>WUUC01025572.1_pt1 | contig 10118 bp, 10 predicted proteins | sample 6278441 | NCBI WGS metagenome assembly WUUC01 (sample SAMN13675441, study PRJNA597444) | soil metagenome | isolation source: soil | place: USA: Washington | collected 2017-10 | reverse complement strand
CGCCGAGCCGCACGATGCCGTCGCGCATCGCGGCGAGATCGACGACCGCGGGGACGCCGGTGAAGTCCTGAAGCAGCACGCGCGCGGGGGCGAACGAGATTTCGCGTTGAGCGGCGCTCTTGACGTCCCAGCGGGCGAGGGTCTCGATGTCCGCCGCCTTCACGAAGCGTCCGTCCTCGTGCCGCAGCAGGTTCTCGAGCAGAACCTTCAGGGAAAACGGCAGACGCGCGACTTCAGGGTAGCCGGCGTTCGACAACGCCGTCAGGCTGTAGTACGCGATGGCCTGACCTCCGGCCTGCAGAGTCTGCCGGGTGCTGAAGCTGTTCACGGTCGACATTTGCGAAGGCCCTCGAAAACACCAATTGTATCTCTCCCGGCACGCGGCTTGCGACAGGTCCAGGTGGAGGTGTGTGCATGGCCGAGCAAACCGGTCCGCGTGACACGAGCATTCCAAACGACCCCTCGCGCAAGGAACCCGCCGAAGGTTCTCGCGAGAACGTGAACGAAGGCGTCGGGAACGCTCAGGAAGGCGCGGGCATTACCAATCGACCGATCGAAGAGGAACAGCGCGAGCAGCAGAATCTGCCGCCGCGGGGCGACAGCAAGGACGGGGCTCATGCGTAACGACGCGCGGCCCATAGGCGAGCACGCACCGGAGTCGCCCGTCGGCGGCGACCATGCGCCGATGGAGAGCGAGCGGGCCGACAGCCGCGACTCGCTCAAGCACGATCGGCAGTCGCACATCATCAATCAGGACGCCGAAGAGCGGCAGCCGCAGGACGCCGACGATCCGGTGATGCCGTCGAGCGATTCGACGGTGAATACAAAGATCTAGGCTTCGGGGGCCTTGGGTAAACGTGGGGTCCGGCTTTAGCCGGACCTGCACCTTCAAAACCTCACGAAGACGGACGCGCCCACCGCCGCTCCGACGTGGGCGCGATCGTCGAACGCCATCCCGCCGCTCGCGACCACCGCCCGGACGTCCGCCCGGACGCCTAATCCTTTGAGCCGCGACCGGTCTCGCTCCGAAAATGCCAGCGTTACCCCGCCACCCAGAAAATACGCCTCGCCGTTCTCCACCACCGTGCGCCGTTCGTGGAGGTATCTCACGACACCGCCGCCCGCCGCAATGAACGGCTCGAGCCGGCCGGCCGGACGCCATGGAACATGGACGAGCAGCGCCCCTTCGATGAGGAACTCACTGGTGCGCTCCAGGGCCTCCACGTCCGGAATCCCTTCGACGTCCGAGGTGATTCGTGTTGTCAGCGTCGGCCGGCGATAACCGAACGCCGCCTCGATCTGAAGCGCGCGCGTGAGCCGCACGCCGGCACGCGCGTCGGCGCCGACCGCCCGGTCCACCCGGCTGTTCGTTCCGAACAGCGTGAATCGATCGCCTCCAGGCCGCGTTTCCGTCGCCGCCGACTCGCCCAGCGCCAGGCCGCCCGTCCATCGGGCTCCCCCGCCGATCTCGAAACGGCCGATCGAACCGGTCTGCGCGCTCGCCGTCGACACGAACGTAGCCACGACAATCGCCGTCAGCAGCGTCCTCATTTCGATTGAACGGCGAGATCCACCGAGCCGCTGTCACCGCCCGCCGGCACGATGACGAGCCTGGGATGGAAACCTACTCTGAAGTCGATGTCCACGGGCGGCACACTGTCGAAGAAGCTGTCGATTTCCGCGTCGTCGAGCGGTTCGACGCGGACGACGTGCGGCCCCAGTGCGAGCCCCGCGATCGAGAACTCTCCCTGCCTGGTGAGGCTGAAGTTCGCCACCAGCGAGCCGGTCGCCGGATTGAAGGCGACGATATGCGCGCCGAAGATGCCGGCGCCGTTTTTTGTCACGGTGCCCGATATGCTGCCGGTGCGATCGTTGAATCCAGCGTCGGGGTAGAGATCCGAAATTCCAGCGACATCGTCGGCGCGCAGCGTACGGTTGAGGATGTTGCCGCGGCCGAACGCGATCGGGAACATCACCGATTCCGCCGCCGTGACGCGGCGGCCGCCGGGAACGAGCTCGGTTTCTCCGAGCAGGGAATGGCCGAGGCCGCTCAGGTGGCCGATCTCGTGGAGAGCGACCGACTCCACGTCGAAGCGTGTGGACTGACCGCCCGCGGCAGTCGACCACGGGAACGCCGAATTGAAGAAGATGTCGCTCTCGAGCAGCTCGCCCGAAGCGTCGTCGATGAGGAAGCTCGTCACCGCGAGCACATTGTCGAGACCGGACTCGGGACGAAAGCCGATCGTGTTGAGTCCGTCGTCCTCGCCCGCAGCCGCGCTGGTGAACCCGACGGCTTGGTAGGTGACCGATGCGCTCGGCACCGCCTCCCAGGTCGAAAAGGCACGCGAGAGCGCAGCGGCGAATTCGACCGGACCAACCCCGTCGACGCCGGTATCGGTGACGAAGTACCGCACGGGAACACGGTTCCATTTCAGCGTCACACTACGCCCGCCGATGTTCACGCCGAATTTCAGATACGCGACGGCAGGACGGACGCTGGACAGAACGAGCGCGCACGTCAGGAGCACCACGACCGCACCGCCGCGGGGCGAGGTCATCGCGCCGCTCCAGCGAGGGCGCGAACCTCGCGTTCGAACACGGCGAGCGGCATCGGCCTGCGCGCGGCGCCGCCGCGAATGACGGGCGCCCTGCGTCCTGGCGCGCCGACTAACGGGGGCGGCGCGACGTCGAACCCGCCGCCTGCTCCGGGAAGCAGACGAAACACACCTTGATTCAAGCCGATCACGTAGGGAATGGCCGGACTCCTGGCGGCGAGAAAGACGATCACCCGCTGCCCCGGAGCGAACTGCGGCGCCCCGACGACTACGCGGCGATAGCGGCCAATCTGTCCACCGGGCACGCGAAAGCGCAGCATCGATGCGGGCGCCCCTTTCAGGTACGTTTCGGGATCGAGCGTGACCAGCGTTTCGATCGCACGTCGATCGTCGGTCCATCGCGCTTCGACAGCCGCGATGCGGCCCCTGGCAATGACGCGGGCCGCACGCGCGAGATCGCCGAGCTCGACCGGCAGCACGGTCGTGGCGTGCGCCCGGGATCCGCCGAGAACGGCGACAGCTGCGAGCATGGCGACAATTTTCAGCATTTGCCTTGTCCTATGACGTTCACGATGGCTTCCGCGGCCCGGCGGCTGGCACCCGGAGGTCCAAGACGTGCGCGGACACGCGCCAGTCCTTCGCGGATCCGCTCTGCGCGCCCGCGATCGCTCAATATCGATATCGCCTCGTGCGCGACGGCCTCGGGCGTGAAGCCGTCCTGGATGAGTTCCGGCACGATGCGCTCGCCCGCAATCAGGTTGACCATCGCATAGGTCGTGACCTTGACGAACGGCAGTCCTACCTTATAGGTGAGCGGCGACAATCGGTACACCACCACCATCGGAGTGTCATGGAGCGCCGCCTGCACCGTCGCCGTTCCGGAGGCGGTCAACGCTACATCCGCCGCCGCCAGCACCGCATCGGTATCGCCCTCGACGATCGCGGATACGACGCCCCGATCGCCAACACTCTGGAACAGGTCGTCCTCCAGGTTCGGCGCGCGGGCAATCAGGAATTGCACATCGGCGATTCGGCGTCGGATGCGCTCCGCAGCCAGCAGGAGATCCGGAAGGATGCGGCGCACTTCGTTGCGGCGGCTGCCCGGCAGGATCGCGATCGTCGGCGCCGAAGCGGACAGCCCCAGCGATTCCAGCAGCGCGCGGCGATCCGACGACGACCGCGCCAGGTCGACGAGCGGATGTCCGACGAACTCCACCGGCACGCCGCCGGCGCGATAGATCTCCTCCTCGAACGGAAAGATCACGAGTACCCGGTCCGCGAGAGCGCGCATCGTGTGCAGCCGCCGCGGCCGCCAGGCCCAGATCTGCGGGGAGATGTAATAGATGACTGGTATGCCGAGTTTCTTGATGCGGCGCGCCAGTGGGAAGTTGAAGTCCGGGAAGTCGATGGCGACCAGGGCGTCGGGCCGTTCGTGCCGCGCGCTTCGAACGAGCCGTCGAAGCGTCGCGAGCGAGCGCGGAATGGTGGCGATTGCTTCGGTGAGGCCCGTCACAGCCAGGCCTCGATAGTCGGCAATCAGCCGGCCGCCCTCGGCAGCGAATCGCGGGCCTCCGAGACCGGAGAGGGCGAGACCGGGCACGAGCGCGCGCAGCTCGCGCGTGAGCGCACCGGCGTACAGATCGCCTGACGGCTCGCCGCACGACAGCAGGAGGCGCGGGATCAATTCGACGGACGTTTGAACAGCGCGGGATCGACGGGGGCGTTGATTCTGATGTCGCTGATACGGCGATCGAGCACCGGCTGGCCGCCCCGGCGTACCTTGGCGCTGAATGCCACCTGAATGCCGCTCACCGGCTTGTAGTCGCTGAACAGTTCCTCCATCAGCGGTTGTCCGGGGGCGCCGGCGACGTAGGTCTGCTTGGCGATCAGATGGGTTTCGGGATGAATGTAGAGCACCATCGGTTCCAGGTCGCTCCCCGACAATTCGAGCGCGTGATGACGACGCCCGTTCTCGTCCTTCACGTCGGGAAGGATGCGCGCGCGGACGCGGCCCTCGTGCGCGGCGAGCAGCACGGCGACGGTGTCCCGCTTGAAGCCGGCCTGCACTTCCGGCAGCAGCCGCTCCGGGACCTCGTGAATGCCTTTGGGATCCTTCACCCATGCGCGCTCGCCGTCGTACACTTGAACGATCGTGATGTTCGGCAGCTTCGTCTCGACGCGCACGCGGTTCGGATAGACGAGGTACGTCGTCGTATCCGACGTGGCCGGCTGCTCGTTGTTCCGGCCTGGAGGCGGGAACACGTCGGTGCGTGTTTCGGCGACAATCGATCTCACACCGCGCAACGTGTCGAGACCGCCCTTCGCGGCGATCACCTGATCGAGGAGCGCGCGCGCCTTTTCGCCTTCTGCGGGTGAGATCGACGGGCGGTTCTGTCCCGCAGTGGATGGTTGATACGCCGCGGTCGCACGACGAAACTCGTGCGCCACACCGACTATCGTTCCGGCCTCTCCCGCCCCTCCTGCCGCTCCCGCCGCTGCGCGACTCCGTCGAAAGTCCACCGACGTGAGGTCCAGGTCCGGCATGTCGACGGTCTCGAACGTACCGAAGCCGACGCCGCGAAGCTGCGGCGCGAACGCGGCGGCGTTGCCGACGAGCACGATCGACAGCCGATCGGGACGCAGGTAGTAGCGGGCGACGCGCTGGATGTCGTCCGGTGTGACCGCGTTCACGCGGTCGCGAAACGTCTCGAGCTCCTCGACGGGAAGACCGTAGAAGAGCACGTTGAGCACCTGTGTGGCGATCGCGTCCGGCGTTTCGATCGTCAGCGGGAAGCTGCCCGTGAGATACGCCTTGGCGTCGGCCAGCTCGCGCTCGTGGACGCGGTCGCGCTGCAGCTTCCAGAACTCGTCCACGATCAGCCGCAGCACCTCGCCGGTCGCCTCGGACCGCGTGTTGGTGGCCGCCTCGAAGTCGCCGCTCTCCCGCAGCGTCGCCATGTCGGCCTTCGCGCCGTAGGTGAGACCCCGTTCGGTCCGCAGCACCTGGTGCAGCCGGTTTGCGCCCTCGCCTCCGAGAATCCGCAGGGCGAGGTTGAGCGCCATGTAATCCGGATGGTTGCGGCGAATACCGATATGCCCGACGCGCACTTCGGTCTGCACCGAGTCCGGCTTGTTGACGACAATCACGCGGCGCGTCGCATCGGGCGGCGGCGCCATCTTCCCGGCCGCCACCTCACCCCGTTCCCAGTCTCCGAAGACCCGCTTGACGCCGCTGAACGCCTCGTCCGCTGTAAGGTCGCCGACAATGGCGAGGATGATGTTGTTGGGCAGAAAGTACTGGCGGTGGAACGCCACGATGTCGTCTCGCGTGATCGCCGCCATGGTCTGCGGTGTGCCTGTTTGCGGCAGCCCGTACGGATGGAACCCGTACACCAGCCGATCGAACACCGCGTCGGCGATGAACTCCGGATCCTCGAAGCTCACGCGCAGCCCCGACAGAATCTGCTGCCGCTGGCGATCGATCTCGGCCGGCGCGAACGCCGGCCGCCGGACGATGTCGGACAGCATGCGGAGGCCGGCCTCGAAGCTGTCCTTCATGACGATCACGTTCGCCAGCGTGAGATCGGTGCCGGCGCTCGCCCCCATCACCCCGCCGATGAAGTCGATTTCGTCGGCAATCTGTCCGGCGGTCTTGGTGATGGTGCCTTGATCGAGCAGCGACGCGGTGATCTGAGCCAGCCCCAGCTTGTCTTTGGGATCGAGCGCGGACCCTGCCCGGACGATCATCCGGATGCTCACGACCGGCTGCTCGTGGTGGAGCACCGCAATCGCCTGCATGCCGTTGGGCAGCGTCTGCATCTCGTAGGGCGGGAACTTGACGTCGCGCGCCGGCAGCGGCCGGGGGAGAGCCTCGGACGGCCACGCCGGCTGCTGGGCGGATGCGAAGCCTGCGCCCGCGATCATGAACGGCAGGACGGCAAGGCCCGCACGCAGCAGACGGCTGACCCGCAAGTCCAGTCGCGGCGGCGAAGGCTGTGGGCACGCGCGGCGCACGGTCATCGCGCACCTCCCGCCGACGGCATCACGGTCATCACGAGCCGGCTCTCCGGCGTGAAGTAGGTTCGCGCGACGCGCTGCACATCGCCGGCCGTGATGTTCTGGAAGATGTCGAACTCGCCATCCGCCGTCGTAATGTCTTCGTGAATGACGTGCGCGTGCGCCAGGTGCATCGCCTTCTGCTGGATCGATTCGCGTCCCAGGATGTAATCCCGCGCGAACTGGTTCTTGGTCCGCTGAAGCTCGCGGGCGCTGATCGGCTCCGCCTTCAGGCGATCCAGCTCCTCGATCAGCGCTTTGATGGCGTCTTCGGGCGATTTCCCCGGCTGCACGATCGCGACGGCGTAGAACAAGTTCGGATCCTCGATCAGGTTCGCGCCGCCGAACGCTGCCACGGCCAGCTGCTTTTCGTACACGAGCTTCTGGTAAATCCGGGAGCTCTGGCCGTCGGAGAGCACTTTCGACGCAATATGCAGCGGGTAGGAATCCGGATGACCGTCGTAGGTAATGTGGTGCGCCACGACGACCGCCGGCAGCGGCCACGACGACTCCAGCGTGACGCGCCGCTCTTTCGTGGGCAGCGGCTCCTTGGGGATGTCGCGCGGCACGGGATTGGCGGCCGGAGGCACGCGCCCGAGATGGCGGTCCACCAGCTGTTTCGCCTGCGCCGGGTCGAAGTCTCCGGCAATCACCAGCGTGGCGTTCGAAGGCACGTAATAGGTTTGGTAGAAGTCGCGTACGTCGTCGATCGACGCCGCTTCGAGGTCCTGCATGCTGCCGATCGTCGGATGCTTGTAGGGGTGCGTGGTGAACGCCTGGTCGTACAGCATCTCGGTGAGACGGCCGTACGGCTGGTTGTCCACGCGCATCCGCCGTTCCTCCTTCACCACCTCGCGTTCGTTCGTGAAGGTCGCGTTGTCGATGCGAAGCGACGCCATGCGGTCGGCCTCGAGCCAGAGCGCCAGCGGCAGGTACTGCGCCGGCACCGTCTGCCAGAACACCGTTTCGTCGTCCGTCGTATACGCGTTTGCCTGACCGCCGACCGAGGAGATGAGCGAAGTGTGCGCTTCCGGCTCGACGTTCTTGGAGCCCTTGAACATCATGTGCTCGAACAGATGCGCAAAGCCGGTGCGCCCCGGCTTTTCGTTCTTCGAGCCCACGTGATACCAGAGCTGGACGTGAACGATCGGGGTGGAATGGTCCTCGGACAGCACCACCGTGAGCCCGTTGGGCAGCGTCGAGAGCTCGTACTGAAGCTTGGGAGGACGCACCGCCGCGGACGGACTGAACGTCGAGGCGAGGATGAGTGCGACGATGGCGGCGGCGCCGGTAAACCTGCGAATCATGGTTCGATTGTACAGCCGGTTTCAGCCTTCCGCCGGGCGCAACGCCAAAGCGTCGCGTTGCGGGCCGGCAACGCTGAAGCGTCGCGCTGCGGGCGGCCAACGAGAACGGCGTCGTCCGGCCGGCGTCACTTATTGAGCAGGCGGAATCCCGCGAATGCCCAGCGGCGCGGCAGGCGATCCAGCGGATCGGCGTCGATGACGCGTTCGTAGCCGGCGAACAGCTCGAGATCCCCGCGGGTGCCGTTCAACCGCACCCCGCCCTCGAGGCGCCCGCCCCGCTGCCGCTCGCGGCCGGCAATCGCCGGGTCCACGCCGACCAGCTCGCCGGACCCGCGCCCGTAAAAGCCCACCAGACTCGTCACCGGACGGCGCACCGTGACCTCTCCGAGCGCCGTCCAGGTGTAATCCACGTACGCGCGCGCGACGGCCGCGCCGAGGTCGCCGCGAACATCGACCGTCGTGCCCGTCCGGGCAAGCGTCACGCGCCGCAGCACGCGCGCGAGCAGCATGTTCACCGCGACCGCCTCGTCGCTGCCGTCCTCGCGCTCCTTGGTGCGATCACCAAGGTGGCGCGACACGTGATGAAACACGCCGACCAGTTCCGTCGTCCCGACCCGGATCGACGACGAAACCGCCAGGGCGTAGTTGCTTTGATACGGATCGAACGGCCGGAACTCCTTGCCGAGGAGCGCCTGGTAGTCCGCGAGAAAGGAAAGACGGCCGTGGACGTAGTCGACCAGATCGAAATCGCCGCGCCAGTGCGTGTCCCACTGGAATCGCTCGTCTTGTTCGGTGAGCGCCGTGCCAACCATCCGGAAGTCGTAGCGCGACATGAACTGCGGTGTCGACGGCGGACTCGCAAGCGGCTCGTGCTGGGCGCGAAGTGGATGGGCGGTGAGAAGCGTCAGGCACGCGGCGGCCGCCGCGCGCCTTGCTAGCGATCCGACGGAATCCGGCATTCGGCGAGCTTCTCCTGGAGCTCCGCGACACGCTGTTCCAGTTCCGCAATGCGTTTCTTCAGCGACGGCAGCTGGCGGAAAATGGCCGCCGACTTCAGCCAGTCGCGCTGCGTCGTCGCCGGGTAGCCCGACATGACTTCTCCCGGCGGCACGGAGTTGGGAATCCCGCTCTGAGCGGTGACGACCGTCCCCTTGCCGACCCGGATGTGCCCTGCCACCCCGACCTGCCCGGCCAGCACCACGTCGTCCTCGATCGCTGTGCTGCCGGCGATGCCGACCTGCGCGGCGAAGAGCACGCGCCGCCCCACGCTCACCCCGTGCGCGATCTGGACCAGGTTGTCGATCTTCGTCCCGGCGCCGATGCGCGTTTCGCCGACGGCCGGCCGGTCGATCGTGGTGTTCGCGCCAATCTCCACGTCGTCTTCGATGACGACGTCGGCGTGCTGGGGGATCTTGAGGTGCGTGCCATCGGCCTGTCTGACGAATCCGAAGCCGTCGCTGCCCACCACGCATCCGTCCTGCAGCACGACGCGGCTGCCGATCTGCACCCGGTCGCGAATCGACACGTGCGAATGCACGACGCAGTCGTCGCCGACACGCGCGCCGGCGCCGATGACGACGTTCGGGTACAGGATGGTGCGATCCCCGACGGACGCGCCGGAGCCGATCGTGACGAATGGGCCGATAGACACGTCCGTCCCGAGCGTCGCGTCGGCGGCGACCACGCTCGTCGAGTCGACGCCGCACGGCGGCGGCGCCGTTTGCCCGAGCAGGCTCACCGCGCGCGCGAACGCGAGATAGGGATGGGCGCATCGCAGCACCGCGCACGGTGCGAGCTCCGCCGGCGCCGCGTCGTCGAGAATGACCGCGGACGCCCCCGTCGAGGGCAGCTGGGAAAGATATCTGGCGTTCGCGACGAACGTGAGGTCGCCCGTTCGCGCGCGATCCACTCCGGCGACGCGACGGATCTCGATCGATCCGTCACCTTCGAGCCGGCACTCGAGCCGTTCGGCGATCTCGTGCAGCTTCATTGCATCGGACGACGACCACCGCGGAGCTCGCGGAGATCGCAGAAACAGAGCATCACTCTGCAATGACCGTCGTGCACATCAATCTGCAATAAATCCCCAATGGCCCAATCTGCAATAAGCCTGCACTCTGCAATCTGCATTCTGCATTCTGCAATTTCCCGCGCCTATCGTACTTCAGCGCTCGGCACTGCCACGCGATCGAAGAACGCG
>WUUC01134244.1_pt1 | contig 10119 bp, 15 predicted proteins | sample 6278441 | NCBI WGS metagenome assembly WUUC01 (sample SAMN13675441, study PRJNA597444) | soil metagenome | isolation source: soil | place: USA: Washington | collected 2017-10 | reverse complement strand
GGGACGGTCGTGGTCGCTCACGAGCCCAGGTTCGCCGGGCCGTGGGGCTCGGGTCGAAATGGCCGATGGGTCGAGCGGCGAGGGGCTCACCGCCGACCTGGTCGGCTCGGCGATCGTTGCCGTGCCTAGGGGGACGCGACCAATTAGTTCAGGTTGCGGTAGCCGGTGGCGGCGTCGATGGCTGACATGATCTCGAGGCTGTGCTGATTCCCATGGAACACGCAACGGCCCTTGTCACGGCACGCATCTACTTCGTCATCAGCCATCTCGCCCCAATCGCATGGACCTGGATCAGGAGGACGCTTGAGCACCGTCGGTCGCGGGTCGCGGTCACGGTCGCGGATCCAGCGCTCGTAGCAAACGCGTTCCAAGCACTTGGTGGTCCGCCCCTTCCCGAGGTCGATCGTCGTGCTGAGGCCGTCGGTCTTGTCGTTGCTCATCAAATTCCTTGTGCACGAGCTCGATACAACAAGTTCCAAATACCGGCTGCAGACTCGTGCCAGGTCGTTACGAGCACCCTACGTGCCGGACGCAACACGTTGAGAACAGGTGTGTGTTCTTCCAGCAGTTGCTCACGAGACACGCAAGGCGTCCTCGATCGCACACGAGGTCAGCACCAGCGGCGCCGAGCGCGTAGGCAGCCGCGAGGGTGGACGCGTCAGGGATTCGCGCGGTGTCCAAGCGCTCGGGAACGCGCGAGCTCATCGACAGCGCCCGGCGCCTCGAGCTCATGCAGAGCGCAGCGGCGCATGCCCGCGCGAGCTCGTCCAGGGGCCGCTGCAGGCGCGCGCGAACTCGTCCAGGGCGCGGCAGGCGCGCGCGAGCTCGACCAGGCGCGGCAGGCGCGCGCGAGCTCGTCCAGGGCCGCGGCAGACGCGCGCGAGCTCGTCCAGGGCCGCGGCAGGGCGCGCGCGAGCCCGAGCAGACGAGCGGCGCCGCGACCATCGTGCGGCGGGACGAGCTTGCGCTGGCGCTCGACCAGAACCGCACTCGACCCGCGCGATCGCGACGGCAGCTACTTTGCGCGGTGGACCCGTAACCAGGGTGCGGGCTGTGGTGCACGACGGCGAGAATCACCATCGTCGACGATTTTTTCTGAAGAACGTGCGCGGTGGTGAGAACCCGCTCGCCGTCGAGCTGGGTTGCACGTCGCGCAAGGGTGGTACCGTGGGGAGAGCGCTCATCGAGAGGATAGTGAGCGAGAGGATGGCTAGCATGCGGCCAGACAGGTTGATGTCACCGACGGCGATACGATCAGCAGGATGGCCACTCCAAACGGAAGCGGGGCACGGTTGATGACGAACGAAGACAAAGACGAAGACGATCGCCTCAGAAATGAGACCCTTGACCAGTTGTACGATCTGGCGCCCGGTGCGAGTCGAGGATGGTGGTGCGGAGCGCGCGATGACCCGGGGCGCGTCCCATGTGTTCGCATCGTTCATCAGCTCGTCAAAGACGGGTTCATGAACGCCACCTTCGGTGAGGACGATTGGATCGTCAGCGCGCAGCTGACTCCCCGTGGAAGGGGAGATGTCAGCGCGCGACGAGCTTGTGCACTCGATTCAATGGCCAGCGAAGATCGCGGGTGATGGTCGGGCTGGCTAGGGCGAAGGTCGTGCACGACACCCACGTGCGAGGGATCGCCGGCGACTTGCTACGAGCTCGCCGCTGCGAGCACGCGATCGGCCAGATCGCCAAGGTCAACCAGGCTCCGATCGAGCACCGCGCCGGTCTCGCCGGCGATGGCGGCGTGGCCGCCCTTGATAGCGGAATAGGCGAGCGTGACGGTGTCCACCAAGTTGCGGAGCTCCTGCGCGAGGTCGCTCCAGCTCTGCACGCCGTCGGTGGCGATGACATGATCGGGCTGACGACCAAACTCGGTCACAGCATGGGCGATCGCGCTGTCGAGGCAACGATTGAACGTGTGAAACTCCTCGACGCTGATTGGCTCGTCATGCTCCTGCGCGAGCTCGGTGACCGCCTGGCACAGATCGCCGTAGCAGTGGACGACCTGACCGACGGTGAACCCGCGACGCATCAGATCGCGGCCGTGCTGGGTGGCGGACCGTCCCATGGACCTGCCGGCCACTGCATCCGGCGTCTGCCCCGGCTGCTCGGTACGGAGCATCTCGACCAGCTGATCGATGAGGACGGGGACTCCGGACTCGAACTCGATCACGGTCGGCGCGGCCGAACTCGGCGCGAGCGAGCTCGGCATGGGCGAGGGTCGGCCGGCGACCTTGGCGCGGCACCTCGTCGTGAGCTCCAAGCGGTTCGTGTGCAAGAACTCGTGAAGCATGGGGCACCATAGCCCGCGGCCCGAGGGCGGCTCGGCGCGCCTCGGTGAGGGCTTGCGCGTGTTCGCGGATGCGTGTACGGTCGCCAAGTATTCGTTAATGATACCAAATAGTTAGGTCGCAGAACGTTCGTTATGTCAACCGCGATCGGGAGCGCGGGGAGGCGCCAAAGGTGAACGGCGCCAGTCCCTTGCGGGTGGCGCCGTTCGACGAAGGAAGCCCTGAGAGCTGCCCTCGGTTGCAGCATCAGTCTGCACCACGTGCACCTTGCATGTACAGGCGTTCGCGCGCGCGCAGCTGGAGCGCTGCTCAACATCCCAGGGCAATCCTCGTCGGGCAACGCCCAACGCGAGATGTCACCCCGGCGCGGTAAACTGACCTTTCAGCAGCGCGTGGGCGTTTTTCCCCCGGGAGTGTCGGAGGCAGGCGCTAGCATGGGCGCACTCCGGGCTCTGACGCTCCGAAAGAGAAATAATCCCGCGGGTTTGACGCGAGATCTTCCTTGATCCAGCGCTCGAAGATCGGCATGCTGATCGTGCCTATCTCACTCGCGAAGCCTTGAGAGCTGCCCTCGGTTGCACGACCAGCTCTCAGATCTTCAACACGCGGATGGCCCTTGCGCCTGAGGCCCAGGCGCAGCCGCTCGAAGTTTGTGGAGATTTGATATGTTAGACAGTCAGAGCAGTGCCCAGGTATGGGCAACCGGCGGGTGCATCTGCGCCGTTCGGCATGAGTACGGAGCACGACGAGGCCGCATCGTTGATGTCGCAGTCCGCCAGGACTACGGACCGCAGCTTGGTCCAGCGAAAGAGATGTCGGTTACCGACGTGTTTCTCGCGACGCTGTTGAAGCAGACCTTTTGCACCGTGATCTGGCACGACGGGCGATGGGTCTACGGAGCAGAGGTCAAGGCCATCTCCGATGGGCACGGTGGGGTTGTGCTCCGAACGGTCAAGAACGGCGTTCTCGTCGACAACCTCGACGAGCTCCCGATCTTCTAGGATCGTTCTCGGTCGTCAAAAGGCGCCGGCTGCTGAAGCAGTCCGGCGCCTTCGTTTTCTTCCACTCGCTTGTGCTCGGCTCTTGACTATAGGCGCTGCCTGACATCTCCGGAAAGGGGTGCCAGACGCGCGCCCGACCCCACCGCCCGAGTTTCCGTGTGCGAGCGCCAGCTCGCTTGGATCGAGCACCGCCTTGTGGCGCCATTTCGACCCGCTCCCAAAGTTCGCGGACGCTCGGTGCATGTCCGAGCCTTCGTTCCCACGCCTCCCGTCGCACATTTCGACGTGGCGCTTTGCTCGCCGGCGACATCGACGCAGGTGGCCGGCCGGCGATTGCGTACGAGCCCAATCTTTTGGGGGCCTGCCAGGGTCTCGGAAGGTCGCGGCATGAAGCGAAGCGGACCGCTCCGACCGCGTGTTTGCATCCCCGTGAGTACCTCCGTCCGATCCGCCATGCCGGGGATGCCGAAGGCTCGGCGGCGTCATCGCTCGGCGCGCGTAGAGGCGGACGCGTTTGACCATCGCCAACAGAAGGCGGAGGAGAGGTCTGAATCGACCCTGCAGCTGCGTGGCCGGACACTGGAGCCCATGGCCCAACCACCGCCACAGCTACTGGCCGAGCCCGCAGCCCCGCTCGCACCAGGCGGCGACGATGAGAACCGCTCGATCGCGCCCGCGGACCGCGTCGTCCGTCCGAGCTCACAGCATGAGGGTCATGCTTCGCACGTCGAGCATAGGCGCAGCGGAGCGGATACCTCAACTACTGCCAGGCGCGCGCTCATCGACACGCGTGTCCGGCCGGCGTTCGCCGCCGTGGCGGCGCTCCCGCGGTGGCTGCCGTGAGCACGCCGCGCTCGACGCGGACGCCTGCATCGACTCGTGCGACGCGGCGCGGGCGCTCGAGCCGGGGCGACGCCATCTCGCCGACCAACTCCCCGACGAGCTCAGCGTCGGCCGTCAACGACACGCGCAGCGTCGAGCGCGCCGCTGTTCTCGAGCTAAAAACTACGCGCGATGATGACGGTGAGAGAGCGCGCGACCTTGCACCTGCGGCGAGCGGACCTGACCATCGCGGCCTGCGCCGGCGCCTTCGTAATTCGACCGATGAGGCGACTCGCTCCCACCATCGAGGCATGGCTCCCCGCTCTTCGCGATCGCCCCAGCGCGACCACTTCCTAAGCACCGTCGGCTCGGTTCGCGATCTCGTCCTCCACTACGCCCGCACGTCGACCTGGATGTTCACGCTCGCCTGCGGCTTCGCGTGCGTGAGCCTTCAGATACCGCTGCCGAACGACAACGCGACCTCGCGAGCGCTGTTCCTGCTCGCCGCCATGAGCGCCGGCGCGCTCTTGGGCAAGTGGATCGATCGATGGACACGCCGAAGAACGAAGGTGACGCGGCGGCCGAGCTCGAGGCCACGTGGGGGCCGGGCTCGAGGCTATGTGGCCGCCGAGCTCGAGGCCACGCGGCGGCCGGGCTCTAGGCGAGGTGGCGACCGAACTCAAGGCCACGCGGCGGCCGAGCTCGAGGCCCCAGCCGAGCTTGTGCCTCCCTCAACGCCGCCGGCGATCACCGCGCGAGCATGAGGGCACTTGGGACATGGGGGGGGCTGAGCGCTCGACCGGGGCGGCAATCGCGGCGCTCGCGACGATCCCGCGCCGCGGCTCCTCGGAGCCGTGGCAGTCGAGCTCGCCAGCGCCGCACCCTCGGACGGGAGCGCGCGAGCTCGCCACCGTGAACCTCGTCCCTATGTGAACCAGCTTGCAGCCCTCTCGCTCCGACCTCTCTACGTAGTCGCTCTGCCCTCTGCATCAGGCGGCCGGCGCGTTTGCCGTCGGTTTTGGCCGCGCCGCTGGTTCCCAGCGATTTCTGGGCACACGAACGGGTCTCCCGCAGCGATATACGGGTATGAAGTTGTCACCATCGCGCGACATCCTCGCACCGCAGTCCGTTGACGGCCGGTCGCGTGTGGCAGCGGTACCCGCGGACCGGAAGCGCCGCCGGCCCTCGCCGGCCCGATCGCGCCTGAACCAAACTGGTGCAAGCGAACACGTAATCCTGTTCGGCGCCGCGAACCCGAGCGGAACCGACCCACTTGCGCTCGGTGAGGAGTGCGCCGAAGTTGAACGCGAACTCCAGCTGACTAGCCATCGCGATCGGTTTCGCCTTGAGTCGCGGTGGGCGCTCACCGTGGACGAATTCATGCGCCACCTGACCCGCCTGAACCCGAGCGTGTGCCACTTCAGCGGTCACGGCTGCCGCGGCGCCGGGGTGGTTTTCCAGGACGAGAAGCGCCGGCCTCACCCTGTTCCAGGGCGGGCGTTGGCGATGATGATCGCCGCGGCCTCGCCCGGCGTGCGCGTCGTTGTGCTCAACGCTTGCTACACCGCCGAGCTCGCCGAGGCGTTGTGCGGCACCGTTGACTGCGTCGTCGGCATGGACGGCGCAATCGCCGACGACGCAGCCCGGAGCTTCGCGATTCGCTTCTACAGCGCTATCGGCAACGGGCGCTCGATTGCAAATGCTGTGGCGAACGGCGTTGCGGTGCTGGCTGCTAAGCAGCTGCCCTGCGAGGTCCTGCCGCGCTGCGTGACCCGTGATGGCGTCGACGCTGACGAGATCGTGCTGGTGGACGCCCGCCGGTGAGCCGCGTGCCCTTCGCGGGCCGCATGACCGACGCCGGTCGGAGCTGATCGGCCCCGGCGTAAGACCTGCCAGCCGAGGCACTCGCCAAGGCACAGCGGCTCGCTGCCGCAGCTGGTCGCCGAATGCTTCAACCTTGCTACCACTCGTGGCGCTACACGCTGAACAGGATGCCCAAGCGCGCAACCAGCAGCACACCGGCGAGCTCAGGTGAAGCGCACGATCGCCTGCGAACTCGAGCTAGGCGTTGCGGCGGCGTCGAGTCCCGTGATCGACCGCCGCATCCCATCTCCAATTGAGCGTGCGCGCTGCGTGCCGCGCGCGGTGGCTCGACCCCGCGTGGCGAGTGCGCCCACGGCCCGCCTGGGATAAGCTCGCCGCGTCGCTGCAAGTTGCTCTCGACCGCGGCCGGACTCGCCGGCGTCGACCAAGTCAGCGAGGGTGCCGCGTGCGATCCCGGACAGCCGAGCCGCCAAGGCACGGTCCAGACTGCTCAGGCACGCCACCCGCGGGACTCCATACGCTTACGCAGGCCAGGCAACGCCCTAGCTACACATTTGTGAATCGAGCTGGGCGTCCCACCGCAAATGCTGGCTATCTCCTCATAGGAGAACCCCTGCTGAAATCGCAGCAGGAGGAGAGTTCTGACATGTGGGTCGAGTTCGTCAACGCTCTCCATGAGAGCCTTTTCTAGGCGCTTAGCGTGAATCGAATCGTCAGGCAACGGTTGAGGATCTTGAGCATCCACGAGTTCGTTATCAGTCGAAATGTGAGATTGTGCCCGACGACGACTCTTGGCAGCGTCCAAAATTCGGTGGCGAGCAATGGCGTAGAGCCAGGCTCTTGCGGACACGTGTTGTTGATAGCGAGGCAGATCTCGATAGGCCTCTATGAAAATCTGTTGGTGCACATCATCGGCTAGAGCTGCATCCTGCAATCCCTTGCGACAGTATGCATAGAGTTCTTGGCCATATCGCTCCATGAGCAGCCGGAGGGCTTCGTGTAGGCGACCTTGCCCAACTAGAGGCAGCAGATCGCCACCGGGAGGGGAATCAGCTGTGCCTGCGCGTTGAGCCGCCGTCGCGTCGCTACTTGTGCTCACGCGTTGAACCTCCGTTGTGGCTCTACGCGTAGTCATACTCTTCGTGAGCGGACCATCGAGATCCACATGGCTTCTATGTCAGGATGACAGCGACGGATGTACCTATAAAAGGCGCGCATCGCCGCATGCATGCGCACCCGTAGCGCATCCCTGTTGCAGGTTAGCTCTTCGCTCAGTGTCGAATAGTCAACTTCGTCAAATACACGGCGCTGCAGCAAGTTGGCTTGCCGTCTGCGGGTCTTGCTTTTCTGTCCGAAGCGTTCGACGGCACGTCGGATCATCTCGTTGAACTGATGCCTTTGGAGCTCTTCCTCAACGTCACAATGCGAAGCCGAATGGTGGGAAGTTAAGGCCTCGCCGTGGCCTTCCGACTCTTCTGGAAGAGAGATGTGGCCGACTTTCCTCGCATCGCGGCGCATCAGATCGATCACGCGTCGCCTGCTGAAAAGCGCCGGGTAAGTCTTGTCTCCTCCATTCTTGGCCGAAACAAACGCGGCATGAATCTCTGATAACGCCTTGGGCTCCCCGATCGCGGAGAGGACGTAGCGACGTGCATCGGGGAAGGGAAAGCCCCACAGTGACATCACATGCTTTGCTAGCGCGACGATAAGCTTCTGGTAGCCGGGATCCGCGAGAAGTTCTTCAAGCTGTTCCTCAAGTTGTTGGTTCCTCATCAGGCTCCCTCTCCCGGGCTTGCTAAGACGTCGCAGTGACGAGAGTTCTTGTGAGGCGCCGTAACCCTCGAACTTTCGATCACCGGAACTCGGGGCCATGGGGGCGTCTGTAAAAGCCAGCAAATGCAACAGCTTGAAAGAGGACGGTGCCAGCGGAGATCGTCCTAACACGAGCCACCTGCGAGAGGGCAGGCGAAATTCGCGCCGAACTGGGAGGAACCTGCGCTTTCGGGCTAACGCCCGATGCTGCTCCCTACGACAAGTAGAAATGGGCTTGGCACCAGCGGCGCTGCTCCGCACTGCGCTTCCAGGGGCGTCGTGCAAGTTCTCTCAAACAGTAGCGGTAGAGTGAGCCCGCGTACGTCCCACTTCGCTTCGTTTTGTTGTCCGTTTTCGGCCCTTCGCGTCGCTACACTGTTGTCGACGTCTCGTCCTCAAAAAGGACGAGGTGCCCGTGCGTGCGCGCGTGGGACGCTCAACTGAACTCCGCCTGAGAGGGGCAAGAAATGGTGAATCATCCGTTCAATATCTCTGAAATCGAAGATTGCGAAGGGATGTGGCGAGTCTGCGTGTTAGTGGCACTTCGCGCAGCCCGGGACGAAGGCTACAGCCATATCCACCGTGAACTCGCCCGTGCAGAGCTTGTAGGGACGATCTCAGAGTTTCAAGCACTCAGTCTTCAAGCTGTCTTGGCCATTGCTGAAGAATCCGAGTTTGCGCTCGAATATCTGGACATGGCAGAGGCAGTAGCCGGGTCGCCGATCGAGCTCGCTGCGCTCTCTGGATGGAGAGCTACATTTGAATGGCTACAAGCGAATCCTATAAGCCACGCCGAGTGTCTTGGCGCTACCAGCAGCCAGGACGAAAGCTTCGCGATCGATGCTGAGCTACTAATCGAGCTTTGTTGCGCCGGCGCAGCGGATTCAAGTGTGGCCGGCAATGCTAAGCGTATTCAGGCCGCATAGAATTGGTTAGTTGGTGGTATAGCCATCTCGACCGATTTGCTGATCGATGGTCCTGCGCGGATGCTCTGCTTCTCCTCATCGAGTGTTGCCAGCTCGCTCGATGGTGCCTCGCTCACCGGAGCGGCAGTCGGCGGCTACGGGTACCCTTCTATTTCTTTGTGTCGAGCCAGGCTCGTACGACGTCATTTACGACGTCGCTGACTTGCTGGTTCCCGCCCTTGAGATGTGCTGCTAGCTTGGTAACGACGTCAACATCGAAGTAGATGGTCGTTCGGCGTCGAGGCGCACGGCCCTTTCGCTCTGCGATCGCGCGAGATGCGCGTTGGAACGATGGGCTATCGGCGGCAGAGACCGTGTTGACTTGTTCACGTTGCGTGACAGTTCGCAACACCGGGCTCGATGCCGCGACTGCTTGCGGCTTTGGCGAAGCGGGTTCTCCTTCATCGCTCCCAACAAATGCGGCAACGGCTTCAGGCGACAGGGCAGCAGGCTTACGCAACGTTAGCGACGGAGTCGGCATGATGATTCTCCAAGAGAAGAGCGTCGACAGCATCAGTGAGTTTGCGGATCTCGCGAACGGCTTCCGCCTGGCCGGTCATGTTCGTCACGCCCCTGCCCTCCCCCATCGCCACTTGATAGGCGACTCGTTCGGCGAGCTCCACGCTCAGCAGCGGTACCCCGAAGGAGGCGAGATCCGCGCGTGCGTTCCTGCCAAGGTTGGTAGCGCGACGACGCGTGATCACGACCCGCGCTGCTAGTTCTGGCCGGAGGCCGCGTGCTTCATTGAGTAAGTCGAGGCTTTGTGTAAGCGCCCACGCATCGGCTGGGGATGCACCGCATGGAATGAGAACCAGGTCAGCGACCATGAGCGCAGCTCGGACCACCGCCCCGTCTCGACCAGGGCAGTCGACGATTACGGTGTCGAATGCCGCGGCAATCTGGTTCAGCTGACCCGGGCGATGCATGTCCTTGCCCATAGCCACGACGGCGGGAACCGGCTGTTTCCGCTCGGTCGCGATCTCAGACCAAACCCGCGCGGTGCCCTGCGGGTCCGCATCGACGATTAGGACGCGGCGTTTTCGGCGGAGGTACTCAGCCCCAAGATTCGTGACGAGGGTGCTTTTGCCCGCCCCACCCTTCACGGAGGCACAAACGATGGTGGCCATGTCGCCACCTTCGGATGGCCGGTCCGAGATGGCAACTTTTTGACGTCTGACGTTGGGCACCGCACGTTCGACGTTAGGTGCCCGGCGCTAGACGCTGCGCGTTCGACGTTAGGTGCCGGGCGTTGAACGCCGCGCGTTCGACGTCGGGTGCTGGGCGCTGGACGCTGCGCGTTCGACGTTAGGTGCCGGGTGCTGGACGCTGCGCGTTCGACGTTAGGTGCCGGGTGCTGGACGCCGCGCGTTCGACGTTAGGTGCCAGGCGCTGGACGCC
>WUUC01164900.1_pt1 | contig 10120 bp, 12 predicted proteins | sample 6278441 | NCBI WGS metagenome assembly WUUC01 (sample SAMN13675441, study PRJNA597444) | soil metagenome | isolation source: soil | place: USA: Washington | collected 2017-10 | reverse complement strand
CGATTCGCCAGTACTTGCAGGCACAACTCATCGACGAGATGCACCTTGCCTTCTCGCCGGTGATTCTCGGTTCGGGCGAGCCGCTACTCCGCGATCTGGATCTGCGCGCGCTCGGTTACCGCGTCGCAGAACACGTTCCTAGCTCCGCGACCACGCACGTGCGCTTCGAGCGAGCGAACGCGGCATAGCGCCGGGTCGTTTGCTCGTCGTACAGTCGACGCCGCGGGAGATGTGACTAGAATGGCCGCTTGGCCTCGGCTACTCAGCAATGCTTTCGGTTGGCTTCGATCGCGCTTTCGCTGTCGATCGCGCCGCACACGGTAATCGCCGAGCCGCGGCCGCACCACCCCGACCCACGCGTGATCGTGAACGTCACCTCGGCGAGGGGGCCGCACCCGCGCAAGGAGCTCGAGCGGGCGGCGCGCCTGGCGTGGGGACGGATCGTGAGCTGCTACGAGGCGACGGCGGGGGGAGCGAAAGGCATCGTCCAGTTCGAGCTGGTGGTGGCCGGCACGGGCAAGGTGACGGAAGCGAGGCGTACGCGTTCGACGTTCAAGAACCAGAAGCTCGAGGGTTGCCTGAGCCGGGCTCTGCAAGGTGTCACGATGCCGCAGGCGCGAGCCAGATCGATCGCCCAGGCGGAGATCCACCTCGCGCCCGGAGATCCGTAGAGCCCCGCGAATCGCACGGCGCGCATCAGGACTGCTTCGGTCGAAAGCGCAGCAGCGTGCACTGCTGCGGCAAATTCTCGGCCCCCAGCGGCTCCAGCTCCAGCTGTAGCCCGGCCTCGAAGTACGGCTTGCCGCCGCCGAGCACGACCGGCATCACGTAAAGTCGAAACTCGTCCACCAAGCCAAAGCGCACCAGGCTCGCGGCGAGGGTGGCGCCGTTCACTTCGATCTCGCCGCTCGTCTCTGCCTTGAGCTGGCGCAAGGTGCGCTCCACGTCCGCCTTCTCCTTCACCAGGCGCGCGTTGGCGCCGACGCTGTCGAGTGTCGTGGAAAACACCACCTTGGGCGTCGCCTGCCAGGCGCGCGCGTACTCCTGCTCGAAGTCCGGGCTCTCCGCCGGTGGGGCGTACCAGTACTTCATCACCTCGTACATGTTGCGGCCGTAGAGGTTGAGCGCCGTGCGCTCCTGCACCTCGTTGAAGTGGCGGTGCAGCGCTTCTTCCGGCACCGGCAACCCGACACCGCCGCCTTGGGGGCTCGCGATATAGCCGTCCACCGAGACCGCGAATGCGTAGAAAATATGACCTGCCATGACGTTCCTCCGTACTGATTGCAGACTGCAACCAGTTGCAATGTACGTTCGGTTGGCTTAGTGTGCAAGCTGGCATTTCACCCCGCCATGACCGACCCGCACCGCTCCGGCTGCCCCATCAACCTGACCCTCGAGGCGCTCGGCGACAAATGGAGCTTGATTGTCGTGCGTGACATTCTGTTCGGCGGTCGCCGGCGCTTCCGGGAACTACTCACCGGGTCGGAGGAGGGGATCGCCTCCAACATCCTGGCGGACCGGTTGCAGCACCTGGTGGAGCTCGGCGTGCTCACGCGCGCCGCGGATCCGACCCACAAACAAAAACAAATCTACAGCCTGACCGAGATGGGCATCCAACTGCTGCCCGTGTTCGTGGCACTCGGCGCCTGGGGCCGCCGTTTTCTGCCCGCAACCGAAGCGCTCAGCATCCGCGCGGAGCTGCTGGAACGCGGCGGCAGCGAGCTGCTCGAGCGCTTCATGACTGAGTTGCGCGCGGAGCACCTGCGCGGCGAAGCCGTGAGCACCGTGCGCGAAGAGCTACGCGCCGCCTACGCAAAGCTGCGGGCCAAAAAGCGTCGTCGTTAGCGCTTTGCGCCCGATGGCCGAGCCAGCTGTAGCGGCTTGGATTGCGACGGATGCAGTGCTGGCGCCGCTTAGCACTGGATCGACGAAGCGCACGCGGCGCTTCGACCATAAGTTTGTCAGGGAAATATGACGGCATTTAGCCTGGCGCAAACCTGATGGACGCTTAGGTTTGGCGCGGTGACCACCACCGAAGAGACCCAATTCGACGCGACCGATGAGGCGTTCTTCAACGCGGCGTTTGACGACGCGCCGGTGAGTGAACGTCCTGTCAGCTTTGACCTGGAGCCTGAGGAGAACCCTGACGACGGAGACAGCGACGCACGGCCCGCCGATCCCGCAGCCAGCCAACGCTTCCACGCTCGCCGTGAACGTTTGACACAGTCGGTCGCCGAAATCGTGGCGACATTGGCGCTGATCGCGGGCACGGCCGGCGGTATGCACCTGGTTCGCGGCCCCATTGCTGCCTCGCCCCGTGCTGCAGCCGCCTCCACTCCCACTTCTCAGCGCGCCGCGAATCGGGCCCAAGCCGCCGCGCAAGTGACTCCGGCGGTACCCGCTGCGCCATCCACGGAGACCGCGCTGGTCCCTCCGCAGTCCGACGTGGTGCGACACAGCGAGCAGCATCACGCGCGCAGTTCGGAGAAGCGCAGTTCCCAGATTCGACGCGCGCGACCGGCAACTGCCGATTCCGCCGCCCGACTGCGGACGGCGCTTCGCCGCTATCGAGCCCCGGCGCGGGACCGCGTCGCGCCCGGCACCTGAAACGGCTGCGCTTCAGAGGAAGAAGGAAACGCCTACCGACAGCGAATTGGGAAAGCCCAGGCGCATGGTCAAGCTAGCGGCCCGGCTGAAGTGAAAACGGCCGCCAGCGTAGAAGACGAAATCGAGGTCGATGTCGTCGCGATAGTGATCGTCGTTGATGCGCAACGCAACGCCCGGCTCGCCGAACACCGACCAATTCTCGCTCAGCCAGAAGTTCCACTGCATCGCAACCGGCAACCAAAACAGATCCGCATCGTCATCCCAGCCGCAGTCGTCGCGGTCGCCGCGGCGCCAGTAGCGGCCGCACCAGTCGTCGATGTCGTAGTGAAGCCAGTCGAGGCCGAAGCTGATCGCCACGCTGTTGTTGATGGTTTTGATGAAGCCGTTTTCGACGATGACGACCGAGCCGCGAAAACCGAGGCCAAGGCCCGTGCCGTCGCCCGGTCCCGGCACGCCCCAGAGGCCTACGTTCGCGTGCGGCTCGGCCTCGAACGAGTACTTGAGATGAGTGCCGGGGTTCTTGATGATCGAGCGATCAGCGAGCGCAGGCTCCGCGACCATCATGCTCAGCGCGGCGAGCGCTCCTGATACGAAGTATTGGGAAAGCCGTTTCATACGTTTGGGTCCTCCACGATAGAAGCGTCAGCAATGGCTACGTCGTCTGGCACGTGCCCGGCGGGAAAGGCGGGAGGCCAACCAACATCAGCGGTGCCGACCGAAGCAAGGAGCGCGCCCAATGCTCGTCGATCGCAGCGCCGCTAGGGGCGTTCGCCTGACAAGTGAGAACTTCAGGGGTCGAAAGGTGCAACGCGGCTGCTTGGTCTGTGGAGGCAAGTCGCAGATTTTCTGATCAGTTCGTTGTGCAGCTGCGGATTTCCAGGGGCTGCGGGCAGTTCGAGCGCCAGCTTCAGCATCCCTGGTCGGCCCGTCGTCCCAACCATTTTTGCCGGCCGTCCCCGGTACCAAAAGGCCACGCGCGACCGTTGGTGCACCAGGATGCCGCGCTGACGCCTGCGTCGCGCTCAGAGCTGCGCGAGGCCTACGCTTGTGGGCGCCGAAGTATAGTTGTGGATGCGCCGCAGAAAGAGGTCCGAACGAGCAGGCGCGGCACGCACTGATCGCGTCGTTCGGCGGTATGAGCCGGCTTCGACGTCTTGCGCTGTGTTGTGCTTCGCGCTGGCTCACGCTTGCGCGCCGTGGCGCCCTGACGCTGAACTCGTCGGGCCCACCATTGCCCCCGAGGCGGGCAGCGCGTCCGCGCCCGCCGACGACGAAGGTGCGTTCATCGAGCTCGCGGTTCCGGGACACAGCCCCGCGATCGTATCGCTGCCTCGGGCGGCGAGCTCCCGGCGCCCTCTGCTCGTCGCCGCGCACGGCGCGGGCGATCGCGCCGAGCCGCATTGCCAACTCTGGCGCCGGATCACCGACGCTCACGCTTTCGTGCTGTGCCCCCAGGGACGGCGAACGGACGCGCGCGTGCCGCATGCGCATGCCGGCTACTACTACCCCGACCACTTCGCACTCGACCGAGAGCTGCGTGCGGCTGTCGGTGCGCTACGCGAGCGCTACCCCGAAGCTTTGGACGCGGAGCGCGCGGTGTACACGGGATTTTCTCAAGGTGCCATTCACGGGGCCGGCATCATCGTGCTGCATCCGGAAATGTTCCCGCGGGCTGCGCTCGTGGAGGGCGGCAACGGATTCTTCAACGAGTGGTCGGCCTACGCTGCGCGCAAGTACCAAGCTGGCGGCGGCGAGCGCGTCCTCTTCGCTTGCGGCTCGCCGGCGTGCGTTCGCAGCGCGAGCCACTGCGCCGACTACCTTCGCCGAGCCGGCGTCGAGCAGCGCGTGGTCCACGCCCCGGGTGCGGGACACAGCTACGGATCGCGGATGGAGACTCAGTTGCAAGCCAGCTTCGCCTGGCTCGTCGCCGGCGACTCACGCTGGGCGAGGGGAGGCGGGGGAGCGGGATGACGTCCCGAATCCCACACGGGGTCATCCGGATTTTCTGACTGGGGACCGCTTCTTCTCTGCGTTTTTCCCTGCACGCCGCTCGCGCTTGCCGCGCGCGACCTCGGTCTCGAGCGCGTCGAACTTGTGCTGCCAAAAGGCGCGGAACTGATCGAGCCAGTGCATGGCTTCCCTCAGCGGGCGCGGGTCGATGGCGTAAAGTCGCCGTTGAGCGTCGACCCGCACGCTGGCGAAGCCCGCTTCGCGCAGGACCTTGAGGTGTTGGGACACGGCGGGTTGGGAGATCCCGAACTCGCGGTTCACGACGTCCCCCAGCGCGCCCGAAGTCTGCTCGCCGCTGACGAGCAACTCGAGGATGCGCCTGCGCACGGGATCGCCCAGGATGTCGAGAGCGTGCATCAGTGCGCCGCGAGCTTGCCGTAAAACGTGCAGGTTCGCGCCGCCCGCTTCATCGCTTTCGCCTCGCGCTCGCCGTGGACAATTTCTGCACGGCCCCATGCGTGCGTCGCCCGCTTCAGATACTCCTTACCCTCGTCGGTCACGCGCCAGCGCTCGAGCTCGCCGATGCTGGCTGTGCCGGACCCGAGGTACTGCTCGAGCCCCAACAGCCACAGCTCCCAACCCACGCCCGTCGCGCCCGCGCCGTACCACCACCAGTAGAGCCGGTCGAAGAGACGCCGTGAGAGGATGTGCTCGACCTGAAGCAGCGTTCCGCCGTTGGCTGAGGAGGAGAGGTGGGCCTGCACCCAGCTTTCGTCCCCGTACATCCTCCATGTCACCGCCAGCATCTCCGGCGGCTTGCACGCGGTCACCTCGCCTTTGGCGTTGCCTTTGATCTGGAAGCTGCCGCCGAGCCGCAGGTCGCCGGAGACGGAGCCAAACCAGCGCGCCAGTCGCTCCGGTTGGGTGATGGCCTCCCACAGATCATCCGGCGAGGTGGAAAAGGTCCGGCTTGCCGAGACCACCCGGCGAAGCTTCCCCTCGTGATCGCGGTCGCTGACCTCGCGGTTGATTGCGCCAATCTGCGTCATCAAGTCGATATTCATGCGGCCTCCGTGCTCCAGTGAGCCGGAATGCTTAATGTCACCGTAGCTAATATAAGGCAACCCTTAAATGACGCGCAGCCGTGAGGACGGTCGTGTGTAGCGGCCCGTTGGCTGCGACGCTGGTCGGAGGCTTGCAGCTTCGCTAGCGGGGACGCCTTTGTCGCCAGAGCACGCGCGTGGGGCGCGGTTCGTGCGCCGGTCGTGATCTGTTGGTCTTGGATTCTGAGGGTACTGCTACGGCACGCGTGCGCAGCGCACGCCGATGTCGTTCCCCGCCTGGTACGACGACCAACTCGCTCTGAGTGCTGCGCGGACGTTCTTCACGGCGTCGGTGTTACTGCCGCCGCGCTTGGCGTGGGTGTACTCTTCGCGGATGTCGGCGCAGTCGTTGCACTCGTCGGCGGTGTAGCCGGTGCACTCTTCGCCCGAGGCGCAGGCGGGCCAGTTGATTTCGTTGTCGTCCGTGGAGTCGAGCGTCCATTCCCAGCGGCTCCCGGCGAGATCGGCCTGGCCGTAGCGGCTGTCCCCGGCAGGGTGGCTGCCGACGGGCCAGAAGCAGCCGGCGCCGTTGCGACAGGAGTAGAGCGCGTGCTCAGGCGTCGGTTCGGTGCCGCCCCAGGGATATTCGCGCTGTTCGGCGCCTGCCGCAGCCGCGTAATTCCATTCGGCTTCCGTCGGCAAGAAGCCGCCGTCCCAGATGCAGAAGGCGTAGGCCTCGAACCAGTCCACGCAGTTCAGCGCGTGATTTTCGTATTCGCCGGGCTCCGGCGTCCACACCTGGAGTTCTTCGTCACAGCGAAGATTGTCTGCGTTGTCCCAAGCTGCCTTGGTTTGCGGGATCCAGTCTTCCCACTCGGGAAGCCAACCGAGCTCGCGCTGGATGCCGTTGCCGCCATTCAGGTGGGTGTGTTTTCCCGCGCCCGCCTCAGGCCTCCAGCCGGCGAGATAGGCATCCACGAACTTTCGGAAGCGTCCAACCGTGACCTCGAAGCGGTCGAGGCGAAAGTCGCTCACCGTCGCTGGCCACGTCTGTTCCAGGTACTGGTCTCCGTCGTAGCTGCGCAGGAACGAGCCGCCGGTCACCAGCCGGCTCGTGCAGCAGTTTTCGTTTCGGCACGGGCCGCAAGTGTCGGCGAGTCCCTCGCAGCTGAGCGGGCGTTCCGCGCCCTCGTTGCCGCCCTCGCCGTTGCCGCCGCCGCCTTCGTCGTCGTCCGCACAGGCGCTCCCGGTTCCCGCCATGCCCGAGCCGCCCGCCGAACCGCCGGCGCCGCTCGTCGAGCTCCCGCCGGAGCCGGCGTTCGCGGAGCCGCCCGTAGCTTTGCCCGCGGAGCCTCCCGTAGACGCACCGCCCGCCGCGGAGCCGCCACGCGATGTTCCGCCCGTGCCCGTGCCAGCGCTCGCCATGGACCCGCCGCTCGAGCTTCCCGCTCCGCTCGTTCCGGCGCCACTCCCCGCGTCACCGCCCTGCGGGTCATTCGCAGCGTTACGTTGAGGCGGCTCTTCCTTGCCGCAGCTCAGCAACACCAGGACAACGCACAAAATCCTCGAGAGATCCCGCACCACGTCGGGAAGTAGAACACGGAATGCGCTTCTGCGCACCAAGACGTCTACGCTCGCTGGGCGGCTGTTAAACGACAGCGCCGCAAACGCATCTCGTCTGGGCGCCGTTCCAGGCGGGAGCCCTGATTACAGGGGCTGGATGCCCGGATTCGGGATGCGGAGCAGGCTGATGTGCTGCGAGCTCGAGTTCAATCCCCAGACCACGGGATTGTTGCCGCAGGTGTCGAAGCCGTAGTCGGTCTCCGTGCCCGAGCCGAGCCGGCACTGAGGAAAGTCGCCTGTATTGATCATGGCCTGAGTGATCAGAGCCCCGTGAAAAGAACGGGGAGATCAGTCTGTTGGGCGACGGGTGCGGCGCCTTGAGCGTGCAAACAAAAAGTCACCTGCTTAGCGCTCACCCCCCGAAGAAGTGCGATGCTTCGGGTGGGGTATCGATGATGCAGCAGCGCGGAGAATGGCCTGGAAGGCCGGTGGGGAAAAGTCGAAGCGTCGACGTGCTTGCGGAAGTTGGCATCGCTCTAGCCATCCTGGCGACGAGTTGCTCGGGCTCTACCGAGTACTCGCCTTCAGGTGCGCCGGGCGCGGGCGGGCAAGCGAGTCCGATTGGCGCGGGCGGCAGCGCCGGCGGTGGAGGTGTCACGTCGAATGGCGGCAACGCGAGCTCGGGCCAAGGCAACGCGTCGGCGGGTGGGGCGGGCGAGCCGGCGGAAGGCGATCGGGTGGGAGACCGTTGCTTCTCTCCTGGGTCGCTGGGCTGCAACGGCACGAATCAGCGCGAGATGCTGGTTTGCGTGGGCGACCCGCTCGCCACTTGGCAGGCGAGCGGCGAGTGCGCCGAGAATGAGCGCTGCGACAGCACCGAGCACGTCGGGCACTGCGCGCCGATGCTGAGCGACTGCGTCGGACACGAGCCGTTCGTCGGGATGTGCGTCGGGAGCACCTACGTAGAGTGCGGCGTGGATCTCGTGACGCGCGCCTACGAACAGGCGTGTACCGAGCGCTGCGTGCCGAACGCCAGCGGCGCCGACTGCATTGAGCTCGGGTGCGGTGATGGAGCCGAAAGCTCGAGCGAGACGTGCGACGACGGGAACAACGAAAACGGCGATGGTTGCTCGGCCGACTGCACGTGGGAGCCACCGCAAGGGAAAGTCGATGCGACGGCGAAGTACTTCGGCTCCCCGGCGGCGATCTCCGGCGATACGATCGTGGCGATTGGCGGTTCACCTCGGCCGCCGGATGCCGGAGCAGCGAAGCAGGCGCTCTACGTGTTTCGCAACAACGGTCTGGTTTGGTCGCTCGAGGCGAAGCTCGACGCGGTGCCGGGCAGCTACTACGGCGGTAAGCTCGCCCTCGAAGGAGACACGCTAGCGGTATCGGGCGAAGACACCCAGGACCCCGAGGGCGTCGGCACCGTCTTCATCTACCGGCGGATCGGCACGATCTGGTCACTTCAGCAGGAGCTGGTCGCGACGCGCGACGGCGCGCCCGACCACGGCAGCGCGCGTTCGTTCGGAGATTCGCTGAGCCTGACCGAAGACACTCTCGCCGTCGGCGCGACCGGCGACGACAATCAAGGCGGCTTCTCCGGCGCAGTGTTCGTGTTCGCGCGCACGGGTGACACCTTCACACCACAGGCCAAACTCGTTGCTCAGCTGCCCGATGGCACGCCCGACGGTACGGAAACAGCAGTCTTCGGCTACTCCGTGAGTGTCTCGGGAGACTCGCTGGCGGTGGGGGCCCTGCTCACGCGCGGCGATGAGCTCTACCTGGGGGCCGCCTATATTTTCCAGCGCTCGGGAGCGACGTGGGACGTGCAGGTCAGGCTGCGCGCGACGCAGCCTCTCCCTGCTTTCGCCAATGGCGGCAAATTCGGCTTCGCGCTCGCGCTGCAGGACGACGTGCTCGTAGTAGGAAGTCCCGCTGACCGCGAGTATGCGGGCTCAGCCGATGTCTTTCGGCGAAGCGGCTCGGCCTGGGCGGCGGAAGCGCATCTGGTTCCGCCCCCCGACGCGCGGGGCGAAGACTCATCATTCGCGGAATTCGGCTCCGCGCTCGCCCTTTCCGAGTCGGGCAACACCATCGCGATCGGCAGCCCGCGCCACTCCGTGCCGGACTGGTATCAGGGCGCGATACACCTCTTCTCGCGCCAAGGCGGCGAATGGGTGTGGCAGGCGCGGCTGCAGGCCAAGCCGTCGCGCGGGATGACGTGGCGGAACAGCGACGACGAGTTTGGGCGCGTGTTGGGCATGGACCGCGATCGCGTTCTGACCGGTGTGGACAATGCCGAGACCACCGGCCGGGCGTACTTGTTCGAGCCCAGGGGCAGCGTCTGGCAAGAGCGACTCGAGCTGCGAGCGCTCGACGTCGGCCCCTAACTGTCTCGACTTGCGTCCTCCAGCCTATGGCGGTTCGCGAACCGTGAGAGTCGCAGTCAGCCAATTGATGCCGCGTTCTGCCTCCCACGTGGTTCCGCTCGAAAGCCTCAGCGCGTACCGCGGGTCCGCGGCAAGCTCCGGATCAGCGTCGGGGAAGGTCAGGCCAACTCGATATTGGCCGGGCGTGAGCGCGGGCAACTGCACGTTCAGACACACGTGCGACTCGGTTTCCGGTGCGAAAGTTCGGAGATCGAGCGCAAGCTCGACACGTTGGATGTTCGCGCCCTCCAGAACCAGGAAGGCGGGTCGCGCGTTGAATGCCCGCGCATAGCCGTCGTTGAAGAACGTGAATCGCAGCGGCAGTAGATCCGCGGGCTGCAGCGACTCGGGCAGCGCCTGTGCGATCAGCGCGAAGCGATAGCCGAGCCGACACTGAATCGTGGGTAGACAACCCTCGCTCTCGAAGCCCGCAATGACCTCAGAGTGGTAGTCGGCGTTCAGGAAGCTCCAGTGATGCAGGCGAAGTTCGGCTTCCGCCGAGGCGCACGCGCTTCGTGGCGGGTT
>WUUC01033569.1_pt1 | contig 10120 bp, 11 predicted proteins | sample 6278441 | NCBI WGS metagenome assembly WUUC01 (sample SAMN13675441, study PRJNA597444) | soil metagenome | isolation source: soil | place: USA: Washington | collected 2017-10 | reverse complement strand
CTCGCGCAGATCAAGGGAGTGATGTAGTTCAAGTGTCCACGACGCGCACCCCGCAAAACTTCTCCGGCATCTACGACGCCACCTCACTCAAGACGCACATCGCGAAGGCGTCCACCTCTCTTTGCGCCTGCCTCAAGATCACGCCGACGAACGGCGGCGCGGCGGCCTGCTACACGACGCACAGCGCGGACATTACGCTCGGCGCGGACACTTTCCGACACTCACCCGGCTTCATCCCCTCCGAAGTCGAGTTTGCCGTCGGCGGCGTCTCGAACCTCGACCTCGAAATTCCCTTCTCCGCAAACGGCATCACGCGCGCCGCGTGGGACGCCGGCATCTGGAAACACGCCACCATCGATCTCGTCGTCGTAAATTTTGAGACGCTCACGATGGGCTACTACCTGTTCCGCTTCAAACTCGGCGCGGGGAAGAAAAAGGGCGAGCGTGTCTTGATCACAGGCCGGGGGCTGCACGCCGCGGCGCAGGCGAACATCGTCAGCCTGACGAGTCCTACCTGTCGCTACGGCCTCGGAGATTCGCGCTGCACCAAATCTCTCGCTGCCTACACGCAAACCGCGAAGGCCGTCTCCGCCGTCACCAACCAGACGACCTTTCGCATCTCAGGCGTCTCTGCGCCGACGGTGCGCTTCGACCACGGCAAGATCACTTTCACAAGCGGCGCAAACTCCGGCCTCACGCGCGAGATCAAGTCTTACGACGCGGGCACCAAAGAGTTCGTGATGAAGACGCCCTTCCCTTACACAGTGGCCGTCGCGGATGTGTGCACGGTCGTCGAAGGGTGCAACAAGACGCTCGCGGATTGTCTGCTCTTTTCGAACGTCATCAACTTCGGAGGCGAGCCTTACACGCCGCTCCCTGAAAGGGCATTCAGGGTTCCGGCGGTCGCGGGTCAATGAACACTTATGACAAAGAGATTGCTTGACCCATCACCAGCCAGAGCCGCCGCGTATGTCGCTCTTTACCCATTGTTACAGCAAGTCGCCAAGCGGCACGGGTATGCGCTCGCGGTGCATGGATCGCTGCACAGGGATTTCGACTTAATCGCCGTGCCTTGGATCGATGAAGCGAGCGACCCGCTCACGCTGATTAAAGCTATCAAGCGCGCGACACGCACGGTCACGCACCACGAAGAAACAGATCATCTTACAAAGGACTGTGCCCCAAACCTGAAGCCGCACGGTCGTATCGCTTACTCGCTGCACTTTACCAATTCCGGGATGTACGGCGGCTATCTGGACATCTCCGTCATACCAAAGAAAAAGCGGAGAGATTTATGAAGTGGAGCAAAATCGAAGACCAGTCGCCGCTGCTCGGATTGACTTCAACCGTCCTTTTCTCAACGGGCGCGGATGTTTACTGCGGACACGCAGACCTAGATAAAACCAACGACCGTCTCGTCTGGTATGACGACACCTCCTGCGACTGGGACGGCAATTCTCAAGAGGTCTGGCACGTCACTCACTGGATGCCGCTCCCCTCGCCGCCGCTATGACAACGCTCACGCCGAAAGACATCGTCGCAGCCGCCCGCTCCCTCGAAGGCGTGCCGTACCTCTGGCAGGGAAACGATCCGGCTGTCGGCCTCGACTGTCGCGGCTTCCTGCGCGCGACACTCGACCGTTTGAACTACGCCGTCGGCTTTGACCGTCCAACTGATTACTCGCACGGCACGGACACGCACGCGCTCCTCGACTGCATGAAAGAGATCATGGATGAAGTAGCAGTCGAAGATTCTCAGCCCGGAGACTTCCCGCTCTTCCAGATCAGGCGCGAAAGTTTTCACGTCGGCATGTGGTCTGCCGTCAGTCCTTTCTGGATCATCCACTGCCACGCCGGAACTTTGAAGATCGTCGATCAACCCCTCGACCCGCGCATGGGTCGCCTCGTCACAGTGTTCCGCCTCCGAGGTCTCTCCGCAAGCTAAACCTTCCCGCTCTCCCCCCTCTCCGCGCCGCCAACGCCCTCGACGTTTCATGTTTCCCACCTTACTTCGCTATCACTCCAGGCTTTATCGCGCCGTGTTCTACGCGGCGACGCTCTTGGTGTGCGTGCTGTGCCTTTTGCGCGAGCCGCCCCCCGAAGGCGCGGTGCTCTGCGATCCGGTGACGGCCACCATCATCTCGATTGCCGCCTCCGTCGCCCTCGCCGGAGCGCAATACGCGCTGCAAGTCCACTCGATCAACAAGCGAAACAAACAAAATCCCGTTGATAAAGGGCGCAATAATGACCTGAGAATTCAGACCAGTGAGTACGGGGCGGGAATTCCGATTCTCAAGGGCAAAGGTCGCTTCGCCGGAAACATTATTGATGGTCGCGATATAGAAGTGCAGCCCGTCACGACGCGCGGCGCACGGGTCAAGAAGGTCAGAGCGCCCGACCAGATTCAGTACGTTTACGCCTGCCTGTTTTATGCCTTGTTATGTGAGGGGCCGATCTCCGACGTGCTCCGAATATGGGCTGATGCCGACATCATCTATGACAAAAACGCGTCTGGTTCGGGCGGCGGCGACGGGAACGGGAGCAAAGAAGTAACCGGAGTCATCGATCCGGCTGAGCCGTACCCCGCAGACCCCGACAATCCAGCGGACTTCTATCACGCCGCAGCCACCGACGACGGCGATTCGATTGCGGGCGACTTCCCCACCGGAAGCTGGCGAGTGTGGAAAGGCACGTCCGATCAGGCGCAGGACCCGTCGCTCGTCGCCATTCACGGCGCGGCGAACACGCCCGCTTACCGCTATCGCTGCTACGCCGGTATCTACATCCTCGTCAAAGACGGCAGAGTTCCCAATATCACTTTCGAGATAGATGAGGGCACAACGGACGCCGGCGACACCGTCGTCTCGCTCTACTCTCTAAACGGCGTCACGTCCGGGGAACTCGACGTGACCGCGCTCTCCGCAGACGAGCAGGACGGCCTCCTCGTCGCCTCGCGCCAGCAACTCAAGCAGCCTCTCGAAGACCTCGGCATCTACCACAAGTTCGACATGGTCGACGTGGACGGCAAGCTCAAAGCCGTCAAACGCGACGGCGCGAGCGTCGCCACCATACCCGCGGACGATCTCAGGGCGCACGACCGGGAAGGCGACGAAGAGCCGCCCGACCACGACGCGCTCGTCGAGGACGCGGAAGAACTCACACTTCCGGGGCGCGTCGAGGTGGGCTACATCGACGCTTCGCCCGGCGCGGACTACCACCACAACGTGCAGGTGGCCGAAGCCTTCATCGGCAATTCGCAGGACATGGCGAACGTCAACCTGCCGATTGTGATGACGCCCGACCGTGCCAAGCAGCTCGCCGAGTACATCAGAGCGCGCGGCCACATCGAAGGGCGCACCGTGCGGTTTCAGACGGGCTGGAAGTATCTCTTCCTCCACCCGAACAACGTGGTGACGATTGAGGCCGACGGTGTTTCGCTCGTGGTGCGCATCACGCAGATGAACCTTGCCGTCCCGGCGGGCGTCATCCGCTTTCAGGGCGTCGTCCAGGAATCGACGATTCTCACGCAGTCCGCCACCGGCTCCGCAGGCTCCGGCCTCGAAGCTCCCGTCATCGCCTTCCCCGGCAACCAGAAACTCGTCGTCATCGAGACGCCGCCCATCCACGCCGGCGACGACCGGCTCATCGCTATCGCAGGCTCCGCCCTGCGCGGCGACGGCGTGTTTCGCGGGGCGTTCCTGTACCGCGCAAACCCGGCGGGCGACTACGACGACCTCATCTCGACGTTCCCCGAACAGTCCACCGTCGGCACAACAGACTCCGTCCTCGCCTCCGCCTCGCCGCACAACTTCGATTCGACCTCCTCGCTCATCATCAACTTTTTTCAAGGGACGCTCTCCAGTTGCACGCAAGGAGAACTCGTCGCCGACCCTTACAAGAACCTGCTCGCCGTCGTGAACTCTGACGGCGAGGTCGAGTACATCCAGTTCACGACGGCGACCGCTGGCACAGCGGCGTGGCCGTACACGGCGCGCTATACGGTCTCCGGGTTCCTGCGCGGGCGGTTCCTCACGGAAGCGGCAGCCGCGGCGCACGACACCGGCTGCGACGTGATGCTGATGGACGGGACGGTGCAGACCATCGAGTTCGAGCCGACGGACGTGGGACTCCCGCTCTTACTCAAATGCGTCTCCGCCGGTCAGCAGGTCGTGGACGCGCCCGCCACTTCTTTGACTTTGACGGGGCGCAGTCTCAGCCCCTCGGCGGCGGTCAACCTCACGGGCACGCGGAACTCCGACGGCGACCTTCTGGCTGAATGGACGAGACGCGGGCGGCTCGCCGCATCTTTGCGGGGCTTCAACAGCCCGCCGCTCAGCGAGGAGCGAGAAGAGTGGGCGATGGATATTTACACCGCGGGCGGCGCGGTGTGGAAGCGCACGATTCAGGTCGTCCCGCCCTACCAGACCGAAGCGGTCTTAGAGTCCGACTACACCAACAGCAAATACGACCAGATCACGGGCAACACGGCGACGGGCACAGGCACGTTCTTCCCCGTGACGACCGTTCAATTCGCCTCGTTGCAAAGAATCACGAGGCCGGGAAACTTCGCCGACGCGACGCTCACGGCCACGACGACCGGTTCGGACACGACCGGCTTTGCTTCGTTCTGCCTGCTCGATGCGGCGACCGAGTGGCGCAAGCGAACGGTCGTGCCCTTCCTAGAAGTGCGCGTCGCCGAAGGCTCGCCCGTCTCGACGGAGATATTCGTTAACGGTGTGAGCAAATACACGTCCACCTCCCACGCGAACGGCACGCGCTGGACGCTCGAAATTCTGGCGGACAGGGTCAAGGTTTACGCCAATTACACAGGAAGGGCGAGCGTTCCCGTGCACGAAACCGCCGTCTCCCCGACACTTCCTCTCAGAGTCTTCGGAAAGGTGCGTAAAAACGGTTCATCCGCCGCCGACGTGACGCTCACCACCACGCCAGAAGCCAAAGCGGTCTACACCGCCGCACAGCAAACGGAGGACTTCGGCTCAACCCAGAGCGCGATCTACGTGCGCGTGCGCCCCATCAGCGCAGTCGTCGGCTACGGCCAATCCACGACAGGAACGATCTAGCATGGCAGTCACCAGCACCAGAGACATCACGAAGCTCGAACTGCTTCAACAGCAGCCGGAGTCCACCAATAACGACGCGTTCGATAACTTCGACAAGCGCGACCAGATACTCACGCTCTCCGGCCAGACCGGCGGGACGGTGACGCTCACCAAGGCGCAGGCTCTCTGCGGCATCTGGCTCATCACGGGCACGCTCACGTCGGACCTCGTCGTCAAGTTCCCCGCGACGGGCTACACGCGCGCGCCCGTGGTCTATAACGGCACGACCGGGGCTTACACCGTCACCGTCTCCCCGAACTCCGGCGGCACGGGCACAGTGGTCATGCAGGGGCGGCGTAAACTCCTCTACTTCGACGGCACGAACGTCGTGGACGCGATCACGGAGACGGGCGAGCCGTTTATCTCCGCCCGCGTCTACTCCACTTCGGCCCAGTCCATCCCGAACGTCACCGAATCGGCGCTCACCTTCCCCCTCGAAGATCACGACACGGCGGCGATGCACTCGACCGTCACGAACACCTCCCGCCTCACCGTCGTCGTTCCGGGTTACTACGAGGTCGGAGCCTGCTGCCAGTTCGCCCTCTCCGCCGCCGGGACGTATCGCGCCGTGTACATCAAAAGATTCAACTCTTCCGGGGTTTTGCAGGAGACGTTTGCGGCCAACACGATTTCGTCCGCCGTGCCCTACCCCATCGTTCAGGCGAGCGCGCCGACGCGCGTGTCATGCGCCACAAGCGATTACTTCGAGGTGCATGCGGGACAGGACAGCGGGGGATCGCTCAACACTCATATCTCCGGCGGCACATACTTTTTCGCGCCGATATTCTGGGCGCGCTGGATAGGTTAGGCCGCAGGCTTAAGTTTCGCATCTTGACACCGCACGCCGCTCTGAGTAGTCTGAGGTCACTTGACAGCAGACCGAGCGGAAGCTGCCAGCGCGAAGCCCGCGCGCTACTGTCGCGAGGCACGGCGTATAAGCGGCCAACTGATAGCCGCCCGATGGCAGAATGGTGACTTAAGACGCCGCTTCCCGAAACTAAAAGAGGTGATGCCCTGAAAAGCGTCACCTCTTTTGCTGTCTGGCGATATTAGGTTGACCCAGGTTGACGGATTCGAGAAACGAAAGCAGGCGTGCATTTCCCCGAAACCTAGCGGGGCGTTCAGTTTAGAGGGGAAACTAGCCGAAAAGCGCGCTGCACCCGTCAACATGGCTTGAGGCGCACTGCCTATCTGGCTTTTGTGTCCAGATAGCTTGTCATTTTAAATTCGAGCGGCAGCAAACTACGGCCATACTTCCTCATCATCTGCCAACGGCTCGAACTGCTCGGCCATGCGTGTTATGACGAAAACGATCTCCGCGTCACCCGCTTCGTGTGCTCGCGCGTAACAGTCCTTCTTCGTCGCGTCCATTTGCTTAAAGAAAGTCGCCCACCCGTCAGACCGCCACTCGTCGCGCCGCTTCCGCGTCGTGTTCGTCGCATCCAAAATCACGCGGTTGTGACCGGCGAGGAACAGGGCGCGCACCATCGCCTTCGCGGTCGCCCACACGAACGGCTCGGCCTCCGCGATGAACCGCTGCCCGTGGATGGCGAGGCGTATCGCGTCGGGGTTGACAATCGGGTAGGCTTGCGATTTCGCCCACGTACTCTTGCCACTTCGCGGGAGTCCGACCGTGCAGATCAATATCTTGTCGCCTGCGTGCCTGTCTCGAATGGCATCGTCTTCGACAAGTCGCGCGTCGGTTTCGCCCTTCGTGGCCTGACCGATAAGTCCGTTACTTTGCAGCAGACGTTTCAGTTCAAGTTCCGTCTCTCCGTAACAAATGATCAGCGTGCCGTGCATGTCAACGCCGAACGTGCGCAGGTCTGCGCGTATCGGCATATCATTCTTGAGCCGGAGGATGTTTTCGGCAGACAAACCCACGACGACGACCGGATTCTTCGGATCGTTGAGTCCTGCTCTCATCATCTTTTTGTTTCCACCTCCAAAATATCCTTAGCGGACACCTGAAAAATCCGTTGACTATTATCGCAGCGATAATATAATTCGAGACCATCACCGGGCTGGATGCCCACCGGCGAAGGCGGCGCGAAAGGACACGCGCCGCTTTTGCTTTTTCTAGACCGTCCCGCGCAAAGCCTTCATCACTTGCATTTCCAGATCGGTCAAATCCCACACGGCATGCACCGCATAGAGATCGCCGTCAACACATTTGAGCAGGAACGGGTCGCGCGGCGGCTCCTCTTGCCACGCGCCTTTCACGTCCCAAAGGATGTGATAATTCCCGAGCGAGTCTTCCGGCCTGAGTTGCGGCGGGATGAGCGGAACCATCGCGCGCAGCCGGGAAGGATGCCGGATGTGCGGGTTGATCTCGTGACAATTGGCCGGGCACTCCGGCCAAAGTCCGGCGGGAAGCTCTATGTGATGCCGCGTTGCGCGGTCACTGTCCTGTCCGAACTTGTCGCGATAGGTAGAGAAGCGCGGAAGATACCCATTTCGCGTCCATGATCGCGTAGTGAACCAGACGTGCGTTTGGTTTGCGCGAGCGACGGCAAAGCGAGGCCGATGGAGTTCGTCCACGCCGGCGGCGCGGATCACGTCTTTGAGGTTGACGAGCGCGCGCCCTTCCGCGAGCTGCTTGTAAGTTTTGACGAGAATGCGATCCGCCAAGTCCTTCGACCGCTTGACCGCTTCCTGATATTGCAGGAGCTTCGAGAAAGCATCCGCTCTATCCATCGTGATTGTTTGCACATCCATCCTGAACCTTCCTTTCCTCGGAGTTAATTGTTAAACTGCGCGGCCATGAACCTCTACGGAATCATCATCACGGGCAGCGATTGCAAGGGCATCATCTACCCTTACTGCTTCGGCATCATCTTTCCCAACTGCAAGGGCATCATCGGCACCGGCTCCGACTGCTTCGGCTGGATGATTCCCGACTAACCCCGCGCCATCCTGCACACGTTCCAAACCGATCACGATATTTCTGTGCGGCAGTTCAATCGGATGCCCCTCGATCAACGCTTCGAAGAGCATCGCTAGGATTCTTCCCTCTTCGTCGGTCGTTGCCGTCATCTTCAAGCGGCCAATAGCCTCAGTCATCGGCACGCCGCGTTTCTGAGCCTGCCTGTCGTACTTCATCGATCATCCCCTCCGCTTCGCTGTGTCTCCGTCTCCCTCTGCTCGTCGCCCAACTCCCGACGCGCCCGCTGCAATCGCGCTCGCCGCTTGTATGGCAGATTGAGCGCGACGGCCACGTCCTCGGCCAGTTTCAAGTCCGTGTAGGTGCGCGCGAGCAGTTGCCGGTAGCGCGCCTCGGCGTGTCTGTCCGGCTCATCCGTCATCGCGAATTAGGACACTCGAAGTCGCAGAACTCAGTCCCTGCCAGCGTGCAACCTTCGTAGTCGTTCCCTCGCCCGCACTCGTCAAGGTCGAAATCTTCTTCGTCATCGAAACCGTCATCATCAAAATCGTTGTCGAAGTAGAAAGCATCGCCCGCGTCTTCGTCTTCGCCATCCTGACAAAAACTGCACGGACAACCACACGGCGGCTCCTGCCTGCACTTCGGACAATGAAGACCGTTCGTGATGAATTCGCCGCAGACCGAGAGCCACGCGTCGCGCTCGTCGAAGTCATCGTCGAGAAGATCGTCGTTGTCCCACCATCGCCCCGCGCGCACGTCGCGCAGCCACCGCTTCATCGCTTTGCGGTTCTTGCCGTATGGCTCTCCGGTTTTGAGATAAGCCTTGCGATTTGGCGACACGCTGTAAACTTTCATCATCCCCCCTCCACGGCCAGCCACACCATCCAGGCCACGAACGCGACAAACGCGAGGTAGGCGATCACGGCTAGAGCTTTAGTCTGCTTCGTCACTTCTTCACCTGCCTTTCCGTCGTGGCGACGAGTTTGTGGGAGAGGGGCGGAACCCTGACGAACTCCGCCCCTCTCCCGCTTGCAGTTAATCCACCACGTCGCGCGCCTCTTCGGCGAAATGGTCGTACTCTTGCACGATTGTGCGGTCGTAGGTGCCCGGCGGCACGAGGATGGTGTGGTGCTCCTGGTGCGTGACGGGCGTGCCCGTCGGCGCGGCGAGCATCAAGCCGCCCTCGAACTCGTAGAGTTCCACGTTGGGCGCTGTGGCGGCGTGATAGTGCCCGGTCGCCTCCCCCTCCGCGAGGTGGTTGTGATTTAGACGCTTCGCCCCTTCGGGTATCGCGCCCGTCTCTTTTTGCATGTCTGTCATCTCCTTTAAGTCAAAACTAGCGGTTGAGATTTGAACGTCTGTGCGCCTCTCGGTTTCAGGATCACGTCGCCCTGCTGAAACCAATCCGCGCCGTTTACGTCGTCGATGGTCTCGGGCGTGAGACCGTTGCGCCAGTCGAGAGCCGCGCGCACGGTCTGACATTCCGGCGCGACGCCTTCGATGTGATAGACGCCGATGCTCGGGTTGAGCATCTTCAGGTAGGGGCGTCGCCTCCCGTCGCCTATTTTTAAAAGCAGCAACTCATAATCGCCTTCGCTGTCCACGCACGTCGCGCCAAGACCCGCGCAGACGCGCTCGATGCCGATCTTGCGCACGAGTTCGCGCCGCACTTCGGCGTTTCTTTCTTTCGTGATCATTCGCGGGTCGAGGAGAGAGGCGGGCGTCTCGACGATCTCCTGTGTCACCTCGACGCCGTTCAGGAAAAAGTAGCGCTCGTCGCTCCCCGGCCAGCAGACCGCCGGCCCACTCTCGCAGTGCAGGTTCTCACCCGCCACTTGCATCACCGGCCGGGGCACGGCGATTACTTCCGCGTCCATCACCCAGAAGAGCCACAAGCCCGCTTCGAAGGCATCAACGAGGGGGAACCAGATACCGGCATAGCGCATGATCGCCTCGTTGCCGCCGGAGGCGTGCGCACCTGCCGACCACGCCGCCGACCACGCCGCCGACCTCGCCGCCGACTCAGCCGCCGACCTCGCCGCCGACTCAGCCGCCGACTCAGCCGCCGACCACGCCGCCGACCTCGCCGCCGACCACGCCGCCGACCACGCCGCCGA
>WUUC01159580.1_pt1 | contig 10122 bp, 10 predicted proteins | sample 6278441 | NCBI WGS metagenome assembly WUUC01 (sample SAMN13675441, study PRJNA597444) | soil metagenome | isolation source: soil | place: USA: Washington | collected 2017-10 | reverse complement strand
GAGCGTTGTCGATCGTCTTCGTGTCGCACCCGAGCTCGACCGACATCTCCTCGTAGGAAAGCCCCTCCATATAACAGCGGAGCGCGTCGCTTTCGAGCGACGACAGGCCTGTGCCGAGGCAGAAGACGAGGCTTTGGAGCTCTTCGGTGGAGATGACGCAGATCGCGGGATCGTCGACACCCGGGCCCGGGAGCGCGTCGCCAAGCGTGCAGTCCGAATCGTCCTGGCCGGCCGGCGTCTGGCTGAACGAGACGTACTGGTTCAGCGGCACGTGCTTGAAGCGAGTGGCAGCCTTGATCGCCGTGATGATCTGGCGCGTGATGCAGAGCTCCGCAAAGCTCCGGAACGACGTGTCCTTGTCGGACCGGAAGTCGCGAACGGCCTTGTAGAGGCCGATCAGGCCTTCCTGAATCAGGTCGTCGGATTCGCCACCCGCGATGAAGTACGAGCTTGCCTTGAGGCGGACGAACCCGGTGTAGCGGCGGATCAGCGAGTCGAGGGCGACATCGTCCCCGTTCCGCGCACGAATGACGAGACGGACGTCGTCTTGCTCGCGCTGAAGCCTTTCTGGCGACCGGGCGGCGGCGAACTGGGGACGGGACATGTCTCCTCCTGGGGCAGTGAGGAGGGAAGAGCGGCTTCTTCGCAACTCTAACCCTCAGGTTGAGGTTGCTTGAGGCTAGCAGCAGGTTGTGGATAATTCAAGCGCGGCGGCGGCGCCACTCTTCGAGCCGGCGCTTGGTCTCTCCTCCAACCGAGTCCGCCACCTTCGTCCCCGGCGGCTCCGCCCCACCTGAGGGCCCGCTCCCGAGGCCGCTCATGAAGTCCGAGGACTCGAGCTTTCTGACCTCCTGCCCCACGGTCTCTCTGATCGCACGGTCACTCGAGACGAGCAACACTCGCTCGGCCCGCCGATGCTCCGCAGCCAGGCGCTCCAGCAGCTGGTCTGCAGGCTGCGCGAACCGAACCGCCAGGCTTCCGTAGGCGTGATCCTCGCCGACGCCGTCGAAGACGACGACTCCGCGGGCGCCACGGAGGGCCACGAACGAGGCGAGCCGGTCGACGAGCTCCTGCCGCTCCGTGTTCTCCCCGGCGTACAGGAGGTTGTAGCCGTCGAAGAGGTAGAGCGTCGGTTCAGGCACGGCGCTGCCGCGCAGCCTCGAAGAGCGCGATGCCTGCCGCGACGCTGACGTTCAGCGACTCGACCCGGCCGGCGAGCGAAATCGCGAAGGCGTCGTCGCAAGCCCGGCGAACACCGGGCCGGACGCCCTTGCCTTCGGAGCCGAAGACGAGCACGGCCCCCGTCGCGAGGTCGGCCGCCCAGACGGACGTCTCGGCATTGCCGTCGGCCGCCCAGGCCCAGACGTCGTTCTGCTTCACCTCTTCGATGTAGCGGGAGAGGTTCACGACCACTCCGACCGGGAGATGCTCGACGGCCCCCGCGGATGCGTGGCAGACAGCCGCGGTCACGCGGGCTGAGCTGCGCTCGGGGACGACGACGCCGTTCGCGCCCGCACCTTCGGCGCTCCGGCAGACCGCGCCCAGGTTGTGGGGATCCGTGACCTGGTCGAGGCAGACGACGAGTGGACGCTCACCGGCCGCGAGCTCATACGCGTCTGAGTAGCGATAAGGCTCGACCCAGGCCACGACTCCCTGGTGGTCGCGCGTTCCCGCCGCTGCAGTGAGCGCGGACTCCGGGCGGACCTGGACGCGAAGGCCCGACTCCTCCCGGAGCCAGGGCTCTGTCTTGAGCGCGCGCTCGGTCGTCAGGATCTCGAGCACCTGGCGCTTTCCGGCGCGAAGGACCTCCCGGACCGGCCGACGGCCGTAGACCAGCTCACGGGTGCTCACCGTTCGACCAGGACGAAGCCCTCGGCCGCGTCACGGACCTCCCAGCCTCGGGCCTCGATCTCGGCTCGCAGGCGGTCGGCCTCGTCAAAGTGTCCGTTTGCGCGTGCTTCCTGCCGCCGCCGGGCCAGCTCGCGCAGCTCGGCGGGAGCCTCGGGGGCGGCGGTCAATGATTCCAGTCCGAAGAGCTCGAGCCCCCGCCGCAGGAGGTCCGACTCTCCCCGAGCACGCCAGTCATGGAAGAGCGCCAGCGCATCGGGCGTGTTGAAGTCGTCGGCGAGGATCTCGGCCAGGCGGTCCCATTCGTCGCTCGAGCCGCCCCCGTTTTCGAGCCCAACGAAATGGTTCTTGAAGGTCTCCGCCTGAGCCTGTGCGGCTGCCATGGCCTCGTCGGAGAAGTCGAGTGGACTGCGGTAGTGCGCCCCGAGGAAAAGCAGCAGCACGGCCTCGCGGCCCCAGCGGTCGAGCACGTCCTTGAGCGAGACGATGTTCCCAACCGACTTCGACATCTTCTCCGCGTCCATCTGCAGAAGACCGTTGTGTGCCCAGATGCGCGCGAACTCGCGCCCGGCTCCTCGCGACTGCGCGAGCTCGTTCTCGTGGTGGGGAAAGCGTAGGTCGAGCCCGCCGCCGTGGATCTCGAACGCCGGCCCCAGGTGCTTCTCGGCCATGGCCGAGCACTCGATGTGCCAACCGGGCCTACCTAGGCCCCAGGGTGAGTCCCACGAGGTGTCTTCGTTCGGCTTCGTCGCCTTCCAGAGGGCGAAGTCCCGCTGGTCCTCCTTCAGGTCGCTCGGCTCCTGGGCGACCATGTCGTCGAGCTTCGCTCCCGAGAGCTCGCCGTAGCGCGGCCATTTGGCCACGCGGAAGTACACGTCGCCACCGGACTCATACGCGAGCTCTCGCTCGACGAGCTCCGCAATCAGGGCGACGATCTCGGGGATGGTCTCGGTGGCGAGTGGCTCGACGTCCGGGCGGCCGAGCCCGAGCCGGTCGGTGTCCTCGACGTACCACCGCGCAGCCTCCGCTGCGACCTCTGCGCTCGGGCGGCCCACCTTCGCCGCCGCCTCGTAGATCTTGTCGTTCACGTCGGTGATGTTCTCCACCAGCTTCACCTGGTAGCCCGTGGCCTCGAGCCAGCGCTTGAGCCAGAGCGACACGATGAACGGCCGCGCGTTTCCAATGTGGATGCGCTGGTAGACGGTCGGCCCGCACACGTACATCCCGAGCCGGCCGGGTGGCGGCGGCAGCTCCTCGAGCGTCCGTGACAGCGTGTTCTGCAGCATCAGGGCCATGTGGCGGCCGGCCGGCGCAACGGCTTCACCGCTGGCCTGGCTCGGTGTCATGATGAACGAGCTTATGGCAGACGTCGCCGCCCAGACGCGGACCCAGGCGCGGCGCGAGAGCGTCAGCTTCCCGAGCATGCTCGTGGGAGGAGCCCACCTGGCCGTGCTCTCGGCATTCGCCCTCGCGCAGCCACTCTTCGACCTCTTCTCGAAGAACGCCGAGTTCTTCGCGGTCCGGCGCTCGTCGCCGCTCGAGATCGTCGGCTTCGCGCTCGCGGTCACGTTCCTCCCGCCGCTCGCCATGCTGGCCGTGGAGGCGGTCGCCCGGCTCGCCTCGCCCGTCCTCCAGCGTGCGCTTCACCTCGTTTTCGTGGCCGGGCTCACAGGCTTGATCGCGATCCAGCTCGTCAAGCGCGCCGGTGACCAGTCGAGCGCGCTCGTGATCGCTCTCGCCGCCGCAGTCGGCATCGCGGTCGCCCTGCTCTACCTCCGCGTTGCGCCCGCGAGAAGCTTCCTGACGATCCTCTCGCCGTCTCCGGTCGTGTTTCTTGCGCTCTTTTTGCTGGCGTCGCCGATCGAGAAGCTGGTCCTGCCCGAGGACGTCGATGCGGCTGTTACCGATGTCTCCGCGCGAGCACCGGTCGTCATGATCGTCTTCGACGAGTTCCCCGACTTCTCGCTCATGAACCGGAGCGAGAAGATCGACGCCGACCGGTTTCCGAACTTTGCCCGGCTCGCGCGGCACTCCACCTGGTTCCGGAACGCCACGACCGTGAGTCACACGACCACCAAGGCCGTGCCGGCGATCATGACGGGAATCCGGCCCCGGCCGGACAAGCTGCCTATTTTTGCCGACCACCCCGACAACATCTTCAGGCTTCTCGGCGGGAGCTACCGGATGAACGTGGTCGAGTCACAGACCGCTCTTTGCCCCAAGCAGCTCTGCGGTGACGACCGCCCGCGCTTGACGAGCACCGGGACCCAGCCCAAGGAAGCGTCGCTCTTCTCGGACGCGTCGTACGTCTACCTCCACCTGATCGCTCCGCCCCGCCTCGAGGAGCGACTCCCGTCCGTCTCGACGGCCTGGGAGAACTTCGGCAATGAGGGCGGCACGCAGACGAGCATCAGCTTGAGCGGCGACAGCCGCACCCCGACCGGGCATCCGGAGCTCTGGGACGATCGCGGCGGCGCGGTGCGTGCATTCATCTCGTCGATCCGGCGCACCACGGCCCCATCGCTCAACTTCGCCCACATCCTGCTCCCGCACGGCCCGTACCAGTACCTCCCTTCCGGACGGCAGTACGTGCTCGGGAACATGGTCGCCCTCGGACGCGACGGCGACAGCTGGGGGCATCAGACCCACCTGGTCGCCCAGGCCTACGAGCGCTACCTCTACCAACTGGAGTACACCGACCGGCTGCTCGGCCGTCTCCTCTCCAGGCTGAAGGCAATCGAGGTCTATGACAAGGCGCTGATCGTGGTGACCGCCGACCACGGGGTGAGCTTCCGCCCCGGAGACCGCCGCCGGGGGCCGACCCGAACGAACATCCAGGACGTCGCCTACGTGCCGTTCTTCCTGAAGCGGCCGGATCAGCGTCAAGCAGTGATCGTCGATGATCACGTCGAGACGGTCGACATCCTCCCGACGCTCGCCGACGCCCTCGGTATCACGATCCCCTGGGATGTGGACGGGCGCTCGGGCTTCGGGGACAAGCACAGAGCCCGAGTCAACGTGTCCGGGTTCGTGCGGCCGGTCGCGGCCGTGCTCGAGGCACGGGAAAAGGCGCTGCGGCGGCAGATCCGGCTCTTCGGCACCGGAGCGACCATGCCGGTGCTCTTCGGGATCGGGCCGGCACGGAGCATCCTGGGACGCTCTCTGTCCCGCCTCCGGGTGGTCGGAGCCGGACCGGCGAGCGCCGAGATCGACTCGAAGCCGCTCGCCCTACTTCGCTCGCTCCCCAGGGGCTCCCGGTTCTATCCCTCCCAGGTCACCGGTAAGGTCAGCGGCCTGGGCGCAGGGCGACCGGTGGCGATCGCGGTGAACGGACGAATCGCCGGCACGTCAACGACGATCAACTCCGCCGGCGCGATCCGGTTCTCCATCCTCGTCCCGGAAGAGCTGCTCCACACCGGCCGGAACCCCGTGCGCGTGTTTGCTGTGAGCAGGACAGGCGCCGGCATCACGCTCACGCCGCTCGCTTCCGCCTAGAGCGCGGCCCAGACCCGCTTTAGCGCCTCGTCGCGGGACAGGGCAGCGAGGACAGCCCAGAGCTCGGGCCCGCGCTCGGCGCCCGTCAGGACGCGGCGAAGTGTTCGCAGGTCGCCTCCCACGGCCTTCAGCTCCCGGAGGATCACTTTCGCCTCGGGCGGGTCGAGCTCCTTCGGCGCGCCGCCTCGGAGCTCCAGGAAGCGCTCGAGAGTGAGCCGCCCCTGCTCGTCGACCTGTGACGGCTCCGGCGTCCGTTCGAGCGCCCTCGCGGTGAGGCGGGCCTCGGCCAGCGTACGGGCGCCCCGCAGGGCCGGCACGAGGGCCACAGGGGCCTCGGCTTCCGCGGCCAGCTCCTCGTCCGGCATGGCAGCGATTGCCTCAACCGCAAGCCGGCGCAGGCGACCGAGATCCAGCCGCACGTCTGAGCGCGGCAGGGCGAGCTCGCGGAGGTAGCCGCGAACCGCCGCCGCAGGAATGCCCTCCGCGCGAAGGTCGGCGACCGTAGCTCCCTCCGACCGCTTCGAGAGCTTTCCGCCTTCGGGGGAGAGGATGAGACCGTGGTGCACGTACTCCGGGGGCTCCGCGCCCAGTGCCTCCGAAAGTACGCGGTGGAGGGCCTCGTTCGGGAGATGATCCTTGCCGCGGATGACGTGCGTGATCCGGAGGTCGATGTCGTCGACGACGGAGGCCAGGTGGTAGGTGGCGGCGCCGTCCGCGCGCAGCAGCGTCGGCTCGTGCCCGGCCCGGGAGCGGACCGCGCCTCCGTCGTCATACGCGGCCCCGTTCTCCAGCAGCCGGTCGGCGGCCGCACGATAGAGATCGCTCCGCTCGCTCTGGCGAACGGGCCCCTCCTCGAAGTGGATGCCGAGCCATTCCAGATCTCGGAGGATCCTCGCCTCCGACTCCTCCTCGGTCCGCGAGGCGTCGGTGTCGTCGATCCTCAGGACGAGAGCGCCGTTCTGCTCGTCCGCGAAGTGCCGGTTCGCGACCGCCGTAAGGGCGCCCCCGAGGTGGAGGGAACCGGTCGGGCTCGGAGCGAAGCGAACCCTCACCATGAGCTCAATACTAGGAGGGTTTGACAAAACAAACGACGCCGAGGACCTTTTCTATGACAACGGCCGGGCCACTTGGGCTGCGCGGGCCGGGGCCACGCCCCCTTGGCCGGCCGTCGGTGCTGCGGTCGAATAACGCGATTTCGCAAACCCCTAGAGTCCTGTCGTGGAGACAGCTCTCCTAGCCTGGTTCGACGAGCACGGCCGCGACCTCCCGTGGCGCCGAACTTGCGACCCCTACGCCATCCTCGTCTCGGAGGTGATGCTCCAGCAGACCCAGGTGGAACGCGTCCTCCCGCGGTATCGCGAATGGCTGGCCCGCTGGCCAACCGCCGACGCGCTCGCCGCCGCGAATCTCGCCGACGTCATCCGTGCCTGGCAAGGCATGGGCTACAACCGGCGGGCGGTCAGCCTGCATCGTGCCGCCCGGCGGATCGCCGACCGCGGCTGGCCGGATGACCTGACCGAGCTCCCCGGAGTCGGCCCCTACACGGCGGCGGCCGTCTCGAGCTTCGCGCTCGGGCAGCCCGTGCTGCCCGTGGACACGAACGTCGCCCGTGTGCAGGAGCGGACTGGGGTCATGTTCTCGCACCGCGCCGGCCAGGCGCTCATGGACCTCGGCGCCACGGTCTGCCTGGCGCGGATACCGCGCTGCGAGATCTGCCCGCTCGCCTCCGGATGCCCCTCGCGCGGCCGCCGGTACGAGCCGAGGCGAAAGCAGAGCCGGTTCGAGGGGTCGTTCCGCCAGCGTCGAGCGACCGCCTTGCGCCTCGTGGCGCAGGAGCCGCAGCCGATCTCGGAGCTGGACGTGGAGGCCGTTGCAGCGCTGGAGCTAGACGGGCTCGTGCGCCGAAGCGGTGAACTCGTGACGCTACCGGGCGCTTCGATGCTCGCTGAGCCAGTCGGGGATCCGGCTGTTTAAGATCCGGTAGCTCGCCGGCTCTCGCAGCCAGAAGCCGAGTGCCGCCCCACCCGCCAAAAGGAGCAGGATCGCCAGCCAGTAGCCGTACCGGTGATCCGGAAAGGGCGGGTGGAAAGGCGTGCTGGTTCCCTGGAAGAGGGCAAGGAGCGCCAGGATGGCGAGGACCGAGACGACCACGGCTCCCACCCAGGCCCCCCGGCGCGGGAGCAGCGCGAGCAAGAGGGCGAGCGCCGCGAGCGCGAATGACGGGATCGCCCAAAAACGGCCGTTCTTGACCACCGTCTCGATGTCGCCCTCGTAGGAAGCGTGCTGATACTCGCCGCTGTAGGAAGCAGACCCGGTGACGAGCTGAATCCCGGTCGCCTGAGCGCGACGCGGCTCGAAGTCGACGGTGAGGAAGGGAAGGAAAAAGCATCCAACCGCCCCCGCGAGAAGCACGAGCGCCAGGAGCCGCGGCCAGCTGCGGAGCCTGGCCGGAATGACGATTGAGCCGCTACGCACGTCGAAGAAGCGCGACCGCATGAGCGGCGAGGCCCTCACCCCTGCCGGTGAACCCGAGCCCGTCGGTAGTCGTCGCGCGAACCGTGACGCGATCCGGCTCCGTGCCCATGGCCCCGGCGAGCCGGGCTCGCATCTCGGCTCGAAGCGGCGCGATCCTGGGCTGTTCCCCGACGAGCACGCAATCTGCGTTCACGAGCTCGAAGCCGGCTTCGCGGATGACCTGGCACGTGTGCTGGAGCAGGCTGATCGAGGACGCGCCCTGCCATCTGGCTTCGGCCGAAGGAAAGAGCTCGCCGATGTCGCCGAGGCCCGCCGCTCCCAGCAGGGCGTCGATCAACGCGTGCGAGAGAACGTCACCATCGGAGTGCCCGACGAGCCCTGGCTCGCCCGGAATGCCAACGCCCGCGAGCACCAGCGGCACGCCTTCCCTAAGGGCGTGCGCGTCGACGCCGATTCCGACCCGCAGTTCGCTCATCCGAGCGACTCCTGCCTGGCCTCGCGACCGTCGAACACCGTGACCGTCTCGTACCCCGCCTGCTGCAGGTGCTGCACGGCTCGCTCGAGGTCACGCCCGACGTTCTGGGACAGGTGTGCGTCCGAAGCCGTGGTCGCGCCTACCCCCCGCTCCCGGCAGAGAAAGAGGAACTCGGGTGCGGGATAGATCTCCCCGACGGGCCGGTGCAGACCCGCGGTCGAGACCTCGACCGCGACTCCACACTCGTCCAGCACCTCCACGGTCTCCTCGTAGTGCGCTCTAGCGGCTTCGGGCGCCGGCCGGCGCCCGAAGACCTTCACCAGGTCCGGGTGGGCGAGCACGTCGACGATCCGGCTCCGGGCCAGAGCACGCAGCTGGTCGAAGTAGCGATGCCAGACCTCGCCGACCGGCCGCTGCTGCCACGCGCCGTCCTCGAGGTCGATCGCCTCGCCGTCGACGATGTGCACCGACCCGACCAGGTAGTCCCACGGGTAGGGCTCGAGCGCTTCGGCGAGCTCCGCTTCGCGCCCCTCGAACCAGTCGACCTCGAGGGCGAGCTTCACCGGGAGGCCCCGGTTCTTTGACTCGACGACCGCGTCGACATAGGTCTCGAGATCGTGTGCCATGCGATCTCGCTGATACGGATGGGTGACCAGGTCCTCGAACTGGCGGAAGTAGTAGAGGTGCTCGGTGAAGCCGATCTCGTCGACGCCCTGCGCGGCGGCGGCATCGACGTACGCCTCGACGGCGGCCGTCGTGTGCTCGATCGGGCCCTCTTCCGGCCCTGGGCCCGCGCCCCGCAGGTGCATGTGGTAATCGACGATCACCGGCTGAGCAACGCCTCCACGAGCTCGAGGTCTTCCGGGGTAGTCACCTTGACGAGGCGCCTGTCCCCCTCCACGATCTTGACGCGGCCGCCGCTCGCCTCGACGAACCCGGCGCAGTCCGTGGGCGACGCGGTCGAGCCGCCGAGAGCCCGCCGGAAGGTGTCGGCGACGAATGCCTGGGGCGTCTGGACGCCGTAGAGGCCCTCCCGCTCGACGGTCTCGTCGACCGCACCGTCGGCACTGGCGTGCTTCAGCGTGTCTGCGACCGCGAGCCCCGGCACGACTCCGTCCCAGCCCTCGCCGAGCGCCTCCAGTACGCGATCGATCACCTCGGCCGGTAGAAAGGGTCTCGCGGCATCGTGGACCAGAATGACCGCCGCCTCGCCCGGGACCTCGGCCAGCCCGAGGCGTACCGAATCAGCGCGCGTCTCACCACCCGGGACGCACGCGTTCACCTTGCCCGCCCCCAGCTCCTCGGCGAGGAGGATCGCAGGCTCGACCCAGTCTTCCTGCACGACGACTACGATCGCCTCGATCCACTCGGAGTCTTCGAGCCGCTCGAGGCTCTCGGCGAGCAGCGGGCGGTCACGCAGCTTCGCAAACGCCTTCGGGCGCTCGCCGCCGAGGCGCTCGCCTCGGCCCGCTGCGACCAGGATCGCCCAGACGCCGGTGTCGGACACCGCGATAGCATGCCGCGCCGAGCCGGTCGGAGGTCGGGCAGGCGGGCTAGCGGGCAGTACGCCTAGGTCGTGGCGAGGGCGGACTTGCCCACGTGGCTGAGCTCTTCGTCGAGCCAGGCGGTGGCGCCATCCTCGTCGAACCCTTTGGCGTACATCAGCTCGCTGGCGAGGATCTTTTTCGCCTTCACGAACATCTGCTTCTCGCCCGTCGAGAGACCCTTCTCACTGTCTCGCAAGGAGAGGTTCCGAACCACTTCGGCCAGCTCGAAGATGTCGCCGGTCTTCATCTTGTCGCGGTTGTACTTGAAGCGGCGATTCCAGT
>WUUC01142928.1_pt1 | contig 10123 bp, 5 predicted proteins | sample 6278441 | NCBI WGS metagenome assembly WUUC01 (sample SAMN13675441, study PRJNA597444) | soil metagenome | isolation source: soil | place: USA: Washington | collected 2017-10 | reverse complement strand
TCGTTCAACCACTGACGGGCGAAGGTCAACTGATCGACGTCTGCGAAGCCTTGGCATAAAGGACTACAGGGCATAAAGGACTACAGGAGCCGGCGATCGTCTCGCCGGCTCCTCCCTTTGCCCTCTGAGTCTTTATTCATTAGCTGAGCAGGCAAGGGCCCCGTTTCATTGAAAGGAAAGAGGATGATACGGACAGCGATAAACAATTACCACCCTAGGGCATTGCTGATGCTGTTTGCGGCTGCGGTTGTGGCGGCGGGACTCTTGGCTCTTGTAGGGGCGAAACAGGCTTGGGCTGAAGGGCTGACTTTCGCACCAGCCCAGATGTTTCCGCTGGAGAGTGTCGGTAAGCAACTAACGGCAGACTTCAACGGTGACGGTAAGGAGGACCTCGCGGTTACGAACTCTAAGGCCAAGCAAGTCTCCGCTTTGCTGGGCAACGGTGACGGCACCTTCCAGGAGAAGAAAGACTTTGCTGTGGCGACTCAGCCCTTTTCCATAACCAACGCAGACTTCAACGGCGACGACCATGAGGACCTCGCAGTTACAAACCACGATTCCGCCAGTGCCTCTAGTAGCGTCTCTGTTTTGCTGGGCAACGGTGACGGCACCTTCCAGGAGAAGAAAGACTTTGCGGTTGGAGGCAAGCCCTATTCCGTGACCAGCGCGGACTTCAACGGCGACGGCAAGGCGGACCTCGCAGTTACGAACAATTACGCCGGCACTAACACCACAACTACCCCCAGCAACGTCTCTGTTTTGCTGGGCAACGGTGACGGCACCTTCCAAAGCACCTCGAAACCCACCGTTGGGCCGAGGCCCGGATCCGTGACCAGCGCGGACTTCAACGGCGACGGCAAGGCGGACCTCGCGGTTGCGAACAACACGCTTTACAGTTCCGAGCCCAGCGGCGTCTCAGTGTTGTTGGGTAGCGGAGATGGCACCTTCCAAGAAGCCGCAGATTACGCCGCTGGATCTAGTCCCGACCACGTTATCACCGCGGACTTCAACGGCGACGGCAACAAGGACCTCGCAACCGCAAACTACGGAAGCGATTTCACAGGCGGTGGGGGCGTCCTGGTGATGTTGGGTGAGGGCAATGGCGCCTTTCAAGACCCCTCGAGTGTCGCGGAGCCGCATAATAAGCCCAACTCCATAACCGCCGCAGACTTCGATGGCGACCGCAACGTGGACCTCGCGACCACGCACTACGACTTTGCCGATGGCAACCCCGGCTACGTCTCGGTAAGGTTAGGTTACGGCGATGGCGCCAACTTCCAGGAAGCCCAGAACTTCACGGTTGCGAATTACGCCCGCAGCATAACCAGCCCAGACTTCAATGCCGACAACTACCCGGACCTCGCAACCTCGCACGCACCGGAGACCAACGGCATCTCTGTGCTGATGAATATCCCAGCGCCTGAGGACACCAACGCACCCACGGTCGACTGGGTCTATCCGGAAGAGGGTGCTACGTACGTTTACCCGATGGAAGACGTGTATGCCGGCTTCTCGGAGGCGATGGATCGGAGCACGCTGACTACCAAATCCTTCACGCTTAGCAAGCAAGGCTCCGCAGAGTCGGTAGAGGCCGACGTTAGCTACGACGCTGCATACAAGATGGCCACGCTCAACCCGGACGCTGACTTGGAAGAGAACACTACCTACACTGCAACCGTCAAGGGTGAGAGTAGCGGCACCGAGAACGTCGTCAAGGACGCATTCGGCAACGCCCTCGCCGCCGACAAGACCTGGTCATTTACGGTACCCGACGCTACGGCGCCTGCTGCTCCATCAAAAGCACCAGACCTCGATGCGGCTAGTGACAAGGGCTCCTCCGAGAGCGACGACATCACCAACATCAAAGAGCCAACCTTCACCGGTTCCCCCGGTTCTGCTGAGGGCGGCTCGATGGTAAAGATACTCGTCGATGGGGTCGAGAATGGCAGCGCCACCGCCGCAACAGACGGCTCCTACAGCGTCGTCACTACGAGCACGCTTGCCGACGGGGTCCACCGCGCCACAGCCACAGCTACAGATACATCCGGCAACGCTAGCGGAGAGTCGCCCGCTCTGGAATTCACAATAGATACAGCAACGCCGGTTGCGACGGCTCCGGTTCACAGCTACGCCGTAGCTTCCGCCGTTGCCTCTGCAGCCTCTGACTCAACAGTGCCTGTAGAGCTTACCTGGAGCGGAACCGACAGCGACAGCGGCATCGCCAAGTACGAGCTGCAGCAAAGCCTCGACGGAGGAGGCACCTTCGCAACCGTGGCTTCGCCCACGAGTACTAGCCTGACCCAGCAGCTAACACCAGGAACAACCCTATACAAATTCCAGGTTAGAGCAGAAGATAATGCTGGCAACATCGGCGCGTTCGTGGCCGAGCCGAAGGACTTCAAGGTCACCTCCTTCCAGGAATCTAGCTCGGCGATAGTGGACACTGGCACCTGGACCACAGCAACCCTGAGCGGTTCCTACGGGGGCTCGGTGCAGTACACGAGTACTGCAGGACGCAAGGTGACCTTCTCTATACCGGCAGGTAGCAACAACGTAGCGTGGGTAGCACCGAAGGCCAGCAATCGCGGGAAGGCAGACGTGTACCTAGACGGGGTATTCCAGCAGAGGGTGGACCTCTACTCGGCCAGCACGCTTGCTCGCCAGCTCGTCTTCAGCAAGTCCGTAAGCCCCGCAACCAGCCATAAGTTAGAGGTGCGGGTGCTAGGTACGAAGCAGTCGGCCTCTACTGGAAAGAGGGTAGACATAGACGCCTTCCTGACGACAGGTTAGTGAGAAGCCTCTAGGGGAAAGCTTATAAGAAAGTAAGGGCCGGAGCTTGCATAGCCTGGCCCTTACTTTGAAGCCCTGAGTTTCCGAAACGACTAACCGTCTAGGCAGTTCGGTGGACCGCCCCACCTAGCCCACAGCTTCCAAGAGATGTAAGCAATATATGCTTGAATCGATGAGACTGGGCGCGAATTTTTCGGAGGTGTGCGCGGGTAGGAGAATCGTTCATTCGCTCGCCGAACCCCTCCCCCCGTCCTGATACTTGCCAATAGCGAGGAGTTTTTTGAAGAGCTTGAGCTTACTTACTCAAAAATAGGTACTACCTAGGTACCAAAATTAAGAGCCAGATAAGAGTCGCCTCCTATTCTGTTCACTGTAAGCAAAAGGAGGCAGCCCAAAAGAAGTGTGGTTGTAGGAGAGAGGAGCGAGGCAGAAAGTGAAACGAATCCAGCAAAGGTTAATGGTACAGACCGACTACTTTAGGACATTGGCGGTACCGGCGGCGATGATGGCGGCTGCGTTGGTGGCTGCCTTGGTAGTTATGCTAGTGACCCAGAAGCCTGCAGAGGCTGGGGTGGAGATGAAAGACGGTCTCTGCATATCGGGTCCCCTACTCTGCCCGCCGGAGACGACGATAACGTCTGGCCCAGCAGGGACCATATACGTCGACTGGACCAGCTTCGAGTTCTCTTCTAGCGAGAGCGGCTCCACGTTCGAGTGTAAGCTTGATGATGGAACTTTTGGGAGTTGCACGTCGCCTAAGCAATACACCGATCTGTCCGACGGGTCCCACACTTTCCAGGTGAGGGCAAAAGACCCTCAAGGTGATGTTGATCCTACTCCGGGAAGCCAGACATGGACGGTCGACACGACAAATCCGCCGCCGCCAGACACCACCCCACCGCAGACGAGCATTACCTCTTGGTCAGTGTTGCATGTAACCAACCGTACGGCTAGCTACGGCTTTAGAGGCAGCGACGACAGGACGGCGCTAGCCGACCTCAAGTTCGAGTGCCGACTTAACGGCGACCCCAAGTACAGTGATTGGAATCCCTGCACCGCGCCTGAGAAAGAGTACATCGATGTGGAGGACGGCACTCATACCTTTCAGGTGAGGGCAATAGACTCCGCAAACAACGTCGACCCCACTCCGGAAAGCCGTACGAATCTATTTGATTCGACCCCTCCGGATACGAAGATAGAATCTAAGCCGTCAGATCCATCAAATGTCAGCACACCTACCTTTGAGTTCTCTATGATAGATAATGCTCCTGTGTCTGCCCAGATGGCCTCTTTCTTCCAGTGTAAGTACTACCCATCTTCCCTACCTCCCGAAGAGGTAAAATGGGTTAGCACTCAGTTTTGTAGGTCTACAACCTATGTACCGCCAGGACGGTCAACCTATACCCTCCCGGAGTTACCCGATGGAACCTACACCTTTGAGGTGACCGCATATGATGGGTGGCACCGTCCTGATCCTACCCCGGCCAAGTACGAGTGGACGGTGGACGCCACGGCACCCCAAGCCCCGGTCATCAGTAGCCCCTCTAACGACAGCTACGACACCGATGGAAACATCGACCTCAGCGGCACAGCCGAGGAGGGCAGCACGGTGACGGTCTACGATGACGACGGCAGCACCTCACTCGGTACGGCGATAGCCACCAGTGGCAGCTGGAGCTTCAGGACCAGCGCCCTGAGCGAGAGTACCACCGCCCACTCCTTGACGGCGACCGCTACCGACGGGCTAGGTAACACTTCGCCTCCTTCTGAGGCGGTGAAAGTGACGGTCGACAAGAGCGCCCCCACCAGCAGCGCTACCGCAAAGGACAGCGCTGGCAGCAACTACACCTCAGGCAAGCCTACCAACAAGAACGTGACCGTAGAACTCAGCGCCGACGACGGTTCCTCAGGTTCGGGCGTCAAGGATGTCTCCTACTCCATAAACGGTGGTGCTAAGGAGACGTACAACCCGACAGAGAAGATCGTCATCAGCTCTGAGGGCGAGAGCGAGATAAGCTACTACGCAACCGACAACGCGGACAACCAGGAGTCTCCAGCGAAGACCTTCACGGTAAAGCGCGACAAGAGCGCTCCCACACTGGACACGGACAGTAGCGACGGCAGTGACAGCATAACGCCGGATAACAGGCAGACAGGGGTTAGCCGCGACATCGAGCCCGTGGCGGAGTTCTCGGACGAGATGGAGCAGGCCTCGCTCACAACCTCGGCCAAGCTCTACCAGTGGAACGCCAAGAAGAAGAAGTGGCAATCGGTGCCCGTAGCTGCGAGCGTCGAGGGTAAGACGGTGACGCTCAACCCGTACCCAACCGACACTTCAAGGCTCCTGGCGGCCAACAAGAAGTTCAAGGTCACCTTCACCACCGGGGCGAAGAACCTGGCGGGCATCCCGCTGTCTAGCAACAAGAGCTGGACCTTCACCACCGGTCCATAAAGAGAAGCAGGTCAGAGCATAAAAGGGTCGAGGTTTACTAGCCTCGGCCCTCTACCTTTAAAGGTATCTGGCTGGTGGAGCATCGATATAGTCGCTCGAAGAACCTTGACAAGCTTGCTTCGCACTGAGTACAGTGTTTATGAGGTTTCTATTACAAATGGGGAGGAGAACTGCCTTGCCTAAGGCCAAAGCACCATGGGTTCTGTCCTTACTAGCGCTCACCCTGATTGTGGCCTTTATGACAGGTTGCGGTGTATTCGAGTCTCAGGAGGAGGGCGGAGGGAACCAGAACACGCTTACTCTTAATCTTGAGGCCGATATAGCGGATCTGAATTCCTCTACCGTAACCGACGTCTACTCCTTTAACGTTCTGAACAACGTTATGGAGGGCCTCTACCGGCTGAACGAGAACGAGGAGCCCCAGCCGGCGATGGCGGAGAGTGTCGAAACAAGCGACGACAGGCTGATCTATACCTTCAAGCTGCGCGGCGGCGTCGAGTGGAGCAACGGGGAACCGGTAACTTCCCAGGACTTCAAGTACGCGTGGCTAAGGGCCATGGACCCCGATACGGCGAGCCAATACGCACGCATCCTCGCTGACTATATCGAGGGGGGCGCGGACTTCAACGCGGGCGAGGCGGGATCCGAGTCCGTGGGTATCGAGACACCGGATGACGGGACCCTGCTGGTCAGGCTGGCGCAACCGACGCCGTTCTTCCTCAGCTTGACCGCGTTCCCCACCTACTTGCCGCTCAATCAGGAGTTCGTCGAACAGCAAGGTGATCAGTTCGCCCAGAGCGCGGATGCGCTTCTCTACAACGGTCCTTACACTCTCAGCGAGTTCAGCCCCTCTGAGGGTGTAACTTTTGTTAAGAACGATAGCTATTGGGACGAGGGGAACGTCAACATAGAGCAGGTCCAAGGCAGGGTCGTCAAAGAGACCGACACGGCCGTCAACCTTTACCAGTCCGGGGAGCTAGACGCGGTCAACCTGACGTCCGAATATGTGGACCAGTTCAGGGACTCCCCCGAATTCATCACGCAAACGAGCTTTGGAACCGGCTACCTGGAGATGAACCAGCAAGACCCCGTGTTCCAGAACCAGAACATCCGTCAAGCCATTCTGAGGGGCTTGGACCGCCAGGCCCTAGCGTACCAGGTGCTAAACAACGGCTCCCAGCCTGCAGACGGGTTCGTTCCTACGGGTGTTGTAGCCGGAGTAGAGGGGCAGACGTTCCGCGAGGCCGTCGGGCCGGTGGTGCCGGAAGTCGACCCCGAGCAAGCCAGGGTACTCTACGAGCAGGGCGTTCGGGAGTTGGGCAGCGAGCCTACCCTGGAGTTGCTCATCGATGACAGCAGCGAGTCGCGCGACATCGCTACCTTCTTACAGTCGCAGCTCGAAGAGAACCTGGGAGCACAGGCCGAAGTAAGCCAGCAGCCCTTCGACAGGATGCTCGAGCTCACCCAGAGCGGCGACTACCAAATGGCTGCCGCTGGCTGGGCCGCAGACTACAACGACCCGATGACCTTCTTGGATCTCTTCGTCTCGGGGTCGCCATCCAACCACCTCGGACTCCAGAACGAGCGCTACGACCAGTTGGTCTCAGACGCCAGGGCCGAGGCAAATCCCCAAGAACGCCTGAACATGCTAGGCGAAGCCGAGAGGATCCTCGTCGAAGAGCAGGCCGCCATCGTACCCTCGGTATATAGGGGAAGAGCCCTGCTCGTTAAACCTCACCTCAAGAACTATAAGGAACACCCCTACGGACCTAGCCTCGAACTCAAGTCCATGAGCATCGAGGATTAGCGAAAAGGCCGCGAGTATGGAGCGCGAGGATCAGCCTTCCGGTAAGGCGCCGCCGCACGTTCCTACGGTCGGGGAGGGTAAAGTGTTTGGGGTGAAACCAGGATGCTGAGATACCTGGTGCGCCGGCTCGTGCTCATGTTCGTCACGCTAGTTATGATCTGTACCGTGACCTTCTTTCTAATGCAATTACTGCCCGGGTCGCCCTTCAACGACGAAAAGCTGTCGAACGAAGCGCGTGCCCAGCTCGAAGCCAAGTACGGTCTGGACGAGCCGCTGGTGATCCAGTACGCGACGTACATGACCAACCTGGCGCGAGGAGATCTCGGCAACTCCTTCTTCTTCGAAGGTCGGCCGGTGCTAGAGATTATCCTGACCCGTCTACCCATCTCGGCGTTCTTGGGCGTGCAGGCCGTTCTATTCGGTCTAACCACCGGGCTTGTGCTCGGCGTCGTAGCTGCACTGCGGCACAACAGCGCGTGGGACTCTATAACGACGGTGCTCGCGGTTCTGGGCATCTCCGTACCGAGCTTCGTGCTAGGACCTCTCTTGCAGTACTGGGTCGGGGTGAGGCTAGGATGGCTCCCGATAGCCTTTTTCGAGAGCTGGGCCCACTCCGTGCTACCCTCGCTGGCGCTCTCGGTCTTCGTGATCGCTACGGTGGCCAGGTTTGTCAGGTCAGAGATGCTGGAGGTGTTTGGACAGGACTATATTGCCTTAGCGAGGTCCAAGGGCCTTAGCAGGCTTGCGGTGGTTGTCAGGCACGTGTTGCGCAACGCCCTGATACCGTTGGTTACTGTTTTGTTCCCGCTTACGGTCTTTCTGGTGACCGGTTCGCTGGTCGTCGAGCAGATCTTCGCGATCCCCGGTATTGGCGAGCAGTTTATCCGCGCGATCGTCGTCAGCGACTACTTCATGATCATGGGTACGACCATCTTTTTCTCCGTGCTGTTCATGTCGATGCTCCTGATCCAGGACCTTGTCTACGGAGTTCTAGATCCCCGAATACGCGTCTCCGGGAAAAGGGAGTAAAGCGTGGAACCTCAACGCCACGAACTGGCGCCGGAACTCTTTGAACCCGTGGGCTCCACCACGCCGGATAGCAACGAGATCGCAGGTTTTCCCGTAGGGTTTTGGGAAGATTCCTGGCGGCGTCTCAAGAGGAATCGCGGGGCACTCGCGGGGCTAGTCGTGGTATTGGTGTTGATCGTGCTAGCCGCCGTTGGTCCCTTGGCCTCGGGTTACACTCCCTACGAGCAAGACCTGAGTAATCAATTCGTCGGGCCGTCGGCCGAGCACTGGTTCGGCACGGACGACTTCGGCCGGGACATGTGGACGCGCGTGTGGGCAGGAACGAGGATCTCGCTCTACATCGCCTTCCTGGCGGCATTTCTGGACGTGATCGTGGGTGTCAGCTACGGAGCGGTGTCGGGGCTCTTCGGAGGTAGGGTCGACGAGGTGATGCAGCGCGGTGTCGAGGTCCTGAACGGCATACCAAGCGTCATAATAGTAGTCCTCGCCATGCTCGTCTTGAAGCCAGGAATCTTCACGATCGGCATAGCATTGGCGATAAACGGCTGGACGTACATGGCCCTCATCACGCGCAGCCGCGTCCTGCAGCTCAAAGGGCACGAGTTTGTCCTGGCCTCACGCTCCCTGGGGGCAGGACGGATGCGTCTCTTAGTGAAACATCTACTGCCCAACTCGCTGGGTCCGCTAATAATTCAACTCATGTTGACCATCCCGGTAGCTATATTCTTCGAGGCTTTTCTGAGCTTTATCTCGCTTGGCATCCAGGTGCCGGAGGCTTCGCTGGGGTCGCTGATCAGCGACGGGTACAGGGAGTTGAGGTTTCACCCGTACCTGCTTTGGTTCCCGGCCGCTGTCTTGAGCCTGCTAATGATTTGCTTCAACCTGCTCGGCGATGGGCTGCGCGACGCTCTCGATCCCAGGATGCATAGGTAAGCTCTTGAGCGCCGACCGTATCCTCGAGGCCAGGAACCTACGGGTCTCCTTCGGCACGTATGCCGGAGAGGTTCAAGCGGTACGCGGGGCCTCGTTTGAGTTGCGGCAAAGCGAAACGTTGGCCATCGTCGGGGAATCGGGTTCGGGTAAGACAACGTTGGCCAAGACCTTGATGGGCCTGCTTCCAGAACCCAACAGCATCGTCAGGGGTGGAGAAGCCATCTTCGAGGAGCGCGACCTGCTCAAGCTCTCGGAGAGGCAGATGCGCTCGGTACGAGGGGCGAAGATCTCGATGGTCTTCCAAGACCCCATGACCTCACTCAACCCGACCATGCGCATTGGACGTCAGATTACCGAGAACCTAAAGAAGCACCGCGGGCTCTCCGGGCGTCGGGCGACGGGCCGTGCCGTGGAGCTGCTCAGGATGGTCAGCATACCGAACCCCGAAGACCGGTTAAAGCAGTACCCGCACCAGCTATCCGGCGGGATGCGCCAGAGGGTTGTCATAACCATAGCTCTCGCCCGCAACCCGCGGATACTTATCGCCGACGAGCCAACTACGGCTCTCGACGCCACGGTTCAGGCACAGATTCTCGAGCTTCTAAAGGATCTACAGGAGAGGACAGGGATCTCGATCATCCTGATCACACACGATTTGGGAGTCGTGGCCAACATCGCCCACCGGGTCGCGGTGATGTACTCAGGAAAACTTGTTGAGACTGGTACGGTACACGACATCCTTCATGCACCCAAACACCCGTACACCCGAGGTCTACTGAATTCCACCCCGACGACGGACTACTCGCGACCGCTTATCCCGATACCCGGCTCTCCACCCGATTCTCTCGATCCGCCAGAGGGCTGTCCCTTCACTGCCCGCTGTCCCCACGCCATGCGAATCTGCCAGATCGAGATGCCCGGGTACACTACCTTTACTCCCGAGCACCGAGCGGCCTGCTGGCTGTACCACGAGATGGCCCCGCAACACGTGACCTCCAGCCCGGCCAAGAGACGTCCGTTGGCCGTGCAGATCCCGGCCAGCAGCTCCGAGGAGCAGGTGCTCCTGGAGACTAAGGATCTGAAAAAGCATTTTCGGGTGAGCGGCGAAAGCC
>WUUC01007382.1_pt1 | contig 10124 bp, 8 predicted proteins | sample 6278441 | NCBI WGS metagenome assembly WUUC01 (sample SAMN13675441, study PRJNA597444) | soil metagenome | isolation source: soil | place: USA: Washington | collected 2017-10 | reverse complement strand
GTCTACGGCGCTCTCGCCGAGAAGCGACACCGATCCGAGGCGCGCGACCGATCGGTCCGTAATGCGGTCACGCATGTTGGTTCGCACCTGGAAGGTGACGTCGACCTGCTCTCCCGCGAAATCGACGCCTGTCACGCTCCCCACCTCAACGCCGGCGACCCGTACCGGCGAGCCCGACGCGAGTCCGGCGACATTTGGGAAACGGGTCTTGAGCGAGTAGCGCTGCCAGAAAAACCCGCGAGAGCCGGTCAGGCTGAAAATCAGCATGGCGGCGATAGCGATGGCCGCGATGGTGAGCACCCCGATTTTCAGCTCCGACCACGCCAGCGAACGTGTACGCGGCATATCACTTCCTCAGGACAGAAATGTCTGAATGTACGGGTCGGTGGAGCGGCGAAGCGCATCCGCGTCGCCTTCGAAGACGATGATACCGTCGCGGAGCATGATGAACTCGGTCTCCCGTTCCTTCTCGCGCGTCGCCGGCACGATGTCCACGCGCCCGTCCGGCCCCCGAACGGCCATGTGCGTCGCGACATAGAACGCGTCTCGCAGCTGGTGGGTCACCACGATCGAGCTGACCCCTTCCAGATCCCGCAGCTTGACGATCTCGTCGTCCACGGTGGAGGCGGTGATCGGATCCAGCCCGGTCGTCGCCTCGTCGTACAGCAGAATACGCGGCTTGAACGCCATCGCGCGCGCGATGGCCACGCGCCGGCGCTGCCCGCCGGACAGCTCGGACGGCATCTTTTCGATGTGCTCGCCGAGTCCCACGAACCCGAGCACTTCCTTCACGCGAGCGTCGATCCGGGCGATCGGCATGTCGGTTTCCTCGTACAGCTTGTAGCCGACGTTCTCGCGGACCGTGAGCGAGTCGAAGAGCGCCCCCTCCTGAAAGATCATGCCCAGGTCGGCACGCACGGCCATCATCTGCCTTTCGGTGAGCTGATCGATCCGCTGTCCGTTCACCCAGACGACGCCGGCATCGGCCTTCAGCAATCCGGTGATGATCTTGAGGGCGGTGGACTTCCCCGAGCCGCTCGCGCCGAGAATGATCTTCGTGTGCCCGCGGACGAGCGTGAAGCTCACGTCGGCGAGGACGACCTTCTCGTCGAATGCCAGCTTCACGTGATCGAACAGGATGACGGGCGCGCCGCGCTCCTCGAGAATCTGTTCGGCCGTGCGGGCGGTTTCCGTTTCCATCAGTACATCAACGCGATCAGAATCTGGGTGACGAAAAAATCGGCCGCGATCACCGCGACCGATCCCACCACGACCGAGACGGTTGTGGCCCGCCCCACCCCCGCCGTGCCGCCTGAGGTCCGCAGCCCGACGTGGCAGGCGATGGTGACGATGACGAAGCCGAACACGAACGGCTTGATCAATCCCATCCACACGTCCTGCATGTACAGGCCCTTGATGACGGACGACCAGTAGAGGCCGGAATTGACCTGCAGCTGGAAACGCGCGACGACCCAGCCGCCCAGGATGCCGATGAAATCGGAAATGACCGTGAGCACCGGGGTCATGAAAATCCCCGCGAGCACCCGCGGCACGACGAGCTTGCGAATCGGATCGGTTCCAAGCGCGCGCAGCGCGTTGATCTGGTCGGTCACGACCATCGACCCCAGCTCTGCCGCAATCCCCGACCCGATGCGCCCCGTGAGCATCAACGCGGTGAGCACCGGCCCGAGTTCCTTGACCATCGACGCGCTCACGAGCCGCCCGACGACTGGCCGCGCGCCGAACTGGTCGAGCGTCATGCCGCTCTGCGACGCGAGCGCGGCGCCGGTGAACAGGCCGGAGAGGAGCACGACGGTGAGCGACCCGAACCCGATCAGGTCGAACTGCTCGACGATGTCGTGGCGGTAGATCGGCCGTGAAAAGGTGCCGGTGAATGCCGAGCAGGTGAGGCGCACGTATTCCTGCACCTCGAGCGCCGAGTTCTTCAACCGTGACTGTACGATTGCGATCACCCGCCTTACGCCTTCCGCGCGGGCCAGGGCAGGCCGAGGTCGGCGTTTCGCAGGCGCTTGACGTCGTCGCGAAGCGACGCGGCTTTCTCGAAGTCGAGGTTGGCTGCGGCGGCGCGCATCCGTTCCTGCAGCTCGGCGATGTGCGCGTCGAGCTCCGCCTGCGTCCGGAACACGCGGCTGCCTTCGCGAACCAGCATCGGCGGCGTCATGTAATCGCGCTCGTAGACGCTCGACATCACGTCGTCGATCGACTTGACGATCGACTGCGGCGTGATCCCGTGTTCCTGGTTGTACGCTTCCTGCAGCGCCCGCCGGCGGCTGGTCTCGTTCATGGCGGCGCGCATCGAATCGGTCACCGTATCAGCGTACATGATGACGCGCCCGTGCACATTGCGGGCCGCACGACCCGAGGTCTGGATGAGCGACCCTGCCGACCGCAGGAACCCTTCCTTGTCGGCGTCGAGGATGGCGACGAGCGACACCTCGGGCAGATCCAGGCCCTCGCGGAGCAGGTTGATCCCGACGAGCACATCGAACTCCCCCCGCCGCAAATCGCGCAGGATCTGCACGCGCTCGAGTGTCTCGATGTCCGAGTGGAGGTAGCGGACGCGCACGCCGAGCTCCTGGTAATACTGCGTCAGGTCCTCGGCCATGCGCTTGGTGAGCGTCGTCACGAGCACACGCTCCGACCGGGCGACCCGGCCTCGGATCTCCTGGAGGAGATCGTCCACCTGCCCCTTCACCGGCCGCACGTCGATCGGCGGATCGATCAGACCCGTGGGCCGGATGATCTGTTCGACGACCACACCCTGCGACTTCGCCAGCTCGTAGGGGCCGGGCGTCGCCGACACGAACACGACCTGGCCGACGCGCGCCTGCCATTCGTCGAAGTTGAGCGGCCGGTTGTCGAGCGCCGACGGCAGCCGGAAGCCGTAGGCCACGAGCACTTCCTTGCGCGAGCGGTCGCCGTGATACATGCCGCGTATCTGCGGCACCGTCTGGTGGCTTTCGTCCACGATGATCAGCGCATCGCTCGGCAGGTAGTCGAGCAGAGTCGGCGGAGGCTCGCCCGGGGCGCGTCCGGTGAGGTGCCGCGCGTAGTTTTCGATGCCATGGCAGTAGCCAATCTCGCGGATCATCTCGAGATCGAACATCGTGCGCTGGTGCAGCCGCTGCGCCTCGAGCAGCTTGCCTTCGGACTCGAGCTTCGACCGGTACCACGCCAGCTCCGCCTTGATCGACTCGACCGCGCTTTTCGTGCGATCGCGCGGGGCGACGAAGTGCGACTTGGGATAGACCGCGACCTTGTCGTGGCGCTTCAGGGTCTTGCCGGTGAGCGGGTCGAACGAGACGAGCTCGTCCACCTCGTCGCCGAACAACTCGATCCGCAAACCCTGCTCTTCGTACGACGGATACACCTCCACGACGTCGCCGCGCACCCGGAAGGTGCCGCGGCCGAACTCGTGGTCGTTGCGCTCGTACTGGATCTCGACAAGCTTGCGCAGGACCTGCTCGCGTCCGATGCGCTGGCCGCGTTCGAGCGGCAGCAGCATGCCGTAATACGCCTCGGGCGATCCGAGGCCGTAAATGCACGACACGCTGGCCACGATGATGACGTCCCGCCGCTCGAACAGCGACCGGGTGGCCGACAGACGCATGCGGTCGATTTCGTCGTTGATGGTGGCTTCCTTCTCGATGTACGAGTCGGTCGCCGGGACGTACGCCTCGGGCTGGTAGTAGTCGTAGTAGCTGACGAAGTACTCGACCGCATTTTCAGGGAAAAACCGCCGGAACTCGCCGTAGAGCTGCGCGGCGAGCGTCTTGTTGTGCACCATCACCAGCGTCGGCCGGTTCACCCGCGCGACGGTCTGCGCCATGGTGAACGTCTTGCCCGATCCGGTGACGCCGAGGAGCACCTGGTGCGGATCGCCCCGCTCGAGCCCTTCGGTGAGCTCGCCGATGGCGCGCGCCTGGTCGCCCGCCAGCTCGAAGTCGGACACCAGTTTGAAGCGGTCGTACAGCGACGGCATGCGAAACGTGCATCGTACCATGGGCCCCTTCGCTGAGGGTTCTGGCCGGCCTCGGCGACCGTTCAGGGAGGCTGCGCCGAGCGTTCGAGGAGGCTTCGCTGACCGTTCGGCAGACTTCGCGGAGGGTTCGGGAAGGCTTCGCCGAAGGTTCGGATTCTTCGCCGACGGTCGGGCTACGGCTGAGGCCGGTGACGCGCGTAGTAGCCCTTGCGCGCGCGGACTCTGAGGTTCCGCGCGTCCGCCCGCGTCAGCCGCACCTTCACCTCGCGCCACTGCCCATCGGCCTTCACGTTGCTGGACGCGTAGCCCACGGTGTATTGCGCGCGGATCTCGCCGACGATCTGGGCGTACACCTTGTCGAGCTGCTTGACGCTGGAAACGAAAAACGCCTGCCCGCCGGTCGCTTCGGCCATCTGCAGGAGCACCGAGCGCTGCTCGTTGCGGCCGAACGCCGACTGGTGATCGAGCGAGCCGATCGCGAATAACGTCACGTCCGAGGCCTTCAGCAGGTCGAGTACGTCGCCAAGCCGAAGCGCGCTTCGCGTATCCCCGCCATCGGTGCACAGCAGCATCACCTTGCGGCCGCTGAGACCTGCAGCCCCTTCCACGTACACCGCCACCGCGTCGTACATCGCCGTCCAGCCCTTGACCTTCTGCCGCCGGATGCGTTCGACGAGCCGCGGGAAGTCGCTCTGGGCGAACCGCGCGGCGCGCACCTCGGTGTCGAAGTCGACCACGGTGATGTCCACCGCGTCCGGCAAGGTGTTCAGGAACTTGATCGCCGCGGTGCGGGTGAACTCGATGTCCTGCTGCATGCTCTCGCTGACGTCCAGCAGCACGCCGAGATGCAGTTCCGGCGCGCCGGCTGTGCCGCCCCCGGCGGCGAAATACTGGACGGTCTGCCTGACGCCGTCTTCGTAAATTTCCACGTCGGCCGCGGTCAGGTCCGTAATCAGCGCGCCGCGCCGGTCGGTGACGGTCAGGCCCAGATTGACCAGGTCCACGCCGCCGCGAAACACCGGCGGCTGCTGCGCTGAAGCGTGCACCGCGCCCGTCAGCACAAATCCGATCGCCGCTCGTCGGAGCAGGCCTCCCCGGCTCACGGAAGCGACTCTACACGCATCCCACGGTTTTTGAAACCGGAGTCCGCGCGGGCCGCGACACACCGGGCCTATAATGAACGGTTGATTCATGCGGTGCATTGCCGTCTGCCAGGACGAGCTGGTCATCAGGATGCTCGACGAGATCCTGCTGCCGGGCTTCGAGGTCGAATTCGTCATTGAAAACCGGTCCGCGGCGCGGCGGCTCCACGAGGCCGGCGTGCATGCCATCGCCGGCGATCCCCGCCGGACCGACACGTTCCTGAAGGCGGATCTCAGTCCGGGCACCTGCGTCATCATCGAGGACAACGGCCGGCGCAGTCCGCGCAAGATCCTCGAAGCGGTGCGCGACGCGGGCGCGACGCTCATTTACGTGCTCGGCGTCGGCGCCACGGCGACGGCCCGGCGTGCCGAGGAGTATCACGCCGACTTCCCTGAAGTCGCGTACCTCTCGATGTCGGAGCTCTTTGGCGGTCCGCTGCTCACCGAGTTCAGCAGGTCGCTGACTCGCGCGCGCGTGCAGCAGTACCAGCGGTATTTCAGCGACGCCGACCGCGTCCTGATCATGCTGCACAACGATCCGGACCCCGACGCGATGGCCAGCGGCCTCGCCCTGCGCAACGTGCTGCGCCGGACCAAGACGACCGCCATCATCGGAGCGATTCAGGGAGTGACCCGGCCCGAGAACCTCCGCATGGTCAACCTGCTGGATATTCATGTCGAGCCGATTACTCCGCCGTCGCTGAAGGAGTACGATCGCATCGCCATGGTCGACGTGCAGCCGCACTATTTCGGCGATCTCATCGATCGCGTGGATCTCGTGATCGATCACCATCCGGAGCAGCCCGGCTACACCGCGGTGTTCAAGGACATCCGGGCCGACTACGGCTCGACGTCCACGATCCTCACCGAGCACCTGCGCGCCGTGGACGTGAACATTTCGGAGCGCACCGCGACGGCAATGCTCTACGCCATCAAATCCGACACGCTGTTCTTCAACCGCCAGACCAATCGCGTCGACATCGAGGCGTTCTCCTACCTGTATCCGCTGTCGGACGCCGCCATGATCCGGAAGATGGAAGGCGCCGAGATCACCCTCGAACGGCTCGACTACGTGATCAAGGCGTACCGGGGCGGGACGCTCACGGGGCAGGTCTTCTGCGGGTTCCTGGGCCCGACGCCCCGCGAGGACTTCATCCCCTACGTGGCCGATTTCTTTCTTCAGGTCGAGGACGTCAAGTGGACGGTGGTCGCCGGCCTCGTAAACGACGTCCTGATCGTGTCGGTACGGAACCTCGGCTACTCGAAGAACGCCGGCGAGTTCGCTCGCCGTTTTTTCGCCGATATCGGCAGCGCCGGGGGCCATCGCGCAATGGCGAAGGCGGTGGTGCCGATGCGAGCCTTCCGCGAAAAATTCGGCGAGCTCGAGGCGGAGCAGATCGGCAACAAGCTGCAGGAGCTCGTCGCGCATTTTCTCCACGAGGTGCCGGCCGCCGCCGACCGCAAGCGCGAAGTGGTAAAAGGCGTCGGCTAGACTCCTTTTTCGAGCGCCTGATCGAGATCCGCGATCAGATCGGCCGCGTCCTCGAGCCCCACCGACAGGCGCAACATGCCCTTGGTAACGCCCGCTTCGCGCAGCTGATCGTCGCTGTGCCCCCACTGCGATGTGAGCACCGGCATGCTGATCAGGCTTTCCACGCCGCCAAGACTTGCCGCGCGCTTGACGAGGCGCAACGCGTCGAACACCTTTTCCGCGCGATCGAAGCGGCCGTCGAGATCGAAGCACACCATGCCGCCGAACCCGGTCATCTGGCGGCTCGCGACGCGGTAATCGGGGTGCGAGTCGAGTCCCGGGTAATACACGCGGGTCACCCGAGTGTCCGAGGCCAGGAATTCGGCAACCTCCCGCGCGTTGCTGTTGTGACGCGCAATGCGCAGCGGGAGCGTCTTGAGGCCGCGTCCGAGCGCGTACGCCGGCATCGGATCCATCACCGTGCCGAGCAGCCGCCGCGCCTGTTCGATCGGGCCCAGCAGCGCCTTCGAGCCGGCGACCGCGCCGCCGGTCACGTCGCTGTGCCCGTTCAGGTACTTCGTGGCGCTCTGCATCGCCAGATCCACGCCGAGCGCGAGCGGCTGCTGGTTGATCGGGCTCGCGAAAGTGTTGTCGATCACCGACAGCACGCGCCGGGCGCGACACGAGTCGGCGACGCGGCGCACGTCGATGCACCGAAGCGTCGGGTTGATCGGCGACTCGAACCACACGAGCTTCGTGCGTGCGCCAATCAGGCGGTCCGGCCCGGCAAACGCGTCCGGCGGCTCGAAGCGGGCCGAAATCCCGAATCTCGGAAGAAACTCGTTCAGGAGCCGCAGCGTGCCGCCGTAGATGGCCGCGCTGCAGACCACTTCGTCGCCGGCCCGGAGGTGCGCCATCAGGATCGTCGTCGTCGCGGCCATGCCGGACGCGAACACGAGCGCGCCTTCGGCCTCGTCGAGCGCCGCCAGCTGCCGCTCCACGCTCACCGTCGTCGGATTCGAGTAGCGCGAGTAGAGGTACTTCGACGAGCGGCCTTCGTTGTACGCCACCACCTCCTGCGCCGAGTCGAAAACGAAGGTCGAGGTTTCGTAGATGGGCGTGGTCAAAGGAACAGCCGTGCCGAGGTCCGTCTTGCCGGCGTGAATGAGCTCGGTAGCCGGCCCTAGCTTCCGGGCGATCGTCATCGGTCGGTCCCTCGGGCTTCCTTTGCGTCCATCGTTCCTTTGTGCCCTTTGTATCCTTTGTGCCCTTTTATCCTTTGTGCCCTTTGTGAGTTACAGGCCCGCACTGATGCGGTCACCGCTCGCGGCCACGACCGGATCGACAAACTGGTGGAACGCATCTTCATAGCCGCGGCTCATCAACTCGGCGAGCGGCTGTCGGCGATCCGAACGGTCGTCGAAGCCGCCCGCGAAGTCGAACGGGCCGACCGGGTTGTGCGCCGGCCGGACGACGAAGAGGGCCGGCACGGGCGCCAGCCGGGCGAGGTCGCGAAGGGCTGCGGCTTCCGTCGACTGCAGGTAGTCGCCCATCCGGCCGCGGCCGTCGAGGCGGGGTCTCTGGAGGGCGTGCGGTCCCGGCGGATCGGGGCAAGCCGAGACGATCACGACTTGCTCCACCTCCAGCGCGGCGAGCTCCTCCAGGACCCGGCTCACCGCACCCGGCCTGTCGCACAACCGGTGCGTTTCGCCTCGCCAGTAGGCGTCCGGCGCGAAGCGGATCGGATGCGCGTCGGTCGCGAGCGGAACCGTCAACGCGGCCGATACGGCGTCCACGAGGTGATCGCGCGCGAGGCCCGACAGATCCAGAATCTCCGCACGCCGCGCGTCGGCTTCGCGCGTCGACCGGCGTCGGAACAGCTCTCGACGCCGCGATTCGCCGACGAGTGCGAACACCAGGTCGCGGCGCGCGTCGAGGTCGTGAACGACGATCAGGAGTTCGCGAAAACCCGGCTGGCCGATGTTGTCGCCCAGCAGCTCCGTATACCGGCGGCCCAGCTCGGGCCACGGGGGCTGTTTGAGCGCCGCCGCGCCGCGAAGCAGATCCCACAACACGGCCCAGCTGTGCTCGCATGCCGCCGCTTTCGACAGCGGTGCGGGGGCGATTCGCCACCACCAGGCTCCACGCTGCCGGCGCCGGTCGCGGCCCGGCCAGGCGGCAGCGACGGCCATCGCGGCGGCAAGGGCCAGGACGATCAGTACGAGCCGCGGCAGCCACGTGGGCAGCGCTTCGGGGGCGAACGCCTCCTGCGCAAGCGCCACGTACGAGGCAACGAGACCGCCCGCGCTTGCCCCAAGAATTTTCAACAGGAAATCGATCGGGAAGACGACGAGGCCGAGGGCGACCACCGCAATCGGCAGGGCAACGATCGCGACCGACGCCGCGGCCGCCCACATGACGACCCGCAACGGCATGCGCCAGCCGTAAAAGCGGCGGACCGCCGGCGCGCGCCAGAAGCCCTTCTCCTCCCACAGCCGCTGGGCGCCGTCCACGGCAGCGAACAGCGCGGCGACCGCGCCGATCCCGCAGCCGGCGACGACGTCGATCTTCACGCCCGCTTCGTGGAGCGCGCGAAGCACGCCGGCATGATAGGCGCCGGCCGTTCCCGTCCCTACGAGCACGAGCGCAGTGCGCCGCTGCGGTGAATACGGATCCGCAGAAGCAGCGCCGGCGCCGCTCATCCCTCGGCTTCGTCGTGAATCGTCATGAGCTTCATGATTTCGAACTCCCGCGTTCCGCCGGGCGTCACCACCTTCACGGTATCGCCCGGCTCCCTGTTCAGGAACGCGCGGCCGATCGGCGACGTGGTCGAAATGAGCCCCTTGGCCGCGTCGGCGTCTTCGGGCATGACCAGCTGGAATACGAGCTTCTCGCCGTTGCTCTCCACGACGTGGAGCGTGGATCCGAAGCCGGCGCGATCGGCGGGGATGCGATCGATATTGAGGAGCGCAATCTCCGACACGCGCTTCTGCAGCATGCTGATGCGCGATTCCACGAGCCGCTGCCGCTCCTTTGCCGCCGCGTACTCGGCGTTCTCGCGCAGATCGCCGAGCTCGCGCGCCCGCTTGATTTCCCTCGGGAGTTCGAGCTTCAGCTCGCGATCGAGGGCCTGGATTTCGTCTTCGAACTTCCTGATCAACCGGTCTTTTACGCTGTCGGCCATGGGTCCTTGAGAGTGTGAGTGGCGGAGCGCCATGGTACCACAGTGCTATTCTTCTGCCGGTGGTCCACATCTCGAGCCGGCAGAACGCCGCCGTCGGCCGGTACCGGGCCGCGGCGCGCGGCGGCGGCGCGTCGCTCCTGCTGCTCGACGGAACACACCTGGTGGACGAGGCTCTCACCGCGGGAGTCGGGTTGAAAGAGGCGCTCGTCGCCGCGCACGCGCTCGAGCGGCACGACATCTCGACGCTCGCCGGACGGCTGCAACGGGCCGGAGTCGACGTGTCGTCCGCATCGTCTCCAGTGATGGACGCCGTGAGCCCGGTGC
>WUUC01112975.1_pt1 | contig 10126 bp, 11 predicted proteins | sample 6278441 | NCBI WGS metagenome assembly WUUC01 (sample SAMN13675441, study PRJNA597444) | soil metagenome | isolation source: soil | place: USA: Washington | collected 2017-10 | reverse complement strand
GCGACTGGTTTTTCATCCACTGCGCAATGCCCCCGGCCTGCATCATATGATCGCTGCGATCGGCATCCTTCTGTTTCTGGAATCCGGCGCACAGGCGATCTTCGGCGCCGACTTCCATCGAATGCAGACGCCATACACCGGGATCATGAATTTTGCCGGCCTGATCATGCCGGTGCAGCGTCTGCTGATCATCATCGCCGCATTCGGCCTGATGGTGGTGCTGCATCTGTTCCTGAAAAAAACCGTAACCGGTTCGACCATCATCGCGATGGCGCAAAACCGTGACGGCGCGGCACTGGTCGGCATTGATCCCAACCGGGTGGCAATGCTGACCTTCGCCATTTCAGGCGTCCTGGCAGCCGTAGCAGCCACGCTCTATGCGCCCATCAACCTGGTCTATCCCGGCATGGGCAACCTGGTAATCACCAAAGCCTTCGTCATCATCGTACTCGGTGGCATGGGCAGCGTGCCCGGCGCAATTGTGGGCGGACTGATCATCGGCTTTGCCGAAGCGTTCGGTGCATTCTACATATCCACCGATTACAAGGACATCATCGCCTTCGTTCTGCTGGTTGCGATTCTCTCGGTGCGTCCGGAAGGCCTGTTCACCAAGGGAGTACGCTAAGGATGAAAATCTTCGACAGCAAAATCGGCTGGTTGCTTCTGCTTGCTCTTGCGCTCGTATTTCCCTTCCTGGCCGGTAATGATTATCACCTGACCGTGATGTCCACCGCCTATATCTTCGCAATCGCAACGGTAGGGCTGAACCTCATCACCGGCTATACCGGCCAGTTCAATCTGGCGCACAGCGGGTTCATGGCGGTGGGCGCATATACCGTCGGCATCCTGACAGTAGATCATCAAGTTCCGTTCTGGGTCGCGTTCGCACTATCCGGCTTTGTCGCTGCGGGCATCGGCTTCTTCGTCGGTATCGTATCGCTGCGCCTGAAAGGCCATTTCTTCTCGATCTTCACGCTGTGTGTCGGCTACATCATGTTCCTTCTGGTTGAGAAATGGGAAAGTCTGACACACGGCACGGTGGGCATCATCGGCATTCCCGGCCCGACGCCGATCGCCGGCATCGAATTCGAAACGCCCCGGGCGCAGTACTATCTCGTGCTGTTCTTCCTGGTCATCAGCGTCTGGGTCATGCATCGCATTGTCAACTCCCTGCTGGGTCGCACCTTCATGGCAATCCGCAACGGCGACGAACTGGCAGAAGCCCTCGGCATCAACCTGATGCGTAACAAGGTGCTGGCGTTCATGCTGTCGGTGTTCTATGCGGGACTGGCAGGCGGCCTGTATGCCGGCTTCGTGCGCTTTATCGGCCCCGGCGTTGCAGGTGTCGAGCATACCTTCGACATGACGATGTACATGCTCGTGGGCGGTATCGGCACCATGTTCGGCCCATTGCTGGGCTCCATCTCCCTGCCCTGGCTGACGCAGTATCTGCAGTTCCTGCAGGATTACCGCTTTATTGTGTTTGGACCGCTGCTGGTCCTGCTCATTATCTTTTTACCGAACGGTATCGTCGGCTCTTACCTGGCATGGAAAGCGCGCAAAGCATTCCGTAACGCCGCAGCTGCCGCACCGATAAAAACAAGTCACGTCGCAAGCCCAGTCAAACAGGAGACAGGCTCCCATGCTTAAGATCGAATCATTGACCAAGCAATTCGGCGGACTGACCGCGGTGCGCGACGTCACCACAACGGTAGAAAAGGGAAAAATCAATGCCATCATCGGCCCCAACGGTGCCGGCAAGACAACCTTCTTCAATCTGATCAGCGGCATGCATCGCCCCACTTCCGGGCGCGTCATCTTCAAAGACCACGATGTAACGAATCTGCGCGCCGACCAGATCGCCAGGCTCGGCATCTCGCGCACTTTCCAGACCACGAGCCTGTTCGACCATGCGACTGTGCTGGACAACCTGATCGTCGGGCACCGTCTGCGTACCCGATCCGGCCTGCTCGATGTACTGCTCGGCACCAAGCGATTGAAGGACGAGGAACGCATCTGCCGCGAAAAGGCCCGGGAAGCGCTGGATTTTGTCGGCTTGTCGCACATCGCATACCGTGTCGCAGGCGATATCTCGCAGGAAGAACGCAAGCGCGTGGCATTCGCACTGGCATTGTCCACCGATCCTTCCCTGGTGTTGCTCGACGAACCCGCCGGCGGCGTCAACCCGGAAGAGACCATCGGGCTCGCCGAACTGATTCGCAAGATGGTCCGTAGCGGTCTCACCGTCTGCCTCATCGAACACAAGATGAGCATGATCATGAATCTCGCCGACAAGATCATGGTGCTCAACTACGGAGAAAAAATTGCGGAAGGAACGCCAAACGAGATCCGTTCCAATCCGGTCGTGATCGAAGCCTATCTCGGGAGTGAACATGCTGCAGCTTGACAACGTCTCTGTGAATTACGGCAGTTTTCGAGCGCTCGACAATGTCAGCATTCATGCCAAGGAAGGCGAACTGGTCGTTCTGCTCGGCGCCAATGGCGCAGGAAAGAGCTCGATCTTCCTGACGGTCAGCGGACTGAACAAGGCTACGACCGGCAGCATCCGATTCAAGAACAAGGAATTGACAGGCAAAAAGCCATCTCAGATCGTACATGACGGCGTTGTCCACTGCCCCGAAGGCCGCAAGCTTTTTCCCGGCATGTCCGTGTTGAAGAACCTGACCCTAGGCGCATATGTTCACCGCGCGGACAAGCAGGGCATCAATCGCACACTGGAAGAAGTATTTTCGATGTTTCCTATCCTGCATGAAAAGAAGGATGCGCCAGCCGGTTCCCTCTCCGGCGGTCAGCAGCAGATGGTGGCGATCGGGCGCGCGCTGATGGGAAGGCCGAAGGCGCTCCTGCTCGATGAACCGTCGCTGGGACTGGCGCCCCTCGTGGTCAAGCAGGTATTCGACGTAATCGAAAAAATCAACAAAGCCGGCACGACCGTGCTGCTCGCCGAGCAGAATGCCTATGCGGCGCTGAAGATTGCGAGCCGGGCTTATGTGATCGAAAGCGGCCGCATCGTGATGGAGGGTACGCGCGATGAGTTGCTGAACAACGAGCAGGTACGCAAGGCGTATATCGGCGCGTAAATGCTGACGAATAAGAGTCTGTTTCAAGCACGTCCAACAACGAGGAGACTGGAATGAAGATGCAAACAAAACTAAGCCGCCTGTCAGCAGCATTGGCATTCGGATTGACTCTGACCAGCGGCGCGGCATTCGCCCAGGAAGTGGTCAAGATCGGCTACTCAGGGCCGTTGAGCGGCGGCGCGGCGCTGTACGGTAAAAACGTACTGGCCGGAATGGAAATGGCTGCCAACGAAATCAACGCAAAAGGTCTTGAAATCGGCGGCAAGAAATACAAGATCGAGATCGTTGCGCTCGATGACAAATACAATCCGAGCGAAACCGGCATCAATGTCCAGCGCCTCGTGCAACAGCACAAGACGCCGGCCGTTCTCGTTCCGCATTCGGGCGGGATTTTCGCGGTACAGGCCACCAACGAAAAATCCAATGTGCTGCTGCTTGCCTATACCAGCCTGCCGCAGGTGACAGAGCGCGGCAACAAGCTTTCCATCCGCATTCCACCGGAATTCACAGGCTATATCGATCCTTTCATCAAGGCCATGATGAGCAAATACGGCAAGAATGTCGCCATCGCCAACGCCGATCACGACTATGCGAAGGCCTGGACCGCTGCATTCAAGCCGGCATGGGAAAAGGCCGGCGGAAAGGTTGTTGCGGAGAATCCGATGTCCTATAACAAGGCGACCGATTTCTATAGCGGCGTCAGCCGCGTGATGCAGGCAAAACCCGACGTACTGTTTATCGGCGGACCGTCGGAGCCGACAGCGCTGGTGGCCAAGCAGGCGCGCGAACTTGGCTTCAAGGGTGGCTTCATGGTGCTCGACCAGGCCAAGCTGGATGAAATGGCCAAGGTCATTGGCGGCTACGGCCCACTGGAAGGCGCGATCGGCGTCATGCCCCTGGTGGAAGACGATCGTCCGCATGCCAAGCAGTTTGTCGAACGGTTCCGCAAGGTGAATCCGGGTAGAGACCCGAGCTCCGAAGTGTCGTTGAACTACACAACGGTCCACGCGACAGCAATTGCGATGAAGCTGGCCGGAACAGTAACCGACCCGGTCGCTATCCGGGCGCAAATGGACAAGGCAGTCAAGGCATTGCCAGCAGAATACAATCCGAACGACCTCGACGGCGTCAACGAAAAAGGCGGCATCATGGCCGACACCTTCGTGGCTCTCGTCGAGAACGGAAAGATCAAGCCTGTCAACCTGCGCGCTGCAGCGAAGTAATCGCAGAGCAAGGAGCTTCCCCAAAGGGCTTCGCGCGCAGTAACAAGCCGGCGATTTCGCCGGCTTGTTTTTTTGGTTAGACACATCCCTGATGCCTGCCGAAAATATCCTGATGGGGCTCAATGCGGGATCGCCTGCGCCTGCTACGCTTGCATGACAGTCTCCAAGGAGCAGCAATGGCGATGATCGAAACCATCGGGGATTATCAGCTCCACCTGCTTGCGTATGAACTTCCGGTTTCCGGCCGGTGGAATCCCTTCGTCACCATTCTCAAGTTCGACGACAAGACCCAGGACTTCAAATGCGTGCTCGAGAAGCATCATGCTTCCGAAGAGGCATTTGCGACCTATGAAGAAGCGATCGACGAAGCGCGGCGCGCCGGGACCGCTCTGATCGACGCAGGCAAGGTTTAGCAGGCTATTGAAAGCGTAGCGAGCGCGTCGACTTTGGGCCGAGGAGCTAACGCGTATAGGGGGCGCCCTGGGGTACCGCAGGCCAAAAATCGACCCGCGCAGCGGTTTTTCAACAGCCTGCCAGGCTTGTGCTCCCTATTCCTCCATCCCGATCAGTGCCTCGATATCCGAAATGGCAGTGCGCAGCATGAAATCGGCCCTCGCCTCATGCGGGTCCATGCCCATCGAGATCACGTCCGGAACGGATTTCTTGAGCATGCCATCCCGTTCGATCAGGTACTTCCCATCTTCGTACCTGATTGTGTAAGTCAGGTGCTTGCCCCTTGTACGCGTATATGTCTGAACTCGCACTTCCTTCTCCTCATAAGCATTCGGGATATCTCAACTCATCGCATCCGCCCGACCGCAGGTTCTTTGCGGCATATATGACAGCCCACTATTGATGACGACGCGTACTATCATGGTAGGACACTTATCGACATGCGGGAGATCGTCATGCGAACGGAGACGATTGGTGAGTATGAAATCGAGTATTCCGCTGTCTTGCTTCCCGAAGGTGGGGACTGGACTGCACATCTGGCGATCTACGGCCCTTCCACAAATCCAATGCATTTGAGCAATATTTTCCCTGCGCAGCGAGTTGCAACCGACTCGGTTTTTCCGAGCGAAGCAGAAGCGGAAGCGGAAGCGCGCAGGATTGCGATTGCGATGATCGAGGAAGGCATGCCTCGCCCAAGCCACACATAGCAAGAATTTCGAATACGTAAAGAGTAACGACGCTAAAAGTAACGCTAAAGGTCGAATTCCACTTTGATACACGTGATGCGTCCGCTCGTTGCGGAAGAATCAGCATCTTCTCTGCTTTCATGCTGCGTCAGTATGTATCTCTCTTTTGCACCCGCTTCGCGCTTCGGATAAATATTCAAGTGCAGCTCCTGCTTTTTCGGCACATTCTCCAGAAACCTCGGGCCGTTTTCGGACAGCCGGCCGTCCAGCGTAAACACAGTCACGACATCATCATTGTCGATGTATCCGTGCACCTTGTAGACGGGATGGCGTGCCCGGGTCGTAATGATTTCCACCGGCTGCTTGGTGGTTATCGTCCGTACCGGCCTGGTCAGATCGAGCGGTGGCATATCGCTCGGCTTCACCATCTTCTTTTCCACTTGAGGTCCAGATTCCATCGTGTATGCAGCAGTCGAAGACACCCCAGGGACTTCATGCACCTGCAGCTCCGGCTCACTGCTTATCGCATGCTTGGACGATGGCCCCGCAGCGAATGCCTCGCCGGTGGTCTGCAGTTCCGGTTCACTCGGCAATGTATGCATAGCTTGAGCTTGTGATGTTACTGTCTCCTTCGATCTCGCTCTTTCCATGCTGCGAGGGTCACGCTTCAACATGCCGCGGGGCGGTTTGTCAAACGTCCGGTTCGGAACATTGAAAGCAATCTCGTAGTTGTATAACTGCTCATCTGTCATATCCGGATAAGGAGCAGGATAGCCGCCATCGATGGTGCGATATTCAATGACCGGCTCACGCCTGCCTAGAATGGTGTCAAGAATGCCCACATTTCCTCCTTCGAACAATTCATACAAAACAGGTCGCAATTCGAGCCGGCATCACGGCAATGCGTCCGCCATTCGACTCGCTGCGTGCGGTCTGGTTCGGTTCGCGATAGACATTGCATCGTGTCAACGAATGCTGCGTTGCTCGAACCCAAGGCACCTTGCATCGAGCGGCCCTCAGCATAACGTCAATGCTCGTTCGGCTGCATGAGCAAGTTCAATGTCGGTGAAGAGCAGACAAAATCGCCACAGTGGCTTTCAATATGGAATTTTTTCGATAACAACGCGGCGATTTATGGTATCGCCCGGAGGCTGCGAACTGCCCCGCGCTTATGAGTAAAAATCGAAGAAAACTACCCGATCGGATATAGCATATTCAATCGCCGGCAGCTTACGGATCAGGAGCAGAAACAAGGATGGATTAAATATGTTCGGCTTCAAGGTTCGGACTTTCGATCCGCCCTTTGGAGGCTCTGACTAGAGACGGCAGCGCTCACGCCCCGGTTTGCGGGCGTGAGCTGGCCGCTGGAGCGATTTGTCGACGCATGAAGGCAAGGGATCTCCGCCCGCGGAACGGCAAAGGCTTGTCAACCCTTGCGCGCTCTGCAAAGCCCTTCAATGCCAATACGAAGCGCTCGCCACACTTGTCAAGCGTACCTAGTGAGCGACCTTATCACTGGGAAAACGGATGGAGTCGCGCAGCAGATAACCCATTGGCATATTCAGATTGGAATTATTGAGCGACGGGACCGGCTTCATGAACCATTTTTCATAAAACTTGTTCAACTCGCCGGCATGCATGATTCTTGCCATTTCCTTGTCGATCACGGCCTTGAATGCCGGATCGTCCTTGCGGAACATCGCAGCATAGGGTTCCGCCGAGAGTCCATCGCCGACAATCGCGTAAGCGGATGGATTTTTCGCCTTGGCTCTGAAGCCATAGAGCACAACGTCACCCATTGCGAACGCTTCGACCTTTCCCTGTTCAAGCATGTTGAATGAATCAAGGTGATCCTTGCCCTCGAGGATAGTCATGTTCAATACGCTGGCTTGATTTCTTTCCTTGACCACTTTCTCCTGCACAGCGCCTTTGGTCATCACGATTTTTCTGTTGCGCAGGTCCGACCAGTTTTTGATCGGGGAATCCGCCTTGACCAGCAGGCGCGCAGATGCGATGAAATGCGGTATCGTGAAGGCGACCGATTTACGCCGCTCGGGCGTGTTGGTGGTGGTGCCGCATTCAATATCAGCCTTGCCCTCCACGATCGCAGGGATGCGGTTGGAGGAATTGACCGGTGTATAAGCCACATTCAATTGCGGCAGCTTCAGCTCTTTCTGAATGGCCTCCACAAATTTCAGGCATAGCTCGATGGCATAACCGGTCGGTTTTTTATTTTCATCCAAAAATGAAAACGGAATTGACCCTTCCTGATACCCGATGGTGATGGTCTTGGAGTCGCGAATCTTGGAAAGCGTGTCACTTGCATACGACACCGAGGGGAGAAACAATGCGGGAAATATAGCGCTGACGGCAAACCCTGCTACAAGAAAACGTCTCATCTACTCTTCCTTTAATAAGGTTATATTTATATTAATAACAACTTTTTTATACCAGAAGTTACGTGACATATCAGAGCACTAGTTAAAATTGCTGTCAAGCAACGTCCTGACAAACCAGCCTTTTGTCAGAAAAACTGCTGAATGGGTTACAAGAAATGGAAAAGAAAAGGGGTCTGCATTGCAGACCCCTTGTAACCTTGCCGAATCAGATAGTCATATCTGTTTTCTTTGCCCCAGCCCGACCAGGGGCGCTATGCCAACGTGTGCAGGGAAGCGGCTTTCCTTTTCGCGTCGCGCATGCCGGCGATCGCGCGCATTGTTCCAGCCGCCGTCCGGCGCATCCAGCAGACTGCTCATCTCTCCTTCGCGATTTACGCTGTAGTTCTTGCAGACGATGGTTTCATGCAGGCTGACATTACGCAGCACCCGCGTGTATTCGAAAAGTATGCTGCGCGTGACTTCCGCGCCCTCACAAATATGGCTGCCGTGCCCGATCCAGGTCGGACCGATAATGGTGCTACCCGCCTCGATGTGGCAACCGGAACCGATATAGACCGGCCCTTCGATGGTTGTCCCCTCCCAATCAATGCGAGTATTCAAGCCAACCCAGACGCCGTCCCTGATCTGTGTCCCGGGCACCTCCATCTGTGCCACCTCGCCTGTCAGGACGCTTTGCAGCACGCCCCAATAGTCGCTGACGTTACCGATATCGAGCCAGTTAAAGGGCCGGTTCTGCGCATAGAACGGCATGCCTTTTTCCGCCATCAATGGGAAGAGCTGGGAACCAATGTCAAATATCTGGCCTGACGGGATCAGGTCGATGACTTCCGGCTCGAAGATATAAATACCGGTGCTGACGAAGTTGGATAACGCATCTTCTTTCTTAGGCTTCTCCTGGAACCTGAGAATACGGCCATCTTCATCTGAAACGACCACACCATAATCGGATACTTTGTCCCAGGGCACTTCATTGGTGATCACGCTTGCCAGCGCCCCCTTGCTTTTGTGTTCCTGCAGCGCAGCGTTGAGGTCGAGATCGATGACGGCATCACCGCATAACACGATCGTGGTGTCGTCAAAGAAATGTCCGAATTCCTGGATTCTTTTCATCCCTCCTGCCGACCCAAGCGCTTGCGGCACGACTTCGCCGTCATCATCTACGAAACCTTCGAACGAATAACCGATCTGCACGCCATATTGGTGTCCTTCACCAAAGTAATTCTCTATGCTTTCATGCAAATAGCTAACATTGATCATGATGTTGCGCACGTCGTACTTGGCGAGGTGCTCGACGATATAAGCCATGACCGGCTTGCCAAGAATGGGAATCATCGGCTTGGGCAGATCGTAAGTCAGGGGGCGGACACGAGTACCTTTTCCGGCTGCAAGAATCATTGCTTTCATTCGATTTGACCTTTGATGAATTTCGGTGGAATCAGGCGACTGTGATGCATTGCCTGGGCTTTAGTCAGCCATGCCGCCAAGCTTCAAAACTCGCAATAACCAGTGCGGCTTATAGCAATGCGATGTTTGTCTGTGCGCATGATCACGTCGCCATCCTGATAAACGGTTATCTCAAAAACTCACGCGCAGCATCGTTTCAATCAGACTATTGTCTGTTCACAATGGTTCAATCCGCCGAATCCACGCAGATCCTCGAAGAAATGTTTGAGTTCAATATATTAAAAAGGAAATTCCAGCGTGTGACTTTCTTAGTATGAACTGGAAAGAATTAGAAACTCATGCCAAGTACGGGGCATTGCACGTATCAAAAACCTGCAATGACGATAAGGGAATATGACGACAATTTCATTGCGAGAAATCAACGGCATCGGGGCATGCAATCACATAAGTTATAACTGGCAATCAATCAGACCGGTTAGAGTCGAATCCTCCTTACCGAACCAGCTTTCTTGCGTTTTCACAAGCTATGGCGGGGCATTTACGCTGAATAATATGCAGTGAAAAACGGCAATGCAGCTTTTGAACAAATCTCGAAAGCCAACCTAGAAGGGAGACGCCCGGTGAAAAACAGCATCAACGCGGATTACAGTGTCGTGCCTGCTGGAGGATTTCTCGATAAGCTGTTGGCATCGCAGCGCCGCAAGATGTTCGATGCCTTCAATGCTTTTAGAAAGAGTGAAGATGAAGGTAGCGTTCTCCATGTCAGCATGGTATCGACGCGCTTGTTCGACAACACCGGCTATCTATCGGCATGCAGCGATTCACAAGATAAGACCCGTGTCACTTCTTACGAAATAGAG
>WUUC01014535.1_pt1 | contig 10126 bp, 8 predicted proteins | sample 6278441 | NCBI WGS metagenome assembly WUUC01 (sample SAMN13675441, study PRJNA597444) | soil metagenome | isolation source: soil | place: USA: Washington | collected 2017-10 | reverse complement strand
CGCGGGCGACGAAGACGAGCGCTCGTCCCTGCTCCTCGCCCTTCCGCGTCAGGGAGTCGGCGATGCGGGCAAATGTGAGGGCTCTCCTCGACTGACCACGCTCGAGGGCCCCGCGCGCCTGGAGGAGCCTGGCAGGAACCTCCGCCCGCGGCTCATAAACATACGACGCCGACTCGAGGAGTGAATCGACGTGCTCCCACCGCTCGGTTTCCGCCGCCGCCTCCGCCGCGAGCAGTAGTACCCACGCCGTTCGGCGCGCCGAGTCGGCGAGGGCCGGGGTGAGGAGCGATTCGGCGCGCCACGGATGGTGCTCGGCGAGGGCGACCGATGCGGCATAGTACGCCGGATCGACCATCGCTTCGGCGCGCGGATCGGAGACCTCGCGGCCGGCGGGGCGATCGGGCTGGATGACGCACCCGGTGGCCAGCGTCAGAAGGGCGGGAATCCAGGGCGCGCCACGCAATAGCCGCGCGCGGTGCGCCCCTCGGGAGGGCGGTCTCATGGATACTTTAGGACTGCGCGGCGAGGGGGTCGGTCACGCGTTTCGGAGCGTTACCGTGGCTCGCGCGGAGCGTCTCCGATCCCCTCGTGAACGGCGCCATTCAGCGAGCTTTCGCGGGGTGACCGCTGACGACGCCCGATTTTCCGACCGATTATGACACCTATGCTCCGACCTACGCCTGGGCCCGCACGGCGGTCCCGTGGGTAGTCGAGCCGCTCGCCCGCGCTTCCCGCGAGGTGGCGAGTGGCAGCACCGTTCTCGAAATTGGTTGCGGGACCGGCAATTACGTGCATGCGCTGTCGCCGCAACGCCCCGACATCAACTGGCTCGGCGTCGACGTGTCGCAGCCGATGCTGCGCCAGGCGATCGCCCGCGACGGCCAGGTGTCGCTCGTTCGCGCCGATGCAGCGTCGGCCATTCCCGTTCGTTCGGCGTCGTGCACGCTTGCGTTCGCCGTCGACGTGATCCACCACATCGCGGACCTTCGCCGATTCTTCGCCGAGAGCGCTCGCGTCCTCGCTCCGGCGGGACGGCTCGTTCTGGTCACCGACTCGGAGGAGACGATGCGCCGGCGGAGTCTGACGCGTTTCTTCCCCGAGATCCAGGCGATCGAGATGCGCCGCCTTCCGGAGCTCGACGAGCTGCACGCGCACGCCGCGGCGGCCGGGCTCGCGTTTCTCGAGGAGGAGAGCGCCGATGGCGAGACCGCGCTGAGCGACGATTTCGTGCGGCGGCTCGCGGCCAAGTGCGGGTCGTCGATGCGCCTGATCAGCGAGGAGCAGCACGCCGCGGGCATGACGCGCGTGCGGGCCGCGCAGGCTCGCGGAGAGCGATGGCGGTCGTGCTACATCGTGCTGCACTACGGTGCCCCGTGACCGCTCATCGGTCCCCGTCGCGAGGCCCGCAGTGACCTCTGGCTCGGGGGCGTGGCGGCCTTCCTGATCTGCGCCGGCGCGGCGTGATATCCCCGCCGCGCAACCGGGGCATGCGGAGTTCGGCGAGCTAGATCGTGTGGCTGATCGGACCCGTGCCGACCTTGAACGGGCCCGTTATCGCGTGAGCGACCGCGTTGCCAGTGATGTCCCACGCCTTGTAGACCCCGTAGCCGACGGCGAGCACAGTGATCGCGGCGCCGTGAATCCCGTACGAGAGGCCGGCGAGGAGCGGAAGCGTCAGCACCAGGATCGCGAACATCCCGAGGGCTTTGCCGAAGCTCGCCGCGGAGATCTGGTCGGCGGCTGCCACGTTGGCCGACCGCGGCGGCGCATTCTCCCTTTCCATTTCGGCGATCGTCGCGTCGAGCTCGGCCCATGGGTCATCCGACGGGGCTTTCGTCGTCGGGATCGTCAGCGGTTCGCGCGGGAGGATGTCCGGATCCTCGTCCACCACCTCGACGACCTGCGCCGGCTCGTCGACCTCGGCGAGCGCCTTGATCACCGGGGAGAGCGACCCGAAGCCGATCGCGAAATAGGTGAACACGACGGCCATGATCCGATACTTCGTTGCGAGGTAGCCTCCGGTCGCGGCGTTGATCGCCTTGCCGACCGCGAATCCGACCGCGATGGCGAGGAAGATTCGGGCTACGCCAATCACGAGAATGATGCCCCCGAGCAGCAGTGCGCTGGCGAGCGCCGCGCCTCCGCCGTACAGGGCCGCGCGGACCAACGCCTTGCTTCCTGTCCCGCGCGCGATCTGTCCGGCGTACACCTGACGGCATTTCGGACACACGGGGCGGGTGTCGAGGGCGTAGTAGTAGCTCCGCATCGGCGCCCGGCAGTCGGAGCACCAAATGGATGGCCCCGGACGAGAGTCCGGTGCGTTGTCGTCGGGAGCAGTCGAGCCGTACGCCATGCAACCCACCCGGCGGTCGCCGCCGAGGCACGAGGGGCTTACTGTTTGAGAGCGCGAACGAGCCGTAATTACAGACGCTGACGCGAGGCCGGCGCAACCGGTCGCCCCTCCCGATACCCTCCTCGGTGGCACTCTCCGCGACGATTCACAACTTCGACATCCAGCTCGCCGACGTGGACCGCGGCGTGTACGAGACGCTCGCTCTGCGCGTCGCCCGGCACCCGTCGGAGACCGACGAATACCTCGTCACCCGGGTACTCGCCTATTGCCTCGAGTACGCCGAAGGGATCGCCTTCTCGCGTGGGCTCGCCGAGCCCGATGAGCCCGCCCTCGCGGTGCGCGATCTCACCGGCGCGCTGCGATCGTGGATCGAGATCGGGACTCCGGACGCTGGGCGGCTACACAAGGCGAGCAAATCCGCGCCGCGGGTCGCGGTGTACACCCACAAGGACCCCCGGATGCTCGTGCGCTCGCTCAGCGGCGAGCGGATCCACCGAGTAGAGTCGCTGGAGATGTACGCCGTCGATCGCGACCTGATCGCGGCGCTGGTGCGTCACCTCGAGCGGCGGACCACCTTCCAGCTGTCGGTGACAGACCGGCACCTCTTCATCTCGATCGGCGGACAGGCATTCGACGGGACCGTCGAACCGATCACGCTCGACGGCGGAGAATGAACGTTTCCACTTGATGGAAAACGGCCGCCGGCCGACCCAATGGCGTCGCCGCGAAAGCAGGTGAATCGGGCATCGCGGCCATGGACTTGACGCGCGGACACCGCGAATCCAGAATCGCGGCCGTGCCGTAATACCGCCGGGCGGGCGACGGAACCGACTCCGGCGCCCCCGCGTGCCGCTTTCCAGGGCAGCGGGCTTTCTCGGACCAACCAGCGCGTTCCCCGTTCGCGGGACGTTCGATCTCTCGAGGTTATCCATGATATCGCTTCCAACTCTTGTCGTGCGGCTCGCAACAGTCGCGGCGGGCACGGCCTTTCTCGCGTTGCCGGCCAACGGCCAGAAGCTCACCAAACCCGACACCACCGGCTGTAGCTGGAGAGCGGAATGCTCCGCCCCCGGCACGACCCTCCGGATGGTCGAGATCTCGCGGACTGGCCGGGATCGCGGAACGAGGATCGCTCTCGCGCCGCGCGTCGGTGGCTTCCCGGCCGGCGTGCCGCTTACCCTGTGGATGCGCCGCATCGACGGGGTCGCTCAATGGATCGTGACCGGATACTCCATCGACGACACCGGTGCCGTGACCTGCGCCGACAAGGCGCGGCACGCATCGCTCGCCGAGACCGCAGGCGCGGGGTGGTGTCCCATGCCCCTCGACAGCGTGAGCTTCAGCATCGGCGAGGCAATGCAGGGAGAGGCGTTCTCGTTCGCCATGTCGACGAGCGATGGCCGTCAGAGCGCATTCGCCACGGTCGTCCCGCGGCCGTTGACGGCGAGCATCCCGGGCTGCGGGGCGCTCGATGCGCGTGTCGTGGACGCCGAAGCAACGGCGATGGCGATCACCGCCCAGGGGTTTCCGCCGTTGACGTCACTCACCACGATCTCCGTGAGCGGCCGCGAGACGGTCGCCGGCACCGCGAGAACGGACTCCGCGGGGCGGTTCGTGAGCGTGATCATGCCGGGTGTGCGCGGGTCGCGTGGCGGCGAGGCGTCATACACGGTGTCGACCGGGAGCTGCGAGGTTAAGATCACCTACCCGTGGGGCCGCGCCGCGCGTTAAGGGTATGCCTCGCCGCCTGTCCGGCGGCGGGGACGCGCGAACTTCCCTTCCGCCTCGCCACTCGCCACATTCGCTGCGCCGCGCGCTTCCGCTCGCGGCGCACTCGTCATCGTGCCCGACCAGTCGGAGGATCTCATGCGTCCCGTCGCGACTTCCCATCGCTCGCGTCCGCTCGGCGTCCGCGCCGTCATGACTACGCTCGCCAGCGCAGTAGTCGTGGCATCGCTCGTCTCCACGGCGGGCCTGGCGCAGGGGGGGGCGCAACGCGCGACACGCACGATCGAGGATCGCACGACCGGCATGCGGAAGCTCGACGGGTACTTCCCGCTCTACTGGGATTCGGCCGGCGGTCAGCTGTTCATGGAGATCACGCGGTTCGGCAGCGAGCTCCTCAACCTCTCCGGGCTCGGCGCGGGGCTCGGATCGAACGACATCGGGCTCGACCGCGGCGGGCTCCAGGGCTCGCGGATCGTCATCTTCGAGCGCGTCGGCCCGCGCGTCTTGATGGTTCAGCCGAACTACGACTTCCGGTCATCGAGCAGCAGCCCCGCCGAACTTCGCGCCGTGCGTGACGCGTTCGCGCGCTCTGTGCTGTGGGGGTTTACGGCAGTCGCCGAAAGCGATGGTGGCCGCCGGGTGCTCGTCGACATGAACGACTACCTGATCCGCGATGGCAACAACATCGCGGCGCGCCTGACGCCGGGAACGTATCGGCTCGAGAACACGCGCAGCACGGTCTACATGCCGATGACGATGAACTTTCCGAAGAACACGGAGATGGAAGTCGAGCTGACGTTCGTCGCCGGTGGCGGCGGGGGGCGGGGGGGCGCGTTCTTCGAGGGCGTCGGCAGCGTCGCGGCGACGGGTGAGGCGGCGAGCATTCGCGTGCACCATTCCTTCGTCGAGCTTCCGGACGCCGGCTACACGCCGCGCCGGTACGATCCGCGCTCCGGCTTCGGCGCCCTCACCTACGAGGACTACTCCGCCCCACTCGGCGAGCCGATGACGGTGCGTTACATCCGCCGGCATCGGCTCGAGAAGCGCGACCCCCGCGCCGCGGTGAGCGAGCCTGTGAAGCCAATCATCTATTACCTCGATCCCGGAACTCCCGAGCCGATCCGATCGGCGCTCCTCGACGGAGCAAGATGGTGGAACCAGGCGTTCGAGTCGGCCGGTTACCGGAACGCCTTCCGCGTCGAGCTCCTCCCCGAGGGTGTCAGCTCGATGGACATCCGCTACAACGTCATCAACTGGGTGCACCGCTCGACGCGCGGATGGTCGAGCGGGGCGAGCGTCACCGATCCGCGCACCGGCGAGATCATCAAGGGCGTCGTGACGCTCGGTTCGCTCCGCGTGCGACAGGACTGGATGATCGCCGAGGGACTGCTCCAGCCCTACCGCAACGGCGACGAGCAGACGCCGGAGATCCGGGCGTGGGCGCTGGCGCGCATGCGCCAGCTCGCCGCCCACGAGGTCGGACACACCCTTGGCCTCGGTCACAACTATTACGACAGCGATTCCGGGTTCATCAGCGTGCTCGACTATCCGCACCCGCTGGTCACTCTCCGTTCCGACGGGACACTCGAGCACGCGCGGGTCTATTCCGAGGGGATCGGTCCATGGGACAAGGTGGCCATTCAGTACGGTTACTCGCACTTCGCGCCGGGATCGAACGAGGCGCTGGCGCTCCAGCAGATCCTCGATCGCGCGTGGGTTCGCGACATCCGCTACATGACGAACCAGGATCTCGGTGCGCATGCGCGCGTCAACCAGTGGTCCAACGGCACCAACGCGGCCGCCGAGCTCAACCGGATGATGGATGTTCGTCGTGTCGCGCTCTCGCGGTTCGGGGAGAATGCGATCAAGCGCGGGATGCCGATCGCGCAGATGGAGGAGGTGCTCGTCCCGCTCTACCTGCACCACCGCTATCAGGTGGAGGCAACGGTGAACGTGCTCGGAGGGATGCACTACATCTACGCGCTGCGTGGCGATGGTCGTGAGCCGGTGCGGATGGCCCCGGCATCGGAGCAGCTGGCCGCGCTCGGCGCATTGACGGCGGCGATCGCACCATCGGCGCTCGTCCTCCCCGATGCGATCGTGAAGAAGATACCTCCGCGCCCATCGGGGTACGGGCGGACGCGCGAGCTCTTCCCGCGCTACACCGGCCTGATGTTCGATGCCGTGACCCCCGCCGTGGTCGCCGCCGAGCACGTCGTGGCGAACATCCTCGTCGCCGACCGGGCGGCTCGCCTCGTCGAGCAGAAGGCGCTCGATCCATCCCTCCCGGGGCTCGAGGACGTGATCGACGCGCTCTACACGGCGAGCTTCGGGGCGACCGCGCGGACTCCCTACGAGGCCGAGGTCAAGCGAGCCGTCGAGCGCGTCGTGATCGACGAGCTGGTCGACCTCGCGGCGAGCGCGCCGATGCCACAGGTCCGCGCGGTGGCGACTTTCAAGCTCCAGCGTCGAGCGACGGAGCTGGCGCGCGTCGCCTCGGCGAACGACTCCGATAGCCAATCGCCGTCCGTCGACGCGGCGAGCATCGCCCACGCGAATCTCCTCGCCGCCGACATCAAGCGCTTCGTGGAGCGCCCGGCGACCGCGGTGGCGGTGCGGATGCCGGCACCGGCGGCCCCGCCGGGTGCACCGATCGGCGAGCCGGCGATGGAGTGGCTGCGGCGGATCGAGCCGGCGTGCTCGTGGTACGAGGCCGGTTGGTGGGACTGACCGACGCGATCCGGGCGCTGTTCGCCGGGCGCCCGGCGCCACCTTCGGCGAACGAGAAGCCCGAGGTGGATCCGATCCACCTCGCAGCCTGCGCTCTGCTGCTCGACGTCGCGCATGCCGACGGCGAGTTCTCCGACGAGGAGCAGGCACACCTCGAGATGGTGCTGGCGCGCCATTTCGGGCTGTCGGTCGACGACGGCCACCGGCTCCTCGCGGTGGCCGAGCAGGCCCGCCGGAACTCGGTGGATTACTTCCAGTTCACCCGCATCCTTCAGCAGAGCTACGACCTCGGACAGAAGATGGTGCTGGCCGAGGTGATGTGGGCGCTGGCGCTGGCGGATGGTGAGATCGCCGAGCACGAGCACTACCTGACGCGGAAGATCGCGAACCTGCTCGACCTCGAGCCCGCATATCTGTCCACGGCGAAGGCGGCGGCGGCGAGGAAGCTCTCCGGAACGTGACCGGCTGCGCGTGCGACAGTCGATGAGGTGGTCTCACCGACTCTCAAATGCGTATCCGAATCAAGGACGCCTCCGGGCTCGCCATCGTGTGCGATGGCACCATCATCGCCCCCGTCGCGGGCGAGTCCCGCGAGCGGCCGATCGAGCAGCTCGAGGCAAGCGCTCGCGAGGGACGGCTTTTTTTCATCGACGGCGAGGATCCGATCGACCTCACGCTCGAGGTGGTCTCCGGCGAACCGCTCGCGACGGAGCTGGCGGCGCGATTCACCCCGGTCGGCGGCGGGTTTCTGCTCGACATTCCTTCGGGGAGCGCGGCGGTCGCCGGATACGATGCGTGGGCTCGCGGGAACCCTCCTGAAGCAAGCGTCAGCGTCGCGCCGGGGAGCCACCTCGTCGTCGCGTACGCGCGGCGCCTCCCCGACGCACGCCAGTACGAGGCCGACATCGAACGGCTCGTCGACCCGCGCGCCGTCGCGTTTCACAGGCGCGTCACGCGCCTCGCTCCCCTCGGATGTCTGCCGCTGATCGTGCTGGCGATCGCGCTTCTGCTTCAGCGGTGGACGCTCGCATCGTATGCCGCCGGCGTCGCGCTGCTGGCGTCGGCGGCGTACGCGGGGGTCTCGAGATCCGGTCGCTTTCGCGCCGTCGAGGATGCGCAGAGGGCGTACAAGCGCGACCTCCCGGCTTACGTGCTGGAGCTCCGGCCGGTGGAGCGTAGTCCATCCCTTGTTGGAGGGTGGCTGACGACGTAGGATCACCGCACATGTCCCCTGACGAAGTCTTCGTGCTCGTGGCGAGTTCGGCGATCGCCCTCGTCGGTTGGGGCGCCTGGTATGCACACCCCCTCGCCGTCAAGCGATTCGTCGGCACGCCGGCGGCCAGCCGCTCGCTCGTCTACGCGACGCCGCTCGTCGCCCTCGCGATTCTGTTCGTGGTCCTGCAGACGGGGGCGTCCCACGATGTCCGCGATGCGCCGCGGTACATCATCATGTACCTCGCGATGGGCGCGGCATGGGTCGGACTCTGCGTCTGGCTCATCCCCTATCTCGGCATCAGCGTGCGCGACGATGTTGCCGAGCGGGGCAACCGCGCCGCGGCATACCCGGTGGCCGGTGCGATCGTCGGGATCATGTTGTCGTTCGCCGGAGGAAACATCGGCGATGGTCCCGGCTGGTGGGTCGTCGTCTTCTCCGCCGCGTTGGCGACTGCGGCGCTGTTCGTACTCTGGTACACACTCGATGCGGCGGGCGATTTCGTCGAGCACATCACGGTCGACCGCGACCGCGCAGCGGGCGTCCGCGTCGCGGGCTTTCTCGTCGCGGCCGGACTGATACTCGGACGGGCGGTGGCGGGCGATTGGATTTCGGCTGGCGCGACGGTGCGGGATTTCACGGTCACAGCCTGGCCGGCCCTCGTGCTGCTGATCGTGGCGGTGATCGTCGAGCGGCTCGCCCGCCCGACGCCGGCCCGACCGCACCCCTCGGTGGTCGCCGCCGGGGGCACCCCGGCCCTCGCTTACGTCGCGCTCGCGGCCCTCTACGTCGCGTGGCTCGGTATTCCCGAATGACCCTCCCCTGGAAGGCGACGCGGACGCTGCCCTCCGATGAGCTCGCGCGCCTGCGCCAGCGGGCGATCTTCGATTGCTGCAAGTGGGACCCGCAGGTCGAGGACACGAGCACCGTCGGTGCCTTTCCGCTCATTCTCGACGCCGGGGAATGGCGCGAGCTGACGCGACTCGCCGAGTCGCTGGCGCGCGAGACGCTCGTTGCCGAGGACGAGCTGATCCACCGACCGGAATTGCACGGCGCTCTGGCGATCCCCCGGGCCGTCGCGCGCGCCCTCAGCCGGCGCGCGGCGGCGCCGACACCAGGGATCGCCCGACTCATCCGCTTCGACTTCCATCACACGGGCGCCGGCTGGCGGATCTCGGAAGCGAATACCGATGTGCCGGGCGGATTGAACGAGGCGTCGGGCCTCGGCGAGCTGATGGCGGCGTATCATCCGACGGCGGTGCCGGCGGGTGATACGGCTGGCGCATACGTGCGCGCGGTGCTGGCGACGCTTCCCCATTCACCGCACATCGCGCTCGCCCACGCTACGGCGTACACCGATGATCGCCAGGTGATGACGTACATCGCGCGCCGTCTCGCCGACCACGGCGCGCGGGCATCGCTGGTGAGTCCGGCGCATTTGCGGTGGCACGACGGCCGCGCCGGTATCGACGCCGAATGGGCGCGCGGACCCGTGGACGCTGTGATCCGATTCTTCCCCGGCGAGTGGCTGCCGAATCTGCCGCGGTCGAGCGGTTGGCGTCGGTTCTTCGCCGGGGGACGGACTCCGGTGAGCAATCCCGGAGCGGCGTTGTTGACCCAGAGCAAGCGGTTCCCGCTCGTCTGGGATGCGCTGCGAGCCGAGTTGCCGACGTGGCGCGCGTTGCTCCCCGAGACTCGCGACCCGCGCGAGGCTCCGTGGCGCCGGAACGAGGAGTGGGTGCTCAAGCCCGCGCTCGGACGTGTCGGAGAGGACATCGGGATGCACGGCGTGACCCCACCGAAGGAGTTGAAGAGGATTGCGCGAAGCGTCCGGTGGTTGCCGCGCCACTGGGTCGCGCAGCGTCGCTTCATCCCCACGGAGCTGGTGGTCGACGGCGAGACGTTCCACCCGTGCGTCGGTGTGTACACGGTGAACGCGCAGGTCGCCGGAGCGTACGGACGGCTGGCTCGCCGACCGCTGGTCGACTGGCGGGCAACCGACGTGGCCGTTCTCGTCGACCGTGACCGGGGTGCCGCGCGCGCGCATCCCCTCCCCGCGACCGCGCGGCCGGCGGGCGACGACCTGATGGAGCGGATCGCGT